>ERZ1034917.493-NODE-493-length-35471-cov-90.120595_pt1 | contig 35471 bp, 25 predicted proteins | sample MGYA00520605_ERZ1034917 | MGnify/ENA primary metagenome ERZ1034917 (study PRJEB33766, sample SAMN09781784) | gut metagenome | biome: gut microbiome | host: Homo sapiens | place: Madagascar | study: EMG produced TPA metagenomics assembly of the PRJNA485056 data... | reverse complement strand
GTATTAGTTTTTCTAAATAAGGTATTAAGTGACAAAAATTGCCATAAATATAAAAAAAGCGCTAAGTTTTTTAAGGCTTAGCGCTTGTCTTTTTTAGAGATTATCTTTTCTTTTTAAATCGTCTTAATTAGATTGTCTTTGAAGCAATCTTTAAAGCTGTCTGTGGCTTTGAATCAGGTCTGAACAGCATGTATAAGAATGCAGCTAGAACGATGAAAGCAGCAACAGTAAATACGCTGAATGGAACTAAACCAGTAATCAAACCACCGATCTGGAAGATTACTAATGCTAAGCAGTATGCCCAAACAGTCATATAAGTGATTGCAAAGATCCACCACTTGGTTGAACCTAACTGTCTCTTCATAGCACCTAATGCAGCAGCACATGGAGTTGACCACAGGTTGAAGCTTAAGAAACTTAAACCAACTAAGCTCATTAACATTGGGCTTGGAGTTAATCCTGAAACCTGTGAGAAGTAGTTAGTTAAAGCAGCAGTTAAATCTGACTCACCACCTTCGAACTCACCATCTAAGCCAAGAACAACAGCTAAGGTACCTACAACATTCTCTTTAGCTAGTAAGCCGTTGAATACAGCAACTGTAGCCTGCCATGAACCGAAACCTACTGGTACAAATAAGAAGCAGATTGCTCCACCGATAGCAGCTAAGATTGAGTCGTCTACGTTCTCAACCATACCAAAGCCGTCAGTGAAACCGAAGTTTGCTAAGAACCATACAACTACTACAACGGTGAAGATGATTGTACCAGCCTTTACTACGAATGCTCTGCAACGCTCGTAAACGGCCTTTAAGATATTACCGATGGTTGGCATGTGGTAATCAGGAATTTCCATAACGAATGGAGAAACCTCTTCTTTGAATGCACTGTTCTTCTTTAAGATGATACCAGTGCAAACAATTGAGAAGATTGAGATTGCATATACGAATGGAGCAAACCACCAGGCACCATCAAAGCATGAAGCAAAGATCATAGTCATGATAGGTAACTTTGCTGAACATGGGATGAAGGTAGTAGTGATCAGACCAATACGTCTTTCATTGATGTTATCAATGGTCTTGTTAGCCATCAAAGCTGGAACACCGCAACCTGTTGCGATAACCATTGGAATGAAGTTTCGACCTGACAGACCAAAGTGACGGAAGATTCTGTCCAGAACGAATGCTACACGGGTCATGTAACCTGACTGCTCTAAGAATGACAAGAACAGGAATAAGAATGCAATCTGAGGTAAGAAGCCTAAAACAGCACCTACACCACCTACAACACCGTCAACAGCTAATGACTGTAACCAGTCAGGAGCACCTGCACTCTCGCATAATGCAGTAACAGCATCGGTTACGTAACCGCCGAACAGGTTATCGTTAACCCAGTCAGTGATAGTTGCAAACTCTGTTTCACCATCATCGTTAGTAAATGGAATTAACTCTAGATATGAGGTGAAGTACATAGCACCGAAGTAAACTAAACTTACAACGATTAAGAAGATAGGTAGAGCTAAAATCTTGTTTAGAACTAACTTATCAATTGCAGCGGTAATTGCTGAAGCTGATTTAACTTCTTTCTTGCAGCTGTTTAAGATCTCTTCGATTACCTGGTAACGGCGCTTAGGAAAGTAAGCCTGAGCATCTGTATTGTAAGCCTGCTCAATTTCAGCAGAACCACGAGCCACCTCAGATAAAACGTCCTGCTTATCTTTGTAATCTTCTAAATAAATCTCGTCGCTCTGTAATAAAGCAGTAGCAATAAAGGTACGTGCACCTTCATTTAAAGATGAATCTAACTTTGAAGCTACATTGTTAACTGCAACATTTGAAACATCTTCAAAGAAAGACTTAACTTTAGGAGCTTCTGCGCTCTCTAGAGCCTGAATTAACTTATCAATACCCTGTTTGTTTGATGCTGAAATATCAACAACTTTTACGCCTAACTTTTCAGACAGCTTATCAACATCGATGGTGATACCGGTTTTCTTTACGATATCCATCATGTTTAAAGCTACGATCATAGGCTTGTTGAATGCTGCAACTTCTAAAGTTAATGACAGTGATCTGTCTAAGTGTGAAGCATCAACGATGTTTAGAATTACATCATAGTCATCTGATAATAAGAAATTACGTGAAACGATTTCTTCAGGTGAATATGGTGATAATGAGTAAAGACCTGGAAGATCAACGATATCCCAGTCTTTTGATGAAACTTTACCGATAACTTTATCAACAGTTACGCCAGGCCAGTTACCTACGTACTGATTTGAACCTGTTAGAACGTTAAATAAGGTTGTCTTACCGCAGTTCTGATTACCAATTAAGGCAAATGTTTTCTTAGACATTACATAACCTCCACTAATGCGGCATCGCTCTTGCGTAAGGTAAGAGAATAACCTCTTACGTTAAGCTCAATTGGATCACCTAAAGGAGCGCTTCTAACAAAAGTTACCTTGGTATTTGGGGTGATACCCATATCAAGCAGTCTTCTTCGTAAAGATGAGCCTTCACCGTGAACTTTTACAACTTCAACAGTCTGACCCACTTTGATGTTATCTAGTGTGGACATATTCTTCACTATTATGTAGTTAAAGGTTTATAAATTTTTCTCGCTAACCGTAATACTTAGCTAACATCTATTAGCTTTAAGTAATCGGAATTATCAATGATTAAAATTGGTTACTGTTGAATTATTCAAATTGCATACAACTAAACCAAGTTATCATTATTTAACGTTCGTAACTATATGCTAACTATCATTAAAATTCAACAGGAATTTTGTAAAAAACAAAATTTGTTCTGCATCACATTTTTTTGGTGCATGTGTGAATAAAAATTTCGATCACTTATAATGGACGAAATTTTCGAAACGTTATTTTGCAACTATTATTTGAGTAACTATTTATACAGTTTTCTATACAGTCTTCTAAACTACTTTGTTTTCAATCTGTTAATTGAAGCTGTTTAAACCGCTACTACAAATAACAGCTGCAGATAACCTTACTTATATATAACAACATATATACTGGAGCTCATTATGATCCACGCTGTTGATCCACATGGAAGTTTCTTTAAATTCTTCAACAGGATCCCTTTCATTATGCAGATTGTTCTAGGTATGATTTTAGGTATCATCCTGGCTTACTTAATTCCACAGGGACAAAGCTTTATCACCATGTTAGGTGATCTCTTTGTATCAGGCTTAAAGGCAATTGCACCTTTACTGGTTTTTGTGCTGGTTTCTGCATCTATTGCCCGTCACAAGCAAGGCGCTGATGCTAAATTAAAGCCAATCTTAGTGCTTTATGTTTTAGCAATGGCACTCTCTGCTGCTACTGCTTTAATCATGACAAAAATTTTCCCTAGCACCTTCTCTGTATTAGCATCTCAAGCTGTAGCTGATGCTCCTCAAGATGTATCAACTGTGTTAGTAGGATGCATTAAGAAAGCTGTAGATAATCCTGTTAATGCTTTAATCTCAGGTAACTATCTGGCAATCTTATTATGGGGTATCCTATTTGGTATTCTTTTCCGTAAAGCAAATGATGCAACTAAAGCTGTTCTTTCAGACTTTGCTTCAATTGTAAGTGGTGTTGTAAGAATCGTAATCAGATTCGCTCCATTAGGTGTTTTAGGCTTAGTTTACTCATCATGCACCCAAGAAGGTGGTTTTTCAAACTTATTAAGCTATGTTCATGTAGTTGGTGTGTTAGTTGCAACCATGCTTATCATTGCTCTTGTAATCAACCCATTATTAGTATTCTTAACCACCTTTAAGAATCCTTACCCTCTTGTTATCACCTCAATCTTACATTCAGGTATTACAGCATTCTTCACAAGATCATCTGCAGCTAACATTCCTGTAAACATCGCTTTATGTGAAAGATTAGGTGTACCACGTGAGTCATACTCAATTTCAATTCCATTAGGCTGCACCATCAATATGTCTGGTGCTGCAGTTACCATCGTTGTTATGACAATGGCTGCTGTTAATACCTTAGGTATTGAAGTTAACTTTGGTACTTCATTCTTAATGTGTGTTGCTGCTGTAGTTTGTGCTTGTGGTACTTCAGGTATCGCAGGTGGCTCTTTGATGCTAATTCCATTAGCTTGCTCAATCTTTGGTATTTCAAATGATATTGCAATGCAGGTTGTAGGTATTGGATTTATTATAGGCGTAATTCAGGATTCAACTGAGACAGCTCTAAACAGCTCATCAGATGTTGTATTCACAGCTGCTGCCAATAAGATCACAGCAGTGCCTAAAGACTAGATAAAAGGAATTATTCTTTACATAAAAAAGTCCGCTGTGCGGACTTTTTTGTTAAAGAACAGTATCTAAAAAATAATCAGTCATCCTTTTCGCTCAGATCATTAAGAGCCACTAAAAATTCCTGATTTCCTTTCTTTTCAATGAAGTTTCTTACCTCTTCATGCATATGTACTATCTTTTCATAATATCTCTGCTGATAGCCTCTTGCATTAGACAGTTTACTAATACAACTATCGATTGCTTCATATATTTTATTAAGATACTCAAGATTCATGGGATTAGAATCATTTGGAGTCAGAAAATCCGGATCTTTTGCTCTGTATTTTAAAGACACCAGAAGAAGTAACGTTGCTGTATAGAACTTTGATTTAAAATTATTCTGCACAAGCTGTTCTTCAAGCATGTCATAACTCATCTGAACCATGTTGTCAGCAGTAGTCCTGTCCAGAATATTTTTTGCTTCCGGAATATAATTTAAAAGCCATACTAATCCCTGTGCATAATATATTTTCTTTCGCCATCCACGCTGAAGGTTATTTATATACCAGTAAATCAGTCTGATTGCATCTTCACTGTCATAAAGAACTTTGCATGAAGTTCCAAAGAATATTTGTGGACTTATAAAACGGCTCTGACATGCCAAATGCTGCAAGCAAACCTTCTTTAAAGTGACAGGTGCAAACCTGTAGAATACTTTTAATTTTGTTAAAGCTTTTAATGTTGCCTGAATTGCACTGTATCCCTGTTCGCTTTTATGAGTCAGCTCATATGCATGGCTGCACACGATTTTCAGGATCCTGTTGAGATATAAATTATTTATCTCACTTCTAGTATTAAACTCCAGATCATAAGTTTTATACGAACGGTTGTCGTTATGTCTTGAATAAGGCAGTCTCCTTAAAAGCTCCTTAATATTCTCATCATCAAGTCTGAAGAAAGGCTCTGTCCTGATGTAGTTTTCAAGGTACTGACAAATTTCAATCAGATTCTGGTTCTTTTCATCAGCAGGGAAAACAGGACCAAAGGTTAATATTGAAGGATAAGGCAATCCTGTTTTTAAATTTGCAAGACTCTTTTTCTTCATCTTCGAATAATCAAAGATAAAGCCATTGTCAGAGTAGAAATTAAGTTCATCCTTTATTTTTATTCTGGCAAGTCCAAAGGCAGCTTTCATTGAGACGGTGATGTATAAACGCAGATCTTCAGGAGCCACTTTCTCAAAAATACGCTTTTCAAAGCGTATACCGTCATCGCCTTCACCCGTACTTTCCACTCGAAGATAAATAGGAAGTGAATTATGACCTTTCTGAATGCCAAGCTCTTTAAAAGGCTCCAGAGAATTGTACTCTTTTCCGCCCTCTACATACTGCCCTTCTTTTACCAGACTCATCCAGCTCCAGTCTTCAGTCTCTTCAGAATAATAGGCAATTTCAAGCTTTGGAAGACAATCAAGGTAAGTCGGTCTGTCGTTTTTTAAATTCTCATAATACAGTCTTGAACCTTCTACAATCAGATCGGTATCAGAGGTCCATACCTGTATGTTTTGTGAGGACAGTTTTTTCTGAAGCTGTGCGGATATTGCCTCTGTTGCAATATCTCCACTCAAGAGGATGGCATCATACTTTTCTTCACTATTTCCCAAAACAAAGTCATACAGGGATAATGATTCACCAGCTCCATGCTCTAGCTGCACCACTCTGTGCAGAAGATCAGACTGAATAAATCTATTTTCCGCATCAGGCTCAAGGACAATACTCTTTACGATAGTTTTGAGATGGGAGTCGCCAGTTTCAAGAGGTAAAGGCTCTTCCTGATAAGTTTTTCCCAAAGCTGATCTTACATAATCCGATCTGGTATTAAAAATCTCCCACAGAGTTTTATCTGAGCACTCTTTCTGCCCTGATAATTTCTGCCTGAGACACTGACATAAATAATCAAAGCCTGAGAATACCCTCTTCTGTATTTTAGGTCTGGTTCTTACAGGTACAAATTCATTTTTTAAACGACGGAGTTCAAAAACCGCACTTTCTAAAGAATCTTCCCCAAGATAGGCAACTTTAATTCTCTGACCTTCCTTAAAAGAAATTCTGCTCTTGTTCTCCTCAATAAATTTCATTAAGGCGGCAACTTCACGCCAGATCAAGGTGACCTCAACGTTTTTAGAGCTAAAAGAACGGATCAGATATTCTTGGGAATATTCCGTAAGCTCATTGGGTATTGGAATGATGTAGTGATCTTTCTGATTTTTTTTAGTTTCAATGCCATACTTCTGTTTAAATTCATTAACCAGAGCCTGTACATAGCTCACTAGTAATTCATCTACACTGACATCAATATTTCTTACGTTTTTACTGTCTGAAAAGTTATCTCTGAGCTTTACATTCAGTTTTGTTCTTGAGAAATCCTTAGAAGATATAAACTTATTCCAGAGCATGCAGACAGGAAATCTGTCAACAGCATCAAAATCGTCAACTCTCGATTCAAACGGAAAACTAAAGCCCTGGGAGATACGGTTTCTGTTGGCATCAGATCCTGCAATAAAATCGTGATATCCCCTGACCAGGACCACATTCATTCTGTCGCCGTTAACATACTGCCTGTCAGAATCAGCCTCATGGACCTTATCATTCATGCCGTAGGCTTCAATTACGTATGCACTCATAGAATATTTCCAATATAATCTGCCAAAAAGTCTACTATTCCAATTGCATTCAGTCCCCAGTCATTAGGATTTGACGAAATGCAGTACATGCCAATTCCGTTTTCAGTTTTTTTAAACTCGATTCCATTTTTGATATTTGCAAAAATTAAAGCACCAATATGATATTTGCCCTTTGTCTTTTCACTGTTGGCCTTACTTATTTCCAATGTCGCATTTTTAAAGATATCTTCTATTGAATCAGACTGTTTTGACTGAACGATATTGACTGAATAGACCGGTATGATGAAGTTGTTACTGTTTTTATTGTCTCCATCCATTGAAATGATCTTGATAAAACGCTGTGTACCAAGATACTTTAATACAGCGTTTTTAGGATACTGTGCTTCATGCTTGAAAGCGTGACTCCAGAGCTGGATTTCATAATAGCAATTATCCTTTGTACTCAGAATAAATGGACCTACAGGATAGGAGCTTAATTTTTTGCCAAAGTGCTGCTCTTTATAAATCTCAATATAGGAATCTCCCATACAGTCGAGCTTTAAACCTTTTGACTTTAATCTGTCTGACGATACAAGAGAACAGAAGGCTGACTGCAGGAGCAATCCTGTCAGATCACAGAAGGTATTGTCCTGATATTTAAAGGAGAGATCGAGCTGTCTTTCCTGACGGATTAAAGTCAGATAATATTTCCAGATAACCTTATATCTTTTTTCATTCTGTAAAACGTAGTTTGGGCCTGGCAGAGTATTCTGTCTGGTTATTTCATTCCAGACAGGATTTTTTAAAATTATGGCAATCTGCCTTTCAAGCAGGATCACCTTTTTAACACGTTCAGAATTGTAAACTTTAGAGTCGTGAGAGAACTCAGAGAGGTATTTTTCGCATTCTCTTTGAGCTCTATACAGAAAATCCTTGAGAACTCTGTTTTCTAGCAGATCATATTTCTCAACTCTTGCTATACCCATCATCTTAAAGTCGTTGGTAGCAACCTTCTGTTTAAGAGTATCACCTGGCTGTTTGATTAAAAATCTTATACATGACTGATCGAGCTCTTTAACTCTGCTCAAAGGCAGCATCATGCGCTTTCCTGAGAGTATCTTTCGCATACTTCTGCATAAAGAAGGGAGCAGTTTTAAGAGTTCATCACTGATACTTGCAATAAAGGAATAGCGTGGTCTTTCCTCTCCGTTGCCAAGAAGCAGCAGTAAGGTTTCAAAAACCTTATCTGATCTGCGTTTTTCTCTTTCGTAATTGGCAAGCTCATCAAAATAGGAAAGATAAAGCTCTAGAAGCTTTTTGTTTACCTCACCTGATGTAAGTGTATTTTCAAGACCTAACTGCAGTTCTGGTAAAGTATCAGATCCTTTTACCTCAAGATATTCACCCTTATGATTTTTAGGCAGAGTATAGGTATAGCTGTATAAAGCATAGTTAAAAGGATCATTCCTTACATTTTTAGCAAGCGGATAAAAGAAGTCCTTTACCTGCTTTTTTATAGCATTGATATAGAACTCCTGATGGATCTCAATTAAAGAACCTCCTGTATATTTGAGTTTTACAGGATCCTTTAATTCCTCAAGAGTATAAGCTTTTGCAAAATCCTCTGACCACTGCCACGGATAGTTGCGGACACGCAGCACTATATTGCTCATAAGTTACAGCCTGACTATCTTGAAATACCCTGCCACATGAACATGCCAGTGTTGAACTCGTCATTCTTGACATTGTCAAAGGCCTCTTTGAGAGCATCATCATTAAGAGTGTCAATTACACGCTCAATAGTGTCAAGACATCTGATACTTGAGTCCAGAGATAAATCTATGCCTCTTACTTTTGGCATGATCTTCTGCTCAATCTGATCTGCTACAGCAAGTTTTATATCAGTATCCACATTTTCTTTTGGATAGTTTGCAACATAGGATTTAATTGCATCATTTACACGGAAACCGAATGGTTTACCGATGCATGACATGGCATCGTTAAGTGAAGAGACACAGTCATTTACAAAGTCAAGATGCTCTCCTAAAGAAGCATCGACTTTCTCCTTGGACACTATCCATTTTTTGTACAGGTTATAGCTCATTGCGCTGTGAGGCACGATAGCCACTCCACTGTGTTTTGAGTTTTCCTTGCTCATTGTCTTATTTGAAGGCTTGCCAAAACGCAGCAAATTGGCTCGGTCCAAAACCTTATCTGACAAGGTCTGAGTTGATTCGTCCTCGTTCATGGTACCTACAAACAGCACGTTATCAGGAACCCAGATACTGCCAAAGTTATCATCAATGGTAATTTCAGCCTTCATTCGCTGACTCTTGTCATTGACATTAACCACAGTTCTTCTAAGTTCAAGACGTGACAGGAAGTTTGCAAAATAATACTCGGTTCTTGCAAGATTCATTTCATCAAGAAGTACCAGTACCATACGGTCTTTCAGAATATCAGCTGTTTTTTGAGCTTCAGGAGAACGGATATAAGGCTCTTTTGTAAATTCATTTTTATTGTCAAAAGCCACCAGTGTTTTTGATAGTTCAGTTGCCTGGAATTTCTTTTCTAGATAATTGTAAAAGCCTATAAGATCCTGAGGAGAATCCCATCTTGGTTCTACAGGTATCACCACAGTGTAAATACCGAAGAAGGCGCCATACTTTGTAGGCAGCAGAGTTTTACCGGTACCGGAGATACCTGCAAGCACAGTAAGCGGATTAACTGACTGGCTCTTGAGGGCTGTATGAAAAGCTTTGATGACACGATTTGAAAAATGATAGTTTTGTAGCTCCAGATACTGCTCAAACTTATTGAGTTCCTCAACCTCTTTTTCAGAGAATTGATTATTTCCCTTAGTGCCTTTTGCAAAAATTTTAAGACCATCTGGAGGATCCATCAGATTTCTGTAGCCTTCAATAAAGTCTTCTGAGGTCTTCTGATGCTCCTGCTTTAATTTCTCGATTTTAGATTCAAGCTCAGTTGCATTAGAGCGTAACAGATTGTTCTTAATTTCTGATTTGGCAATATCTTTGCACAGAGAGTTAAATTCTTCCTGTTTTTTCTCGATATCAGTCTTAAGCTTTTCAACCTCACTGCGACGTTTGCTGTTATTAGCCTCTTCTTTATCAAGTTCGTCTTTTTTCTTTAACATCTCATCATATGAGAACTTGGTCTGGGAATAATCACGATTTAACTTGTCGCTACGCTCCTGAATAGAATCCAGTTCCTTTCTGAATTTTTCAAGTTCCTCTGATGAGTTCTTGAGGTTGGCAATCTTATTTTCCAGATCTTTAAGTTCCTGCTCAGCCTTATTCTTCTTATTCTTCTGTGTTTCAAGCACGTTATTTAAGAAGCTGATCTCTGATCTTATCTTGTAATTCTCATTGCGATTGGTTGAAAGTTCACTCTGTACAGCCTCAAGATTGCTTTCAACCTGCTCTAACTGAGCCTGCAGATTGTCTTTGATAAGTCCGTCATCAAGATGCTCCTTTGCATCCTTGATTGCCAGCTCATACTCATGTCTTAATCTTTCAATAGCCTCTTCATAAGCTTTAGCCTCGGCTTTGAACTGCTCAGCCTTGGCCTTGTATGAAAAGTACTCTGACTGATTGAGCTCCTCTTTAGGGAAACGTTCTACAAAGTAGCCTGCTGTTTTGGCAAGAGTAACACCAATCAGGACAAGGATCAGTAAAAGGGTTACCACACCGATTGGAACGAGGTAAATGATATTTGCATTGATAAAGTCTGTCATTTTTAATCTTCTCTATCTTTTAATCTTGGCTGATGTTCATCATTACTTTTTGCTTTTTTCCTGATTATCTAGTTTTTCTTTTAATTCCTGCTGTTCCTTCAAAACCCTGTTCATAAGTTCCATCATATTGCTCTGAACGGAGGCAACTGAATCTGATAACTGCTCCACTTTTCCTGAGGTATCCTGAAGTTTTGCGTTCATATCATTAAGAAGAGCACCTCTGTCGCGTTTGCTCAACTCGTCATTTACACGTTTTTGTGTGGCACGGATACTCTCAAGAGCCTGATTTAAAGACGCTGATCCACGCTCAAGACTGTCAAAGATATCCTTTCTTGAGGTCAGGGCTTTAATTGAGTCTACAGAGTTTTTTATGGATTCAATACTTGATGCAAGCTCTTTATCAACACTGCTGTATGAGCTGTTCAGTTTCTGAGTAATATCTGAAAGCTCTTTTTCAATTGAAGCGTAAGCTGTCGACTCCTTTGCAATCAGATCTTCAAGTTTCTTTACAGGAGAATCCAAATCTGACAGTTTTGCTATCTCCTCTGTCAGCACATCCTTTCTGGCAGTAAGAGTATCAGTCTCCTGTTTAAGTAAGTCTCTGTCATTTATAAGTTTGTCATTTTGAGCACTCTGCTGTTTTAATTTTGTCTGATTATCGTTATAAGTGGCAACTGCACTGTCATTCTGCTTTTTAACTTCTGCAAGACTGTCGTTTGCTTTAGCTAGTTCGGCATTTGCACTCTTTACGGACGACTTCACTGCAGTAAGTTCCTGCTTTGCCTTTGACAGTTCATTCTGAAAGTCGTCCCTTTTTGAAATCAGATCATTGAGCTTTCTGTTTTCTTCAACAAGACTGTCATGTTTTTTGTTTTCTGCACTGAGTTTTTCGCTGACAGTTCTGATCTGGCCACTGATATCATTGAGATCATTCTTAAGAGCTTTCAGTTCACTCTCAGACTTGAGATATTCCTTTTTCATATTCGGAAGATCGCGTTTTATAGTCTCATAATATTCGCGCTCTGCAATCAGCTGACTGAGTTCAACATCAATCTGCTGCTTTTCCTGTTCTACATGAGCCCAGACTCCAATGGAATAAACCATAATGACCACAAGCAAAAAAAGAGCCGTCACCATCAGTGCAACCAGATGCTTGAGGCAGAAATGAGTAATTCCAACAGCATTCTTTTCTTTTTTATCATCCATAGTTAAAGCCTTATTTGTTTTTATAGTAACCCTTTGTATCTGTCAGCAAATTCTTTTGCATAAGCTCTGGCATTGAGCTTAAACAGGCTTTCGTCAAAAAATTCAGGCACAAACTTGCTGTTGCCGTTTTCAAAAGACTCTGCATTTATCAGACGATCCGTGTCTGTCTGACTTAAGATCATCACTGTTTTCTCTGCTGCTGTCCCATCTGTCTTAACCATGCTATGACTGTCAGGCTCTGATATGCCATCGATTATCAGATATGAAAGATCAAGATCATCAATACACTTTTTCCTAACTGCAAGTTTCTGCGCTTCAAGGTAAGGGATAAAGCACTCAATTGAGGATGCTGACTCTGATTTTTCGTAAGATTCATCTGAAGAGTACATCTGATTAAAACGCATTGAGACAAGTCCGTCATCATCAACGGATAAACGGTCAATTAAAGAATAGGCTGTGATATCATCAGATTTATCAGATGACATCTTTCCTGTTTCACTGTCTTCATCAGTATCATCATTTTTTCTAACAATAATGGAAACAGATTTTGATTTTACAAAAGTCAGGATCAAATCAGCTATACCGGTATTTTTGTCCACCATCATCAGAGTCTTATCAAAGATACCTGGAATAAACAGGGATTTTGCCATTTCACTTACTGTTGAGAATTCACATACCGGAGAGACAAGTGAAAGCATAGCTTTAAGATCACCTTTCTGTTTAATATCCTCATAATCAAAAAAGTCATGCCTGATTTTAAAAAGCAGAGAAGGCTCTGGATCTTCAAGGCGTTTTAGTAAGGATGCAAACAGTTCATCTGTACTGTTTTTGAGCTCTTTACAGTCTGCCTTACCGGCACTTAGCAGAAGTTTTTCCTCAATGCTTTTGAGCTTTGCCTTTTCGTAAGTAAGTTTCAGATATCTGTCAAACAGCCTTACTGTCTTTATAAAATCCTTTAAAGATTCTACTGAAGCAGGCCTTTTGAGTCTGCAAAGTCTGATTACTTTGTTGCCTATAAAAAGTGAATTTGCAAAGTTGAACTTTGCAATATCAAAGACTGTTAACTTATTCTCCTGATATCCGATATAGTATTTTGACAGGATCTTCTGACAGAGCTCACGAAGCTTTGTATATTCTGATAAGAGAAGCTCTTTATTATCAAGTGCTCTGCCTGACACCTTTTCCTTTAAAAGAGAGTGCAAAAGCTGTAACTCTTCATCGTTTAAAGCCTGATTAAAGGCAATGTCACTGCATTTTCTGAGTGCTCTTAAGCACTTTATAAAATCATCTAAAGGGAAATCATCATCTTTAAATTTATGCACCTTACTCTTAAGTCTTCTGCAAAGAGAATCACTATCATTATTAAGGTTGTAGTCATCATCCTTTTTAAAGAGTGAGGCTGTTCTATTTAAGTTATCCTCATTATTTCCATAAGAGATGACTGCACCAATGCTGTTTGACAACATCAGATTTTTTGCTGCATATTTGCATAAGGTGGCATAGTCAAAATTCTCAGTTACGTACATCAGAGAGTTTTCTTTTGACAGTACGTTGCAAAGAACAATCTGCCCTGCTCCCTGCAGTCTGTCACTGTCACAGTCCCTGCCGATTACAAGATCTTCAAAAAGAGTTATATCGCTTGAGTCATTGCATACCTGCCTGCGGCTGAAACAGGATAATGCTGTATTATCAAGTGCCTTTTCATCAAGTCTTAAAACAGTTTCTAACTGAGACATTTTGTACAGGATAGACGGCTCTCTCTCATCAACAGGGACTATTACAGCTCTGTTAAGGATAAGCTCTGAGTGATTTTTTATTTCCTCGTTAAGAGGTCTGTCTGATAGGACCTGCGGATTTAGAGGATCTGATTCACATTCAAACAGGTTGGAGATTAATAAAAGAGCATTCTCAAAAGGCATATCTGCCTTTGAAAGTTCAAAATTATCAATGCTGTCAAAGTCACTTACAGGAGAGAGGTTGAGCTTTAACAGTAAGTCATTTGCAGCCTGCTCGCCTCTGTTTTTTGCTATAGCTTTTATAAAGCAGCTGTTGACAAGATACCTGTCATTTTTTAGTTTTCTAAGATAACAGTCAGCATTGTCAGTATCCACATTGTCAATGGCACTGCAAAAGACAGGTGTAAAGCTGCCGTAACCGTCTGTGTAGACAGGATAACCGAACAAAAGTGCTCTAGTTGCGTTTTTATCAACACAGGATGTGACATTTAACGCCTCAGCAGGAATTTTTGCCTGATAGGCAAAGAAGCTGTTTTTTTGTGTTGAACGAACGAAAAAAGGAGTGAAGTGTCCTTTAAAAAGACTTTCTGAAAACTCTTTTTTATTCAGGGTAAAGTTACTTACTCTGATAAGTAAATCGTGCTTTAAATGAAAAACCAGCTCCTTTAAATATCTGTAGGAATCGTTTTCATTAAATAAGCCTGCATTTAACAGAATTTCTCTAATCTCGTCAGAACAGATACTTTCATTTGTGATCGATAATAAAAAGTCTTTGAATGAATAATGACTGCCATCAGGTCTTGCAACTCTGTATCTTTTACCGTTACTGTCTTTTTTTATAAGCTCTTTATCAGCTATCAGTTCATGCTGTGCAAGAATAGCCTCACCGTAAGACAGATCGGTTTTGGCATAGATCTTCTTTCTGAAGTCTCTAAGAGAGCGGGCTGAAGATATGTTTTTAATTGCAGCTAACGCCTTTTGAGTATTCTTATCCATTTTACTGCTTGTCTACAAAGCCTTTACTGAATCTGCTCTTTGTTTTCTTTTGGGCATTGGAGCTTTCATAGTCTGCATATGCCTTTTCCTCGTTTTCTAGCAGCAGTTTACTTCTGTTCTGAAGTGCTTTTGCTCTTTTTGAGATTATAAAAAGCAGTAGCAGTACTAAAGCTACAAGTGTAACCACACTTAATGAAGAATATAAAAAGATCTGAGCAGGAGTGCTCTTTGTCTTACTCTCAAGATTTCGCCTGTTCAGTGATTTATTCTCACTTTTGAGCTTTTCTATTACAGCGCCGCTGTCCTTTGAAGCTGTTTCAAGCTCAAGAAGTTCCTGCTCAAGCTTTTTTATTTCTTCCTCATACTTTGCTGTAAGCTTAGGATCAGAGGATTCATTTTTCATTTTTGTCAGTTTGTCTTTTCTTGAAAGGAAGATTGCCCTCTTTTGTAGAAGAGTCTGAGTGGCTTCCTTCTGGTGAGCCATATCCTGAGTTACTGATACATTTAACATCAGTCTAAAACCTGTGTCTTTTGATACAGTAGGTTTGTTGTTGGTATATCTTTTCTTTTCGCTTCTAAGAGAGCTTGTAAGCTCACTTTCATTTGTAAGATAGCTACCGCCTCTTACGGTACTGCCGCCTCTCTGTCCTGCCAGCCCCTCAATACCTGTTGCCTGGAAGGCTTCGAGCATATACTCCTGTGCATTGCCAAGCATATCAAACAGTCCCAGTGCATTAGGACTTTTACGACCAATAAGCTGTAACCTTCCGTTTGAGCTGTCAGCTCCGTAGAACCAGGCATAATCATTCATCTGCAGTTTTCCTGGCAGTACAGGTCTTTGAGCTTCCAGATCCTTTTTACTTACAGCAAGTCCACCTCTTTGAGCAAAAGACCAGAAACATTCTACAGGCAGTGTGGCGTTGGCTTTCTCCTTACCCATTGAAGGTGTTTCAGGGATAGACTGCAGATAATCTGAGAAAGCTTCTGCAACCTTTTGAGCATTGGCAAAACTTATGTTAACCTTTGGCAGAGCATCGGTCTTTGAAGGGTTCGCCTTACATTTGCCATCCTTAATTGCATCTGCCTGACCTTGTGTCATCTCATACTTCTGGATGTAGAAGAAATAACCTTTTTCATCCTTAAAACCACCTCTGACTGCACACTGACGCTCTGACTGCATCAGGGCTCTGCTGTCATCAGATGAACCTTCTATAAAAGTGCAGCTGTGAGTTATATCTGTATCCTTGGCATCATTTGTATAAACCTTTCTAAAAACAATAAAGTAGTTTTTGCTGTTACAAGGCAGAGGTAACACCAGATCATCCGGCATTGGTTTAGGATTGAATACTTTTGGACTTAAATCTGCAGGTGCTGTTGACAGTTTTGCAGCCTCTGCAGGTGCTGATGATAGAAATAAACTTACAATGAAAAACGATGTCAGATACTTCTTCAGGTTCATAACTTGTATATTGTTTTAACTGGTAATCTTTAGAATTATGCTTTACCTGTCATTATAAAGTAAACGCACACAACAAATATGTGAATTCACTTCAATTATTATACTACCAGAGCTTTATAGATATGGACTGCAGGCAAAATTAGTATAGATTTGCCGTTCTGTGATAATTTCATTACTATTTGAGTTTAAAACAAAGTAAACTCCTGCAGGATCAAATTGATACATTTTATTTTAAATAGCAGGTACAAATGATTGTTAATCAGAACAGAAATACAATTGATGGATTAGAAAAAACTGAAGCTAATAACAATTCTCCTAAAGACTTATGTTTTGATCCGTCAGATGCCTCTATTACGCCTTCTTCAGATAAAAGCATTCCTAATAATGTGTTGGATGTATTAGTTAAACTTGGTGATAAAAAGGTTAACAATGCTCCTAAATCAACTGCTGATACTAATAATGCAGATCAAAGTAATGTTCTACTGCTAGAAGACACTGTAAGTAAACTTCTGGATAAAATCATAGAAAAACGTGTAAACCAGCGTTTAAGTGAACTTGGGATTACTGATTCAAATGGAGCCTTAAATACTGGTTTTATAGAAGAGATTGTAGAAAAGTGTCTGGAGTTGCGATTAAAAGATCATAATTTTACTACTCAAAAAGAGCCATCTTTAAAAAAGAAAACTTTCCCTGCAAAAGAAGAAGTTGAAGAAAAGAAATCGAAACAAAGTTTGAAATCTCCTGATATTACAGCATCAAAATCGTATTCATTAGAAAAGGAAACTCCCCCTGCAAAAGAAGCTGTTGAAGAAAAGTTAGAGCAGAGTTTGAAAGAGCCTGATATTTCCACTCCAAAGGATTCTTCATTACAGAAGAAAGCTTCAGTTGCAAAAGAAAATGTTAAAAGAAAATTCAAATACCAGCCTGTGACAAAAGAAGAACTGAAGAAACTCTGCAGAGATGAAAGTATCTATCTTGGAGATATTGATACATCTAAAATCACGGATATGAGTGGTCTATTTAAAGATACACTTGGAAGAGATTTCTCTGGCATTGAATTTTGGGATGTTTCTAACGTTACTGATATGAGTTTTATATTCAGGAGCTCTTCTTTTAATCAAGATATTAGCTCATGGGATGTTTCAAAAGTTAAAAATATGAGCCATATGTTCGCAGACTCAAATTTTAACCTTGATATCAGCTCTTGGAATGTTTCAAACGTTAAAGATATGAGTGGGATGTTCTCATTCTCATCTTTTAACCAGGATATCAGCTCTTGGAATGTTTCTAACGTAACTGATATGAGAAGTATGTTCTCTTACTCATCTTTTAATCATGACATAAGCTCTTGGGATATTACAAATGTCAAAAATATGGATGATATGTTCAAAAACACCCCAATACTAAATAATAACAAACCTTCACAAAAAATTTTTAAGTATCATCCTAAGACAAAGACTGAACTGTTAAAACTCTGCAAAGATAAAAAAGTCTATCTTGGGGATATTGATACATCTAAAATCACGAATATGAGTGCATTGTTTAGAGGGGAAAAGAAAAGAGACTTCTCAGGTATTGAAACATGGATTGTGTCGAACGTTACAGATATGAGTGAAATGTTCTCTAACTCTTCTTTTAACCAGGATATCAGCTCATGGGATGTTTCTAAAGTTGATGATATGAGTTTTATGTTCTCTAACTCACCATTTAACCAGAATATCAGTTTTTGGGACGTTTCTAACGTAAAAGATATGAGATGTATGTTCTCAGAATCATTTTTTAACCAGAATATCAGCTCATGGGATGTTTCTAAAGTTACTGATATGAGAAGTATGTTCTCTTTCTCATCTTTTAATCATGACATTAGCTCATGGAATATTTCTAAATTCGCAAATGTGATTGATATGTTTGGAAACTCAAAGATCGAATCATACAATAAGCCCATAAGAAAAAAGCAGTCGGCTCAAAAAAAGGAGAATACGATAATCTCCGTACTTAAAAGCATATTCAGAGACCATGAATAGGTATTTGCCAGTACTGACTTTTTTTAAGATATTACATAACAGGTACAAATGATGGTTAAACAAAACAGAAATACGATTGATGGATTAGATAAAACAGAGCTAAACAAATCACCTGATGATTTATGTTTTGATCCGTCAGATGCCTCTATAACTCCTTCTTCAGATAAAAGCATTCCTAATAATGTGTTAGATGTACTTGTTAAACTTGGTGACAAAAAGGTTAACAATGATCCAAAATCTACTGCTGATTCTAATAATGCAGATCAAAGTGAAGCTGTCCTGCTTGAAGACGCTGTAAGTAGCCTTCTGGATAAAATTATAGAAAAGCGTGTAAACCAGCGTTTAAGTGAACTAGGGATTACTGATTTAAATGGCTCTTTAAATAAGAGTTCTATAGAAGAGACAGAAGAAAAGAACTCGAAACAAAGTTTGAAAGCTCATGATATTAATGCTCCAAAGGAATCTTCAGTAAAAGAGAAAGTTGCTACTGTAAAAGAAAATGTTAAAAGAAAATTCAAATACCATCCTGTGACAAAAGAAGAGCTGTTAAAACTCTGCAGAGATGAAAGTGTCTATCTTGGTGATATCGATACATCTAAAATCACGGATATGAGTAATCTTTTTGAAGAAATTCATGGCAGAGATTTCTCTGGCATTGAATTGTGGAATGTATCTAATGTTAAAAATATGGAAGCTATGTTCCAAAACTCAGATTTTAATCAAAACATCAGTTCATGGGATGTTTCCAACGTTACTAATATGTGCACTATGTTCGCTTGCTTAGTTGAGTTTAATCAGGATATTAGTTCTTGGGATGTTTCTAACGTTACAGACATGAGGGGTATGTTTGAACGCTCATCTTTTAACCAGGATATCAGTTCTTGGGATGTTTCTAACGTAAAAGATATGTGCAGTATGTTTGCTTACTCATCTTTTAATCAGGATCTCAGTTCATGGGATGTTTCTAACGTTACTAATATGAGTTGGATGTTCTCTGAATCATCTTTTAACCAGGATATCAGCTCATGGGATGTTTCTAACGTTAAAGATATGAGTTGTATGTTCTCAGAAACTCCTTTTAACCAGAATATAAGCTCATGGGATGTTTCTAACGTTAAACTTATGTATGGTATGTTCCGAAAATCTCATTTTAACCAGGATATCAGCTCTTGGGATGTTTCTAATGTTACTAATATGAGTGGTATGTTCAAAAACTCGCCTTTTAGCAAAAACATCAACAAATGGAATGTTTCTAACGTTACCAATATGTGTGAAATGTTCAGTGAATCGAATTTTAACCAGAATATTGGTTCATGGAATGTTTCTAACGTTACTAATATGGAGTGTATGTTCTATAAATCATCTTTCAATCAGGATATCGGATCGTGGGATGTTTCTAACGTTGAAAATATGAGAGGCATGTTTGCTTATTCTTTGTTTAATCAGGATATCAGCTCATGGGATATTACAAATGTTAAACTTACAGAAGATATGTTCAAAAACACTCCTATACTAACTAAAAACAAACCTTCACAAAAAGTTTTTAAGTATCACCCTAATACAAAAGAAGAACTGTTAAAACTATGCCGAGATGAAAGTATCTATCTTGGTAATATTGATACCTCTAAAATCACGGATATGAGCGAGCTGTTTAGTAGTTATTATGAAACCTGCTACAGTAGAGACTTCTCTGGTATTGAATCATGGAATGTATCGAACGTTACAAACATGAGTAAAATGTTCTTTAACTCATCTTTTAACCAAGATATCGGCTCATGGGATGTTTCTAACGTTACTGATATGAGTTGGATGTTCTCAGACTCATCTTTTAATCAGGATATCAGCTCATGGGACGTTTCTAATGTTACTAATATGAGTGGGATGTTCAAAAACTCGCCTTTTAGCAAAAACATCAACAAATGGAATGTTTCTAACGTAAAAAATATGAGTTGTATGTTTTTTAATTCATCTTTTAACCAGAATATCAGTTCTTGGAATGTTTCTAATGTTGCTGATATGAGATGGATGTTTCAAAAATCATCTTTTAACCAGAATATCAGTTCATGGGATGTTTCTAGCGTAAAAGATATGAGTGGGATGTTTTCAGGCTCATCTTTTAACCAGAACATCGGCTCATGGGATGTTTCTAACGTTACAGATATGAGATGCATGTTCTCATCATCACCTTTTAACCAGAATATCTGCTCCTGGAACGTTTTAAAGGTAAAAGATATGGCACGTATGTTCGCAGACTCTTCGTTTAATCAGGATATCAGATCTTGGAATATTTCAAAAGTTAATTGTACGGACGATATGTTCATAAATACGCCTTTATCAAAATTAAACCACTCACAATCTTCACCCAAAAGTTTTAAAAGGTTGAGTAAATACACTCCAGAAACAAAGGCTGATCTAATAAAACTGTGCAGAGCAAACATATATCTTGGAGATATTGACACCTCAAAAATCACGGATATGAGCGCACTGTTTCAAGGAGATTCATCTGATTCTAATAGAGAAAAATTCTCTGGCATTGAATATTGGAATGTATCAAATGTAAAAAATATGAGTCGCATGTTCGCAAACACAGACTTTAATCAAGACATCGGCTCATGGGATGTTTCTAATGTTACTAATATGAGTTTTATGTTCTCTAATTCACCATTTAATCAGAATATCAGTTCCTGGGACGTTTCTAACGTTACTGATATGAGTTTTATGTTCTCTAACTCAGCATTTAATCAGAATATCAGTTACTGGGACGTTTCTAACGTTAAAAACATGAGTTGGATGTTCTCAGAATCATCTTTTAACCAGGATATCAGCTCGTGGAATGTTTCTAATGTTACTAATATGAGTTGCATGTTCTATGGTTCATCTTTTAAAAAAGATATCAGAGCATGGAATGTTTCTAACGTCGTAGATATGAGGAGAATGTTTAGTGATTCATCGAACAAATCATATAAATATCTCTTAAGAAAAAATAAATCTCTTTTAAGAAAGATATTGCCAACACTTAAAAGCATATTCAGAGACCATGAATAACTATTTTCTAGAGCTGACATTTTTTTATATTTTTGCATAGAGGAACAAACGATGGTTAAACAAAACAGAGCTAAACAACAAATCACCTGATGACATATGTTTTGATCCGTCAGATGCCTCTATTACACCTTCTTCAGATAAAAGCATTCCTAATAATGTGTTAGATGTACTTGTTAAACTTGGTAATAAAAAGGTTAACAATGATCCTAAATCAACTGCTGATACTAATAATGCAGCTCAAAGTGAAGCTGTCCTGCTTGAAGACACTGTAAGCAACCTTCTGGATAAAATCATAGAAAAACGTGTAAACCAGCGTTTAAGTGAACTGGGGATTACTGATTCAAATGGCTCTTTAAATAAGAGTTCTATAGAAGAAATTGAAGAAAAGAACTCGAAACAAAGTTTAAAAGCTCCTAATATTACTGCTTCAAAGGAAATTGTTAAAAGAAAATTCAAATACCATCCAGAGACAAGAGCAGAACTTTATAATCTCTGCAGAGATGGAAGAGTCTATCTTGGTGATATTGATACCTCGAAAATCACTGATATGAGTAAACTATTTAAAGGAAATGATGAAATCAAGTACAGCAGAGATTTCTCTGGTATTGAATTATGGGATGTTTCTAACGTTACTAATATGGAGTGTATGTTCTATAAATCATCTTTTAACCAGGATATCAGCTCGTGGGATGTTTCTAACGTTAAAAATATGAGTTCTATGTTCTATGAATCATCTTTTAACCAGGATATCAGATCATGGGATGTTTCTAACGTTACAGATATGAGTAATATGTTCTTAGTCTCATCTTTTAACCAGGATATCAGTTCATGGGATGTTTCTAACGTGACTAACATGCAGGGAATGTTCTATAGAACACCTTTTAATCATGATATCAGCTCATGGGATGTTTCTAACGTGACTAACATGCAGGGAATGTTCTCACACTCATCTTTTAACCAGGATATCAGCTCATGGGATGTTTCTAACGTTAAAAATATGAGCTCTATGTTCTATGAATCATCTTTTAACCAGGATATCGGCTCATGGGATGTTTCTAACGTTAGAGATATGAGTTGGATGTTCTTAGACTCATCTTTTAATCAGGATATCAGCTCATGGGATGTCTCTAATGTTACTGATATGAGTTTTATGTTCTCTAACCCATCTTTTAACCAGGATATCAGCTCATGGAATGTTTCTAACGTTACTGATATGAGTGAGATGTTCTCTGAATCATCTTTTAACCAGGATATCAGCTCGTGGGATGTTTCTAACGTTACTAATATGAGTTTTATGTTCTCTAAATCACCTTTTAACCAGGATATCAGCTCATGGGATGTTTCTAACGTTAGAGATATGTATGGTATGTTCTATGAATCATCTTTTAACCAGGATATCAGCTCATGGAATGTTTCTAACGTTACTGATATGAGTGAGATGTTCTCTGAATCATCTTTTAACCAGGATATCAGCTCATGGGATGTATCTAATGTTAAACGCATGACAGGTATGTTTGAAAGATCATCTTTTAACCAGGATATCAGCTCTTGGGATGTTTCTAACGTTACAGATATGAGTAAAATGTTCGCTAACTCACCTTTTAACCAGGATATCAGCTCATGGGATGTTTCTAACGTTACATATATGCGTGGGATGTTCTATGAATCACCTTTTAACCAGGATATCAGCTCATGGGTTGTACCGAATGGTGATAAGGAAGCATTATTTAGACTATATTAGCTCAAATATTGATACTAATTCATGTTGCTACCATTTGTGATCCATGTTTTTAAGTAACTTCATGCGTAAGATCAAGACTCTTTGAGCTATTTTCATCACAGTCTAAAACATTTTGAAGAACACAGCTGAAGCTTTACCTGTTGGCTGTCTGAAAAGAGAAGGTATCTTAGGAATAGGAATAGGCTTTAAACTCCTAAAAATAACCTTCAAACTCACAATAATGGGGCTTTAATAATGGAGCTTCAATGATATACGTAACAGGCGATCTTCACCAAGCAGTTGATATCGACAAGTTATATAAGATCGCAAAACTTGATACTGTGCCTAATATCGTACTGATAGCCGACGATTTTGGAGGGGGCTAGTATTCAGCAGGCCCCCTGAAAAATGGCATACAACCTAACCAGCACGACAGGCTTTTTTTAAAGTACCTGTCATTTCTTCCATTTAAATTCATTTCCTGCCCCGGCAATCACGAGAACTGCGACGCAATCTCAATGCTACCCAAAACAGATGCTCGGTGGCAAAACAGTAAAATTCTATGATAATATTGAACTGTTAGACAGAGGTTATTTCTTTACAATTGAAGGTAAAAAGATCTTCTCACAAATAGGAGCAATGTCATCTGACAAACAGTTCCGTACTGAACATGAAACCAGGTTGCCTCAGGAAACTGTGACTGAGGAGAAGTTTCAGAGATCACTAAATGAACTTATAAAAGTAAACTTTAAAATCGACACTGTGCTTACTCATACAGCACCATCATGAATTTTATCCTCACTTATGGATTTCTACATAAGAGATTCGTTTCATACTTTCTGCTACATGTAGGCTTTCTCTCATGATATCAGCTAAAGATATCCTGAGAAATTAAGACAAAGAACTGATTTTAAGCACTGGTACCATGGTCATTTTCACGAAGACATAGACTTTAAATGTGATAACAGAAAATTCTCCTGTAGCTTAAACTCATTTACAGAACTTTCGCTCTAATCACTTTCAAAAGTAGTCATCTGTAATCATTGGAGACAGCAGATTGTGTATACCAGAATTATCAGTGGAATTTTAAGATGGACTGGAATGAGCTTACTATCTGAGTCCATCTTTTACATGGAAAGAAAAGCTGTTTTAACTATCTCTTCTCAGAGTTTTCGTTAAACAAGGTCATAGCAACACCATTTGGCATAACCTTAAAGCCTGATTTCTCATAAAAAGGACAATTGCTTTTATCCTCAAGCATAACATCGATATAAAGATAGTCTTGATATTTCTCTTTAATCATCTTGATAAGAGTTGAGGCAATATGATGACCTTGATAGTCAGTATCCACTAAAACATAATGGATGAAAGCCACCATTTCACTATCATTTAGGACTCTGGCAAGACCTACTAAATTATCTCCATCCCATGCTGTAACTACAGTTTAAGAATTCATTAGAGCTTTATGTAATCTCTGAGGAAAATTAGCTGAATACCAGTTAATAGACTTAAATAAACGGTGAGTATCCTCTTTAGAGAACTTCTTTTCAAAGGTGTATTCAATTGACAAAATAACAATTACCCTTTTTAGTATTGGCCTTCTTTTAGGCCTGTTAAATTAAGTATATCTTCAGAGCTCATGCCTTTATTTTTCATTTTTATGGCAATATTTACTTGTGCCTGCTTTGAACCTTCTTCTATTCCTTGTTTCAAACCTTTTTCTATTCCTTGTTTCAAACCTTTTTCTAGTCCCTGTTTTAAACCTTCTTCCTTTCCTTGTTTCAAGCCTTCTTCTTTTCCTTTTTTTTGACCTTCTGTAAAACTTGATTCTAAAGTTGTGTAGTTATCCCACATTTTCTTCAGACTTTCTTCATAAGCATATTTTTCCTTTTCTGAAAATTTAGCTATTTCAGCAATTCTAAATAACCTTGTGAAAACTTGTTCTTTTAAGGCAACAGGTTTGTCATTTAAAGCAGAAAGATTCTTAATCGCAAACATCCACTTATCCTGAACAGTTTCAAGTTCATCTGCATTTTTATTGAACTTTGGTAATTCTAAATAGTAGTAAGCTAATTTGTCATAAAATTGTTTTTTTACTGCTTTGTCATACAAAACAACTTCATGCAGATACGATTTACTGTCATCATCTAAAGTGCAACCTAGTAAGGTTATGGTGTATACATCCTTTATCTTGTTATCAAAAACACCTTGTGGTGCAAGATTACCTATAAAAGACATACTGTGAAAGATGCTTCTTGCTTTGATAAAAACAGGTAGTGCATTTTGGATTTCTACAAGGACATAAGAACCAGCAGAATTTTTGCAGCAAACTCCTATAACAGCATTTTTATCATATGGTAAAACACAAAGTTGCTCTAAAGGTAAATATGACATATCTACAATCTTGTCTTTTAAATTCAAAAATGAATTTAAAAAGCTTATTAAGACGTCCTTGTTTGGTTCAGAAAAGAACAGTCTTTTAAATCCAAAGTCTGTGTAGGCACAGACATACTTACCTATTTCTGATGACATGATTGTATTCTCTGCAAAATTTTTCTCATTGTACCTTACGATCATAAAAAAGATCTTCACCTAAAAATTAAGTGAAAGATCTTTTGTTTATTTTCTTCAAGACTTGGCTTGAGGCTATGTATTAAAGTTATGAACTTAAGCTAGTTAAGCTTTAATTCCTTTAAAACATAAACTTTTAAGGTATTGTAGTCAGCAGGTAACTCTACAGCCTGTGAAGCTAACTTAGCTTTATCAGCTAAAGCCTGAGGTAGAGGTAAATCGATACCTAAAATTCTGTCTACATCAGCTTTGAACTTAGCTGGATGTGCAGTACCTAAGAAGATACCAGTTTCACCTTCTTTTAGGTTATTCTCTAAAGTCTGATAGGCAATAGCAGCGTGTGGCTCTAAAATATAGCCTGTCTTTTTATACAGGTTCTGCATGGTCTTTTCAGTTTCAGCATCTGACATTGAGCCGAATGCAAAATCCTTTAATGACCAGCCCTGCATCTTTACCAGAGCCTCAACACGTGGCCAGTTGTTAGGTCTTGAGATATCCATTGCGTTTGACAGTGTTGCAACTGTTGCATGAGGATCCCACTTACCTGACTGAAGGTAACGTGGTACAGTGTCATTGGCATTGCAGGAAATCACAAAACGGACCTTAAGACCTAAGGCTTTAGCAATTAAACCTGCGGTGATGTTACCGAAGTTACCGCATGGAACAGAGAATACCACACTGTTTCTCTTCTCTTTTGGCAGCTGTGATACCGCCTCAAAATAGTATGATACCTGAGCTAATAAACGGCTGATGTTAATTGAGTTGGCACTGTTTAAACCAACAGCAGTCTTAAACTCAACATCATCAAAGGCAGTCTTTACCATGTCCTGACATTCGTCAAAAATACCGTCAACCTGAACTGCCTTAATATTCTTGCCTAAAGTTGCAATTAACTTTTCCTGAAGATCTGAAATCTTTCCTTTTGGATATAGAACTACAACATCAATACCCTTCTGCTCATAGAAAGCAGCAGCTACTGCAGCACCAGTATCACCTGAGGTTGCAGTTAAAATAGTTAAATGCTTATCACCACGGATAGAGCCTAAGACTCGAGCCATGAAGCGAGCACCAAAGTCTTTGAATGCTAAGGTGGGACCGTGGAATAACTCTAAGGCATATACATTCTCATCAGCTTTTACTATTGGAGCTTTAAAAGTAAAAGCATCAGCAATAATGCTCTCTAATTCAGGGATCTCATCACCGATTAAGTGACGTAAAATCTTTTGAGAACGCTCAACTAATGGTAGGTCTAATAACTCATCTACATTAGCTAATGGCTCAATATGATCTGGGAAGAATAAGCCCTGATCTTTACCAATACCTTTTACAACTGCCTGTGCAAAAGATACCTTCTCGTTATGATCTTTTAAATTGTATAGTTCCATAATTTGTTTACTAATCCTCTAAAGCTTCTGCATAGGCACCACGTCTGTCTATCTTACAAATATGACAGAATCCGTCTTCGTTGGCAATAAAGTTTCTCTCAAGATATTCTTTCATCTGCTCTGCCTTTTCTTTGTCTTCAAAGATTGAGAATACAGATGAACCTGAGCCTGAAATACCGGTTGCAAGAGCACCCAAGGTCTTACCATGCTCTCTTGCATCAGTAAAACCTGGAATTAAGCTTGCTCTGTATGGCTCTGCAATTACGTCGATTAAGCAGGAAGCTGCAAGCTTGTCATTACCCTCATGACAGGCATGTACAAAGGTAGCTAAACGACGACCAAAGGTAATCACATCAGCACGTGAATATTCCTTTGGAAGAATTTGACGAGCAGCATTAGTTGAAACTTTAATACCAGGGAAACATGATACCCAGTACCAGTTATCAAAATCAGGAAGAGTTGTAGATATCACTCCATTTTCCTGAACGATAAGCTGCAGACCACCGAAATAGCATGGAGCAACATTATCGTAATGAATAGAGCCTGAGATTTTTCCCTCAAGTCTACCCATAAGCTCAAGGCAGCCTTCCTGACCTAAAGCTTCTGAATGAATAGCATCTAGTGCTACTACAGCAGCTACCACAGAAGCTGCTGATGAGCCTAAACCTGAGCACACTGGAAGGTTCTTAGATAACTCCATGTGCACATCTTTAACTTTTAAGCCTTTTTTCTCTAGGGCATCTTTGTACATTAAATATGCATCGTATACGATGTTCTTTTTTGGATCAGATGGCAGTTTGTGGGCAAAACGACCAACCACTGCAACATCACAACCTTTCTCTGAGTTTTCAGAGATGGTAATTTCATCACCTAATAAAGCACCATCGATTGGCTTTAGAGCTGCACCTAATAAATCAAATCCTACTGATAAGTTAGCGGCTGATGCTGGAGCGTATGCTTTAAAAATCTTAGACATGGTTAAATTCTAATCCTCATGAGCCCAATTCTGTAAACGTAAAACATCAGAGAGCACACCTGCTGCAGTTACTGCAGTACCTGCACCATAACCTCTGATTACTAATGGAATTGGCTGATAGTAAGCTGTGGTGAATGCTAAAGCATTCTCACCGTCACGAACCTTGAATAAAGCCTGATCAGGACCTACTGCCTGTACAGAGCAGGTGCACTTACCGTCTTTAATAGAACCGACATAGCGTAATACCTTACCTTCAGCTTTAGCTTTTTCAACTAAAGATGTAAATGAAGCATCAGCTTTCTTGATGTTCTCGATAACTTCCAAAGCATTATTGCCCTGTAAGTATTCAGAAGGAACAGCTCCTTGTACATCAACGTCTGATAACTCTAACTTCAGGCCGCATTCACGAGCTAGAATTAACAGTTTTCTTGCAACATCCATACCATCAAGATCGTCTTTTGGATTTGGCTCAGTAAAGCCCTTCTCATAAGCAATCTTAGTTGCCTCTGATAAGGTCATACCATCTTCAACTAAACCAAACAGGTATGAAAGAGTACCTGATAAGATTCCTGAGAAGTCAATAAGTCTGTCGCCTGCTGCTAACTCATTCTGCACAGTATTGATTACAGGAAGACCAGCACCTACGTTTGCTTCATATAAGAACTTTCTGTGCTGAGCACGAGCTGTTCTTCTTAACTCCTGATAGTACTCATAAGAACCGGTGTTAGCTTTCTTGCTAGGTGTTACCACATGGTAACCTGCTTTCATGAAATCAACATACTTAAGAGCTAACTCTTCAGATGAGGTGCAATCAACTAAAACAGGGTTAATTAAATGAGCGTCTTTAATTAACTGCTCTGCTGCCTCTGGAGTTAATGTAGGTTTATCGCTCTTAGCTAATAAATCTTTATAGTTCTCTAAATCCACACAATTTGGATCTGAGATAAAGTGCTTAGAGTTACCGATACCTACAACTCTGATATCAATACCATGACTGTCTGACAATTCTGTTCTCTGACGCTTGATCTGAGCTAAAAGCTCACCACCTACGCCACCGCAACCGATTAGTACAACATCAATACGCTGTCTTGAATTAAAGAAAGCTGTATGGGCAAAAGCTACCGCCTCTGTAACTCTCTTTTGTGAGATTACAGCTGAGATTGAACGCTCTGATGAGCCCTGAGCAATTGCTCTGATGTTTACGTTTGCCTCAGCTAAGGCTCTAAAGAATTTACCTGAAATACCACGCACCATGCGCATACCATCGCCTACAACGGAGATAATCGCGCAACCTTCCTTAATTTCAACAGGATCTAATAAGCCATCTTTTAGCTCTAACTTAAATTCAGCATTGATTACTTTCTTAGCCTTAGCAAGTTCTGACTGGCTGATGCAGAATGAAATTGAGTATTCAGATGATGACTGAGTAATTAAGGTAATAGAAATGCCTGCTCTTGATACAGCGGTAAACAGACGACCTGCCATACCTACCATACCCTTCATACCTGGACCTGAGATATTGATTAGAGCAACATTCTTTAAGTCAGAAATACCTTTAATAGGTACTGATAAATCAGTCTCCTCAGAAATTAAGGTGCCAGGACCTTTTGGATTCTTGGTGTTCTTAATTAAGCAAGGGATCTCAAACTGTGCAATAGGAGCAATGGTACGAGGATGTAGAACCTTAGCTCCAAAGTAAGATAACTCCATAGCTTCAGCGTATGACATCTTCTTTAAAAGTACTGCGCCTTCTACTGCTCTCGGATCACAGCTGTATACACCATCAACATCTGTCCAGATTTCACAGCACTCAGCATTTGAAATTGCAGCTAAACATGCAGCTGAGTAATCAGATCCGTTTCTGCCTAACAGCACTAACTGACCTTGAGCATTACCGCCACAGAAACCTGACATTAAAGTGATAGCTTCTTTATCGTCAGGTAAAGCTGCATAACGGGCTTTTGACTGTTCAATGTTTACAGAAGACTCCATAATACCGCCTTCTGTTACTAATACCTGAACAGGATCAATTACTCTTACTTTTTTGCCTAAAGCCTTTAACAGCTCTGACATGATTAGAATTGAGAAACTCTCACCACGGCTTTCAACGAATGCCATTACAAGTTCAGGACATACACCTAATAAAACCATACCATCTAAACGCTGTTTTAAGATGTCCATGGTCTTGTTGAATTCGCCTAAAATTTTGTCAGTGTCGAACTTTTCGTACTTTGAGCCTAAGGTTGTAATAATTGGTTCAACAATAGCGCGGATCTGAGCGAACTCTTCGCTTCCGTCTTTACCGGCAGCACCCTGTGCTACCAAAGCTACTAATAAATTGGTGATCTTTGCTGGAGCAGACAGTACTAAAGCTGTCTGTGATCTCTTAGCAGTATCAAGCGCAATTTCAGCTACATCCTGAAATCTCTGTGCATTTGCAACTGATGTACCGCCAAACTTAAGAACGCGCATAAAACTAGGCTCCTGTTGAAAAGCTAAATAATCTTTTATAGTCAAAGTTAACTTCTAATCTGATTTAAGATTTGTACTCTAAAGAGTTTTGGTCAACTTTCTTTATAGAATTCCTATTGTTATTGAGTAATTCAATAATAGATATATGAAAATTCTATTTTTAAAGTTTTATCAATTATTGTCAATTCAAATTTGCCTTGTCTATGCCATTTTCGGCAGTAAGTGGCAATAGCGTCACTTACAATAGAAATAATTTTATTAAAAAATCAAAATGTTAAATAATGGCATTATCCTTGCAATTTCCTAAAAAACATAATTTTTGGGAAATTATAAAAATGGGAAATGTACTGAATTTGGGCAACGTACAGGCAATTTTACGGTCATCTGACAGCTTGTTTGCTAAAAAACTGTTGTTATCAGAACCTAATGATCTTGTAAGTGCAGCAAAGATTACAACAGCAACTGTAGCTACAGCTTCTGCTTTAACTAGAGCAAATTTATCTGCATTCAATACCTGTGCATGCAGTCAGGTTGCTTTTCAAAATGAGCTTGAAAAACAATCCAAACAGCAAGCCTATGAGGATAAGCTAAATTCAATTAGACAAAGTGTGAACTCAACTAATTTAAAAGCATCACAAGACGCTACTACAGCAAGTTCTGCTTTTTATTATGCTTCAGGCAAAGGATTAAACCAATCTCATGGCACTGTTAGAAGTGAAATTTTAAAAGACAAAAAAGGCGTAGTTTTAAAAAACAGTCTTGAGAGTGAAAATAATTTAGACGGTCTTAAGCCTGTTATTCAAGATAGCTCCTTTTACAATGACGATAGTTCAGATCCTAGTGTAATTGAACAAGAGTTAAAGGAGATCTTTTTAAATTCTAGTGTCTGCGCTTCAAAATCTATCTTTGAAAATGAATTATCACTAGATGATACTCCTATCTTTTTCGGTTCTGAGTATTCTCACAGCGTATCAGCTTCTGTAGCAAAACTTGTAGACAACATGGTGGATACTCTTTTAAGTTATCAGAGAGTTCCTTTAAACAATGCCATGGGAATGATTTGTACTGTCTCAGAGCTTATGAAAGTTGCAAGAGATAACAGCACTACTGCAATAGAATCCATATCACAAGCTTCAATAGTCACGACTAATCAATATAATCCAAAAGTTATCATGCTTCCACTGTATGTTTTAGGTTATAGCATCATCGATTACATTAAACGCTATAACTGTAAAGAGTTTAACTACAAGAAAGAGAGGAAGAAAGCAGAAGAAAAGATAGCTCATAATGAAAAAGAAAGTAAACAAAGGATGGCTGAGTTTGCTGCTTCTTTTCAGTTTAATTACAGTTAATATCGCTGATAGCTATTCAATTTAGCAATATTTAAACTCATCTCACTCCGTAATAGAGCTGCTGGTAATGCGTTACACAGAGATTTAATGAGAAAATTTAGGCTTTATAAGCTAATTGGAGGAATGCCGCAGGCTATTGAAACGAATTTAGAAAATAACAAGTTACAAGCTGTAGATGAGGTAAAGAGAGGAATTATTGAATTGTATGAAGAAGGCTTCGTTAAAAATGATTCATCAGGTTTAGCAGAAAACATATATGATGCTATTCCCTCAAATTTATGTAGCAATGCTTCAAGATATACTTTAGCTACTGCAAAAAAAGGAACGAGAGCAAGTTCAACACAAAAACTTCTTCCTGATATGCTTAGCGCATACACTGTTAATATCGCTTATCACTCAAATAATCCTAATGGTGGAATGTCCTTAGAAAAGGCATCAACAGATACAAACTTTTTATATCTGATACAGGACTCTTTATAACCATTGCTTTTATCGACAAGAAATACACAGAGAATGTAATTTATAACAAATTGTTTTCAGATAAGCTTGAAGCTAATTTGGGTTATGTTTACGAAAATGCTATAGCTCAAATGCTAATTTAAAAAGGTTATAAACTTTTCTATTACACTATGAAAAGTGAAAACTCTAATCATCTGTATGAAGTAGATTTTTTAATCTATGAAGGTGACAAGATAAGTCCTATTGAGGTTAAGTCTGGCAATCACAGGCAACACAAATCACAAGAAGTCTTTTGTGAAAAGTTCAGTAGAAGAGTAAAGAACAAATACGTTATCCACACTAAGGATTATGCTTTTGCTAATGGAATACATTACCTTCCTGTATATATGGTTCCCTTTTTTTAACTCCTGAAGATTTGAGATATTAAGGAAGAAAGGCTCATAAGTACAACATGACAGTTTCATAACCGAATACACAGAAAATTTGGCTGTACAATACTTTAAACACTTAATATTTCAAAGGAAATATGCACCAAAATTTGCCACCTAAAAAAAACGTTTACATTCACACAAAACTCCGCATTCTTAAGCACTAGGATCTGACTTTTTTCTGATACAAGAAAAAAAAGCGCTCAAAATGTGCTTTTTATAGTAAAATACGAAAAGTTTGTGTGCTGAAAAGAAAGTGATATTCAATCAGAACAGCACTAACGGCTGTATCAAAAAAAATGTATTTTATTGAGGATAGGATCATGAGAAAACCTGTTGTAATGGGTAACTGGAAATTAAACGGTACCAAGTCAACTGTTACTGATTTAATTAAGGCATTCAGAGAGCCAGCTGACAAAAATGCAAACGTAGATGTTGCAATTTGTGCTCCTGCTATTTTCATTGGTATGGTTGAATCATTAGCAACTGGTTCAAGCTTAAAGTGGGGTTCAGAGGACTGCGATATCCACACTAAGGGTGCTTACACTGGTGAGAACTCACCTGAGATGTTAAAGGAATTCGGCTGCACCTACGCTATCGTTGGTCACTCAGAGCGTCGTGGCTACCATAACGAGTCAAACGAAATCGTTGCTGGCAAGTTCAAAGCTGCTCAGGAAAACGGCTTAACTCCAGTATTATGCATCGGCGAGTCAGAGGCTGAGTACGATGCAGGTAAGACTCTTGATGTTTGCAAGGCAGAAATCAAGGCTGTTATCGATTTATGCGGTATCGAAGCATTCAAGAATGCAATCATTGCTTACGAGCCAATTTGGGCTATCGGTACAGGTAAGACTGCAACTCCTGAAATCGCACAGAACGTTCACCACGGTATCCGTGAGTTCTTAAAGACCTTCAATGCAGAAGTTGCTGACGGTGTACGTATTCTTTACGGTGGTTCATGCAACGCTAAGAATGCTGCTGACATCTTCGCACAGCCAGATGTTGATGGCGGCTTAATTGGTGGTGCTTCATTAAAGGCTCCTGATTTCACTGCTATTATCGAAGCAGCTGCAAAGGCTTAATTTAAAAATAACGGACACGTGTAATATGGCAATCAAGAAAATTGGTGTTCTGACCTCAGGTGGTGATGCACCAGGTATGAACGCAGCTATTCGTGCTGTAGTTCGCACAGCTTTATCATATGGTTGGGAAGTTTTAGGTGTACGTGATGGTTACTCAGGATTACATTCAGGTAATTTCGTACAGTTAAACAGCCACTCAGTATCTGATCTGTTAAACCGTGGCGGTACTTTCTTAGGTACAGCTCGTTTTCCACAGTTCAAGCAGCCTCAGATTCGTCAGGAAAGTGTTGAAGTTATGAAGAAACACGGCATCGATGCTCTAGTAGTTATCGGTGGTGACGGCTCATACATGGGTGCTAAGTTAATTTCTGAGTTAGGCTTCCCTTGCATTGGTTTACCAGGCACAATCGATAACGATATTGCTGGTACTGATGCAACTATCGGTTTTGATACAGCTTTAAATACTGCTGTTGAAGCAATCGATAAGCTTCGTGATACCTGTTCTTCACACAAGCGTATCAGTGTTGTTGAAGTTATGGGTCACCACTGCGGTGATTTAGCTGTTTGTGCAGCTGTTTCATGCGGTACTGAGGCTGTTCTTGTTCCAGAAATTGAGTGGAACAAAGAGCAGGTTTATGCTGACATTAAGAAAGGCATCGATGCTGGTAAGCGTCATGCAATCTTAGTTGTTTGCGAGAACCAGACAGATGTTCACCAGATGGCTAAAGAGTTAGAAGAGTTAACAGGTCTTGAGACCCGTGCTACTGTTCTAGGTCACATTCAGCGCGGTGGTTCACCAACAGCTGTTGACCGTGTATTAGCATCACGTATGGGCGCTTATGCTTGTGAGCTATTAAAGAGTGGCGAATCAGGTCGTTGTATCGGTGTTGAGCGTGGCGAACTTGTTCACCATGACATCATCGAGTGCATCAACAACATGAAGCACCAGTTCATGAAGAGCACTTACGATTTAGCTTTAAGCTTGAAGTAATTGTTGTTTTTCTTAAAAATGCCCTCTTTTGAGGGCATTTTTGTATCTTACGATTTATCTTCCAAAACTTATCTCTACTTTTATGTTCACAATTTGCCACTAATAAAGGCAAAACAAGAGCTTTATAATATATGATTTTAGAAGAAGGTTTGGAGATAAACACATATGAAAGATATCAGCTCAACAGGCTCATTTATAAACTTTTATCTAAATAATTACATTTATGTAGATAAAACAAAGTACATTAGAGACCTGATAAAGCTTGAAAGAGTTTTTATCTCCCGTCCACGTCGTTTTGGTAAATCTCTTACCTTAGATACCATAGCAACTTTATTTGAAACAGGTGTAGAGCCTTACTTTAAAGGTACTTGGATTTACGATAAATGGACAGAACCTACCTATCCTGTATTAAGACTGAATTTTTTAGATTTAGATAAATACTCACTTGAGCATTTTAAGCAAAAACTAAACGCAATCATTAGCTCATTTGCACGAGACATCAATGTCAAAAACTACGAAGAGAAAGTTGAACCTGAAGACACAATCTACTTTCTGTTAGATGAGTTAAGAAAAGAAAAACGTCAAATCGTAATTTTAATTGATGAGTATGACTGTCAGATGACAGCAAACATCAATAATGAAACTCTATATAAGCAATTTCAGGAAAAAATCAAAAGCTTTTATGACACTATTAAAAATAAGTGGCCAATTAAATTCTTAGGAATTACAGGTGTCACGAGATTAAAAGATGTAGAAATCTTTTCAATTGGTTCTGATATCAGAGATATTACCAATGCAAGTGCCTATTCTCAGATGATAGGTTTTACTCGTGATGAGATTAAAAAGTACTGTTATGAACGAGACCATGTCAAGTAAATTTTTTAATAATTGCA
>ERZ1034917.485-NODE-485-length-35674-cov-15.226031_pt1 | contig 35674 bp, 25 predicted proteins | sample MGYA00520605_ERZ1034917 | MGnify/ENA primary metagenome ERZ1034917 (study PRJEB33766, sample SAMN09781784) | gut metagenome | biome: gut microbiome | host: Homo sapiens | place: Madagascar | study: EMG produced TPA metagenomics assembly of the PRJNA485056 data... | reverse complement strand
AAAGAACAAGAAAAGTTACGAAAAAGACTTGACAAAACCTAACATAGAAGGAGGCTTTATGCGTTTGAATCTCCGGAAACGGCAAATTACTTTACCATTGAACCACTCCATGCGTTTCGGCGCCAACCTTCTCAACCAATAAGGATAAAGAATATGAAAATCAATTTTTCACGTTTTCCGAAACAGCTTCGGAAGTACTCGTTCACCCTTATTGAGCTGCTCGTAGTGATAGCTATAATCGCAATTCTGGCCGGAATGTTGTTACCGGCATTGAACAAAGCTCGGGAGCAGGGCAAGCGGATCAGCTGCATCAATTTGCTCAAGACCATGGTGACTCAGGGGGGGATGTATGCCGATGCAAATCAGGAGTTTTTCGTTCCGGCCAGGAGTGGCGCCATAAGCTGGCGGCATAATCGCCAATTTCGCGAGTCGCTGGGAGGAAAGTGTACTCTTCTGGGGGACGGCAGCATATCTCAGGCATGCAGCCGCAATCTGGTTTGTCCGAAGTCCCGCGCTGCTTTGCTTTCGGTTCCGGAAATTGATCTTTCCTGGAGCATGACGGCGGAGAATGACAGCAATCCGGCCTGGCATACGATTGATGGCGGCGCGTCCAGCCTTCAGGTGATTGCGTACAAGTTGAGCCGGATCAAGCAGCCGTCGAAGCGCATGGCGTTCATCGACGGTCTGGATCAGGTGGTACAATATAATTATTCGACTCTGACGACCTATGCGAACGTTCAGGAAAGCCGCCGGAGTACCAGCGTCGCATATCGTCACGATGGGAAAGCCAATATGGCATGTATGGATGGTCATGTGGAATCCTTTTTCTATGAATCGCTTCGAGATAAGATCCACTGGTACAACTTTTACTCCTTCTGATGATTCACACGAAGAAAGACAGGAAAATGAAACTGATATTATCGGGATTTTTAACGGCAGCATTGGCGGTCTGCTGTATCGGAGAGACATGGATTCCACGGGACATGACTCTGCCGGAGCACACGACGCTGCTGCCGCGCGATCAGGTGGAAGTCCAGATGCCATCTGGAAAGCAGTTCAAGCCGTCCAATCTGATTCGAACGACATCGCTTGCTGGGGAGTGGAAGTTCTCGGGGCTGGAAAGTTCCGAAACTCCTTTTCCGGCGACCGCCAGAGAAGATTCGGATTTTGCCGCACCGGACTTTGATGATTCGGACTGGAAAATGATCCGGGTTCCTCTCAACTGGTATCGAAACCCCGCCACCAGCTATGAGAAGGTGTTGAAATACACCGCCGCTTCAGATCTCAAGGCTGGGGCGACCATCCAAAGGCTCAGCAATCCTTTTTTCAAGGGCTGCTATCGTCATTCAATTGATCTCCCGAATCCGCTGCCTCCCGGCCGGATTCTCCTCCGCTTCGAAGGGGTCGCTTATGAAGCGGAGTTGTTTGTCAACGGGCAGAAGGCGGCGGGACATCACGGCTCCTTTACTAGCTGGACGTCGGATATTACACCGTATATCAAACCCGGGAAGAATCTGATTGCCCTGAGGGTGTTTTTTGATATCGCACCGATCGGAAACGTGACTCATACATACGGCACATTGTGGGGCGCGACTAATATGAACGGCGGTATCTGGCTGCCGGTCAGCATGATTTTCGCACCTGAATCGCTGATTACTGGTCTGCGCATCACTACACGGGAAGTGGAGAAGGGTACGCTGCGCATCGACTATACCGTGACTGACCCCGGCGGCAGGCCACTCTCTCTGACTCCCGGAGTTGCTGTTACGCCCGCTGGCGAGAAGGCCGCGCCGAGTCCAGCTTCTGAGTTTCCGGCGATCACGCTGGAAAATGGAACGTATTCCGGAACTTTGGAAATTCAGGTCGATCATCCGAAACTCTGGTCACCAGACTCGCCCAACCTCTATTATTGCACGCTTTATTTTCGTTGCGGAAACACCGTTACGGCGGTTCGGTTGGAGCGTTTCGGATTTCGTGACTTCCGGGCGACTGATACCGGATTCACGTTGAACGGTAAGCCCATTACCCTGTTTATGGAAAGCGCCCATTCGCTCAACTTCGGCGGTTATCCGACCAAGGACGGGCACTGCGCCCGTCCGCGTGAGAGGTTCGAGGAATTCCGCAGGAAAGGGTACAACATTCTTCGTACCGCCCACCATCCGGTCGGGCAGGATGTGCTCGACGCTGCCGACGAGACCGGCATGATGATTTATGACGAATGGGGTTTTGCCTTCATTGAACAGATTGACGAGAAAAAGTTCGAGGAAAACAACCTTCCTGAACTGAAGCAGTTTGTGTTGCAGGACTATAACCACGCTTCCGTCGTCATGTGGTCGCTCGGAAACGAAGTCGAGCATCGCCGTGATCCGGCACTGGTTCGCCAGCTGAGAAAACAGATTGCGCTGGTGCGCGAGCTGGATTTGCAGAAACGGCCGATCTCCGCATTCGCCGGAGTGGGCAATCTTCTCAATTACGGGAATGCCGAATTCGATACGGATGTGATCGACTATCATCTATATGTCGGCATCACCAAACCGTGGACGCAGTGGAACAGGGATTTTCAGCGGCTGTACGACGACTGCGCCAGACTTTACGGCAACGGGAAGACACTGAACAAGCCCATTGTGATTTCCGAATGCATCGGCGGCGGCTGGGGGCTGCAGCCCGATCCGAAATTCAAGCTCGGGAATGTGGAAGAGTATATTGCCATCCTCAAAAAGCCTTACAGCTTCGGCAATCCCGGTGCGGCGGGATATTCGGGCGCGGTCGGCATCGCTTCGGCTCTTGATCCCAAGCGGTGCTGGCGCCATACGCAGCGTTATCTTGGTTCCCGGATCGTCGATTTGATCCGTCAGGACGAACGGATTTCCGGTTTTTCCCCCTGGATTTCCTTTCCCACGCCGGTATCGACGCAGTGGACGCAGAAAATTTACGCCGGACTGCGCCGTGACGCCAAAGACGGCCTCATGGTCCGTCAGCTGCTCACGCCCGGCACGCTACCGCTTGAAGCATTCATTCGCAATCAGAGCAGCGGGACATTGAAGAACATTCGATTGCACATCGAATTGAAAAGCGGAGAAAAGCTGCAGACTATCGCCGACTTGTCATTTCCTGAACTTCCGGTGGAGAAGCTGACGGTTCAGCGTTTCTCTCTGGCGTTGCCGGAAACCGGATATGGCTCCGGTGAAATCCGCCTGACCGTCTGCGACGGCGACCGTGAAATCGGGCGCAACTTTTATCCTGTGACGCTCCATCCCGAAACGGAAGCGGCCAAACCGGTCGAAGGCGCCGCCAAAATCGCGCTACTGGCTCGTAGTGCCGGGTTGGAAAAGGTACTCAACGACCTGAACATCCCATACAGGTTCATCTCCGGGACGGAGACACTGAACGGCTTCCGGTGCGCGGTGATCCCTCCCGGAACGAATCCGACGACCGTCACCGGCACACAGATGCGCCGGTGGGTTGAAGGGGGAGGGCGGCTGCTGATTCTCGAGCAGACGCCGGGGAGTATTCCGGGTTTTCCCGAGTACCAGATCGAAGGCGACAGCAACAGCCTGATTGAGGTCGTCGTTCTCAAGCACCCGGTTTTCTCCGGGCTGGCTCAATCGGACTTCGACGTCTGGGCAGAGAACCCTTTCGGCAATTTGGTGACGGCCGTCGCGAACCCGCTGAATCGCACGGCACTGGCGGTGAAGGGGGCTTTTCTGGACAGCAGAAAATGCGGCGCCGCTATTGCCGAAGCAACGGTGGGCAGGGGGCACGTGCTTTTCTCCCAGCTTATGGCGACGGATTTATGGAAGAAAAACGGTGCGGCCACCCGGTATTTGCGCAATGTCATGGAATATATGACCTCTCTGGCGCCGCAGTCGGCTCCGGTGCTTGATGTTCCGCCCCTGAATTTTGTCATTATTCAGGAACGCGCTTTGCTGCTCGATTTGTCGAAACAAGTGAATCGCGGCTTCAGGGATGAAAAGGCCGGTGACGGCATTGGCGGCTGGACCGATCAGGGGAGCAACGACTTTCAGCAGATGCCCTCCGGCGAACTGGTTGCGGCGGGAATCCCGTTCAGAATCATCGATCCGGAGACCAATTCCGGCAACGGTTGCATCGCACTGCGCGGCAAGCCTTGTCCGGCTTATCCGGCAGAAGCACTGGGAATTCCGGTCAATGCGAAAGTGACGGCGTTTTATTTCCTGCATACGCTCGGTTATGGTTCCGCCGGTTTGGCTGGCATCTACCGGATCAACTATGCGGACGGCTCCTGTGCGGATTATAAACTGGAAGGCGGCGTCAATATCGGCGACTGGTGGGGGCCGGCGCGGCTGCCGGAAGCCGTTCCTGGCATCGTGCGCACCAATGCGTACGGAAGTGAAATCGGGCTCTATGTTTCCCGCTGGATAAATCCCCGGCCCGATGTTGAGGTAAAATCGATCGATTGTCTGGCGGTTTCCGAGTCGCCGTCAATTCCGCTGCTGGTGGCGGTTACAGCGGAGAGGGCGTCGGATTCTCCGCTGACGCTGATCGGTTCCGGCTGCCGCGAGCTACATGGCTCGGCTGGGAAAAAGATGGTCGCGACCGGCAACCGCGCGATCGGGCAGTGGTGTGCGCAAATCGAACTTCCGGCAAGTGATGACAAGACGACTCCGGGCGCGATGTTCTTCCTGTTTCCTGATTGGGAAAAACTGAAAACGGAGCAATATCACTATCTGACATTTGATTTGCGCAGCGGCAGCGTCGGGCTGATTGATCTTGTCATTCCCGAGGCAAACTGGCGTTCCGGGATGATCGTCAGTCAGGAGCTGGGAGTCTCGCAGGAGAAGTGGGTCAAAGTTCGGCTCCGTCTGGACCACGACTTCAAGTTTACTGGCAAAGAATTCCCGCTCTCCGGCATGCGACCGGAGCTGTGGTTCTATAATGGGAAGAACAAAGCGGCCGGATTTCCCCGCCGTGCCGTGTCGTTTCAAATCACCAACATCCGATTCGAATAAAAGCCAGAACTTGCGGATTTTGGCACTCTGAGGCTTTCCGGTCGGAACGGGAATGAAAACTCACCCCGGAGAGAAAACAAGAGCGGGATGTGACTTTCTGAGAAGTCGCATCCCACTCGGATTTTGGAAATTCAGTGATGCATCAATTTTTGCTGATACATATTTCCGCCACTTTTTTGCCCTTGCAAAAGGCATTGAGATTCTGTTTGATGACTTCTGGTTTACTGTTGGCGGGAACGGAGTTCGATTCCTCCGACATCCGCCCGGAACTTTTCTTTTACAACGGCAGGGACCGCGAAGCGGGTTATCCGCGGCGTGAGGCTGAATTTGAGATTGCGGACATCCGCCTTGAACCGTAGGAAGTCAATCGGAGACGGCTGCTCTCCGGCCTTCCGCCGGAGAGAGCCGAAAGAACTTATTCCGCCAGCACGGCTTTGCGGAACAAAGCGGGGCATTTGCGGTCCGCGATTCCGCCGCCGAAGGTCATATAGCGGCGAACCTTGCCCTCGTCCGCGTCGTTGAAGCAGAGCGCCGCGCCGAAGACCGTTCCGGGTTTCAACTTGAGGGGGGCCAGCAGTTTCCGGGGGATGGCGATCCGGTAAACGGTGGTGCCGCTCTCCTCAGAACGGGTGATGAACTGCCGGACGCCGGAGGCTTCCGCCGGAGTCCGGCGGGTCGGCGGGGCGTGATGGTTCCACGGCTTCTTATTCAGCGCGAAGGTGAATTCGGTGTCGTCGGAGCCGTAGCTGTTCCGGCCGTCGGCGTCGTTGTGCGAATCGATGCCGATCTGGATCGAATCACCCCGCCACGCGGCGTGGTCCGGATTCCGGTTCCGGTGCATATCGTCCCGCACTTCGCTGAAGATGTAGAGGTTTTCCTCATCCCAGCCGAGCAGCGTGCGGTGCGACAGGTCCGCCGGGCCGCTCCACGGGATCGACGGGTCAGGCGGGAACAGGTGTTCGCGCGTCTGCTGAACGATGCTTCCCGGCCCGTTTAGTTTCGATACGAAATCGAACTTTTCCAGGTCGGAAACCGCCAGTTTCGGAATCTCGAACGGCACGGGCAGTTCGACCGCGTTCCGGTACTCTTTGCCGTTCTCCCCCGCCAGTTTCACGGCGAACGCCGCCGGGATCGCGGCGGCGGTTTTCACCGTGACCGTTTCGGCGGACTGGCGCGGCACCGCCAGGATAGTTGCCTGAAGCACACCCGGAATCGCCACCGTCCCTTTCCAGTCGGAGAAGCTGCGGTTTTTCACCTCCAGTTTGAGGTGGTTGCGCTCCCGCAGCCAGGCGCGGACCGTCAGCGGGGGGCGCGAGTCGATCGCACGGAGCAGCGCCGCAAGCACCGTTCCGGCTGCGTTTTCCGAGAGGTAGAGCGGCACTTCCGTGATCGCGGCTTCGCCCGGCCTGACCGCAGTTCCGTAGATCGAACGCGGCGCGGCGCCGGCGGGCAGCTCCCGGAGCGCCGTTTTTTCCGGCTTCCCGCCGGAATCCCACACGGCATAGGAGGTATGGTTTCCCCGGCGGAGGCGCAACAGCTTGATGTCGCCGTCCAGCAGCAGTTCCGCCGCGTCGGCGCGGTCGATTTCATGGGCGGCCTGCGCGCAGGCCGCGACCGCGGGCAGCGGCCGGATGCCGTTTTCGGTGCGCCAGATTCCGTACAGGAAAGGGCCTCCCTCCCAGCGGTCCAGCCCGGTGAACCAGACCAGTCGGCGGCACTCCGGGTAGCTGCGTGCGATCAGGAACATCCGCGCCAGCCACGCCGCGTGCCGGTGGGCTTCGGGGGCGTGAAACGGAATGCTCTCCTCCAGCGAATAGCCCAGTTCCCCGATCAGGAACTCCTTGCCGTACTTCCGGGCCAGTTCGCTGTGATAACGCATCGATCCGGCGAACTCTCCCTGTTCCGGCGGCGCGCAGTACCGGCCGTCCGCCGCGATGGAGCGGGGCGAACAGTACGGGTGCGGCCCGAGGATGTCGATGGAGCCGTGCGCCTCTGTCAGCACCTTCTCGGTGAAGTCGGAGCGGTTCCCCGATACGCCCGCCAGCAGCCTGATCCCGTATTTCCGGGCGATCGGCGCGGCGGTTTTCAGGAGTTCGCCGTAATACTCCGCGCCGTCCGGCATGTTGCGCAGCTCCAGATCCGGTTCGTTGATGAAGTCAAGGTATTCCGTCTTGCCCCGGAGCTGCCGGAACAGCTGTTCCATGAAAAGCGCCGCCTTCGCCGGATCGGCCTGTGTGCTCCCCGGCTTGCAGCCCCACGCCGGAACCCGTCCCGGCGTAAACTCGCTCTGGATGGTCGGGTGCCAGAACAGTTCCGGCGGCGGCTGGAACGCATACTCCCGGAACTCTCCTTCGCGCGGTTCCATCGCCTTCCAGACCGTGAAACCGCTGCGCAGGTACGATACGCCGATCCGGGGCAGCACCGACTGCGGCAGCGAACTGTCCTGCATCCCGAAAAAGCCCTCCCGCGACGGCGGCGGGAACGGGGCGGTGACCACGAACGGAGCGGCGGAGCTCTTTACTGTCCTTCCGGCATTGTCCAGCACTTCGACCTCTGCCGGATAGTAACCCGGCTCCGCCGCTTCGGCCAGCTCAAATTCCATTACGGCGGTTTTCCCCTTTTCCAGCCGGAAGCTGCGTTCGCGGCGGATTTCCGTGCCCGGCACGCCGACGCGCAGCGTGAAGGGCTGCCCCTCCGGCGGAACTCCGGCGTTGAAGGCGTTCACCGCAAGGCGCGGAATCTCCGGCGTATGCACCACGCTTCCCGCGCCGTTCACTGACGGAAAAATGCTGAATGCTTCCGAATGGCGGTAGGGCGTCGCTTCACTCCCTTCTTCCAGCTGGATCGCGTCGATGCGGAACACGATCTCCCCCTGCGGCAGGAATGCCGGGTACAGCACCGTTCCCGCCCGGTCCGTGCGGATGCGGCAACGGTAACGCCTCCACTCGTCGGTGAGCCGGAACTGCGTGAAGCCGACCTGTTTCCAGTCGAGCACGCCGATCAGCGCAAAGGCGATCGTATCGCCGCCCGAAACCCGCCGCGCCGAGAAGCTGACCGTGTAGTCGGTATCTTTCCGGATCGCGTAACCCCGGCGCCCGTGCGCCCACGACACCGCCGAATCGATCTCCAGCGATGAATTTCCCGAGGCCGCGTCGCCGGAAACGGTGCGGATCGGCTCCGCCGAACGGTAGTAACGGAAGTTCTGCGTGCCGGTCTCGAAGTCGGTGTCCTCCGGGAAGAGGTTGTTTCCCCATGCGGCGACGGCGATGCCCGCCACCACGGACAACAGCAGTTGCTTCATCTATTCGGTCTCCCACACGATATCGTCGAGCAGGAAAACCGACGGCTGCTCCGAAACCGCCCCGTAAAAACGCAGCGAATAGACCGCCCCCGGCTTGAACGGGAACGCCTTGCCGCGTTCCGGCCCGGAGCCGTATTTCATCGAGGCGAGCGGCACGGTGATCTTCTGCCAGTCATCTCCCGAAATTTTCAGATTGGCAACCGCCGTGGCCAGATCCCTGCCGTACCGCTCCTTGCGTTCGGAGAGCGCCAGCGCCGTCGGCGGCGGGCCCGATACCGGCTTGACCAGAAAGGAGACCGCCACCGCCTTTTCCGGCATCACCGGAACCTTGAAGAACTGGATTCCCTGATACCGGGTGCAGCCGCCCAGCATCACTTTCAGCGCGCCGTCGCCGCTGATCGCGTCATCCGTGACGGCAAGCTGCGCGGCGGGGCTTTTCGCGTCTTTGTAGACGGTCCAGCCGTCCGGTTTGCCCTTTTCAAAATCGTCGATCACGACCGGAGCGGCGGCAAGCCGCAGCACGCTCCCCGACAGGATGGCAGTCAGAAACAGTTTTTTCATCGTTCGATCACCCATGTAAATGTACTGTAGGTTCCGGTATCGGGCGAGAGCCGCTTCGCCGGGATATTGGTCATCCCCGCCGAACCGTCGCCGAACAGCAGCGACAGCCGCCGGTTGTGGAACGCGCCCCCGAATGCCGGGTTCAGCGGATTTTCGCTCTTATCCCCGAAGCCTTCGATATTGCACCGTACCGCGCCCGAAGTATAAGGCGCCGCACAGTAGAGCAGCGCCACGCCGCTGCCGTACATCATCGCCAGCCGGGGAGTTTTATGACCTTTGGAATTGTATTCCAGATACGCCTGGCTCTTTCTGCCGATGTTGTTGTTGGCCAGCGTGGTGTAGCTGTAGGTACAGCTCCATTTCGTCAGGTTCGTGACCGTCGCGGCGCGCGCCGCCGGACAGACCAGCGGATTCGACGCCGGACGGTACAGGTCGACTCCCCCCAGATAGGAGGCAAGGTTGTGCCGGTAAGTGGTTTCAACCGTGATCATATTGTAGCTCTTGCCGTCGGAAGTCGGCTTGGAAGCCGGATTCGGCAGGAAATCGGCGTTGTCCGCGCCATAAAGCGCCAGCGCGGTTCCGGCCTGCTTCAAGTTGGAGGTGCATTGGATCGCCCGCGCCTTCTGCCGCGCCGAGTTCAATGCCGGAAGCAGCATACTTGCGAGTATCGCAATAATAGCAATCACCACGAGCAGCTCAATCAAAGTGAATTTCCGTTTCATATTTGTTCTCCCTGAGTAAGGTTTTATTGCAGCGGCCGGGGGGCCTGCAGCATGAACGCTTCCGGGATGCCCGGCTGTTCCATGCGCCAGAACAGCATCTCCAGCGCCCGCTTCGCCATCAGCGGCAAATCGAGGTCGATCAGCGCCGGATTCGGCCAGAAATCCCGCAGCAAAACGCTGTTGTCGCAGACGATCACATTCGTCGGGCTGTACTTCTGGAGCAGTCCGAGGCTGTCCAGCCCGCAGCAGAGCTTCACGCCGCAGCGGGCGTTGAAGCCGAAAAAGCCGATCCGCTCCGAGCCTGCTTCGATGTACTGCTTCAGCCGCCCGGTGAAATCGGTGTCGTACTTGCCGAACCGGAACTCCGTCGTCTCAATGCCGAGCGCGTTCATCTCCGCCAGAAACCGGGTGATGCGGGGATGGTCCGGGATTTTCACGATATCGTCGCGCCAGAAAATCGCGCTGCGTTCGACTCCGGCTTTGCGCAGAAACTCCACCGCAAGCGCGACGATCTGCCCGTCGTTGGCGGTGATGCGGTCGCAGTTCCGCCGCTGCTTCTCCCAGCCGAACACCTGTACCGCCGGAATCCGCTCCGGGATCAGCTCCAGCACCGGCGGGTCGTTGTAGAAGAAAAGCGCGTCGAACTTTTCCAACATCTCCGGTTGCGCCGCCAGCTCCCGCTGGTTCACCACCTGGAAGTCGACGCCGTACTCATTCATCATCGGCCCGAGCGCCGCCAGCAGCGCCGCCCCGATCGGATCGGTTTCATCGACGCTGTTGTCGAGGAACAGCACCGGGCCGAGGTGGGAAAAACGCTTGCCGGGTGCGTTTTCCTGCTTGCGGTTGTAGCTGCGCGGCGTGAAGCCGTCCTTTTCGGCGATCCGCCGGATCCGCTCCTTGACCGCTTCGGAAAGGCGCGGCGAATTTCGCAGCGCCATCGACGCCGTCGCCGCGGTCACGCCCGCTTTTTCCGCAAGGTCGTGCAGGTTTCTGGTTTTTCTCTGGTACGCCATCGTCGTCTCAACTCCTGATGATTGCTTTTATTTTTATTATACCAAAAAACGGCGGCGATGTCAATAGTTTAATAACCGATTTTATAAATTAATTTTTAAACATATTTTAAACAACTGCCGTGATGCAAGTGCGTTATTCGGGACTTCGCCTTCGGCGAGCAGGGGCGAAGCGCCCTGCTCGCTCCAACAGGAGCGAAATCCCGAACGCCGCTTGTATTTCCCTGCCCAAGCCATTATATTTTCCAAACAACCTACCGTATTGTATGAAGTGAATCCGGGGAAAGAAACTGCGATGAAAAAAATACTGTATCTCGATTGTGCATCCGGCATTTCCGGCGACATGTTCGCCGCCGCGCTGCTGGATCTGAAACTTTGCGACGGGCGGCAGGTGCTCGATGAGCTACGCGCGCTGAATGTGGATGGATTTGAACTGGAGGTTTCTCCGACGCGGAGTTACGGGCTGGCGGCGCTGAATTTCGACGTGAAGCTGGAAGAGCATCACCATCACCATGAGCATGGACATGAAGAAGACAGCGGGCATCATCACCACCATCACGAACACCGCCATCTCGCGGATATTTTCGCGATTTTCGACCGTTCCGGGATGAGTTCCGGGGCGCGGAAACTGGCGAAGCGGATCTTCACGATCGTCGCGGAGGCCGAGGGCAAGGCGCACGGTCTGCCGGTGGAGCAGGTGCATTTCCACGAAGTCGGCGCGGTCGATTCGATCGTCGATATCGCGGCGGCGGCGATCCTGATGGATAAGATCGCCCCCGATGCGGTGGTGATCCGGGAGATTTCGGAGGGGAGCGGTTTTGTGCATTGTCAGCACGGCGAACTGCCGGTCCCGGTTCCGGCGGTAGTCAACATCGCCGCCGCCCATGCGCTGCCGCTGCGCTTCACCGATGCGAAGGGCGAGATGGTCACGCCGACCGGGGCCGCGATCGCGGCGGCGATCCGCACCGCGGACCGGCTGCCGGAGCGGTACACGGTCGCCGCGGTCGGTCTCGGCGCGGGCAAGCGCGACTTCGGCCGCCCCAACATCCTGCGCGCGATGCTGTTGCAGGTGGAGGAAGCCGAAGTCCCCGCCGAGGGGAACGGTATCTGGGTGCTGGAGAGCAATCTTGACGACTGCACCGGCGAGGCGCTGGGGCTGACGATGGAGCGGCTTTTTGCCGCCGGTGCGCGCGACGTGCATTTCCTGCCCTGTTTCATGAAAAAGAACCGCCCGGCGCAGCTGCTGCGGGTGATCTGCGACGAAGCGTTGATCGGCAGGCTGGAATCGGTCATTTTTGAAACCACCACCACCATCGGCATCCGCCGCTCCCGCTGGGAGCGCACGGTGATGGCGCGTGAATCGGTCACGGTCGAATCGGGATACGGCCCGGTCGCGGTCAAACGCTGCCGTCATGGCGAATTGGTGCGCTGTTACCCGGAGTTCGAGAGTGTGCGCGCGGTCGCGGAGGCCTCCGGCGTACCGTACCAGACCGTCTTCGACGCCGCCCGGCGCGAAGCGGAAAAACGGGAGCGTTGAGATGGAGCGCCTGACGGAGCTGCGGACCGAAATCGCCCGGCTGGTGAAGCGGGGCGTCTGCCTTGCGTTTTCCGGCGGGGTGGACAGTGCGCTGCTGCTGGCGCTGGCGGCGGAAGCGCAGCGTTCGGGCGGCGGCGAAATCCAGGCGGTGACTTTTTCCACCCGGCTCCATCCGCAGTCGGATATCGACAATGCGCGGCGGATTGCCGGCGAGGCGGGAGTGCCGCTTCACGTGATCGAGATCGACGAGTTTTCCGACCCTGAGATCGTGCGGAATCCGCCGGACCGCTGTTACCGCTGCAAGAAGCACCTGTTCAGCCGCCTGAAGGAGTTTGCCGGGGCGCTGCATTTGCCGGTGGTGATGGACGGCACCAACGCCGACGACCTGCTGGAATACCGCCCGGGCCTGCAGGCGCTGAAGGAGCTGGGGATCAGCAGCCCGCTGGCCGAGCTCGGATTTTCCAAGCGTGAGGTGCGGGAGCTGGCGCGCGGACTGGGGCTTTCGGCCGCGTCGCGCCCTTCGACCCCCTGCCTGGCCACCCGGCTTCCCTACGGCGCCCGGCTGGAGCCGGAGCTGCTGCGGCGGATCGGGGAGGGGGAGGCGCTGCTGCGGGAGGCCGGATTTGCGCAGGTCCGGCTCCGGGTGCACGGCAACATCGCCCGGATCGAGGTTCCGGCGGCGGAGCTGGCGCGGCTGGCGGAACGCGCCGCAGAGCTGGTTCCGAAGCTGAAAAAATTGGGATTTCTCTATGTGACGCTCGATCTGGAGGGGTTCCGGTCGGGAAGCATGGATCTGACCCTGAAAGGGATTCTGAAATGAACGATGTTCTGGCGCTGGCGGAGGAAAATCAGGGAAAGGCGTGGCGGGTGGTCGAAGCGAGCGGCCTGATCGCCGCATGGGAGTCGATCGGCGCCGAGGTTCATCTGGTCGGGTCGCTGAAGACCGGGCTGCTGATGAAGCACCGCGACATCGATTTTCACATCTACACCGCGAAGCTCGAACCGGAAAAGAGTTTCGCGGCAATGGCGAAGATCGCCGCGAACCCGGCGGTGGAACGCGTGACCTACGGCAACCTCGCGGCCACCGACGAGCACTGTTTCGAATGGCACGCGTGGTTCCGGGACGCGGACGGGGAGCTGTGGCAGCTGGATATGATCCAGATCGAGCGCGGCACCTTCTACGACGGCTATTTCGAGCGGGTCGCGGAGCGCATCTCCGCGGTGCTGACGCCCGAATTGAAGCTGGCGATCCTGACCGTGAAGAACGACACGCCCGAAACCGAAAAGGTGATGGGGATCGAGTACTGTCAGGCGGTGATCCGCGACGGAGTCCGCACCTGGCCGGAGTTCGCCGAGTGGCGCAAACTTCATCCCGCCGGCGGCATCGTCGACTGGATGCCGTGACGCTCAGCCGGCCGGAACCTCCTGACGGGGCATATCAAATTATGATACCTCGATGTTCCATATGTCTCAGAAAATTTGATGATAAAAAACTCTGAATCGTTGCCGGATATTGGAATGCCGTGTCCATCTTGCGGCAATATCCTGACTGTTTATACTACATCCATATCTTCGCCGCGAAGAAGTTTTGAATTTTTTAAGAAGTTTCCCAAAGAATAGACATGAATGGGAGATGACGTTTCAAGGTCATCAGGCAGTTGATCGAATCCGCTCGGCGGGAGGAGGAATAAATGGGTATTTTCAGTTGGCAATTTTTGCTGTTCTGCGTTGTATTTGTTGTGTGGTTTGGGGTGTATTTAAGCAGTCTGCCCTGGCATTCTTCACGATATCATCGGAGTTTCAGAATCATTGGGATTATTCTTTTATTTGCTCCGATTTATCTGATCGGCGGCGGCTACTGGGTTGCCGGAACAATCGGCGCGTTTGCCGGAGGGGTGGGACTGCTGCCATGTTATTTCATCATGAAACTCAACTCCAAATATATGCAAAAGGAATTACTTGCAGAATATCAGAAACTTCAGGACATTTCTGACGAGAAAACGACTGCGGCCATGCATGCCTTTTGTATGCGGCTCCGGCAGATTGCCGGAACGGACAAGGTTTTGATGATTGTTCCGACAGGCGCAGGACTCAAGCAAAATCCGCAATATCAGATGTTATGCAATGCTCTTGGCGGCAACATAATCATTGAAAAACGTTTTCCGCTTCGGGATGATACCATTTTGCGAGGGAAAAATATTGCCAGGATCAATGCCGAAATTCAGAAAAGCCGCGCCTGCAAGATTATCGTTTTTTTCAATGTATTGTCAATTACAGCGCTGAAAAAGGACTTGGAACAACTGGCAGTCATTGTCGATCTGCCGGATAATTCTCCTTTAATTGTCATTTTCGGGCAGCGTGGTGTTCTTACCGATCGGAATGAAATTGATTGCAGTGATATTCCGGTTGAGTATTTGCATGAAATGACTGAAACCGGCGCGATTTCAGAAATTCTCCTTTTGTTACAAAATGCTGTTTGGGTGAAAGATGCCTGGCGGGACATTGCGACAAAAGCGCTTGTCTTCTCACACCGGGTCAAGAAGTCTTTTCGGAAGCTCCGACCGGAACAGTCGCAAACATTCCATCGGTCCCCCCGAAGCAATCCAACATGGACGCATGCGGAAATTGCACAATTATCCCGCAATGAAACCATTCGCTCACTGGAGCGGGAGGTTTTATCCGCCATTGGGAAAGAATATCTTGAGAACGACTCGCGACTTGAAAACGTCCCATATCAGGCTATGGCAGCGGTTGATTGGCGCCTCGATGATTTTCTGGAAAACTATCGGACGTATCGGCAGGAACTATTCGACTTTCTTTGCGCTTACTGGTCTTATCCGTGGGACCCGAAAGATGATGACATTTATCCGGAAGGCGAAGAACCGGATAAGGAAGATACGATTGACGACCGGGTGGAATTGGGCTATGTCCCCGGTGCGTCGGTAATATTTGCCGCAATGTATTTTCTTCTGCAATCCGGCGATAAAGAGGGACTGAAATTTCTTTGCAACAGAAGCGGTATTCTCTGTTCGCAGAAATATTTAGCCGCATTGCGTGAAATCTTGAACAAATCTGTCCGGCGGGAGGAGAAATAATATGGCTGTCATATTGAAAAATTCGACATGTTCCCTTTGCTGCAAGTTATTGGGGGAAGATGTAATTGCCTTTCCCCGGATGATCGAAAATCCGGCGGATGAACTCTTGTTTGCCGACGATGCCGCGTTTCACCGGTCCTGCCTTGAACGGCATCCGTTATATGACCGGTTGATATATCGTGTTAAACTGTGGGAAGAGGCACTGAATGCAAATCTATCCTCCCAGCATGAATGCTTCATCTGCAAAAAAAACATTGTCCATCCGGATGATTGTTACAACTTCGGGTTCCTCACCTATGATCAGCTGTCACCGTTGTGGTATTTGAATTATCGCGAATGCCACGAAAGCTGTCTGTGTCCGGGAGCGATTGCCGATGACATTGCCAATTTGTTGAATGATCTGGTCGGAAATCCACATGTTTCCCAGATGAAGTTGGCTGATTTGCTGAAGCAATTTCATATCGTGTCGAGTATCCGGCTGAAGGAGCCCAAGCCATGAAGATTGAAATGTCGTATCGTGTACAGAGCGTTTTCACACTTGCGAAACGCTGGAACGATAACCCTCTCAGCGAAAACCTGAAGCTGGAATACAACACCATCGGATATCTGACGGAAGATTCCGCATCCTGTCGCCGGTTTCAAGGCGGTAAAACAGCAATATTCGGATTGGGCACTGATCAGACTCAATCGGGTCATGAAATACAGCGACGCGGATTTGAATCAATATCCGTTACTTCAGTTCATCTATCACCTGTGTCAAATATCCTTATTCTCCGTTAAAAGATATTCTTGAGTTCGTTGAATTCTGCCTTGTATGCGGACGGAAAATTATCCGGCAGCATGGCAATTTTATCCTGTCCGGAAAGTCAAGATTCAGGGAGTTTGGATGCCTTGAGTTTTACCAGCAGAACGAATCCATTGGAATTTTCGGTCTGCTGGTTTCCCGGCGCGTTCACGATATTGTCGCGTCGAGTCGAATGGACAACGCAGAGTTTATGCCTGTCATCTGCCGTGAGGCCGGAAAGCCTTTTGATGATGTATTTCAGATGGTTTTCAAGAGAATAATGCCGCCACAGCTGGTTCCGCCTGCCTACATTCATCATAATCCCCCCGCGTTCAATGTGGCCGTTTATTTGCTTTGGGGATATTGGCGCAATGGGCTGGGCGGATGACGATTTCACCAGGGATTTGTTTTTCAGGAGAAAAGATTTACCGTTTGGGGGCGTAGCTTACACCTCTGAATTATTTGGTTGCGGGAAACGGCAGGAAGACTATCAACGTCCAATCATCGTTACGCAGGAACTGTATCGGAAACTGAAATCCAAAGATTGCCGTGTTTGCGCTCCCGTGCGCCTGTTGAATGACTCAGAAAACGAAGTTCTCATTGAATGTCAAGGTGAGAAGGCCAAGCTATGGGAATCGTCTTAAAGCAGATACTGGAAATGAATATGGATGTTGCAGCTTTTCTTCCGCACATTTATTCCCTTCTGGAAAATTCATCAACACCTGTGCGCGGCGCTTTTGATTATCGGCTTTCCGCTGTATGCTATAATTTTATCTCAAAAGTGGTAAAAGACAGCCCTCGTTTCTGTCTTGTTTGACGGGAAAGCGGATAGCGGGACCGATGAAAGTGAACATCAGCCGCAGGAGAGGCGGGGGCACATACCGCGCCGGAATTTTTTCGGACTTTATTGTTATACTTCTCTTGGAGGTTTGTTATGCTTTGGGTATAATAAATATTGAAACAACCGGAGGGTATCATGTCGGCCACCAAATGCGCGGAAATCGTAAAGGAGATCGGGGCGGAGATCCGTAACGGCGAACACGGCGCGCCCGGAACCGCGTTCATGACGGTGCGCGAGCTGTGCGATGTATTCGATATTTCTCTGGTCACCGCGCAGCGGATCGTGAACCGGCTCAAGGAGGACGGGCTGCTGGTGCGCAGCGGCAGGCGGACCAGCATCGCCGCGCGTTCGCTGCACGGCGCGGCGGCTTCATGCCGGATCGGCGTGGTGGTCACCAAGATCGACAATCCGTTCTTCTCCCGGCTGCTGAATGCGCTGGAACTGGCCGGGAGGCGGCGGGGGCTGGAACTGATTTCGGCGGGCAGCGACTACAATGTGCGCCATGAGGAACACCTGTTCCGGATGCTGGAAAACAGCGGGGCGGGCGGTTTTCTGGTCTGTCCCGCGCACGACATCGATTCGGCTCCGGCCCTGCGCAGCCTGGGGCTGCCGTTCGTGCTGATCGGCCGCCGGGTCGCCGGAGTGGACGCCGACACCGTGATGACCAACGACTTCGAAGCCGGGAGGCTGGCGGCGATCCACCTGATCGAACAGCGCTGCTCGGATTATCTGTACATGGGGATCAGCAACTTCCGCAACGACATGCGGTTCCGCGGCTTTGCCTTCGAGCTGCACCAGCGCGGCGTGGAGCTTTCCGGGGAACGTCATCTGCGCGTCGACGTCGACCGCGACGAAAGCGACCTGCCGGAGTACCTCGCACGGCTCCACCGCGGCGGCAAGACCGGGGTGTTCTGTTATCACGACTTGTTCGCGCTGCGGATGATCCGGGCGGCGCGGCTGTGCAAATTCTCCATCCCGCGCGAGGTTTCGGTGGTCGGCTTCGACGACCTGCCGATCGCGTCGGAGGTGTATCCGTCACTGACCAGCATCTCCTATCCGCTGGCCGGAATCGCGGAAAACGCGCTCGAAATGCTGCTGCGCCGCCTGCACGGCGCGAATGACGGGCCGGGGGCGACCAACTATCTGGATCCGACTCTGGTGGTGCGCGAAAGCTCCTTTGATCTGCCGTGACCTTTTTACTTTACATATAACAATATCGGGAGGAACCATGTCAATCACGCGAACCGCCGTCAGCTATTACAACCTCGGCTATGTGGAGCACGCCGAAGCGGATTTCCGCGAAATGCTCGATCACGGCTGTACGACCGTGATCCTGGCGGTCACCGAATTCGATTTCGATTTCTGGCGGCCGAACATCCCGCGCATCGTGGAGGCGGCGCACCGCCTCGGGCTTCAGGTGCTGATCGACCCGTGGGGGATCGGCAAGTTTTTCGGCGGAGAGCAGGTCAGCAAGTTCCTGCAGGACAACACCGGGAACCGGCAGGTTTCGGCGCTGACCGGGGAGGCGCTGCCGTATGCGTGTTTCAACACGCCGAGCTTCCGTGACTACTTCGCGCGGTTCTGCCTGACGCTGGCGCGCGAGGCGGGGGCGGACGGCTTCTTCTGGGACGAGCCGCACTATGCGTTCCCGAAATCCTACGCTTCGATCACCGGCGGCGCGGGCGAGGACTGGACCTGCCGCTGCCCGGTCTGCATGGGGAAGTTCCGGGAGCATTACGGCTATGAGATGCCGAAGGTGATGAACGACGACGTGAAGCGGTTCCGCCGCCGCGAGGCGCTGTTCATCCTTGAGGACACCTCGCGCCGGATCAAGGAACTGGACCCGGCGCAGGAGATCACCTGCTGCGTGCACGCGACGCTGAACAGCTATTACGTGACCGAACACCGCGGCTACGACGACTGGGACGAAGTCGCGGCCAGCCCGTACTTCGACGTGTTTTCGACCACGATCGTCGCGTGGAACCTGCCGCGCGGCTTCTTCGAGGAGATCACCCGCCGCACGGTCGCGGCCGCGAGAAAGTACGGCAAGCAGTCGGAACGGTGGCTGATGGGCTATTACAGACAGCCGGAGGATTTCTCCGAGATCGACCGGACGGTGGAGCTGTACGAGTCGCTGGGGGTGGACCGGCTCGGCACCTGGACCTACCGGGGCGGCTACGGCACCGTGCTGGCCGCGCCGGACGCGCTGAAACTGTGGGACCGCATCGGAGAGAACTACAAACGTGTCATCGGAAAGGGAAAATGAGATGTTGAACGATTTCGGATATCTGGAACAGATCGAGGCGAACCTGCGCCGGGTCAAAGAGGAGCAGGCCGCGAACATTCAGGCCGCCGGGAAGCTGATGGCCGATGCGGTCGAACAGGACCGGCTGATCAGCGTGTACGGCGGCGGCGGGCATACCACACTGGTGATGGGCGAGATGTTCTTCCGGGCGGGCGGCCTCGCGAACATCAACCCGGTCATGGAAACCGGGCTGTCGGTGTTCAACCAGGCGCTGAAGTACCTCGAACTCGAACGCACCGAGAACTACGGTTCGGCGATCGTGAGATATTACGATCTTCAGCCGGGAGACCTGCTGATCATCTTCCACAACATCGGGATCAACGCGGCGACCATCGACGCGGCGCTGGAGGCGAAACGGGCCGGGGCGAAGATCGTCGCGGTGTCCAGCTCGTACTGGCAGAAGGAGATGCCGCCGGACCACTTCATCCGGCACAGCTCCGGGAAGAACCTTTTCGACCTCGCGGACATCTGCATCGACGACTGCAACCCGGTCGGCGACGCGCAGGTGAAGGTGCCGGGCTTCGATACGCCGATCGCGCCGGTGTCGAACGTGGTGGACTTCACCATCGCCCACTGGCTCGAAATCGAATGCGTCCGGCAGTGCGTGGAACGCGGCCTGACGCCGCCGGTCTGGCGCAGCGCGAACGCCCCCGGCGGCGACGAATACAACGCCGCGAACCTGAAAAAATACCGGCCTCTGGTCAAGAACCTGTAAAGGAGGGAAGATGAAGAAAAACAATCATTTTACGCTGATTAAGCTGTTTACGAACATAATTTGTAAAATATACAATCAGTCCACGGCTGCCGCTCTGCGTAAAAGAGAGGGGTTCGGGGGAGAGAAAGCGGCGGCTTGCGCCGCGTCTCTCCCCGTACCAGATAATCTTAACATTACCCAGATGTCCGGCAAGCTCTCACGCCTTTGCCAATGCTCTGCAAGCGGCAAGCCGGAGCAAAAACGTGAAGTTGTTTTTCCGCAGAAAAGCGGGAAGACAACTTCACGTTATTGCGAATCTTCTTCCCCCGCCGAGCGACCGCAGCTCCGCCTGTCGACCGTCCTGTACCCGGCACCGGCACCTTGCCGGACGCAGGGGGTGCGGGGGGCGGCGGATACGCCCCCCGCATCCCGCCGCTTAAGGCCATTCACGCTTATTGAGTTGCTCGTGGTGATAGCGATCATCGCGATTCTGGCATCGATGCTGCTGCCCGCGCTGAACCGGGCGCGGGAGAAGGCACGGGCGATCAGCTGCGCATCCAACCTGAAACAGCTCGGTTTGTATTTCATCAGCTATATCAACGACAACAAAGGGATCCTGCAGGGTTATCAGGTGACGCCGGAACGGTATTGGAACGATTTTCTGAATGGAGGCGAGATCGTGACCGAGAAGGACAAGGTGTTTTTCTGCCCGTCGATGCCGCGCAATCCCAAGGTGTTGGCCGGGCGCTTCGTCACTTACGGCGGCATGCAGACCAATACGGTCTGGCCAATGTCGAAATACCGTGACTGGCGGAAAGTCCCCCATCCGACGGAAACCGCGTTCGCGGGCTGCTGCATGAGCGTCAAGCCGGGCGGCAGAGTCGGTTTCTACAACTGCTATATCGGCTCCGGCGATGGCGGCAAAGGCGGTTTCTGCAACATCCACAGCGGGTTTGGAAATCTGGGTTATGCGGACGGACATGTCGGAGCCGTCTCTCCGGCCCGCTTCGGAGAACTGGTCCGGCAAGGGTGGGAAGACCCGGCCAAGGAGGTGTATTATTGCGATGTCGAAGCCGGATGGCGTAAAACCAATTAAGGAAGGAAAGAAAAATGGCAATCAGACGACTGTTACTGGCCGCCGTGCTGCTTCTGGCATGGAGTCTGGCGGCGGAGGTGTATTATCAACAGGATTTCAGCAAGGGGGGCATTCCGTCGCACCACCTGATCGGCATTGTGCCGGTGGAGGGACAGCCGGAATTCAAACAGGCGATGGAATTGCGTTCCCGGCTGGAGCCGGACGGCGGGAAACCGGAACAGGGCAAATGGGATGCCCGGCTGGCGGTTCCGGCCGGGAAGCCGGTCGAAATCGATTATTGGTTCTGTCCGGTTTCCGGTGACGCCCGCTATGGGCTGCTGGTCAACGACACGGCAGGAAAGAAGCTGGTCACGCTGGTCTGGGACGGCAGACGCCTGCTCGCCGCCGACGGCCAGGCGGGCAAATGGCGCCCTGCCGGGCCGCTGGCCGCCGGGGAGTGGGCGCATATCCGGTATGCGGTGGGAGACGGCGGATACGATCTCTATGTGAATGATATGGAGTATCCGGTGCTGGCCGGAGTGGAATTCCGGGAGGAAGGGCCGGGAACTCCGGGCAAGATCTGGACGCTCGGCTCCGAAAAGGGGGAGTCCGTCAGCCGCTTCGCCGCGATCGAAGTGCACGACGCTTCCCGGGAGCGGGCCGCCCGGCGGCTGCTGGTGCGGGAGGATTTCCGCAACTACAGCCCGCAGGGAAAGCGGCAGCGGATCGTGGAATCCGGTTCGCCGGAGTTTCCGGTCGCGCTGGAAGTCTCGTCCGTCAAGGAAGGCGGCAAGGTGTCGGAGGGAAGCTGGAGCTTTCCGCTGCCTGGTCCGGGCAACGCCGTCGAGCTGGAGATCGACTATTGGTTCAAGCCGGTTGCGGAAAGCTCCCGCTATGCGCTGCTGGTCAACGCCGCAAACGGCAAACGGATCGTGACGGTGGTTCAGGAAAAGGGAAAACTGCGCGCGCTCGACGGCGGTGCGTGGGTGAATGCCGGAGCGGTGAAGATGAATGAGTGGAACCGCGTCTGCTACCGGCTGAACCTGTTGAAACGCACATTCGACCTGCTGGTGAACGGGGTTCCGGTGCTGCGCGACGCGAAATTCCGGGATGCGGACGCGGATGCGCCGGGTCGGCTCTGGACGCTCGGCAGCCCTTCCGAAAACTCCGCGACGCTGTTCGGGCCGGTCACGGTGACCGCCGCGACCGGGGAGTTTCCTCCGGCGGCGGTCGGCGGAGCGCCGTTCTTTTTACACGCCGCTCCGTCGTCCGAACCGCAGGCGGGGATGGAACTGCTTCCTGCCGGCGGAACCGCGAAAGAGACGGCCGAAGTGAAACTGTGGAGGGATGACCGGAATCTGTACGCGCGTTTCGGCCTGAAGGCCGCCAACATGGCCAAACGCTCCGGCGGGACGGCCGAAACGGACGGCAAGGTCTGGCGCGACGACTGTTTCGAACTTTTCCTGCAGCCGGACCGGACCGGCAAAGCCTATTTCCACTGGGTCGGCAATGCCGCCGGGACGCTGTACGACGCCCGCTGCGAGGGTTTTGTACGGGATAAAAGCTGGAATTCGGGCGCAACCGTGGAAGTCGCCAAGCAGGTCGACGGCTGGAGTGCGCTGCTGACCGTGCCGTTCGCGGCACTGGGCGGCGCTCCCGCGCCGGATGCGGTGTGGGGCTTCAACGCCGGACGCGAGAATCCGGTGACCAGTGAGGTGCTGTCACGGGTGCCGATGGTGCAATTCCACCAGCCGGAGCTGTTCGGCAAGCTCTGCTTCCCTGAAGCGGGCGACCGCCGCACGGTCGAAGAACGTACCGCGCGGCTGATGGAGAACGGCTTCGATCTTGCCGCCCTGCGCGGCGAACTGGCCGCAATGCAACGAAAACTCAGAAAAGCCGTGCCGGAGCAGCTCGAAGCGCGCCGGGCGAAGATCGAATCGGCGGTGCGCGGCGCGGCGGAACGGCTTGCCGCTGCCCGGAGTTTTCCCGAATACGCCCGGAGCATCGCCGAATGCCGCCGGCAGTTGGAGGACGGTGAGGCGCTGCTGCTGGATGTGAAGCGGATCGAGGCGTGCTTCGTTCCCGGTTCCGCCGCCGCCCGCCGCGGCTATGCGGTGCTGGTCGAGTCGCCGATGGTGAAGGTGAAGTCCGGTTACGGCGGCAACGGTTCGGACCGCGCCGGATTGCGGCTTTCCGGCAACGAATACGGCAGCTTCCAGACGGTGCTGCTGGCCCGGCCCGGGCAGAGCTTCTCCGGCGTCAAGGCGGAGCTTTCCAAGGTGACCGGCCCGGATGGCAGGGAGGTGAAGGGCGCGAAATTCGCCTCGTATCTGGTCGAGCCGGTGATGACCGCGAAGGCCGCGAAAACGCCGGAGGCGTGGCCGGACATCCTGCGCCCCGGCGCCGCTTTCAAGGTGTCGGGCGGCCTCGTGACGCTGTGGTTCGATCTGTATCTGCCCGCCGGAACTCCGGCCGGGAACTATGCGGCGTCCGTGACTGTGACGCCGGAGGGAATGGAACCGGTCACGGTGCCGGTTACAGTGGCGGCCACCGGGCTGTCGCTGCCGGAAAAGGCGTCGCTGGATACCGCGTTCTGCTTTGCGGACGCGTGGGCGAAGATGTTCTATGGTGCGGATACGCCGCCGGAGAAGCGGCGCGGCTTCCTCCGCTTTCTGCTCGATCACCGGCTCGAACCGATGAACCTGTGGGGCGGCGGGATCGACATCGGCGAGGAGTATCTCGACTATTGCGCCGAAAACGGCAAGGCGATGCTCTTTTTGCCGGTCAACGAGAAGATCCGCGACAATGAGGTGAAGTACCGCAGACTCATCAGGCGGTATGAAGGAAAACTGCGTCCGGTCTTCTTCGGCTACGACGAAGTGCTGGCGGTCGGCACGCCTGAAACGATCGAAACAAGGCTCAAGGCGATGCGGCGGGATTACGGGATCGCGAAGGAACTGTTCCCGGAAGTCCCCCGGCTGAACACCGCCGCAATCGACGCGCGGCTGTACGGCAAGGTGGATATCTGGTGCCCGCTGTTCGACCACCTCGACATGGCGCTGGTGCGCGAACGTCAGGCGAAAGGGGAACTGGTCTGGTGGTATCCGACCGATTATCCGTCCGCTCCGTATGCGAACTTCAACCTCGATTCGCCCGGCATCGACCCGCGCGTGATTCCGTACATGACCTGGAAACTCGGCCTTTCCGGGCTGCTCTACTGGGGGCTGAACCGCGAGTGGATGAGCAATTCCCCCAAGGAGGCGCAGGCCGCGTCGCAGCAGGATTACCGGAGCCGCTCCGTGACGTGGATGACGCCGGAGATCCAGGCGAAGATGGCGCGCGGCGAAGTGCATTGGCCGCAGATTCCGTGGCTCCCCTATTTCCGCAGCGCCTTCAACCAGCAGATCAGCGCGACCAACGGCGGCGGCAACCTGATGTATCCGGCCCCCGATTGGGAACCGTGGGCCTCCACACGGCTCAAGAACCTGCGCGACGGCATGCAGGATTACGAGTATTTCACGATGCTGAAACGCAATACGGAAGCGTTGAAAAACGGAAGCTCGCATCCGGAGCTGGTGAAACGGGCCGAAGCCGCGCTGCAAATCGACGACGATGTGGTCGCCGGAGCGACCGGCTATACGAAAGACCCGGCGAAGCTGCTCGCTTTCCGCGACCGGCTGATCGACCTTGTGCTGGAAACCGGAACGGCCCTCAACGGAAAGGCGAACTGAACCATGCTGCCGATCATCACCCCATCGGAGGCCGCCGGACGCACCGGCGACGGCTTCGTGACCGCCTTTTTCTGGCGGAAGAACCCGGTGCTGGAACGCATTCAGCAGGTGATTGCGGAAAATTGCTGCGGCGAACTCTGCTCATTGCGCTTCACCTGGAGCCGGCCGAAACGCTTCGCGACCGGCGAACGGAAGTTTTTGTACGACACCTTCGCCGCGATGCTGGACGGCGCGCAGCAGCTGGCGGGCGCGGAGTTCCGTTCTCTGTACGTCGAGAAGGTTCCGGGCATGAACAACCTCTTTGCGCTGGCACGCTTCACGAACGAGGTTGCCGCCGAGTGCGAGCTGAACGAATGCCTGCCGGAGACCATGCCGGACATCTGTTTCGTCAAAGCCAATTTCAGCAACGGCCATGTGACCAACCAGCCGCTGGTCGGATATTTCAACGAGGAGGGCATGGTGTTCGCCACCGACGAAATTCTGGAGTTCCCGGTCGCGGAGCTGGCTTCGCTGCCGCCCGCGAACGGTCCGGTTGAACAGATGAAACAGCGGTTCACGGAGGCGGCTCGGCTGGGGCTGGTGCCGCCCGGCCCCGGCAATGCGGCGGCAATTCAAACCATGATCAGGGAGGCTTTGCGATGAATAAAATCAGAATCATGGTCGCCGGAACCGCCAACCCCCACGTGCCTGCCTATCTGCGCGGCGCGGGGCGGCGGGTGGACACAATGGAGGTGGTCGCGGTTTCGGATTTCGACGCCGTCCGGCTGGAACAGGCGCGCGGCTTTCCGGGGGGCCGTCCGGGAGTGCGCTTTTACTCCGACTATCGCGAGATGTTCGAGGCGCATCCCGAAGCCGACGCGGTGATGATCGGCAGCGACAACATCGACCACTTCGAAATGTTCAAGGCGGCGGTCTCCCGCAAGCTGCACATCTATATGATGAAGGTGATTTCGATGGATGAGGACGAGTGCCGGGAGATGATCGCGATCGGCCGGAACTATGACCGGGTGATCCAGTGCGAGCTTGAGCTGCACTTCAATCCGCAGTTCGCGTATGCCCGGAAGCTCTTCCGGTCCGGCGCGCTCGGTGAGCTGAAATCGGTCTACCTGACCAATATTTCACAGAGCCCGTGCAACTACTTCCCGAACTGGGGCGACCCGGTGCTCTCCTACGGCAGGCGCGTGCCGCTGCGGCCCGGCTCGGAGACCTGCCGCGGCGGCGCGATCACCGACCATCCGCATCCGTTCGACCTGATCCGCTGGATCACCGGGCGGGAGTTCCGCACCGTCAGCGCGGTTTCGGCCCGGAACCAGCGCGCCCACCTCGCGGTCGAGGATCACGCCGCCATCACCGGCGAACTGGACGATGGCGTGAAGTATTTCATCAATCCCTCCTACTCCAATCTGGAGGAGAAGGTGCCGACCCGGCGGCTGCTCTGGCCGAAGTCGCTGGAGTGCAACCTGAAGCTGACCGGCACGAAGGGATACTTTTCGTGCGACTTCTTCGACCGGCACGTCTATATCGTCGGCAACCGTTACGTATCGCCCGACCGGCTGATCGTGGACGGTACGCCGCGGCTGCCGGGCGACCCGGCGGATTCGCTGATCGGCAGTTTCGTTGCGACTATCGCCGGGGAGCGGAAGCGCCCGGAAACCACGTTGGAGGACAGCTACGCCGCGATCCGGGTGATGAACGCCGCCTACGAATCGATCCGGCTGGAACGCGAAATCACGCTGGAGGAAGACCGATGAAGAAAGCGGGGGGCAAGGTTCTCTACCGTTGCGGGACACTGACTTACACCCGCCTCGGGCTGCTGAACCTCTTCATCTGGCTGCTGTGGGGGGACTTCTGTTTCGCGATGATGGAGACGGTGTCGCCGTCGCTGACGCCGCTGCTGCTGAAGATGCACAATGCGAGCAACCTGACCATCGGAATCCTGATGGGCAGTATCCCCGCGCTGTTGAATTTCATCATCAACCCGATTGTCAGCACCCGCAGCGACCGCACCCGCAGCCGGTGGGGCAGGCGGATTCCGTATCTGCTGTTCACGCCTCCCTTTACCGCGCTCTTTCTGATCCTGCTCGGCTGGAGCGATCAGATCGGCGCGTTCTTTTACAATCTGCTGTGGGGGGACGGCGGGAGTCCCGCAACGTTCACCATCTGCCTGATCGCGTTTTTCGTGATCTGCTATCAGGGATTCGATTTGTTTGTCGGGTCGGTGTTCTACTACATTTTCGCGGACGTGGTGCCGCAGCAGTTCATCGGCCGCTTCATGTCGCTGTTCCGGATCGCCGGAACATTGGGCGGCATGTGCTTCAATCTGCTGGTGATGCCCTATGCGAAAACCCACATGTCGGTCATCTTCACGGTGGTCGCGCTGATCTACGTATTGAGCTTCACCGGGATGTGCCTGAACGTGAAGGAGGGGGAGTATCCGCCGCCTCCGCCGGTGAAGCCGGGGCTGAAGGCGATGGTGGCCGGTTATTTCCGCGACTGTTTTTCGGCGCCGTTCTTTTCGATCCTTTTCGTCGGGCTGGCGTTCAACTACGTGTCGACGGTCTGCCGCAACATGTTCAATCTGCTGTTCGCTCTGAACGACCTCGGGCTGACCACCGCGCAATTCGGCCGGGTCGGGGCGGTCGGCGGCATCGTCGGCGTCGCGCTCTATCTGCCGATGGGATACCTCGTGGACCGGTTCCATCCGCTGCGGATCTACTTGGCCGGGGCGCTGCTGGTGATCTTCGTGAACCCCTTCGGATTCTTTTTCGTGCACGGCTACGGCACGTTCATGGCGATGGGAATCCTGCTCGCCGTCGTCTATACGGTGCAGAACTCCTCGCTGCTGCCGCTGTGCGTGAAACTGTATCCGAAAGAGCAGTTCGGCCAGTTCTGTTCGGCGGCGGCGATGGTCAAAGCCGTGCTGCTGGTCGCCGCCAACGCGGCGGGCGGCTGGTTCATCGATCTCTTCGGCTACCGCTGGCTCTATGTGTGGGATTTCCTTTTTACGATCCCGTGCTTCGTGATTCTCTTGTGGATCTATTTCCGCTGGAAAAAGCTCGGCGGCGACGAGGGCTATCAACCGCCGCTCAGGCCCTGAGTTCCGGAGTCAGGAACGGGAGGCGGAGCGGGGGAAGCCGAGCGCGATTGCGAGTATCAGGAAGAAGGCCAATACATAGGGATACCACAGGAACGCCAGCACGTCGAAAGCGGAGACCGCCGCCCCGGCCAGCCCCACCGCCGCCAGCACCTGCGCGCCGTAGGGCAGGATGCCCTGCACGATGCAGCTGGAGGTGTCGAGGATGCTGGCCGACCGGGCCGGGGCGATATCGTAGCGTTCGGAGATGTCCCGGGCGATCGGCCCGGCGATCACGATTGCGACGGTGTTGTTGGCGGTGAAGACGTTCACCGCCGAGACCAGCAGAGCGATGCCGAATTCGCCGCCGCGCCGCCCGCGGATGTGCCGCTCGATCAGGCCGAGCAGATAGCCGATGCCGCCGTTGTAGCGGATCACTTTCAGCAGGCCGCCCGCGAGCAGCGCGACGATCAGGGTTTCGGACATGCTCAGCGCGCCGTCCCCCGCGCCTTTCAGGAAGCCGAAGAAATCGAAGCTGCCGTTCAGCAGCCCGACCGTCCCGGCCAGTACCGAGCCGAACATCAGCAGCGCCATCACATTGACGCCGAACAGCGCCAGCACCAGCACTGCGAGGTATGGCGCCACCTTGCAGCAGTCGATGAAGGTGATCGGCCTGACCTGCGGCGCGGTTCCGGCGTGGGTGGCGAAAATCAGGTACAGCAGTATGGTCAGGATGGCGGCCGGGATCACGATTTTGATGTTTGCGTAGAATTTGCGGTTCATTTCGACCTGCTGGGTGCGGGTGGCCGCGATGGTGGTGTCCGAAATCATCGACAGGTTATCCCCGAACATCGCTCCGCCGACTACCGCTCCGAGACAGACGCCGATCGGGATGCCGAGGTTCTGGGTTACGCCCGCCGCGATCGGCGCGAGCGCGACCACGGTTCCGACGGAGGTGCCGATCGACAGCGAAATAAAGCAGGCCACCAGAAAGAGCCCGCCTACAAGCAGGTTGGGCGGGATGAAAGTCAATGCGAGGTTCACCGTCGCATCGACCGCCCCCATCGCCTTGGCGGTGCTGGCGAAAGCTCCGGCCAGGATGAAGATCAGGCACATGGTCATGATGTCCACGTTGCCCATGCCGTGCGCGAAAAGTTCGATTTTGCTTTTCAGCGATGCCTTGCGGTTCAGCACCAGCGCGGTCGCCGAGGCGACCAGAAAGGCCACCGGCATAGGAACTTTATAGAAATCTCCCGATGCGATCGAGAGCCCGAGGTAAAAGACCAGGAACACGCCGAAAGGGATCAGCGCTTTTGCCCGCGGCTCCCGGTCCTGTGAAAAATCTTCAATATCCATCTCGTATCCGTCCTGCGGTTATGCGTTGTTGAAATTGCATAATATACAGGAGGAACCGGCTTCTTTCAATTTTCATTTTCATAATGATGGCGATGGGTGCGGAAGGCGTTCTCCTCGATCATCTGAATCAGCGTGCCGCCGACAGTCTGGATCGGCGCTCCGGAAACATAGTAGTGTTTGCCGTTGAAATCCGCCTCGAACTGCTGGTAGCGGTTCCGCCGCAGCCGGTTTGCGAAGCGGACCAGCGGCTGAACCGGGGGGCCGCCGGGCAGCCTGCCGTCCTCGTTCGCGAGGAAAAGACCGTCGCCGGTGATCGCGACCACCTGATTGTGGCGGCCGACGAAATAGAGCTCATGAACGGGATCGGCGCGGTGCGCCCTGACCAGCGGTTCGAAGGTTTCCTCCAGCCGCAGTTCCAACCCGGCGATGCCGAGGAACTCTTTGGCGGTGGTGTACAACGGATAACGGCAGTTGATCCGGTGCCGGTCGAGCATGCCCCGGTAGGGCTTCGACCAGGTGATCGCCTGGCTGCCGGCGGTCTCTTTGAGCTTGCTCCAGCACTGGGAAAAGGCGGAGCTGGCGGGGTCCTCGTAGGTGCCGGGATAACTGTAGCGCACCCCGTCGGCCCACGCGACGAACAGCCGCTGCACCTGATTCTGCGCGCTGAAGAGCAACTGATGGATCTCGCGGGTCGGCATGTTGATGTTGTGGCTGCCCAGGTCGTAACGGATGATCTTGTTGCAGATCCCGACATACTGTTTGGCGCCGAGCAGTTCGAGCCGGACGGCGGAGGGATGCTCCGCCGGAATGCGGACCATGTACCGGAGGTTGACCGGATTCGGATAATAGTCTGAACTCTGCATGCCCGGCGGCGAGGTTTCGGCGGAACGGAATCGGTCGTTGTCGTAGAAGGCGGAAGTGCTGCGGTACGGCTCGGCCATATCCTCGATCAGGTTGTCCGCGAAAAGCAGCAGTTGAGCCTGCGCCAGCAGGAATTTCTTCTCCACCGCGGCGGCGAGCTGGTCGGTGTAGGACTGGAATTTGAGGTGCTGGGCCAGGGCGCGGCTGCGCAGCTGTTCCTGCTCGCTGGCGCGGTAATACGAATAAAAAAGCCAGAGGCCGAGCAGGGCGAACAGCGCTCCGAGGATCAGCAGGGATTTGATCCGGTTGCGGTAGACGACCCGGGAGAATTTACGCACCGGCCCGTCCGGAGCCGCCGAAACCTCCTCGTCGTAGATGAAGTGGCGCACATCGGAGGCCAGTGCGCTTACGCTTGCGTAACGCTGTGCCGGATCGGGATGGATCGCCTTGTAGATGATCGCCTTGACCGTGTTGCTGATCTTCAGCTCCGGCAGGTAGTGGCGGTAGCTGTCGGAGTCGCGGATGTCGCTGCGGGTCACGGTGGCGGAAGTGCCGGGCGGTGCCGATCCCTCCTCGGATACATTGCCGCTGCTGCTCCGGCGCAGGGTCACGATTTCAAAGAGAACCATGCCGAGCGAGAAAATGTCGACCTGCGGCGTGGTCCGGCGGTCGCGCAGGAACTCCGGCGGCAGGTAGTTGGGGGTTCCGCTGAGATGTTCCGGCACGGTGTCCAGCGCCTGGGCGCTGCCCCAGTCCATCAGGTAGACTTCGCCGAATTCGCCCATCATGATGTTGCCCGGCTTGATGTCGCCGTGCATGATGCCCTGGCTGTGGCAGTAGGAGACCACCTCGCACACCTTCAGAAAGTATTCCAGCCGGGAGATCAGCGCATGCTGTTCCTGGCGGCTGCTGACCTGTTTGTGGAGATAGGCTTCGCGGGCGGCTTTGATGAACTGGGCGAGCGAAGTGCCGTTGATCAGCTTCATCATCACTTCCCAATGCCCCGCGCCGTCCTTGCCCATCGCGTAGACCGGGACGATCGAAGGATGGTCGAGCCGGGCGTTCAGGCGGCATTCTTCGAGGAAGGCTTCGATCGCGCGCGGATCGTCCCGGAACTTCTCATTCAGGCTTTTGACCGCGACGATGCGGTCGAAAAACAGGTCGCGGGCCTTGCCGACGCAGCCGACTCCTCCGGCGGCGAAGTTGCACAGGAAACGGAACTGGCGGCTGCTCTCCGGCACCTCCGCCCGGCTTTCTTCCGCCGGTTCCGTCCGGGTGGTATTTTGCCGCGCGTTTCCCGCCAGCACGACGGTCGCATCGATTTCATCGGTATCGACCGGCTTCTTTTCGGAACTCATCTGAAACCTTCCGCTGTATATTGATATTCATTCTGAAAATACAGCATCTCCGGCGAAATTACAAGCCGCGAGCGGGCGGAGCGACGGAATTCCGGCAGTTTTCACTCCTCCGGGTGGCGGTGGGAGTGGAACGCTTTGTTTTCGATCAGCTGCAGCAATACGCCGCCGGAGGTCGGAATCAGAGCGCCGTCGACATGGTAGCGTTTCCCGTTGAATTCCGCTTCGAACTGGCGGTAGTGATTCTCGCGCAACCGTTCTGCGAAGCCGACCAGCGGCTGAACCGAAACGCCGTCGGGCAGCGTGCCATTCCGGCCGGTCAGGCTGAGACCGTCGGTGTCGAACGAGATCACATGGTGGAACCGCCCGACGTAATAAAACTCGTGAACCGGATCGTCCCGGCGGGCCTGAAGCACGGAAGCGAACAGCTTGGAGACCCGCAACTCTATTCCGGCGAAGCCGAGGAACTCCTTCCGGGGGCTGTACAGCGGATAACTGCAGTTGATCAGGATGCGTCCGGCATTGTTGCGGTAAGGTTTCGACCAGGAAATCTCCTGCTTGTCCGCGGAGTGTTCAAGCTGTTTCCACCAGGCGGAATGGATGGAGTCGTTGAAAACCGTCTGCTGGTAGGTGCCGGGATAGCTGTAGCGCGTTCCGTCGGCCCAGGCGATGAACAGCCGCTGGATCAGGTTGTTCTGATCGAAAAGCTTCGCGTGGAACTGCCGGTCCAGCAGGCTGACCTTGTTGCTGCCGAGCGTGTAACGGATCACTTTGTTGCAAAGCTGGGTGAACTGTCTCGGGCCGAGCAGGTCAAGCCGGACCGGTTCGGGGCGCTCCGCCGGAATGCGGACCATGTGCCGGAGGTTGACCGGATTCGGATAATATTCCGAATCCTGCATGCCGGGCGGCGAGGTCTCCGGCGACTTGTACTGTTCGTTGTCGTAAAAGGCGGCATCGGCCTCGTGCGGCCTTGCCATCTCCTCGATCAGGTTGTCGGAAAAAAGCAGCAGCTGGGTCTGGGCCAGCAGGAATTTCTTTTCCACCGCGGCGGCCTGCCGGTCGGTGTAGGATTGGAACCGGAGTTGCTGGGTCAGGGCGCGGGCGTGGATGCGCTCCTGCTCGCTGGCGCGGTAATAGGAGTAGAAAAGCCAGCCGCCGAGAAATGCGAAGAGCGCGCCGAGCACCAGCAGCGTCCTGATCCGGTTCCGGTAGACGATCCGGAACAGTTTGCGCACCGGCCCGTCCGGCGATGCCGAGACCTCCTCGTCATAGATGAAATGGCGCACGTCGGAAGCCAGTGCGCTCACGCTCTGGTAGCGCTGCGCCGGGTCGGGATGGATCGCCTTGTAGATGATCGCCTTGATCGCCTTGCCGATTTTCAGCTCCGGCAGGTAGTGCCGGTAGCTGTCGGAGTCGTTCACGTCGTTGCGGGGGCCTGAGGGCTGGGCGCTTTTCGAGGCGGCAGCGGTGTCGGGGACCGCGCCGTTGCCGCTGCACCGCAGCGTCACGACTTCAAACAGGACCATGCCGAGCGCGAAAACATCCACCTGCGTTGAGGTGCGGCGGTCGCGCAGGAACTCCGGCGGCAGGTAGTTGGGCGTCCCGCTGAGGTGTTCCAGCACGGTATTCAGCGGCTGGGCGCTGCCCCAGTCCATCAGGTAGACTTCACCGAATTCGCCCATCATGATGTTGGCGGGTTTGATGTCGCCGTGCATGATGCCGCGGCTGTGGCAGTAGGAGACCGCTTCGCAGACTTTCAGGAAATATTCCAGCCGGGAGGTTAAGGCGTGGCGCTCCTGACGGTTGCTGATCTTCTTATGGTCGTAGGTCTGGCGGGCGGCCCTGATGAATTGGGCGAACGAACTGCCGTTGACCAGTTTCATCATCACTTCGAGGTGGCCGGATTCATCCTTGCCCATCGCGTAGACGGGCACGATCGAAGGGTGGTCGAGCCGGGCGTTCAGGCGGCATTCGTCGAAGAAGGCGCTGACCGCGCGCGGATTGTCCCGGAGTTTTTCATTCAGTTTCTTGACCGCGACGATGCGGTCGAAAATCAGGTCGCGGGCTTTGCCGACCTGTCCGACTCCGCCCGCCGCGAAGTTGCACAGAAAACGGTATTGACCGGTACCGCCGGGGAGCTCCGGAACCGCTTGCGCTTCTCCCGCTGCCGGCTGTGTTGACACATCGTCGTTGTGCGCGCCGTTTGCCAGAATCACGGTGGCGTCGATTTCGTCGGAGTCAGTCAGGGTTTCAACCGGCTGCATCCGGGGGCTGTTGTGCTGCGCATCGCCCGCCAGTACTGCGGAAGCGCCGATTTCATCGGTATCGTCCAAACCCTGCACATCGTCCGCCGGCACTACGGCGGCATCGATTTCATCGGTATCGGTCAGTCTCTCTTTTTCGGAACTCATAGTCGGAATTCTCGGCTATCCTTTCATGGTGAAATGATGAAAACAGGAGCGTATGCCGCCTGTTCCGGCATCTGGAGGACTATTGGAAAATAAGCCTCCTGCCCGTTATTATTATACAGTGAAATTCCATGTTTGCAAAGAGGGGCGCCGGAAAAAAATTCTGATAATTTCACAAGCGCCTCTTGACATGGGACCGCTTATCGGGTATAATTAATGTATAGACAACTTGAATTATTTTTTGTGAGGGTAAGGAGATGGCGGTGGCATCCGGTCAGAGGAACACCCGGCACGGCGAGCTTAAGGAGATGCTGCTCCGGGAGATACGGAACAGCGGGATCAACACGCGGCTCCCGTCGGAGAACGAGCTGTCACGGCAGTTCGGCGTGTGTCGCGCGACGGTGAACAAGGTGATGGTCGAGCTGGAGCGGGAGCGGTACATCATCCGCCGCCGCGGCAAGGGAACCTTCGTGATCCCGCGCGACCAGAAGCTCGAAAACGGCAATCCGCTGCTCGGCGGAGGCAGGATCGTATCGGTCTATCCCGATTTCTTTTCTTATTCGGACTGGGAGATGACCCATCGGATCGAGCTGGCCGCGCTGAAAAACAACTGCGAGCTTGTTTCGCTGAAGCTGCAGCCGGATTCGGACCTTGAATCCTTATTTGAACTGCTGGAGCGGGAGGAGAGGATCGCTGGAGCGATCATCCGGATCGGTTTCAACCTGACCGGAACGCTGGTGAAGCGGCTGGAGGCGGCGGGGATTCCGATGGTGGTGCTGCTGCCGCCTCCGCCGGAATCCGGCGGAAAGCTGGCTTTCGTCTACGGCGACAACCGGCGCTCGGGCTATCTGAAAATGGAGTGCCTGCTGCGTCACGGCCACCGCCGGATCGGCTACGTTTCCGACCAGCCTTTGCAGAGCGCGGGCGCGCTGCATCTGGAGGGGGTCAAGCAGGCGCTGTACGAATACAAGCTGAACTACCGCGACCTGAAGCGTTCGGAACTGCGGATCGGGAACTGGAGCAATCCGCTGACCGCCGGTTACCGGATCGCGGCGGATCTGCTGGACCGGTACGACCTGACCGCGCTCCTGACCGATTCGCTGCCGGGCGCGTTCGGCGCGCTGCGGGTGCTGTACGAACGCGGCCTGAACTGCCCCGGAGATGTCAGCATCGTGACGGTCGGCAAGTTTTTCGGACTGGAGGAACTGGGGTGCCCGGCGCTGACGACGACGGAAGTGCCGGGGCAGCAAGTGGTTGACCGGGCATTTGAACTGCTGCTCAAGCCGGGGCAGGGCGGGCTGGTCAATCCGATCGAACCGGTTCTGGTGGAACGTGAAAGCGTTCGCGATTTACGCGGCGCACAATAAGCGCGGGCGGCAAGGTGCCGCTGCCGGGTGCGCCCGCCAATGCCCCTTCGGGGTCGCGCGGCGGCTGGTACTGGCAGGCATTGGTTGGTCTCCATGACCATTTACGCGGCGCACAATAAGCGCGGGCGGCAAGGTGGCGGCAAGGTGCCGCTGCCGGATGCGCCCGCCAATGCCCCTCCGGGGGGCGTGCGGGGGCTGGTACAGGCGAGCATTGGTTGGTCTCCATGACCATTTACGCGGCGCACAACAAGCGCGGGCGGCAAGGTGCCGCTGCCGGGTGCGCCCGCCAATGCCCCTTCGGGGGGCGTGCGGGGGCTGGTACAGGCGAGCATTGGTTGGTCAGCAAAGCCATTTATGCAGTATAGTAGGCCAAGTGGCCATTTACGCGGTGCATAAGTAAGGCTACGCTGCTTTTTACGCGGCGCACAACAAGCGCGGTCAGCGCCGCGAACGAATGTGAGGGAATTACTTGCGGCAGCAAGTAACGAGGAACGATAGTGACGAAGCCGAACGTAGAGAGCGAAGCCCCCCTGGCGTAGTGAGCGCAGCGAACGATGAAGGGTTGGCCGCCGCAGGCGGACAAGTAAGGCCCGCTAGGGCCGCCCGCGAA
>ERZ1034917.483-NODE-483-length-35761-cov-10.966700_pt1 | contig 35761 bp, 25 predicted proteins | sample MGYA00520605_ERZ1034917 | MGnify/ENA primary metagenome ERZ1034917 (study PRJEB33766, sample SAMN09781784) | gut metagenome | biome: gut microbiome | host: Homo sapiens | place: Madagascar | study: EMG produced TPA metagenomics assembly of the PRJNA485056 data... | reverse complement strand
AAACATGAGGGCTGCGCGCCCTCATACTCTGCGGCAGGTGAGAGTCACCTGCACCTCGGCAAACCGAGTTTGCCGTCTTTTAAGATCCTGGTGCAGGTGCGTTGCATCTGCCGCGATCCAACTGCGTAAGTTGGTCGTGCGTAGCACGAAATCCCCCGCCGGAGCGGTCCAATCCGCTCAATGGCGAGAACTTGAAGTATCAAGTTCGAGAGCTCCGGCGGAATCCCCTGCGGTGATGCGCTGCCCCGTCGGCTCTCGGACCTTCGTTCCTCGTTGGAACCGCCGACGGGGGAAAGACCATGAGGGCTGCGCGCCCTCAAACTCCGCGGCAGGTGAGAGTCACCTGCACCTCGGCAAACTAGGTTTGCCGTCTTTATAAAATAGCATGGTGCAGGTGCTTTGCATCTGCTTCATTTCTCTATGACTTCAAAATATTCCGAAAGCGTATTGAAACAGGAACGTTCCATTTTTTGTTTTTGTTCATCGGAAAGTGATATCATCTGCATTCTGTCGCGAATGCGGAATGCCTTGTAATACGCTTTCAGGATATCCGCCATTTCATCTTTTGAAAGGGAATTCTTATCCACTTTCTTCTGATATTCCTCTTTGAGCGCGATCTCTTTTCCGAGGATTGACATCCGGGCTTTTTTACCTGTATTGTTGCGCCGAAGAAACCAGAGCAGACGGTATCCCCGGCTGATCTCGGAGTAAAGTTTCTGCGCATCTTTCCGGGTGAGTTCGCCTTCTTCTTCGATCTGGTCCAGATACTTTTCGATATTTCTGCGGATTGAGTCGATCTGGCGTATTTCCGAACCGGTCAACTGTTCCTGCTTCAAAGAATAATTGATTGCCTGACCCAGATTTTCCAAATGATCACGGACATTTCGCGCAACTCTGGTCCCGCGTGCCATATCATTCAGTTCGCGCGCGGCTTTCGAGACATTTTTCCGGCTTCTTGTCCGCTCCTGCCACGAAGTCCTGTCGGCGGACGCTGTCGCAGACAATGCGGCGGCAAGTGAAAAAAACAAGATTTTAAATTGGAGTTTCATAAACGGTTTCCTGTTTTTCAATTGACTGCGTAACATATACTCGCGGCGGGCAAAAGTCAAAAAAAGCTTTGCCGAAAAACGTTATTTTCCTGATTTCCCGGTACAGGTTTCTTTTGAAACCGGTAAAAACTGAATTATATTTTATAATTTCAAATATGTTTCATGGAAAAAGTCGCTTTTCAGTATATATTACTAAAATTTATCGGAAACAGAATGATTTTCAAATATAAAGCAAGTGGCAAGTATGGAAAAATATTATTTGGGTATCGATGTCGGGTCAACAACATTCAAAGCGGTATTGATGACTTCGGATGGCAAAGTCACGCATACTGTCTACCGGAGAACCCGTCCCGTGGAATCCGGCAAGCTGACCTGCTCCGGTCGGTGCAGCAACTGCGGGCACTGCAATCTCGGTGCTTTGAAGAAGACCGTGGAAGAATTTCTTGCGGAAGCGGGGTTGACCATGAAGAATGTCGGCTGCACAGTTGTGACCGGCAGTCAGATCGTGGAAGATACCAGAAAATTCCTGAATTTCGACTTTCAGGTCAGTGAAGTTTCCGCGCATGTCGCCGGTGCGCTTCACTATTATCCGGACTGCCGTGCGATTTTGGATGTCGGCGGGCAGGACAGCAAGGCGATGATCTACAATGACGGAATGCAGATGTGGACCTCGAAGATGAGTGGCATCTGTGCCGCCGGAACCGGAGCGTTCCTTGACAGTGTCGCACTCAAACTGAATATTCCCGTCGAAGAAATGGCGGACAAAGTCAATTACGATTCCGATCTTGAATTTTCCAGCGTCTGCGCCGTTCTGAGCGCGACCTCCATCAATAAGTTCAAGAACCGCTATCCGCTCGGTCAGATTGTCGCCGGAGCCTGTCGCGCACAGGCGAGAACCATTATTTCCGGTGTCGGAGAACTGCTGTTCCATTACGACGGCGATGTGGTTTTTCAGGGAGGAGTCGCCTCCAACCGGGCCGTTGCCTATTATCTGCGCGAGATTACCGGAAACAATATCATCATACCCGAATTTCACCGTGTCATGGGGGCGCTCGGCGCCGCATGTCTTGCAAGAAAATACGCATCGCTGAAAGACAGGCTGATCAAACGGAAGCTGGAGTATGCGCCGGTGCCGCTGAAATCGGTTCAGATGCGCGCGAATTCCACAAGAAGGGAATTTTTCTCCAAGTCCAATAAGATGCCGACGGTCTGGCGGAATCTCTTTTTCCCGACGGAAATCCTGAACGCGCTCGGCGTCCGTATGCTGACCCTTGAAACATACGCAGCTCTGTTTGCGCGCAACTCGAAGCGAACCAAAAAAGCGCTTGATGTGGCTGCCTATAAAGGGTTTGCCGCGGAAACCTGCTCTTTCCTGCGTGTTTTGGAGGGAAGCGATCTGCCGAGACCGGATTTCGGAGTTTCCACCTCACAGCCCTGTCAGCAGGGAGAGCGCATCTTTCAGGATCTTGCGCGTCAGTATGATTTTACCGACCGTTTCTACTCGCTTCATACGCCGGTCAGCATGAACGACGACAATGCCGTGGAGACGATTGCCGAGGGACTCGAAACCGCGGTTCGCAAAATGGAGAAGGCGCTCGGGCTCAAAATGGACCCCGGCAAGCTGTCCGAAGCCTGCGATCTTTCCAATCAGGCGGCGGCGATTTCCAAAAAATGCAATGACCTGCGCTGGTCCAGCCCGCCGCTGATCCGCGGCGCGGAAGGGGTTTACAATGCGATTCTCTTTTCCCAGCTCTGGGGCAAAAAGGACCTGATTGATATTCAGCAGCAGTTCTACAACGAGCTGCTGGAGCGCAAGGAGTGGGCGGAACAGCGTTATTCCATTGAGGATACGCACCGCATTCTCTGGCTCCATCTGCCGCCGTTCTACGATACGAAAATTCTGGATTATATCGAGGATACCTGCAATGCGCCGATCGTTTTCGAGGAAGTGAACTTTGTCGACTGGATTGACCTGGACCCCGATGAACCCTATCGTTCGCTTGCGAGAAAACTTCTGACCGTCGGCTATCTGGACCCGAAACTCCGGGTCAACTATATCAGCCAGAACGCCGCCGCGGCAAAGCTCAACGGCTGTATTCTCTACAATCACGGATTCGGGCGCTGTTCGCTTTCGGACAGCTGTTTTGCAAAACACCTGCGCGAGGAGCTCCGCAAGGTCAATCTGCCCCTGCTGACTCTTGACGGCGACTGCATGGACCCGACGATCGACCCCTGCAGCACTTTCACGAAGATCAGTGCCTTTATTGAGGCTCTGAACAGCAAGAAATACGGGAATATCTTCGGTCCCGTGGCAAAATAAGTCTTGCATGCGGCAAAAATTGTGTTAGAGTAACAGGGAAAGACGCATCACGTGTCTTTCCCTGAATTGCAATTGGGAGAAATATGCCATGTTCAAAAGTAAAAATGATTGTTCTCTTGAGGTCCGCAACTGTGTGCGCGGCGGAGCAGGCGACGCGAATTTCAATCACATCTGGAAGAAAGACGCGGAGTTGAACCGGAATATGCGCCTTTATGCCAGAATCGTATTGAAACCGGGCGATTCCATCGGTTATCACGTGCATGAGGGGGAGGATGAACTGTATTATATTCTCAGCGGGCGCGCCGAAACCAATGACAACGGCACCGTCAGGGAACTGGTTCCCGGCGACAGCACTCTGACCCGGAGCGGGGAGGGGCATTCCATCAAGGCGGTCGGGACGGAAAATCTGGAGCTTCTGGCGACGATCGTTGCACATTCTTGATTTTTTTGTCATTTCCGGGGTGTTTTTTTTGCGAAACGGACCTATATTACACGATACAGGTCTGTTTGTTATTGAAAGAAATGGAGAAGTACAAGTATGAAATTTTTTATGAGTGCAGTATGTGCGTTGAGTCTTGCCGCCGCGATCTGCGGTTGCGCAACCGGTGATGAAGATTTTATCATTCAGAAAGGCATCACCGATGAACGGGTCGATCTGAAGAGCAGTTCAGATTTCGGCATGAAGAATCTGGAAGTCCTTTCCAAGACGGATGATAACGGACTGCTTACCGTGGACGTTACGATTGAGATCAGCCGCACCTCTTTCTGGTACTGGGTCTTCAACGGCGATCCGCTGCTGACGCTTGCTTACCGTTTCGACTGGATTGATGAACAGGGACGCGCGGCATGTCTGCCGTGGCAGTTCTCCTCGGCGCTTCCCGGCAATATTCTCCGTTTCCACGGAATTGCCCCTGCTGAAAAATATACCGCTTTCAAACTTTTTGTCCAGTTCTATAAGAAAGGCGAGAAACTGCCTGTGCCGGATATGAATGCGTATGCGGTTCCGACCGTGAAAAAGGATACGCCCGCAAAGGTGAATGAAGTGGAGCAGAAGCTTGTCCCTGCGGAAAAATCGGTTGTGGCTCCGGTCGGGAAAACAGAGATGAAAGTTGCTGTCCCCGCAGAAAAAGCGGAGGTGAAGGCGCCTGTTAAAGATGCTGGACCGAAAAAAGCGGAAGCAAAGAAAGCGGCGGTTGACGTCAAAGGTGAGATGAAGACGGCGGAGGCTGATGTCAGGAAAGATGTCAAGGCTGCGGAAAAAGCCGTGAAGAAGGATGTCAAGTCCGTAGAGAAAACGGTCAAGGCGGATGCGGTCAAGGCGGAAGCCGACGTGAGGAAAGCTGAAAAAGACCTGAAAACCGATGTGAAGAAAGTCGATAACAAGGTCAAAGCCGATGTTAAGAAGGTCGAAAAGGAACTCAGGAAAGAAGAAGGCAAGCTGACCGAATCTTTCTATTGAGCCGGAATGAACCGAACACGAGATAATCAATAAGAAACATCAGGAGAATAATCCAATGCTGAATCTGGATTTCAAAAAGAGCGGGGGATTGATTCCCGCTATCGCGCAGGACTATAAGACGGGCGATGTGCTCATGCTTGCATACATCAATGAAGAATCCTGGAATGAAACCCTCAAGAGCGGTGTTGCCACCTACTGGTCCCGTTCCAGAAACAAACTCTGGAAAAAAGGCGAGGAGTCCGGCAATACACAGGTCATCAAAGAAATCCTTGTCGATTGCGATGAGGACACGGTGATCTTCAAGGTTGACCAGATCGGCGGCGCCGCATGTCATGAAGGGTACCGCTCCTGTTTCTTCCGCAGACTGGAAAAGAACGGCGAGCTTACCGTAACCGGCGAGCGCGTTTTTGATCCTGCCAAGGTCTATAAAAAGAAATAAGCCGGTGGAGTCTGTCCATGTCTCCATCTGAGCAGCCGGAGATCCCTGAAGAACTGTTAAAAGGCGTATTATCCGGCGGTTCCGCGGTTCATTTTGTTTCGTGGGACCGTTATACCACATTAGGGGCGGGTTCCGCCCCTTTTTTACTGATCGAGCCTGTCAATATGCGGGACGCTTTGAATGCCGTCCGGACAGCATATTCTTTAAAAAAAACTGTCTTTCCCCTGGGGAAGGGGACGAACATTGTCGGTTCGGATGTCCCTGTTCCCGATCTTGTTTTTCTGAAACTTCCTGTCGTATCGGAATTCGGCAGGCTGGAACTCCTGCCCGGCGGTCTGATTCGCGCCGGTGCCGCATGTTCCCTGCCTGATGTGATCCGTTTTGCCGCGGAACATGCTCTCGGCGGGGCTTCCGCGCTCTGCGGTATTCCGGGAGCGCTCGGCGGGGCTCTGGCAATGAATGCCGGGGCAATGGGAAGTTCCCTGTCTGATTTTCTGGTTTCCGCGAAAGGAATCACGCTGGAGAAGGAGCCTCAACTGCGGGAATTCTCTGTTGAGGAACTCAGGCTTTCTTACCGCAGTTCTCCGGTGATTCGCGGCAAAGTGCTTGTCACGGAACTTGTTTTGCGTTTTTCGCCTGTCGGGGCGGAGGAAGAAGAGGCGCGTATTGCGGCGGAACTTGCGCGCAGAAGCAAAGCGCCGAAAGGCAGAAGCGCAGGAAGTGTATTCCGCAATCCCTCGCCTGACTGTCCTGCGGGAAAGCTCCTGGAGGGCGCCGGATGCAAAGGGCTCCAATGCGGCGGCTACAGGGTGAGCGAGGCGCATGCGAACTGGATCGTGAAAGCCGGAAATGATGTCCCCGGCACTGAATCTGATTTTACCATGCTCGTTTCGGAGATGCTCCGGCGGGTTCAACTGAAATATAAGATGGCTTTACAGCCTGAAGTGAGGTTTGTGAATATGGTTTCCACGGAAAAAGAGAATGCACTTTCGAAGATACTTGTCCTGAAAGGCGGCGTCAGCAGTGAGCGCGAGGTTTCCCTGGAGTCGGGAAAAGCGGTCGCGGATGCGCTCCGCGAAGCCGGATACGAGGTGCGCGAGTACGATATCAGGGAGCTTGCCGTCACGCCGGAAATGAAAGATTGGGCGGATGTCGTCTGGCCGGTTCTGCATGGCGGATACGGCGAGGATGGGCGCATTCAGAAAATGCTGGAGGACGCCGGAATCAGTTTTGTCGGCTCCGGTTCTGCCGCCTGTGCCCTCATTATGGATAAGGTCGCCAGTAAAAAACTGATGGATCTGCATGGCATCCCGAATGCGAAATATGCGGTGCTGACGGAGCCCTCGGAGACGATTCCCGAAGGAATGAGCCTGCCTCTGATCGTCAAACCCTCCAATGAAGGTTCCACTTTCGGCATTACTCTTGTGGAAACGGAAGATGAATGGAAAAAGGCTATGGACCTTGTGTTCCGTTACGGGGATACGGCGTTGGTGGAAGAATTTTTCAAGGGCGTGGAGACGACTGTCGGAATCATTGACGGAAAGGCGCTGCCGGTTATTGAAATCCGTTATGCAGGCAAGATTTATGACTATGACGCCAAATACACTCATGCGCTGGGGGATACGGAGTATCTCTGTCCGCCGCGGACCATACCGGAAGAGCTTCAGAAAAAGATTCAGGCTGCGGCATTGAAGTTTTACGAGGTATCCGGCGCGGAGGAGATTCTGCGTGTGGATGTGATGGCGTCTCTTGAAGATGGTTCCATCTGCGTTCTGGAGGGGAACAGCATTCCCGGATGTACTGCGAACAGTCTTGTGCCGAAAGCCGGGCGTGCCGCGGGGATTTCCTTTCCGGAGCTTTGTTCCATGCTGGTGAAAGCCGCTTACCGGCGCGGTTCCCATTGATTCCATTGGGGGCATGCCGTGCCCCCATCGGCTTTGAGAAAAGCATAAATATTCTTCCTGAGTCAGGCATATTGCCCATGTCGCGGTTCACAGCATATCTGAGGTCAGTAACCTGGATTGGGCTTTCGTCATTGTTTTGAAGTCGCGATGCTCTGCATTGCAAATATCGGATGCGGACAAAATAACTCAAAAAGCGAAGAACCTTCTTATGAGTTTCTCTGAATCAATCTCAATAAAGATAAAAACGAATATTGCTGAAACGGTATTTCCCCGGATCACCGTTGCGGATAAGCAGGCTGTAATTCTGCAAATTCGATGGACGGAAGACAGCAGTATACTGTTGTCTTTGTGCAGATTCCCTGAAACATATTGAATCGAGTGTGACAATACGCCCGCTTCCGTTGACAATGCGCAAACGCGCGGGATTACCGGCGCCGATACATTCAATTCCGATGGAGATGATGAGTTTTTTCTTGTCCTGAATGCTTCTTTCAATGATTTCATGCGGCAGAACCAGCCGGAAGTCGGACGCTGCCGAAAAGAAGCCTTCTGAGTCCGGTGTCAGTTGCTGCCCTTCTTTTCTTCCGCTGAAAACGACGGGAACATAGTCGTTTTTAATTTCTTTCCACGGCACTTTTCTTACCTTGAATTTTCCATGTGCGGGTGTTCCGGAGCGACCGAAATAATTGACCGGAGTCAACGTGAAACGGTAGTTTGCCGGTTCGAGATACCCCGCGCTGAAAGAGAGACATTCCATTTTCCCCGCCGCCTTGTTGCGCACAAATTCAATGATGCCGTGATGGTCATACTGACCATCGCTGTTGCATTTTTCCAGAACCAGCCGGTACCGGTTTAAAGACCGGCTGTTTTCGGGAGATGGAAAGTTCAGTGTGCCCCAGCGGTCCCAGCTGTGCCTGACCGGATGAAATGTCACAGCCGTTTCCTGATTGAACTCCGGAACCGGGAAATTCTTCATGCGGTTTTCACGATTGTAAGGCGCATTTTTCTTTTGAAACGGCAACGGTATTTCCCATGGTGAATCAGGATACATTTCCCTGCCGTCAGCGACATTGAAGCGACGGATGACGATCTTGTTTTTGTAAACTTCCCAGATTGAGGCATCGTAGGAATAACACCTTTCAGTGGCATTGGCTATTCCGGCATTGTCGGTGTATGCCAGTGTTCCGGCATTGACTGCGGTAAATTCTCCCTGCCAGATGGCGCGTTCATCCATCAGTCTTGTATGGGTGTGGCCGGAAATGACCACAGCCTGAGGATAATTGTTCAAGATTGCCCGGTAATTTTTGTCTCCGCCGGAAGCGGAAGATGTTCCCGGTGTAGTGTTCATTGGCGGATAATGTGTGATGACAAATATCGGCGTTCCTGCCGGAGAGCCAGTTGCCGCATTTGCAAGATTTTGTTTTAAAATATCCGGTTTTTCCTTCTGTGCGATGGAGACGAAGTGAAATCCCCTGATGCATTTTACCGGGTTTACTGTTCCGGAACCGGTCAACTTTACAAAATCACCGTAACCCTGTTCCCATGTTGTTCCGATTCGGTCATGTCCGGCAGGAATCATCAGAAAATCCGGGCGTGTTCCGGCGTCGCTGAATACTTCCGAATAAAGCCTGCGCCACAATTGAAACATGTCAGGCTGATAAGTATCTGCCACATCTCCGCAATCTACAAAGAAATCCACGTTATGTTTTTTGAATAGTTCAAAAGCCTGTTTTGTCCTCTGGAATGTTGCCGGACGGGTCCGGTCGAGATGATTATCGGAGATTGCTCCGAAGCGCAGCAATACTTCTCCTGCCGTTGCGACAACGGAGCAGAGAATGATCCCGGACAGCAGTATGATTTTTTTCATTTGATAACACCCTCCTTGTTTTCTGGATTGCTCTTTGTTTTATTGGCATCCTTATTGCGTGAAATATGACGGTAACGCTCTGACAACGCTTTTTCCGCATCGGTAAGTTCCGGATGCCATGGTGCTTTATTGATAATCTGACCGAGATATGAATCTCTGACAGTCAGATTATAATTTCTTCGTCCTTTGATAATATCTTCTTCGGTAATCCGGCAAATGAGAATCTCTTTGGCAGAACTGCGTAAATTATCATAAACGATGTAGATTTCATCATTTTTTCCCTGAACTGCATCCGGATAACTGCACCGCCGATTATCCAAAAGCAGGCGGTGTTTCCAAGTTTTACCATCGTCTTCAGACAACGCAGCGCTGAGACAGATTCTTTCCTTGTTATGCCAATTGTTGACCAGCAAAATCCGTCCTGAACGTAGCCGTTTAATGAAAAAACGACTGCCGGGATTGGGGATTGCGGTAAGCGCTGTATTCCAGGTTTTTCCACCATCTGTTGAGGTCGATTCTGCCAGCACACCGGCAGACTTCCGGCAACGTGCCAGCATGCGCAGCGTTCCATCTTTCTGTTCCAGCAACATGGTTTCATCAAAATCTGTCGGATGTTTTCGCCCCCCTTTACGACGATACCAGGATTTTCCTTTGTCGTAACTTTCTGTATATCGGTAGTTTTTATCAATCCACTCATAAGCGCAGAGCACCCAGCGACCATCGTTAAGTACTGTCGGCTGACTGCGTAGAAATCCCGGTGTTATAAAACGTGGTTTACTCCATGACAGATTTTCAGCATCAGGATTACTGCAGATTATAGCCCAGACAGAAACATGATGTGGCGATGAGGGCGGATAATTGTAGTCTCGCTGTGTCCAGAAATACCAAAAATTTCCATCAGGGTCCAGCCAGAACTGGCAATCAAGGAACTGTATTCTTTTTTCCGGCAGGGAGTCTATGACTAAAAGCGGTTCCCGTGTCCAAGAGAATCCCCCGTCTTTGCTTCGTGAGAGAATACTGTAATTGAGCAAGCCCTCGCCGACGCCGCCGGAATACCAGCCGGCATAGAGTGTCCCCCTCGGCGTACATAATATTGTCGGACATCCTTGCCACTGTCGTTTTGCAGTGAAATATTTTTCTCCCGGAGATAAATCCACTTTACAGGCTTCAAATGTTGTCTGCCTTACTTTTCCCGGCGCATGATAATCAATTTTTTCAGCTGTCAACACAATTGGCAGAAGCAGAAAAGAAACAATGTATTTCATAAGTTCCTCCAAAATCAATTTTCTGAAGCTTGTTTTTCATTTTCCAGGTGTTCTGCTATTTCGCGCCGGATTTCCAGCAATTTCCGGAAATCGCGCACAGGAGACCGGCGTTGCGGACAGATTCTTTTAGAAAAATCAAGTGCCAGTGCCGGATCTTTCCTGCTCAGCAGCACCAGATAATCATAATCTTCACTGCCGTCCCGCAGATTTGCCAGCCGTATTGACGGATATATTTCATTTTTCCCCGGATAGAGAAACTCGCCGTCTCCGGTGGTATTCATGGCGAATTTCTCCCGTAAATAGAAACGCTGGAAATTTACAGTATCATCAATATACATCCTCTTTTCCCGCTTCCAGTTGTTGACATGCCAAAACAAAAAGCCGTCAGCGCGGAGCGCGTAAACCTGCCATGCCATTTGCCTGGCATTCATAAAGGGATACTCCAGATTGGAAAAATTGACATAAGGATATTCCGGACCGCAGCAGGAATAAACCCATATCTGATGCCCCTTTTTCCGCAGACGTTCCGCCAGCGCGGGATTGTAGAAATTGGTTAGGGGGCAAAACCAGTCTGTTGCCATGTATGCCGGATTTTCAGGTTGGCGAACCAGTTCCTGAAACATTGTCGATGTGGACATCAGCGGGATGTTCCAGCGTTTTTTCACAAAATCCCTCGTTCTTTTCAACGCATCAAATGCATCTTTGCGCCGTTCATCAAAACCATAGAAATAAGCGAATTTTTTCAGATCATATTTTTCCAGTTCCGCGATATAATCGTCCAGCCGGAAAGCGAATTCGGCAAAAAGTTTTTCATTATATGCAGAAAGAGGCGCCCAGAGTGTCCATAACACCTTTTTCCGCGGGCGGGGCACCAGATGAAGAATATTGAAACTGTTCATGCCCCGCGAACGTGCATAGAGTAAATCTTCGATTGCCGGCATGTCCGTGCGGGTGATGTCATCGGGGTTGAGCCGATGGTCAAGCATGAGGTCCCATGCCTGTCTTCTGAATCGCTCTGTTTTTTCCGGGTAATAGCGTTCCATGAATCCGTCCATCAGTGAAAACGCACTGCGGAAGGTGAAAGTCTGAGGCAGGTCAAATCCGAAAACCCGTATCCTGACATTGACATGCCCCAGTTCCTTTTTCCGTCCTGTCACCGTTATTTTCCCGTTATAGATACCGCGCGGCGTTCCCGGCGGAGCGTAAACCGTCATCCAGATACCGGAGCTTCCCTGTCCCGGAATCGTAAAATCCCGCATCGGCAGAAGCGGGTCGGGGAGCCAGTATTCATGTTCCGGCAATTGCTCAGGATGGGTGCCGTAAGGTATGGTTCGCGGCAGGTATGCAATACGCCGGAATTCAATTTCCCCCGGAAATTTCCTGCCTTCCGCATCGACAAAATCACTGACATGGCAGTTTATGCCATATAATTTATCCGGGGTGCTGTTGGAGATCACGATCTGCATACTTTCCCGTTCATTGCCGGCAAGTTCCAGCAGTGCCTGCCGTTTGGAGTCTTTGTCCGGAAAAGTCAGCGGTGAAATTTTTTCCATTGCATTGACGCACCAGACAGTAACCTTATGTTTATTCGTCAGGAACCGGTGCTCCGGCAATGCTGCAAGTGTCCTTGCCATACGGCTGCTTTTACCATCGGAGTTCAAGTGCAGATCAATCTTATACGGATGCCGTGGAAGCTTGAATTCCTGCCGGAACACCTTGCCTTTTCCACTGAAATCCCCGATCTTCTTTCCTTCTTTATCAAGAAAAGCGCCTTTGAATGATGTCCTGTCATTGAAAAATCCCAGATCCAGATGGTAATGATCAGGACGGAACGGCGCCAGGGAAAGCAGGGAACAGTAGCTCATCAGCGGCCCCGGCGGCTTCCGGCTGAGTGTTATGTTGCGGAATAAAGCTTTGCCGGTGCTGTTCCGCAGCAGCACATAAACTATAACCTTACTGACCGGTTTATCCGGTTCATGGCAGATGGCAGTCTCCTCCCACGGATGAGTCCCCGGCCGCCATTTTGCCTTTATGCTGTAACGCACTGTCCCGTCCGTATGGTAAATATCGGCATAAATGCAGTAATCGCCTCCGTATCCGGCGTTGACGGAGCAGCTTTCCCCTCTCAGCACCAGGGGGCTTCTATCCGGTTCGGGGAAAGAAATCTCCTGGAAAATCGCAAAATCCGGTGCTTTGCGGTTTTCCAGCGTTCCGCCGCCGACATGTCCGTTCTCCACAAAGTAACGGCATTGTTTATCCAGCATATTCCAGTGCCGGATTTTTCCGCCGTCATCTGTTTTCAGTTCCCCGTTCTGCAGCAGCTCCATTCCGTTGCACGGCAACGGGGCATGGCAGAGCAAAGGCAGAAAAGCAAGTAGGAAGATATGCAGTCTCATTCTGTCGGCTCCCAGGCTTTTGAATCGTTTTCTGTGAGTCGCAGGTAACTGCATGATTCCACATGCCCGTCCACAAATATGGTATTGCAGATTCCCCGGTTTGATGCGGAATATAATATGCCTGATATTTCTGATGTAACTTTGCCGGCTTCTGAAACAGGCATGTTGGTGGAGTGCCTCAAGGCAGGTCTGTATTGTTTCGGATTATTTCTTTTCCTGCCTTCCACATACCATGCGTCGGAGTAGTATTTTTCTGCGGCCTGGATCTTGCCGGACGGAGTTTTCACCTGGGAATCTTTTACAGCTTTATCAAGCGTATAGTTTCCGCCGTAACCGATGCTTGTATCATAGATTCTCCGGCTTTCCGCCATGACGTTTTTGATCGCAGAGGGACAGTAAAAGACTGAACCGGCTTTCCGCCCATCAATTCCTCCGCTTGAGTGCCAGGTCACACTGCGTCCGGTCAGATAAGGAAAGACTCTCCATGAAAAGCCCAGCTTATTTCCTGCCGTATCCGTATAGCGTTCGGTCGGAACCAGATAATCCTGATTATCCATTCCGTATGCCGCGAATGCAATGGAAAACTGTTTGCAGTTCCCCAGGCAACTGATCCGCCTGGCTCGTTCTCTGGCACTTTGCAGAGCAGGCATCAGCATCGCCGCAAGAATCGCAATTATCGCTATCACGATGAGGAGCTCGATCAAGGTGAAAACCTTTGTTTTCCCCCTGCGAAGTAAGAATATCGAACAGGGAACACGGAAGGAAGAAGTAGAAAAACATTGGAACAATTGAACATTAAAACAATTCAACAATGGAAGGATGAAAGAAGAAGCGGGGGTGGGCAGGGATTGGTTCCATCTTCTTTTGAAGACCGGTCCCGGTCGCGAATTACGACAGATTTCGGCATTGGAAACAAAATCATGGCGGGGGACTCGCTCCGCGAAGCCCTGAAAACCATTTTCATCATGACATAATTCCGAATTCAGATTCAAACTTGTTCTTTGCGTTATGTTCTTCAGGTGCTCGCGGAGCGAATACTTCACTTTGTCATTGTCTTTGATTGACAGGGGAAAAGCGTGATCCGCGGCGCGGAACGGAATTTGCTTCTTGTCTTGCTGCTGAGGGGGTGAAGCAAATCGTTTACAAACTTTCCTCATGGGGAGCTCGATCAAGGTGAAAACCTTTGTTTTCCCCCTGCGAAGTAAGAATATCGAACAGGGAACACGGAAGGAAGAAGTAGAAAAACATTTGAACAATTGAACATTAAAACAATTCAACAATGGAAGGATGAAAGAAGAAGCGGGATCAGGGGACTGGCAACGTCCTGCCCTGCCTTGCTGCCGCCGGAATGAACCCCCGCTTTTGCAACTTTTCCTCATGAGAAGTTCTATTAGTGTGAATCGACTGCGGAAAACCTCCACTGTTTTCCTTTGCTGCATGCGAACTGTAATGTTTGACATTTCATCTTTCTCCGTTTTTTTAGGTATTTTGTGTTTAATAAGCCGCAGCGATATTGTTGCTGAAGAAATGCAAGGGAGAACGGCAGCTTTTCCGGATAATCAACTCACCTGCCAGAAACTCCGGCTCTCCGGCGATGCACCTTCTGCTTTTCTGCAGCCGGATCAATTCCGCTGCCCTCCAGCCGATTCTTGAACGGGGCTCACACAGTGAACCGATGCTGTCGTCATTCAGGTATTCCTGGTTTTCTCCTAATGTTATAAGGGAAAGTTCTTCCGGAATCCTGCATTTCCGCTGTTGCAGTCTGCCCCAGATTTCTTTGATCAGCGGAACGCAGCAGAACAATGCCGTTACGTCCGGATGTTCCGAAAAAACCTGATTAATGCCGCCGGTGTTTTTGTCTTTGAATGTCATGGTGTAGACAAAACGTTTCGTGTCCGTGATACCTGTTTTCCGCAGTTCTTCCTCGAACACTTTCCGGCGATCCATGAAAATGGGAGCGGGATTCGGCAGGTCTATGAATACAATCTGCCGGTGCCCGATGCTGTGGAGAAAATGCAGAACATCCTGAATCCCTGTTTTGTAGTCGAAAAAGAGAGAGGGAACATTGCCGATTGTGCGGCTGATTGTCACCTGCGGGACATTATGGCAATGCAGTTTTTCAATGACGCTGTTATATTTCTGCGCCGGGCGCTCCCAGATGATTCCGTCGAATTTCAAGTTGCGGTACTGATCCAGCAGTCTGCCCGCGCTGTCTCCGTCGGGGCGCAACTCCAGTTTACCCCGATTCAGAAATGCATAGTCGGAAATTCCGGAAAGCAGGCGCCGGTCATAGGAAGCCAGCTCCGCGGCATTTCCATTGTAGTCCGGAAGAAAAACCAGAATTTTGTTCAGCAAAACCCGTTCCGGCGAACGGGTTTCCGGCGGAATGATGAAAGTGCCGCGCCCATGGCGTTTATACAGCAACCCTTCGTCCGTCAAAGTCTGCAAGGCTTTGCGTACAGTGTTCCGGCTGAGGCCGTATGTTTTCCCCAATTCCATTTCAGTGGAGATCGGATTGATGCAATCCAGTTCATTGTTCAGGATCATTTTCCGCAGATCCTGTTCCAAACGGTCACGTTTGTGACAGTCTTTCATCCGGCGGTTGGCAACACTGGAAGTCATAAGCTGTATCGACTCATTCTTTATGTTGTTCATAGTTGTTCATTTTTATTATATATCAAATCGGGACTTTGTCAAGAGGAAAAGCGAAAATAAATCCTGATTTCTTGCGGGAGGCATATCGGCTGAGGCTTCAGACGGAATTCCTGATAAGACAAACGGGGGAGGGAGGCTGTTACGGCAGACGGCAGACGGTGTCGCGATAGGCGCGCGGCGTCATCCGGCAGTGGCGGCGGAACTGCCGGGCGAGAAAACCGGCGCTCCGGAACCCGCATTGCTCCGCGATCTCCTTGATGGACAGCCGCGGCAGGGCAAGCATGTTCCTGACCTGCTCCAGCCGCAGCCGCAGAATATATTGCGCCGGCTGTGTGTCGAGCTCTGAATGAAACAGACGGCTCAGAGTCCGCACGCTTACACCGCAATGGACTGCGATCCGTTCACGGGAAAGCCCCGGATCGTAGAGATTGCGTGCAATGAATTCGAGTGCGCGGTTCAGCGAATCCGGAAGCTGATTCTTTTTCTGCTGGGCGCGAAGTTCATGCAGAAGCTGAAAGAACAGACCGGCAAGGGCGGTTTCGTCCACCGACCCGGTTTCACCCAGATGCTCATGGATCGAATCCATGAGTCTTTCCACTTTTTCCGGATTGCGCAGGGGCAGGGTGGTGTGGGCGTCGGGGAAAAGACGCGATGAGATCATGTCGTGGAATGCATTCCGGTAAAGCATGCAGGATTTTCTGACGAGGGGAAGCTGTCCTGCTGTTACAGCTTTCGTATAAGGATGCGGAATCCGGTTGATCGTGAAATGGGCTTCAGGAACCGTATATTTCCGCTCCTTGTAATACAGATGGTATTTGCCTTGCAGCACCAGCGAATAAACTGCGTGTGTCCCTCCCGCGCTTTTTCCGGTGAAACCCGGCTTCCATGTGGAGAGAAACGAGCAGTAAAACTGAATCCGGTCATCGGATGCGTCGAAAGGGATCGGGTTGATCCGGTAGTTTTCGCTGTAAAGCTGTTCAGGCATATTGATGCGTTATCCTTATTTTATCACTGCATGACCTTTTAATATCATTTATTGTCCCGATAATCCTATTTTAAATTATTGCGGAATTCCGGAAAATCAATATAATATCAGGAAACGGAAGATAAAAAATCAGGAGGACAGGAGAATGAAGAAATTCAGATTGGGGGTTGTCGGGCTCGGTCATCGCGGACGCGGGATGTTCAAAGGCGTGGCGAAAGGCATCGGAGATTTTGAAGCCGCCGCCGCATGTGATCTGAATCCGGCGCTGTGGTTCGAACCGACGAATTCTTATTACGGCGGCACACAGCCTGCTCTGGCGGAATGTATGCCGGGTGTGGCGTTTTTCGAAAGTTATGATGACATGATTGAAAAAGCGGGACTGGATGTGGTGCTGGTGGAGACTCCGGCGGACTGTCATGCGGAATTCTGCGGAAAGGCATTGAAGAAAGGGCTTCACGTTTTTTCGGATATTCCGACCGTCCGGACGCTGGAGGAGGCGGCGATGCTCTGGGATGTGCAGAAAGATGCCGCCGGCATGCTGATGACCGGAGCCACGACCTGCGGGTGGGGGTTCGTTCTTGCTTTGCAGGACCTTTACCGGCAGGGACTTCTCGGCAGGCCGTATTTTCTCGAAGCGGAGTATATTCATGACTGCCGCGGTCTCTGGGAGGAGACGCCGTGGCGGAAGCCGACGAAAAAATGGGGGTCCATGCCGATTCGTTACTGCACACACTCACTGGGGCCGCTGCTTTCCGTCATGGAAGAAGATCTGCGCACCGTATCCTGCGTTTCGACAGGAAGCCATGTGACGGAACTTGAGTATGCGAATGACCACATGTCCGCGCAGTTTCAGACGGAGTCGGGGGTCACGGTCCGCTTTGCCGCCTCTTTCATCAACAACGCCTCCTGCGGCAATCACAGCTACCGTGTGTTCGGGACGGAGGGATATTTCGAGCATCTTTCCCATCGCGGAAAACAACATCCGGAGAGAACGATGTTCAATTCAAACCGTTTATACGGCGCTTCCGGATTGACGGAACTGCCCGTCGGATTTTCCCCGTATGAATCCGCCGCCGGAAGAAAATACAACTTGAAGGAACCTTTCGGTCACGGCGGGGCGGATTCCTATCTCTGGCAGTTGTTTGCCGAGGCGCTTCGGACGGGCGCGAAAGAGGCGCCCATCCCGCTTCGGGAAGGGTTGCGCATGACCCTGCCGGGCATTTACGCGGCAGAGTCCGCGATCCGCGGCGGGGAGAGGCTCACGATCCATTATCCCTGGGAGCGGGATTTTGCCGGGGATATCCGTGCTTTCCGGCAGGAATGACTTTCCCGTGCGGAGTTCATATCCCTGCGGAGGGCAGCGCGGGCTTATCTGAAATAGCGGACAAATGCGCGGGCGACGGTGCGTCCGAAAGAACGCCAGTCATCGGCGGAGAATGTGAACTCCCGCGCGTTGGCGTAGGGAATCTCGATGGATGTGGAGAGTTCCACGAAGTCCAGATCCCCCGCCCAGCGCGCAAGGGTTTTCCCCTGCGTGTAGTTGGCGCCCGTGTTCCAGGAGGTGCCGTAAAGGACAATGTCTTCCGCCGCGAACGGCACTTTGCGTTCGGGATCGTTTTCGATCAGTCCGGACAGCCGCAGAGTGCCTTCTTCCATGCGTTTGAGTTCGGGTCCGACAAAGTAGATGTATTCATTGCAGCCCTGATAGATCCATGGACAGTGGAGATCGAAGACCACATTCATTTTTTCCTGCCGGATCAGTTTCATGATGTTTGCAGTTTCACTGTAAATCGGATTGTCCCCGTAATCGCGGGCGTGATCGTGCGGACGCCGGTTTTTGCCCTGATCGCCGTCCACGACTCCATCCCTGTCCGCAAAAGGAACGGCAAAGACTTCGAACACTTCGCGGAATTCTCTGTTTTCAAGCGCTTCTCTGAGAATGCCTTCCAGAACATAGGTCGCGGTCATTTCGCAGCAGTGATGGCGGCTTGAGAGAAAAAGCTTTTTCTCCGGTTTTCGTGCGGTCCCGGCGATATGAATCAGTTCCACATCGCGCCCCTTGTTGCTTTTGCAGAGAATGGACGTTTCCAGATACGGCGACTTCGCATATTCTTTGAGAAATGCGTTGAGATTCTTCTCCTGATACTGCATACTGAGGCAGAAGACCACCTGATTTTCCCTTCCGCCGTCATAGCGATAACGGAATGTATTCTTTCCGACATCGTAAGTTCCTGCCTCCGCCCAGCGCCATGTCATGCCGTTGTCCATGCTGACCGCGGGGCCTCTGGAGCCGACCGCCGGACTGTCCGCCGGTTCGAAGCGGAATTCATATTCCCCCGCTTTGTCGAACGCCGCCCGGAAACACCAGTAGAACCAGTCCGTGGAGGTGTCCCGCAGGTCCTTTTTCAAAACAGCCCCATTTTCATTGGAACTCAATACGATGATATTTCCGCCCGGAATATCGCAATCGATTTTCACACCCATTCTTTCACCTTTGATTTGGTTGAGAGTCTTCAATGCCTTACCATATCTCCGGATGCCGGAGAAAAACTTCATTTTTCTCTGAAAAAGACTCGAAAAATCTCATATTTCATGCAGCGGGGGTTACTCCTGTTTTTTCCAGTCCGGCGCATTGTGGACTTTTGCCGGATTGAAGCGGGTGCGCGGTGTGACTTCCGCCGCAGGAACGCCGACGGCGATTCCCCCGAACGGGATGAGGTGCTCCGGGAAGTGGAAAAGCTTCCGCAGGGCTGTGATCCGTTCTTCTCTCGGATGAATTCCAAGCCAGCAGGCTCCGAGTCCGAGGGCGGATGCCGCAAGCAGAAGATTTTCCGTCGCCGCCGCACAGTCCTGAAGCAGATAGGAAAGGCTTCCCGAATGGGCTTGCCTGATGTCGCCGCAGACGATGATCCCGAGAGGCGCCTTTGCCAGGAAATGGCCGTTCGGCAGGCATTCCGAAACGGCTTTCAGCATCTCCTTTTCCCGCAGGACGATGAACTCCCACGGGTCTTTGCAGCAGGCGGACGGCGCCGCCATTGCCGCTTCCAGCAGAGATTGAACCTGTTCTTCCGTAACCGGGGCGCCGGTGAATTCTCTGACACTGCGCCGCCGCCAGATGAAATCCAATGTTTTTTCCATTCCGTTCTCCTTATGAAAGATTTCCCGTTTGAACACTGCGATAGAATAATACGCCAATGCGGCAATTGCAAGCCCTGCCGCGGATATGCCGGTCAAGAAATCAGAATCGGGATGTTTTCCGCTCCGGTAAGTTCCGTATCGACGATTTCCATGAGCGGTTCAGGCGGCGGAGCGCCGGAGGCGAAAGAGATCAGGTGGCGGGCGGCAAGCTCTCCCTGACGCTCCGGATTCTGATTAATGCTTGCGACCGGCAGGCGGGTGACATCGCCGAAACCGGTCAGTGCGATTTTTCCGGGACACTCGATTCCCTGCTCCCATGCGGCTCTGTGAATCAGTTCCGCACTGCCGTCGGAGTCTGTGCAGATGATGGTGGACGCCGGATAACGTTTCAGGTAAAGCTGCAGGAAGCGTTTTGCGTCCGCAAGCGAATTCGGCGCGCCGTAGAAAGTCCGTTCCTCGAAATCGGGGATGCCGTTTTGCTTCATGATCTCATGGAAACCGCGGATGCGCGGCGTGACGGAGGCGTTCGGACTGGCTGCAAACCGTTCGGAGCTGAAAATCAGGATTTCACGGTGTCCCCGGCGCATGATCTCTTTCATCATCTGCTGCCCGCCCTGAAAATTGTCGCTGTTGATGAAATGGACCCGCTCCTGCCGGATGGAGGGCAGGATGGCGCAGTCCACGCAGAACAGATGCATACCCTGCGGCGGTTCCGGTATTCCATAGCCGATGCTGACGATTCCCGTCACTCCCTGATTTTTGAGCAGTTGGAGACGGTATTGGAGTTCTTCGATGCGCGGGCTTTCTATGATTGTCATGAAATCATTGCGCGTGGTTTCCGCCGTCATTCCGCTGAGAATCCGTGTGGAGTAGGGCTTGAGCTGTCCGAGAAAAGCAAGAGCGCCCTTGAATCGTGTTCTGTTTTCCGCCACGCGGGTTCCGGCTCCCCGGTTTCCCCGGATCAGATACCCTTGTTCCGCGAGCATCGAGACGATTTTGTTCATTGTCATTTTGTTGACGGAAAACTCGTCCGCCAGCGTGCTTTCCGATGGAAAACGGGTTCCTGCGGGATAGTTGCCGTTCTCCAGCCGTTTTTTCAAATCCTGGTAAATGTGATCCGTGATTCCCATTGCCGCTCCCTGTTTTTATCTGTGACATCTTGACTTTGGATACTATAGCATGAAAAGTGTATCAGTCAAGATTTATTCATTTTTTATTTTTATCCTATTGAAAATATAGAGAATTTATTTATAATTAAAATAGAAAGATAAGATTTGTATGATATAAGATAATAAAGGTGAAACGGCGATCTGTTTCTGGAAAAGGAGGAGTTCTGGTGGAAAGTTCTGTTTACAGTAAAAGATTACATCTCCGCGGAGTCAGGTTTCGCGGAGACAAACGTTGCGGACTCAAGGGGGGGCGCGAATTGACCGTGTTCCGTCCTGTATTTTCTTTCTTCCTCCGGTTGTTCCATTGTTTCCCCGTTCCTTCTTACTTCAGAGTTCCCTGTTCCTCTGTTCTTACTTCCAGGGTGAAAACAAAAGTTTTCACCCTGATCGAGTTCCTGATGAGGGAAAGTTGTAAAAGTGGTATTTCATTCCGGCAGCAAGGCAGGGCAGGACGTTGCCAGTCCCCTGATCTTACTTTTCCTTTCTTCCTTCCATTGTTGAATTGTTCGCTTGTTCAAATGTTTAAATGTTTCCCCGTTCCTTCTTACTTCAGAGTTCCCTGTTCCTCTGTTCTTACTTACAGGGCGAAAACGAAAGTTTTCACCCTGATCGAGTTCCTGATGAGGGAAAGTTGTAAAAGTGGTGTTTCATTCCGGCAGCAAGGCAGGGCAGGACGTTGCCAGTCCCCTGATCTTACTTTTCCTTTCTTCCTTCCATTGTTGAATTGTTCGCTTGTTCGCTTGTTCAAATGTTTTCCCGTTCCTTCTTACTTCAGAGTTCCCTGTTCCTCTGTTCTTACTTCCAGGGTGAAAACAAAAGTTTTCACCCTGATCGAGTTCCTCATCGTGATAGCGATCATCGCGATTCTTGCGGCGATGCTGCTTCCGGCATTGGGCAAGGCAAGGGCAAAAGCATTTCAGAGTTCCTGTTCCGGAAAGATGAAGAACACAGGCATTGCTTTTCAGATGTATGCGGACGATTACAACGGTTATCCGCCTTACAGCATCTTTCAGGCGGACGGCAGGAATTATTCATGGATACCCATGCTCAGCACCTATCTGAAACTCTATAATTCGTATGAGGATTGTCAGGCGAGAGCGCACATCAGCAACATCAATAACGGTACTCTTGATCCGGGAAAGTTTTCGATTTATTCCTGCAACGCCAACCCGGTGCGCTTTTTCGCGCAGAATGAACCGGTAAAAACGAATCAGCCGTTCATGCTCACCAACTATACCGTAAACAATATGATTCTGGGAAATGGACTCAATGCGGCGGCTTATCCCTCACGGCGGCTGACTTCGCTCAGGAGACCCTCCGGAAACGGATTGATGTGGGACGGCAGGGAGAACGGCAGTTCCTGTTTCATCGCGTCATGGACTACCAATATCGACTGGCGGGAGGCGACCAATACGGCGGCGCGTTTTCATAACGGCATGACCAATCTGCTTTATGCTGATGCGCGGGTCGTTTCCGTGAAAATGACCCCTTATCTGCCGGTTCTCCGAACTTCGAGCAATGAAATATGGGAGGGAGCGAAAAGCTCCGATACCCGCTACGATTTATATCAATGAGAAAAGGAGTCAGGAATGAGAAAATTTGCGGCAAGTGTTGTTTTTCTGCTGGCATTGTTCATGCTGAATGCGGGGGAACGTTTTGAGAAACAGTATGGCAAAGAGCTCAAAGTCGAGACTTTTTATCCGCTTGGAGTTCATGGCTTTTTTCAACCGGGAGAAGATATCCGGTGTGTGCTTGTGCTGGCAAATGCGGCGGATCGCGCGCTTACGGCGGATGTTCAGTTCGCCGTGAAGGATTATCAGGGAAAAACGACGGTCCGCAGGACATTGCGCAGAAGCCTTGCTGTCGGCGGCAGGGAACGGATTGAACTTGAATTTCCGCCGCCTGCGGCAAAGGGGTATTTCACTGTGGATGCGCAGGTCGATGCCGACGGCAGGAAAATATGGAAGACACAGACGGGATTTATCGTAATCGTTCCCGCGGGCCGCCGCGATCCTTTTTTCGCCATTGACAAGAACCTGATTACGCCGAAACTCCTGAAAGGATACGAATTGCTCGGCGCCGGCACTCTTGGAATCGGAATCAACTGGTATCAGCCGGCATGGTGCAGCGATCTGAGTTATGTCGACCGGGCTCTCAATGGTTTTTTTGCCCCGATTCTGAACTCTGATTTTAAGATTATGGCATGTGTCAGCCCGCAGGTTCCGCATGACAAGGCGGCAAAAGAACGCCTGAAAAAGGAACTTCCCGTTCTGACGGATGCGGATATCGGACATGTGAAAAAATTTACGGAGCGGTTTGCATCGCTGACAAAGGGGCGGGTCCGGCTCTGGGTGATCCAGCAGGAGTTCGACGCCGATTTCCGTAATAAAAAGATGTCCGGCGGAGGCGCGGCGACACTGGCAAACTATGTTACAATGACCCGTGCCATCTACCGGACACTCAAGCGGGTGAACCCGGATGCCAATATTGCGGTTCTCGGCATCAACGGCTCCGATTATTTTTACGGAAATCCGCCGTTTGTTCTGAGCCGGATCGTGCTGGACGACCTCGGCGAGTGTTTCGATCTGCTGGCGATTGATGCTTATTCCGGAAACTGGAATGCCCTGCGGGGACCGGTTGATCCGCCGGAGAAAGGGTTGAAACGGTTTCTGACGGATGCCGCGGAACTCTCCCGTTCTTATCAGCGGCCGGGGATGGCGCTCAATGTGGAGCGCTGCTACGCGCTTGACTATTTCAGCGCGTTCGATTCGGATACCGCCCGGAGGATTGCCGATTACACCATACGCAGCGTCATTATCAACCGCGCTTCGCCGTCGCCGCTCTACTCGCTCCATGTCGGTGCATTCTATTCCCTGCCGCATCAGATAAAAAAAGGTGTTTATGACGGAACGAAACCCGTCATGGATCTCGGGGCTGCATGGAAAGTTGTTTTTGATGAAAAGGGGGAGGAGACTTTTATTCCGCGTCCTGCGGCAGTGGCGTTTGCCACAGCCGCGCGGGAACTTGCATTTGTTTCTGATCCGCAGGAAGTGCTGATCGGGAACGAGGTTTACAGCTATCTGTTTACAAGGGAAAACGGAGAACAGGTGATCGCGGTCTGGTGTACGGAAAAGCCCGTCGGCCTCAGGATCGTGCTCCCGTGCCGGGCTGTTTTAACGGACATGATGGGCAACCGCCGGAACCTTGAGCAGGGAAAAGCGAACCTGAAACTGACCGGATCGCCGCAGTTCCTTTCTCTGAACTGCCGGAGAAGCGATGCCGCTGGAATGCTGGCGCGGGCGGAAATCCCTGAACTCGAATTGATCCGCGGATATGGACGGAGGATTTCGCCTGATACGGCACAGATTCAGATTCTCAGCCTGGCGCCTGAAGTTCTGCGCGGACGTTTGAAGACGGCGGACGGAAAAGCCGTGGAAGTGACGCTTGCGCCCCGTAAGGTTACGGAAGTCAATATGCCCGTCGGGACAGAGGAACGGGATTCGTCTGCGGAACTGACCGTATCCGGCGGCGGGAAATTCAGAATTCCGCTTGATTTGAGTTTCCTGGCTGCCGCGAAATTGAATGGCACGCCTGTCTTTGACGGAAGCGGTGGATGGTTCTCCACATTGAAACCCGTCTGCCTGAAATCTCCGGATGACATCTACCCGAAATCGGCGCTTGTCCCCGAATTGAACCTGCTTCAATTTGACGGCAGGGATATCTCCGCCGCTCTTTATTTCGCATGGACTCCGCAGTATCTCTGCATCGCGGCAAAAGTGAATGACCGGAAACATATCCAGCGTCGCCGCGCCGCTGAAATCTGGATGGAGGACGCATTTCAGTTTGTAATTTCGCCGCGGCACAACGCACGTCCGAAATCCCTGCGGAGTTCCTCGGAAAAGGCGGCATTCTCCGCATCGGAGTATAATTTCGGGCTTGCCCTGACGGATCGCGGACCGGAACTTTACCGCTGGAGCGGCGGCGGAAAACCTGCCGCATCCTGCTCCTGGCCCGTGAATGTGACGCGCAAGGGGACGGTGACGCTTTACGAGGCGGCGATTCCCTGGAAAGAGGTCGGCATTGTTCCCGGGGAAGGGCTCGGCATCCGTTTCGGCGCGATTCTGATGGATAACAACCGCCCGGAGGACCGTCAGGCGAAGTACTGGCTGGCTTTGAATGAAGGCGTCGCAGGAACTCAAGACGCATCACAACTTAAAACTCTCATATTGAAGGAGGAAAAATGAAACACCTGATTCCCGCATTCCTGGCATTCCTGACTCTTCAGGCAGGCGCGCAAAATGTTAAACTCAATTCCGGCGGAGACTGGAAAGTTCCCGTGAAAGACGGCGTTCTTGAGCTCAAGGGGCGTATGAGGAAAATCACCTCGGAACAATTGCAGAAAGTCGATCCCGCCGCCCGGTATACTCTGACGTGGGAGGCAAGGGGAAGCGTTCCGGAGGAAGCCGGGAAATACATGATCGGGTTCTCTGTCTATGATAAGGACGGACAGGAAATCCAGCCCTATCATGTCTACTATACCCCCGGATCGGAAACCGTATTGACGGAGGATGCGCCGAAAGGCGGCAGAACCTTGAAGATCAGGGACGGTTCAAAATGGAAAAGCGGTGCGATGTACTGTCCGGCATTTCATGTGAAAGCGGACGGCGGAGACATTCCGAACCGTGACGTGCTGACCGGCGGAATCGAGAAAGTTACTGCAGGAGACGGATATACGGAGCTGACTTTGAAACGTCCGCTTGCGAAAGATTATCCTGCCGGGACAGCGGTCCGCCAGCACCTTTACCAGAGTTCCCTGTATCTGAAAGTGGCGGATATTCCGGCGGGGTGGAAAAAAGAGAGCGCCGCTTTGAGCGGTATTTCGAAAGGTGCTGTCCGGTATGGACAATGGTGGCCGGGGACGGAATACTTCCGGGTCATGATCACCGGGAATATCGGGAGCAGGAATGCGGATGCGGAAATGAACGTGAAAAATATTGAACTGGATGTCAAAGGCGCCGGCTCCATATTCTGAGAAAACGGCGCCGGTTGAGAACGGAAAGTAAAAATGCAATATCTGAACATGCTTCCGTATCAGATACGGAAAGCGATTGAGAGAAATGATCCGGCGGCGCTGCCGCTGGGTGTCGTCGAATACCATGCGGAACACCTGCCGCTCGGTGTGGACTGTTTTACCTGCATCAATGCCCTGGAGCGTATTGAAAAGAGGCGCCCGGAACTGGTGGTGCTGCCGCCGTTCTATTACGGCAGCGCGTCACTTGCTGTCGCCGCTCCCGAAGGAAATGGAACAGTGCATGTGGACTCGCTGCACCTGATCCCCGTTGCGGAGGACATCTTTCGCGGGCTCCTGCGGGTAGGATTCCGCAACATCCATGCATTCATTGCGCATCAGACGGAGGAATTCGAGCAGGGAATGCCCACAGACCTTGCATTCCGCACAGCGGCGAAGCGGGTCATCTTCGAGTGGCTGGAAAAGGAGAGCGGCGAAGGCTGGTGGGGAACGGAGCAGTACAGCTCTTACTATTCCGGCGACAACAATCCGTTCGCATGGATTCAGGTTCATCCGATCCGCACTGCGCCTGAAACAAAGGCGCGCTTCAAAGGGGATCATGCGGGACTGCTGGAGACCAGTGAAGCCCTGGCTGTCATGCCGGAATGTGTCGAATTTGACCGGATCGACGGTTCGCTCTGGTATGCGCGCCCCGGCAGAGAGGCAACGGCGGAATACGGAGAGGCGGCGCTCGAAGCGGCGGCGCATGATATGGAGCAACTGCTTTTCAAGGAATGAAAATGGATTGTGATCTGAATGAAATTTACAGGCTCGTCAACGATGCGATGAACCGTGATGAGATCAAAGCGTTTGCCGCGGAATTCCGGCAGTTTCCCCTCCGGCTCAGCTACTCCTCCTATGCGGACGGTATCCGGTGGCTTGCCGGGCAATACCGGAGTTTCGGGCTCGAAACGGAAGTCGTGTCTTTTCCCGCCGATGGAAAAACGGTCTATGCGGACCGTCATTTCCCGCTGGCATGGGATATCTCCGACGCGTGGGCGGAAGTCGGCGGAAAAAGGATTGCCGATTACAGGGAATGCACTTATTGCGCCGTGCCGTTTTCCGCGGACAGCGGCGGCGTATGCACAGGAAGCATTGTGCCCGTGGAGCGACTGCCGGAACAGGGATCGCTGGAACCGTTCGTCGCTCTGATTGCGCATTATCCGTCGGGTGCGGAAATCAAAGCCCTGATGCGGCGATCCTGCAAAGCGTTCATGACTGCGGTCGATCTGCATCCTGTTCATCCGTCGCTTGAGGATTCCCGGCGGTGGTTCAATGATCTGTTCGGCGCGGGGCAGATTGATTGCAGGGATAAGACATGCGTCGGATTTTCGCTGACTCCGCGCATTGCCCGCGAGCTGATGGAGCGCTATGAAAAATCGGGCCCGGTTCCGGTGCGTTATCGGATGGATACCCGCACTTATGAGGGAGAAGCGCCCGCCGTCACCGCGCTTCTGCGGGGAGAGGACGACCGTTGTTTCTTTCTGACATCCCATGCCTATGAACCTCATGCAACGAATAACGTGTCCGGCGTCGCCACAGCCCTCTCCGTGGCAAAAACGCTGGCGTCTCTGATCGGAAAGGGGAAGTTGCCGCGCCCGAGACATTCCATCCGTTTTTTTCACGGACTGGAAAATTTCAGCCTGTATGCGTGGGGAATGGCACATCCTGAACTTATGAAAAACGCCGTCGGAGGGGTATCCGTCGATTCGTTCGGGCGTCTGGAAACCGGGGGGCGGAGAGAGCATTTTGTGCTGCGGCGTTCCCTGAATGTGCATCCTTCGACGCAACATGCGCTGGCGCGGGAAATTTTGAAAACCGTATCCGAGGAATACAAGATCGGCTTCGAGGTGCGCGAGGGTTCGAAGAATAACGAGGATATGATGCAGGACCCGATGTTCGGGCCTCCGTGGAATCTCTTTTACGGTTCGCTCTGGGAGGAGCCGCTGGAGACCTATCCCCGCTGTTATTTCTATCATACGAGCGTGGATACTCCGGACCGGCTTTCCCCGGCTGCACTCGGCGCCGGTGCGGCGTTTTCCGGCACTCTGGCATATTTCACCGCGAATGCGGGGGCGGAGGAGTCGGCGTTCCTTTCGGAGCTCGCATTTGAGGACTGGAAGAGGATCGTGGACGACAAATGCCGCGAGGCCCTGCGGCTTGCCGATACGGAGGAGGCGTCCCGCCTGATTCGCGCCCGGCGTTTGGCGGCATGGCGGGATCTTTCCATTCCGTCCGGCATGACGGCTGTCGGGAACGCCGCGCTTGCGGATGAGTTCAAGGCTTATGCCGTGAGTCAGGTCGGAGCGGCTTTGCGTGTGCTGAACGGAGGAGAGGCGCCTCCGCTTTGTTCCGGTGAACATCGCGAAGTCCTTGTGCGCAGGGTTCCCGGACCGGTCGGGCTCGGTACGCTGAACGGCGAATTGCGCGGACTTGCCGCGGAAGCGCAGGGATATGCGTCGAACGAATACTGGTGCCTGGATGATTCCGGCACGAACTTCTTTCATTTCGACGGCAGGAAGACCGTATTCGAGGTTGCGCTTGCGGCATGGGCGACGCGCCCGTATCCGCTGCAGGAGGACCCCGGCGGTTTTGCAAGGGAGCTGGAGCATTATTCAAAACTTGCGGAGGTTCTTTTGAGGAGCGGGCTGGCTGAACCCAAAACATGTTCTCCGGTTTTGAAACACGAGATTGCGGCGGGACTGCACAGGCTCGGCGTTGCCGCCGGAGATGTCCTGATGGTTCATTCGAGCCTGAAGTCGTTCGGAAAGGTCGACGGCGGTGCGGATACCGTCATCGACGCCCTGCTGGAATCGGTGACGGAGGAGGGGATTCTGGCAATGCCGGCTTTTACGGACTGCGAGTCCGGCAGTCCCAATCCGCCCTATGACCCGGCGGTGTCTCCCGTGGAGAAATGGGTCGGGATTGTCCCGGAGACATTCCGCAGGCGGAACGGCGTGAAAAGGAGTATTCACCCGACGCATTCCGTTTGCGCCTGCGGAAAACGTGCGGAGGAATTTCTGCATTCGGAAACGCCTTACGACACTTTTGCGGAAGACAGCCCGTGGGGCAAACTCCTCCGGTATGACGGAAAGATTCTGTTCCTGGGGGAATCCATCGGAGGGAATACGTTTCTCCACGCCGCGGAAGCATGGTTCGCGGGATATCTCGACAAGACATTTGCGGAAGTCGCGCTTCCCGGAGGCGGCAGGAAAGAGGTGCTTGTCACGAATTATCCCGGAGGGTGCCGCGGAGGCTGGTACAAGCTCGGCAGAAACGCTGCGTATTTCCGGAAGCTGAAACAGCTCGGCATTGTCCGCGAAACCGTTGTCGGGCAGGCGGTTCTTACCATGTTCCATGCCCGCGAACTTGCGGATGCCATGCGCGGGCTGCTGGCGGAAGATCCCGCTCTCCTTCTTCACAAAAGCGGCTGCCGGGACTGCGCAAAACACAGGGCTGTGATACGATGAAAGAGAAGAATTATGAGTTCCTCCGCCGTCACTGGCGGGTGCATCGGCCGGATCGCCGCGATTTTGGGCGCAAAGCGGCGGAGCATGAGGTCATGCTGACGGAGGATTGGTCGCTGGGATGTCCTGCGGACGCCGCGCCGCCGTTCCATAAGGCGCTCCGGGATTTTCAGGATTATCTTTTTGAAAGCATGGGGCTTTCCCTGAAACTGGTTCATGCGGACGCCCCGTATGTTCTGTGGCTTGCCGGGGATTCGTCCATAGAAACCGGTTTTGTTCTGGAGGCAGACCCGCGGCACATCCGGCTTGCCGTTTCCACACGGGATTCGGCTTTCCGCGGAACGGTGCATCTGGAGGATATGATGAATCTGGAAGGAGCGCCCGTCGTGCCTCTCGGAAAAACAGTCCGCAGGCCGTTGTACCGGTACCGGAGCGTTCATTCCGGAAGTGGTATCGACGAATATCCTGACGCGGAGCTCAATGCAGTCGTTCATGCCGGATACGATATGATTGTCCTGTTCGTCAAGGAGTTCGGGCGGACCGCCGCCGGACCCTGCAACATCAATGACGTGATCCGCCGTGCGGAATCATACGGGCTGAAAGTGATGCTGTATAATTATATGAGCAGTTTCCGGCACCCGGATGATCCCGGCGCGGAGGAGTATTTCGATTCGATTTACGGCGAACTGTTCCGCCGGTATCCGGGCGCGGCGGGCATTTGCCTTACGGGGGAATCGCTGGAATTCCCCAGCCGGGACCCCGCCACGACCGGCAGGAGTTATCAGGACAGCGTTGTTGACGGTATTCCCGATACGCGTCCGAGTCCCGGCTGGTATCCCTGCTGCGATTATCCCGCCTATCTCGCCTGTATTGAACGTGCTGTCCACCGGGTGAAGCCGTCCGCCGTCATTGTATTCAGCACTTACAACTGGGGGTATGCGCCGCTTGAGCTCCGCCGGCGTTTCCTGGAAAAACTGCCGGGGGGAATCTCGTTAAGCGTCTGCTATGAGATTTTTTCCGGACGGAGGCTTGAGGGGCTGCATACCCCGGTGATGGATTATACGGTATCCGCAACGGAACCGGGATATTATTTTACGAGTGAATCGGAAACGGCGCATGAGTTCGGCATCCCTGTTCAGGGTAATGTGAATACTGCGGGGATTGCGTGGGATTTCGGCTGTGTGCCTTATGTCCCGGCGCCGCAGCGCTGGTTGAAACGGGCGCGGAATCTTCGCGCCGCAAAGGAGAAATGGGGTGTGGATTCTCATTATGCGACGCACCACTACGGATGGTGGGAGTGTATCGCGGCGGAGATCGGCAGATGGAGCGCATGGGAGAATTATGAGCCGGATTACGAACTGCTGTTTGAAAAGATCGCAGTCCGCGACTATGGAAGGGACGCCGCGGAGCATGTGCTCGCCGCATGGCGTTTCTGGAGCGAGGCGATGGGCTGCTATACGGCATCGAACGAGGACCAGTACGGACCGTGGCGTGTGGGCGCAGCCTATCCTTTCATCTTCCATCCTGATATTTCCCGCACGATGCAGAGCAGAGAGATCCGTTTCCCGACGGCTCCGCAGGCGCATTTCGGGTGGCGGATCATCAAGACGTTTTACCACCCTTACGAAAATGCGGAACAGTCGCCCGGTTTTCTGCGCTATCCCGCTGAATTGAGAGCATTGGAAAAGATGCTCCGTCTGTGGAAAAAAGGAGAGGCGGAGATGGCGGAGGCGGTCCGTCGCTCCTCGGCGTCGAAACTTCCGGAGACTCTGCGGCTGGAAGCGCTCGGCCGCTTTATCCGCAGTTCGATCGTGACGGTGATCCATATCAAGCAGTGGTGGCTTTGCAATATGGCTTTGCAGACTTCCGCCGATGCGCAAAGCGCATTGTCCGTTCTTGAGAAGATAGAGAAAATCGCATACGATGAGATCGAAAATGCAAGAGGCGCGATTTCTGACGTTGAGACGGATTCCCGTCTGGGGTGGGAGCCGAGCATGGAATACGTGTGCGACAGATGGCATCTGGAGTGGAAGATCCGGCAGGTGGAAAGCGCTTTGCGTGAAATAGCCGTCTTCCGGAAAATGATCCGCCTGCATCTGCCGTAGCGCCTGACTTTTTCCTGAAACATAATCCGGGAAGAAAAGGGCAGGGATGAAGCTGAAATTTTTTATCCCTGCCTTCCGGTTGCCTGCATGTTGTAATTTAACATGAATTTGTTGTGAAATATTCCAGTCGCCTTGCTTTGTCCGGGTGTCCGCTTATATTATCCGGAAACAGCATAAGGAGAGGGGTTTCATCATGGCATCCGGGGGTGTTTCACCGACATTCGAGGAACGTCGTTCCTGTGAAAAGAAAGCAACGCTGTCCGCATGTTTCGGCGCAATGGGCGACGTGACGCTGACCGACAGCGCCATCATCATTCTGTTCGCCCAGATGCTGGGGGCAGGGGACATGTTTTCCATGCTGACGACTTCGCTCCTGCCGCTTTTCAACGGAATCTGCATCATTCCCATGGCGTGGCTTGCCGGCAGGATCGGCTATCAGAAACTGATCGTTCGCATCTGCATGGTGTCCGCATTCGCTTATTACATGGTGGTGGCTTCGCCGTTTCTGGGCGGCGGCAGGATTTCCGTCGGGATCATGATCGGCATGATCGTGCTGTATGCCTACTGCAATACCGGTTATGTCGCGGGCTGGTTCCCGATGCTGGATACATTTCTGCTCAAGGAACGGCGCAGCATTTTTCTGAGTTCCATGCGTTTTTCATGGCAACTGTCTTCGGCGCTGTTCCTGCTTGCCGCCGGATTCTTTGTCGGCAGGAATCCGTCTCTGCGCCAGCTTCAGCTTGTCCTGCTGGTGGGGGCGACGATTTACCTCGGGCGCATCTTTTTCATTTCGCGGATTCCCGTGTATAATACGGATAAAAAAGGGAGTTACGGATTCAAAGAGGGATTGCAGCTGGCGCTTGCGAACAAACCGCTGGCAGGGTATTCCGTTTATCTTTTCATCCTGAATCTTGCCGCTTACGGAACACTCCCGCTGTCGACGATCTATCTGAAACGCTACCTGCACGCGCCTGACAATATCATCGTCATGATTTCGGCTCTGAATATGGTCGGGATGCTTCTCGGTTCGATCGGCGCCGGCAGGATCATCACCCGCTGGGGAATCAAGGATACGCTTCTCGGCATCCACATCACTTACGCGCTGGTGAATTTCTCCCTGTTTTTCATCGGCGAATGGAACACGGTGACGGGAATACTGATCGCGTCCCTGATGATGGTTTACAGTTTTACATTCGCCTCGGCGTCCATTGCCTCGACATCCGAAATGATGGCGCTGGCGACTCCGGGCAACAAGGCGATGGCAATGGCGTTCTGCGGCACATTCTACTACGGCGGATCGGGATTGTCCCGGCTGATTTCCTCGCTGGTGCTCGGTTCGGGGCTGCTGGCGCCCCACTGGTCGATCGGCTCCATGAGAATCTGCCATTATCAGACCCTGTTCCTGGTGTATTCGATCATGATCGTTTTCGCCGCAATGTTCCTGGTGGTCGTGCCTGCCGTCTTTCCGAAAGGGGAGTATGTCTATGACGTTCATTGACGGCGTTTCCCGTTTTTCCGCTTGATTGTTGCGGCATTCCGGTGTAAATTACCTGATTACATCGGGAGTTTTTTATGAAATACGAACCGGAATTCATTCCCATGAGCCGCGCCGAGATGGACCGTCTCGGCTGGAAGGAACTCGATATTCTGCTTGTGACGGGCGACGCATATGTGGATCATCCCTCTTTTGCCATGGCGCTGGTCGGGCGTCTTCTGCTGGCGGAAGGGTGGCGGGTCGGCATCGTTGCACAGCCGGACTGGAGGAATCCCGATTCGGTCAAGGTGATGGGCAGGCCGCGCATCGCCTGTGCTGTCACAGCCGGCAATATGGATTCCATGCTCTGTATTTATACCGTCGGGCGCCGCTTCCGGCGTGACGACATTTATTCTCCGGGCGGGCGCACCGGGCTCAAACCGCAGATGGCGACCGTTGTCTATACCCAACTCTGCAAAGCGGCGTTTCCGGGAATTCCCACTGTGCTCGGCGGAATGGAGGCGAGCATGCGCCGTGTTGCTCATTATGACTACTGGCAGGATAAGATCAGACCGAGCGTGCTGGTTGACTCCAAGGCGGATATCCTGATCTACGGGCAGGGGGAGCTTTCCACGCCGCAGGTATTCCATAGAATCGAGAACGGCGAACCGCTCGACGGCATTCAGGGGACTGCGCGTTTTCTCGGGGGAAAGGCATCCTCTGAACTTGAAATTGACGACTCTTATGTGATGCTTCCCTCGTTCGAGGAGATGAAGAACGACCGGGATGCGATGATGCGCGAGATGATCATCCTCGAAAAAGAGATGAATGCCTGGTGCGGGCATAAGCTGCTGCAGGATTACAACGGGCGTTATGTGCTGGTGGAACCTCCCCAGCCTCCGATGTCCTCCGCTGAATTCGACCGTGTGTGCGAGTTCCGTTATGCAGGGCGTCCGCATCCTTCTTATAAAGAAAAGATTCCGGCATTCGAGACTGTCAAGGACTCGATTCCGGCAGTGCGCGGGTGTCCCGGCGGATGCGCTTTCTGCGGACTGGTTTCGCATCAGGGACGGCATGTGATCTCGCGGTCGGAAGATTCGATCATGAAAAGTGTCCAGTGCCTGAAGAAACAGCCGTTTTTCCACGGGACGATCAGCGACGTCGGGGGGCCTGCCGGCAACTCTTACGGTCATCATGCGAAAAATCCGGAATTGTGCAGGAAATGCCGCCGGTCAAGCTGCATGTTCCCGAATCATTGCCCGAACTATGTGGCGGACGGGAAGCCGCTGATTTCTCTGCTGCGCCGTCTGCGGCGTGAAAACGGAGTGAAACATGTTTTCATCAATTCGGGCATCCGCCTTGACCTCGCCCTGATGCAGCCGGAACTGACGGCGGAGATTATCCGCCACCATGTTTCCGGGCATATGAAAGTGGCGCCGGAACATCTTCATAAGCGGGTGCTTGCGCTGATGCGCAAGGGACAGCCCGGCGAGCTGGAGGAGTTCATGAAGATTTTCGACCGGATCAGCCGGGAATGCGGCAAGGAGCAATACCTGATTCCGCTTTTCATCTCGAATTTTCCCGGCTGCACCGAGGCGGAAATGAAAGTCGTCGATGATTTTCTGGCTTCGCATAACTGGAGTCTGGAACAGGCGCAGGATTATATTCCGCTGCCTCTTACGATGGGGGCGGCGATGTATTATACCGGTAAAACTCCCGACGGAGAACCGATTGTGGTGAACCGCGGGCTCCGTGAGCGCCGGACGCAGTTGACGATGCTCAAGCATCGTCGCGACGGATACCGGAATTACGAGGGGGAAAGAAAGAACGGCGGCGACAGAAAATTTCACGGAGGCGGCAACTTTCATGGAAAGAGGCGTCCGCCGAAAAAGCATTGAATAGATTGAGTTGTCTGAATGACTGGAAGGAGTGTTGACATTGAAAGGCATCGAAGCGAAAGAGGCGTTGGAGCTTTTGAAAGATACATCGCAGGTTTCTCTGATGGGGCTTCTGAAACGCGCAACCGAAGCGCGCGAAAAGTATTCCGGAAATAAGATCAAAACCTGTTCCATTGTGAATGCCAGATGCGGGAATTGCACGGAGAACTGCGCTTTCTGCGCGCAGTCGGCACGTTCCGCCGCGCCGATCAAGACCTGGCCGATGCTTTCCGCGCAGGAAATCTTCAAGGCGGCGGAAACGGCGGAACGCCACGGAGCGGCACGTTACGGCATCGTGACTGCCGGGCGCAAAGTCCGCAGGGGTACTGAGCTCGATACGCTCTGCGAAGCGGTTTCGATGATCTCGAAACGCCTGAAAATCAAGCCCTGCGCTTCGCTTGGAATTCTTGACGAGGATGTCCTGATGGAACTCAAAAATGCAGGGCTGGACCGCTATCATCACAATCTGGAGGCGGCACCGAGTTATTTCAATGTGGTCTGCACCACACGTTCTTTCCAGAGCCAGCTTGATTCGGTGAAAGCCGCGAAGAAAGTCGGGTTGACGGTTTGTTCCGGCGGCATTTTCGGGATCGGCGAGAGTCTTGAACAGCGTGTGGAGCTTCTGGAAACCGTCCGTTCTCTTGACGTCGATTCCGTGCCGATCAATTTCCTGACTCCGATTCCCGGAACTCTGCTTGAAAATGCGAAGAACCTGACCCCGCAGGACTGTATGCGGATCATTGCCGTTGCGAGATTGATGATGCCTGATACATCAATCCGTATCTGCGGCGGACGCGAGCGCAATATGCGCGACTTCCAGTCATGGATCTTCAACTCCGGCGCGGATGCCTTCATGACAGGCGGCTATCTGGTCACTCCCGGCAGGACTCCCGGAGAAGACGCGGAAATGGTGAAAGATGCAGGGCTGGAACTGGTCTGACGCGACGGGGAAAAGACCATGAGGGCTCCGCGCCCTCATACTCCGCGGCAGGTGAGAGTCACCTGCACCCCGGCAAACCGAGTTTGCCGTCTTTATAAAAATAGTATGGTGCAGGTGCTTTGCA
>ERZ1034917.480-NODE-480-length-35887-cov-10.233758_pt1 | contig 35887 bp, 30 predicted proteins | sample MGYA00520605_ERZ1034917 | MGnify/ENA primary metagenome ERZ1034917 (study PRJEB33766, sample SAMN09781784) | gut metagenome | biome: gut microbiome | host: Homo sapiens | place: Madagascar | study: EMG produced TPA metagenomics assembly of the PRJNA485056 data... | reverse complement strand
CCGGCTCACTACGTTCGCCACCTCCCCTTTCAGGGCAGGCTTAATATGTAAGCTTGTAAAGCGCACCAAACTGCTCCCCTTTACGGGGAGCTGGCAATACGCCGTGAGGCGGATTGACTGAGGGGTTAAACAAACAAAAGGGACGCAATGCGTCCCTTCATCCGTTCTTCATTATTTTATTATCTCAAGGTACTCCGCTGCCGCCTTCTTCCAGGAGAAGTCCTTTGCCATGCCGCGGCTTATAAGGCCGTTCCACAGGGGCTTGTTTTGATAATCCTTAGCGGCGGTTTCGGCGGCGTAGAGCAGCTCGTGCGCATTATAATTGGCGAAGGAGTAGCCGCAGCCGGTGTTGTCGCAGAGGTTGAAGGGAACAACGGTGTCCTTCAGGCCGCCTGTTTCGCGCACTATGGGAACGGTGCCGTAGCGCATGGCTATCATCTGCGTAAGGCCGCAGGGCTCAAACAGGCTCGGCACAAGGAATATGTCCGCGCCGGCAAATATGCGGCGGGCAAGCGCATCGTTGTATTCTATGCGGGCGGCAAGCCTGCCGGGATAGGTTCTCTGCGCGTATCTGAAAAGGTTTTCGTAGCGGCTCTCTCCCGTCCCCAGCACAACAAGCTGAATCGGAATGTTCATCATTTCCTTCAGTACCCGCTCAACAAGGTCAAGCCCCTTCTGCCCGGTAAGGCGGGAAACTATCGCCGCAACGGGAATGCTTTGGTCAACGTCAAGGTCAAGCTCGTTTTGCAGCGCGGCCTTGCATTCCGCCTTGCCACTCATATTTTCCGGGCAATAGTTGCGGCGCAGCGCTTCGTCCGTAAACGGATCGTAGGAAACGGTGTCTATGCCGTTGAGTATGCCCACAACGTCCCCCGCGCGCTCCGCAAGCACGCCCTCGAGCGATTCGCCGTAGAACTTGGTCATTATCTCCTTTGCATATGTTGGGGATACGGTGGTAACCTTGTCCGCGTATACTATGCCGCCCTTAAGATAGTTCACGTTGCCGTAGAACTCCAGCTTGTGCATATCAAACGCCGCTTCGCCAAGGGAGAGCAGTTCGTCGCAGAAGCCGCGGTCGAACACGCCCTGAAACCGCAGGTTATGTATTGTAAGTATTGTTTTTATGCGGGAGAAATACGGCATTTTAGCATAGTGCAGCTTCATAAGCGCGGCGGCCATTGCCGTTTGCCAGTCGTTCAGATGCAGCGCATCGGGCATGAAGCCTATGTGCGGCAGCATCTCTATTATGGCCTTGGAGAAAAAGCCGAAGCGCTCCGCCTCGTCGCAATTGAACACGCCGTAAATATAATCCCGCCCGAAATAGTATTCGTTATCTATGAAGTAATATGTTATGCCGCGCTGAACAAGGCTTTCAACCCCGCAGTATTGATTGCGCCAGCCAAGCTTGATATTAAAATCGCACTCGTGGCGCATATGCATGCCGAACTGCGCCTTTATTTTGGCATAAAGCGGCAGCACAACCCTTATGTCCGCGCCCATTTCCCTAAGCTGAACGGGCAGCGCGGCTGCAACGTCCGCAAGGCCGCCGGTTTTTACGAAGGGAGCGCATTCGCTGGCGGCAAAGAGTATCTTTTTGCTCATACCAGCGCCCCTTTCCTTATCGTCACGGGGAAGCCTTCGTATCCGGCAAGATGCCTGCCCGGGCGCACCTGCACGCCCTTATCGAGTATAACGTAATCCAGCGCGCAGTTTTCGCGTATTTCGCTTGCCTGCATCACTATGCAGTTTTTAAGGCTGGTCCCCTGCCCAACGTGTACCCCGCGGAACAGTATGCAGTTTTCAACGCTGCCTTCAACTATGCAGCCGTCCGCAAGCAGGCTGTTTTTAACCTTCGCCTCCGCGCCGTAGCGGGTGGGGGCTTCGTCCTTTACCTTTGTGTAAATGGGATGCTTCGCATTGAAAAGATCCGCGCGCACGGCCTCGTTGAAAAGATCCATATTGTGCTTAAAATAGCTCGGCACGGAGTCAAGCCGCGCAACGTAGCCATCGTAACGGTAGCCGTTAAGCTTAAGCTTTGAAACGTTCCTTACAAGCACGTCCCTCATAAAGTCCGTATAGGCGTGGACTGCCGCGTCCTCAATAAGGTATTCGAGCATGCTCTTTTCCATTATGTATGCATCGCAGCAGCGATAGGGCGTTTTGGGACTGTATGGGTCTATTTCAAGGTCTGTTATCCTGTTTCCTTCGCCAAGGGTAAGCCTTAAATCATCGTAACGCACGGCGTCGCCCCAGTCCTTTTCCTCGCTGTACATTATGGTAACGTCCGCGCCGCTTTCAATGTGGCTTTTTAGCATTGCGTCATAGGTGCAGTTATATATTGTGTGGCTGCCGGTAAGTATGACGTAGCGCTGGGCGCTGCGGCGAACGTAGCCCATAACGGAGCGTATGGCGTCCACCGTGCCGCGGTAAAGGCCGGTATTGTCCCGCGTTAAAAACGGCGGCAGTATGAAAAGCCCGTCGCGCTTGCGGTGCAAATCCCATTCCTTGCCGCTGCCCAGGTGATCCATAAGCGAATGGTAGTTCCTTTGCGCTATAACGCCAACGTTGGTAACGCCCGTGTTCACAAGGTTGCTCAAAATAAAATCTATGCAGCGGTATCTTCCGCCGAAGGGCACCGCGGCGATGGAGCGGCTGTATGTTATGTCCCTAAGCTGGTTGTTGGATTCGCCCGTGTAAATAAGTCCGAATGCTTTTTCGTTCATGCCGCGCCTCCTTATTTGCTCACTACCATGCCCGCGGGTATCATGGCGCATTCGGCTATGTGCGCCCCGCTGGCAACAAGGGTTATGTCGCCTGTAAGCGTAGTGTCGTATGCGTTCGTGCCGTCCGGCTCAATGCCTATCTGCGCGCCCGGGGCAACGCATGCGTTTTCGCCCAGTATGGCCTTTCGTATAACCGCGCCCTCGCCTATGCGCGCGCCGGGCATAACAACGCTGTTTTCTATAACGGCGTTCCTGCCTACCCTTACCCCCGTGAAAAGCACGCTCCTGTCAATGCAGCCGTATATTTCGCACCCTTCGCTCACTATGCTGTTTTCTGCGTGCGCATCAGCGCCTATGTAATGCGCGGGCATTATGGGGCTGCGGCTGTATATGCGCCATTCGCTGTCGTTAAGGTCAAGCGCTGAAGGGTTGTCTATCAAATCCATGTTGGCCTCCCAAAGGCTCTTTACCGTGCCCACGTCCTTCCAATATCCGTTGAAGCCGTATGCCGCAAGGCGCTTGCCGTCGCTCAAAAGCTTGGGTATTATATCCTTGCCGAAATCGTGGCTTGAGGAATCGTTCTTCTCATCCTCGGTAAGGTATTTTTCAAGCACGTCGAAGCCGAATATGTATATGCCCATGGAGGCGTTGTTGCTCACGGGGTTTTTGGGCTTTTCCCAGAATGCTGTTATCATGCCCGCGTCATCGGTCTGCATTATGCCGAAGCGGTGCGATTCCTCCATGGGTACCTGCAAAACGGCTATGGTAGCATCCGCCTGCTTTTCAATATGGCAGCGGAGCATTGCGGCGTAGTTCATTTTGTATATATGGTCGCCGCTCAATATGAGCACATATTTGGGCGAATACTGCCTGAGAAACGCAAGGTTTTGATATATTGCGTTCGCGGTGCCCGAATACCATTTGCCGCGGCTGCCGCTTACATACGGCGGGAGCACATATACGCCGCCGCTGTTGCGGTCAAGGTCCCACGCGGAGCCGTTGCCCAGATATGCGTTCAGCTCCAGCGGGGAATACTGCGTAAGCACGCCCACGGTATCAATGTCCGAATTTACGCAGTTTGAAAGCGGAAAGTCAATTATCCTGTATTTCCCGCCGAAGGGAACGGCGGGCTTTGCCGTGCGGTCGGTAAGCACGCCAAGGCGCGTGCCCTGCCCGCCGGCAAGCAGCATTGCAACCATTTTTTTTGTTACCATAGGCATTTGTTCTCCTTTTGCAGTAGTGAAAATTTATGTTCTTCCATATGTAACAGAAGTTTGTATATCGTCCCAAAAGGCTCCCCGGCCGGGGAGCTGGCAATACGCCGTAAGGCGGATTGACTGAAGGGTTGACGTAAATAGGTGAAGCCTCTTTCTTTTTTAACCCCTCCGTCTGCTCGCTTTGCTCGCATCCACCTCCCCTTTCAGGGCAGGCTTAATGTAAGAGTTTGCACTGCACCAAAAGGCGCCACCATTTATGGGGGAGCTGTCGAGCCGTAGGCGAGACTGAGGGGGAATAGTAAAATAGATTGGCAGCTTTGAGTCATTCCCCTTTAGTCTGCTCGTTACACTCGCATCTACGAACGCTGGTTGGAATATGGTCGTCTTGCAGCGCTGCCGCTTGCAATACTCCCTATTCCGCCCGATTCTCCCCTCGCTGCATCGCCCACTGGGCGCGCTCGGCTCGAATCCCCCGCACGCGGGGACAGCTTTTGGTTGGAGTTATCGTCAGCCTGCCCTGAAAGGGGAGGTGGCGAACGAAGTGAGACGGAGGGGTTATAAAGAAGCTTGCAGTTCTTTGTCTGTTTCAACCCCTCAGTCACGGCTTATGCCGTGCCAGATCCCCGTTCGGGGAGCCTAACTCCTTCCGTCTTTTGCTTCGCAAAATCCACCTCCCTGTAGCTGGCTGAGGGAGTAACACTCTTTACCTCCTCACCCTATAATACGCCGCCTCATACCCCTTCAGCTCCATAAGCAGCACGCAGCCTTCGCCCTCATCCTCGGCGGGGATAATGGGCTCGTCGCGCTCAATGCTGCTCATCACGCGCTCAAGCGTGCAGCGGTAGGGCATGTGTATTGGATACGCGCCGTGGTCAACGGGGGTGAAGTTGAATACGCAGAGCAGCTCGTCCCCCTCCGCATCCATGCGGCTGAAGGCTATTATGCTGTGCGCCGCGTCGTCCGCCTGCCGCCACTCAAAGCCGTCCCACGAATCGTCAATTTCAAATAAGGGGGAATTGGCGCGGTATGTCATGTTCAGCGCCTTCACAAATTCCCTCAGCGCCGCGTGATGCTCGTAATCAAGCAGCATCCAGTCTATCGATGTTTTGAAGTTCCATTCAGCAAATTGGCCGAATTCACCGCCCATGAAAAGCAGCTTTTTGCCGGGCATGGCGTATTGCAGCATGTAAAGCTGCCTGAGCTGCATGAACATTTCTTCATAGCTGCCCTTCATGCGGCCTATTAGGGAGTTTTTAAGATGAACGACCTCGTCGTGCGAAAGGGGCAGTATAAAATGCTCGCTGAAGGCATACATCATTGGAAACGTAAGCTTCTCGTGGGAATATTTTCTGTAAACGCTATCCTGCTTCATGTATGAAAGCACGTCGTTCATCCAGCCCATATTCCATTTGAAATCGAACCCAAGGCCGCCTTTGTTCGCGTCCCGCGTTACGCCGTCAAACGCGGTGCTTTCCTCCGCAATCAGCAGCGCGCCGGGGGATTCCCGCTTTACGGCCGTGCTCAGCGTTTTGAAAAACTCTATCGCGGCCAAATTTTCCCGCCCGCCGAATTTGTTCGGCAAAAACTGCTTGCCCTCCTTGCCGAAGTCAAGATAAAGCATGCAGCTCACCGCGTCCGTGCGCAGGCCGTCTATATGATATTCATTCAGCCAGAATACTGCGTTTGATACAAGAAAGCTTATAACCTCGCTGCGTTCAAAATTGAATTGCAGCGTGCCCCATTGCGGCTGCTCGCTGCGGCGGGGGTCGGCGTGCTCATAAAGCGCCGTCCCGTCAAAAAGCCTCAGTCCGTGGGCGTCCTTTGTAAAATGCGCCGCTACCCAGTCCAGTATAACGCCTATGCCGCGGCTGTGGAATGCGTCGATAAGAGCCTTCAGCCCGTTCGGGTCGCCGTAGCGGGAGGTTGCGCTGTAATACCCCGTGGTTTGGTAGCCCCAGCTGTCGTCAAGCGGATATTCGCTAAGCGGCATAAGCTCAACATGGGTATAGCCCATCTCCTCAACGTAGTCCGCAAGCTCGGTTGCAAGCGCGGCGTAATCAAGCCCCTTCCGCCAGGAGCCGAGATGCACCTCGTATATGCTCACGGGGCTTGTGTGAATGTTTGCTCCCCTATACGGCCTGTGCCGCATATAGCCTTCGTCGTGCCAAGCATATGAATCGCAGTCCCATATTACGGACGCCGTGTCAGGCCGCATTTGGGAATAAAACGCGAACGGATCGGCCTTGAAGATAAGCTGCTCATCCGCCGTATATATTGCGAATTTGTATAAATCCCCCGCGCAGGCGTTTCTTATATGCGCCTGCCAAACGCCCGTGGTGAAGCACGGCTCCATTATGTTTGCATTTACGTCCCAGTTGTTGAAAGAACCCACCACGCTCACGCTCAGCGCATTCGGCGCCCATACGGCAAAGCGATATGCCGCGCCGCCGTCCTCCATGGTCACGCGGTGGCAGCCAAGCGCCCTGTATGCATAGGCGCTTTTGCCTTCGTTAAAAAGATAAAGCTCCGTTTGATCCAAGTAAGTACCCATATTGCAAAGCACCGCCTTATTTCTTTTTTATATTTTACCGCATGCGGCGGCGTTTGTGTAGGGCGATTTTTCGCCTTCACCACGCATCCATTATAAACATATATTATTACATGTATATTTAGGCATGTTTACGGAGGCATTTATGCATATGTATGATCTTTGGGGCGTTGGCGTTGGCCTTAGCGCCCGCATAGAAAACCATGATAATTCGCCCGAAAACGCGGCAATGCTGAGGCGGCTTATGGATATAGGCTTTACGGAAGGAGCGGAAATAGAATGCGTACTTGCGGCCCCGGGCGGCGGAATAAAGGCATACCTTGTGCGCGGCAGCATTATAGCGCTGCGCGAGGGGGACGCGCGGCTTATAAAAACGGGTGAAGCGTATGCAAAATGAGCCTGTTATAGCCCTTTGCGGCAACCCTAACGTTGGCAAAAGCACACTGTTTAACGCCCTTACCGGCATGAAGCAGCATACGGGCAACTGGAGCGGCAAAACGGTAAGCCTTGCGCGGGGAATATGCACGCGCGGCGGGAAGCGGTACGGAATAGTTGACCTGCCCGGCACGTATTCGCTCCTTGCCCATTCAAAGGAGGAGGAGATTGCAAGCGGCTTCATAGCTGACGGCAACGCGGATGCGGCGGTTGTGGTATGCGACGCAACGTGCCTTGTGCGCTCGTTAACGCTTGCCATGCAGGTTTCGCGCCTTAATGCGCGCACGGTTATATGCATAAACCTTATGGACGAGGCTGAACGCCGCGGCATAAGCATAGACACAGCAAAGCTTGAGGTATTGAGCGGCCTGCCATGCGCCGCCGTGTCCGCGCGGAGCGAAAGGGGCATAGATGAGCTGTTTAATAAAATCAACGCCGCGCTTGAAGCGGAGCCTTCTCCCCCGCCCGCCTTCGCGTGCGATTGCCCGAACGCCGCCTTCTGCCTTTCGGAAAGCATATGCGGTAAATGCGTCGCCGTATCGAAAACCGCGAACGAGCACCGCATGAAGATAGACAGAATACTGACAGGCAGATACACGGGCATACCGATAATGCTTATACTTCTTGCGCTGGTGTTTTACATAACGCTTGAGGGGGCAAACTATCCTTCCGCGTGGCTGAGCAGGCTTCTGCTTTCGCTTGAGCCGCCGCTAAATTCCGCGCTGCTCTCGCTTGGCCTGCCGCAGGGCGCGGCGCTTGCGCTCAGCGCGGGGGCGTACAGGGTGCTTGCGTGGGTGGTGAGCGTTATGCTGCCGCCGATGGCCATTTTCTTTCCGCTGTTCACCTTCCTTGAAGAGCTTGGCTATCTTCCCCGCGCGGCGTTCAATATGGACCACTATTTCAGCCGCTCCGGCTCCTGCGGCAAGCAGGCCCTGACCATGTGCATGGGCTAAAAGCGAATGCGGGCTTGCGCATTTTCCCCAGCTACCATCAGTTGACAAGGACACACAAGGTTTTAGGGGCCAAATAGCACGGCATAGCTGTGTCGTCCTCATTTGAAAGACCTCTAGTATTCCTGCATTCGTCCTCCTTGCTCTGCCATACTCTTTGGCTCCTAAAACTCAAAGACCCTAAAGGAATTGCTTTGAGGGCAATCCAAGGCCGAGGAGCGCAGTACTACTGGAGGTAATTCAAGTGACGAGAACGCAGGAGTGTCCCAAAGCAAACCTTTAGGGCTTGTGTGCTCTTATCAACTGATGGTAATGTATGATGTACAAGAAAGTGCGCAAGATAATGTGCAAGATAAATCCGCTTTAACCAACAGCCGCAATCAGCGCTACATAAAAATATAAAGCAAAAAGGCACGGTTCAATGCCGTGCCTTGGTTTTTGCCCGAATGGGATATTAGCCGTTATAGTGGCTGAACATATTGTCCGTTGCGGTGCGGATGGCGCGGGTAACGTCGGCAACCTTGTCCGCGGCCCAGGTTTCGGGCTCGCCGCGCAGGAAGGAGGTCTTGTCCACCCTGTTGTCGAAAACGCCTATGGGCACATGATATGCTTTGCCGTGCGCGTTTACGGTAACGGTGTTTTCAACCTCGCTGGTTTTGATAAGGTATTCCATATCGTCGCAGCCGTAGTCGCCCAGCATTACCGCCATGGGCACGCCGTGGTGCAGATTGGAGCCGGGGTCGTTGGGGTCCGCCCTGTCCGCATTCTTGCGGCGGGATTCTTCGGGCGTTACCCAAATATAGAGTATAACGGCCTGCTCAAGTATTTCCGGGCAGAACATGGGCAAGGAATACTGATAGCCGAACGTTCCCGTGAGCGGCATGGCCGCGCCGTCCGGCCCGCCGCGCGCGCATTCGATTATTATGGTCTTGTTCTCAAAGCTTTCGGGGTAACCGGCATGCTTTTCATTAAGCATTGCGCGGGCCTCCTTTTCAAGCCTTTCGGCAATGGTATTCCGCGTGTTTTCATCCAGCACGCCAAGCCTGTTCGGTATGCCCGCGCCCGCGGCAGCCCTGTCGAACCGGTCGAAAAGCAGCTTCGCCGCGGAGTCCGGCTTCGCAATGTTGCGGTTCGTCAGGTCGTGATAATCCTCGTTGAGCAGGTTGCACAGCGTGCCCCAGTCGCGCCCGTCAAGGAAAGGCGCTTCGCCGGGATAGAACACGCGCGGCTTATCGAGCTTTGCAAGCTCCTCGTCAATGCGGCGCATCATATGCACATAGGGAAAATCGTCAAGCTGAAGGTTTTCGCCTATATGGAACTCGTTTTGCAGCCTTTCCGGCTCCACATGCGCCATAAAATTCCTCACCTCGGACTTGCCGGACGCCGGCAGCGCCTGAAGCAGAACCACCTTGAATACGTTGTTTTTCATGCTGTCTCCTTCTTTCTGTATCAGTAAATAAGTTTAAGCCATTTATGCTTGTCCACGGTTATATTGCGGTGCTTATCAACGTATGCAATTATCAGCTCCGCAATTTCGGTGGGCAGCTCGCGCACGGTTTGGCATTGGCGGTAAATGTCGTATCCGCCCGCGCCCGATGCACGGTAATTATTCATGCAGAGCGTAAGGCGCTTATCGCCGCTCAGCTCCTCGCCCTTATATTTTATAGAAACCACCCTGTCCCCAACGCTTCGGCGAATATCGAACGCGGCTTCTATGCCCGAAAAATAATCGTAATTGAAATGCTGCTCTATCGGCGTAAGGAAGCTTTCGCTCACTTTCAGCTTGCCGTCGGCATCTATCGCAAAGTATTCCGCGCTCCGCTCCAATGCGCATTTAAGCTGCGCGCGCGTGACGCAAAGGGTTTTGAGCGTGTTCGGGTAAATATAGGTTGATACGATGTCGCGTATGGTAACGTCACGGTTCAGCCCCTTCACCGTGTTGCCGAGGCTTGTTGCGGAAATGTCCGCGCCCGTAGCTTCAAGCTGAACCTGATTGAAAAAGTTGGCTATAAGGCTGCCGTTCGCGGCCATTTTTATATGCTCATCCGGCAGAAGCTCCGCATCAAGATGCCCGACAGGCTTATCGAACCACGCGGCGGCCCGCTCCTCATACGGGGCGAGCAGCTCATGCGCGGCTGCGCTTTCGTTATTCCCCGCGGGGCAAATGCGGGATACGGCGCTTACGCCGTTTTCAACCGATATGTCAAGCTCGATATACTCCTTCGCCTTGTCGGCAGGCTGGCAGGTGAACGTGCCGCAAACGCGCTTATTCTCCGCCGCCATATGCTGATGCCCCGCAAGGAGAATATCGTAATCAAGTTCGGAGCATATTCTGTACCCCTGGTTTTCATCCGTTGCGGAAAGGAGAGCGCCGGTTGCCCAATCGCGCTCGTACCCGCCGTGGTATATGCATATGTTTATGTCCGTATGCCGCGTCTTGAGCTCGCTTAAAGCCTCCTTTGCGGCGGTAAAGGCGTCGGTAACCGCTATGCCCCGCATATTCTCTCTCTTTTCAAATATGTTCACATAATGCGTTGTAACACCAGCAAGCCCCACGCGAAGGCCGTTTTGCATGGTTATTACGGCGGTACCTTCAACGCCCCTTATGCCGCGCACGTTCGCGCAAAGGCATTTTGCGTTGAGCGCGGAAAGGTATTCCTCTATCGCCGTTTTGCCGTAATTGAAATCGTGATTGCCAAGGGTTACAAAGTCGTACCCGCCTATGTTCATAAGCGAAGCTATTGTTTTGCCGCCGTGCTCAGTTTGGCTGTAAAGATAATATGTGAACGGGCTGCCCTGAAGTATGTCCCCGCCGTCTATTATAAGCGTATCGCCATCCTTTTTGAAGCCGGCAATGCAGTTGGAAAGCCCCGCGGCTATGCGGCTGCCCGTGGCGTAATCGACGGGTGAAAACGCGCCGTGAACATCGCTTGTGTAGTATATCTTTAGCTTTTTCATGGTTATGCTATGCATAATGCCCCGGCCGTTTGGTGCGGCGGGGCATTGCGGAATCAAAAATTTGTGTTTTATGCGCCGTGCGCCAGCTTGCGGCGTATCCTTGTGGATACAAGCTCTATTATAAGCACCAGCACCATCAGCCCCCATACGAACGCGCCTACCATTGCCCAGCGGCGGCTGTTAAGGCACTGCACAAGCGATGCGCCTATGCCGCCCGCGCCCACTATACCAAGGGTGGTTGCGTCCTTCAGGTTTATGTCGAAACGGTAAATGGTTGTTGAAATAAAGCTTGCGGTAAGCTGGGGTATAACGCCATAGCGAATCTTTTGAAAAGGCGTGCAGCCCATCGCGTCCAGGCTTTCGAGTATATGCGTATCAAGATCCTCTATTGCCGTTATGTACATTTTTGATATCATGCCGATAGAGCATATGGACTGCGTTATAACGCCGCAGGCCGCGCCCGGGCCTGTAACGCGAATCCACATCAGCGCCCAAACAATGCTGGGTATTGTGCGTATCATAAGTATAAGCACCCTTACCGCGTAAGCTACGGGCTTAGGCATAATGTTGAACGAAGCGAGGAACGCGAACGGAATCGCGAGCACCGCGCCTATAAGCGTGCCGAGCACCGCAATGGCGATGGTTTGCAGCAGAAGATACGGAACGTCCGTATCCGATGTGCCGAAAAGCAGAGCTTTATCCGGGCTGAAAACGCCGTGCAGCACGCCCTTTGCAACCTCTGTACCCGTTACGGTAAGGCCGGTGAACTTTATGTCCGATGCGGACCAGCCAACCATTACAACTATCAGCAGCACTATCGCAAGATACAGCACCCATTTGCGCGGGCGGTTGGCATACATTTCCGCAACGGTCAGCTTTTTGTCCAGCGTCTGTTCAATTTCCTCTATCAGGTTCTTCTTTTTCTTTTCCATGACGCCCTCCTCATCAGCTAAGCTTCTTGCGCAGATATTCGCTGAAAAAGTCTATCGCCACAACAACCACAAACAGCGAAAGCAGCACCATGCCAAGGCTGTTGTAATCGCGCCAGCCTATGCGTTCGTTTATGGTTATGCCAAGGCCGCCCGCGCCAACGTAGCCAAGTATGGCGGAAGCGCGCACGTTCATTTCAAAGCAATAAAGGCTGTGGCTCAAATAAACGGGCAGTATCTGCGGCACGCAGGCCGACCAGAATGCCTGAAACTTGTTAGCGCCCAGTGCCTCCATGGCCTCAAACGGCCCCATGTCGATAGTCTCTATGCTTTCAAAAAGCATTTTGGCAACTATGCCGAAGGTGAATATGGCTATTGCCACCGTGCCCGAGAATGTGCCCAGCGAGAATATAAGCGCGCACACAAGGGCTATTATAAGCGTTGGCAGCGTGCGTATAAGGGCCAGTATAAAGCGGCATATGCTCACAATAACAACGCTGTGGTTAATGTTGCTGGATGAAAGTATGGCGATGGGCAGCGCCAGCGCGCAGCCTATAACCGTGCCCAGTATGGACATCTTTATAGTGTCAAACAGCGGGGAGATGACCTTTGGGAAAAAGCTCCAGTCCGGCTGCAGTATCTTTTTGAGCAGATCCAGCATTTTGCTGAACTTGTTTATTACGGTGCCTATGTCAAAGCCCGTCATTATAAGCGAAAGATATATCGCCGCCGCAAGAAGAATTATTATCAGCGGCGCGCGGCTCCTGCGGCGCAGCACGCTATGGCCGTTGGCAAGGGTTATGCGCTGCGGCTTAAATATTTTGTCGTACAGAGTTTCCTTTATTATTACGGGGCTGTTTTCGTTTTCCATATTATCAGCCCTCGGTCTTTATCTGGTGCAGCTCGCCCTCGCCTTCGCCCATTGTGGGGACCTTGGTGCCATTGTACACCTCGTCTATCTGCTCCTGCGTTATGGTGCTTGCGGGCCCGTCGAAAACTATTTCGCCCGCGCGTATGCCAATAACCCTGTCGCAATATTTAAGCGCCAGGTCAACATGGTGAATATTGAGCAGTATGGATATTTTGTATTCCTTGTTTATGCGCACAAAGTCCTGCATGACCTGCTTTGCGGTTATCGGGTCAAGCGAGGCCACGGGTTCGTCCGCAAGTATTATCTTCGGGTTCTGGTTAAGCGTCCGCGCGAGCGCTACGCGCTGCTGCTGGCCGCCGCTCAATTGGTCGCAGCGGGTATAGGCCTTATCCAAAATGCCAACCTTGTCCAGACTTTCAAGCGCGCGCATCTTCTGCTCCTTGGAGAATATGCCGAACAATACCTTGAAGAAGGGCATATCGGGCACGTCCGCCGTGAGCACGTTCTTTATGGCGGTGCTGCGGGAAACCAGATTGAAGCTCTGGAATATCATGCCCACCTTGCGGCGGTATTTGCGCAATGCCTTGCCGCGCAGCGTGTTTACGTCCACGCCGTCAACGGTAAGCTGACCCTTTGTAACGTCGTGCATACGGTTGATGCAGCGCAGTATTGTGGACTTGCCTGCGCCGGAAAGGCCTATTATGGCCACGAACTCGCCCTGCTCTATTTTCAGGTTTATGTCCTTTAGCGCCGTGAAGCCGTTTGGATAAGTCTTATACACATTTTTGAATTCTATCATGCTGCGACTCTTTCTTATTATCTACTGGTTCAATATTATGGGAAAAAGCGCCCTGTATAGGCAGGGCGCTTTGCGGTTCGAATTATTATTCGGAAACGGCCTTAAGAGCAGCGCGGGCTCCGTCATAATCGGAATCGACGGCCTTGGCATAACCGGTGTGGCTGTACACATCGAATATGGCCTTGCCCTCTTCGGTATTGATTATGTTGATGAAGCAATCCTGAAGAGCCGCTACTATTTCGGGGGTGTAATACTGGCTGGCCTTGGAGATGGCAACGGTGTCGTTGTATATACCGTCGGTCACGCCGATAACGTTGAGCTCGTTCCAGATGGACTCGGAGCGGCCCATGCCCTGCTTACCGGTTTCGTCCTTCTGGTCAACGGGCAGCATCCAGCTGGCTTCGTAGTCGTTACGGCCGTCGGCATAGCAAACGATGATGTCTACCTGCTCGGCAGCGGCGTAGGAGAAGGCGGTGCCGTAGCCGGAATCAAGGGGAATGACGTTGGAAAGATCGGAGATCTTCTTGCCGTCGTAATTGGCCATCAGCCACATGGAAGGATAGATATAACCGGCGGAAGAGGAGGTCTTCTGCACCGCCCAGCGGGCGCCGTCAAGATCTTCCCAGGTGAGGGCTTCGCCGTTGTTGACCTTCTCGGCCAGCTTCTTGCCGTATTCGGTGGGGGCGGCGTAGATCAGGGAACGATAGTAGGTTACCTGGGGGCCGTCCTTCTTGGTGGCGTTAGCTTCGCCGTTCCAGTCCGCGGGGTTGGTGCTGTCGTTGGACAGGCCGTTGCGGGTGGCGGTCAGTATAACGTCGGTATCATCGGAATAGAGGGCATAGGTGCCGCCGGGCAGCCAGCCGAGGTCGATGGAACCGGCGGACATGGCCTCGCCGGTGGCGTCGTAGCTGGTGCCTACGGTGATGTCAACTTCGTCTATGTCGTAGCCAAGTTTGGCCATTTCGGCCTTGACAAGCTCCGGCAGGTTCTGGGTACCGGCGATTATAACGTCGGCATCCTTGGAAGGAACGAACTCGAGGGTCAGCTTATCGAAACGCTGATTGGCGGGTTCGGCGGTGGGCTCCGCAGTGGTGGGCTCCGCGGTGGGTTCGGTCGTCTGGGCGGGGGTGGTAGAGACGGGCTCGTCGGTGTTGGCGGGCTCGGCGTTCTGAGTGCAGGCGCAGACGGAGATCATCATAACAAGTGCTATCAGCAGTGCTACGATCTTCTTCATTTTGTAGATTTCCTCCATACTTTTTTATTCACGGCTAAACGCCTGTGAATTTAAAATTTTTGGCTTTATTTGCCGCAACAAAGTATACCACACAAACATTGCATTGACAATGCCGAGGAATATATTGTTTTCAGATTAGACAAATTAGCCGAGCAGCATGTTCTTCACGCGGCCTATGGCAATATAGCCATGCAGCACGGCCCAAAGGTCGCTGCCGTTTTCGGCGCGCTCGGGGTCAAGCAACTCTGCATACGGCGAAAGCGCGCAGCCGTTTTCCTTTTCGGCAGTATTATAGAAATTTTCGAAGAAACAGTGCGGCTCTATCTTAACGTCCCTCAGTATGCCCTTGTATTCGTTAAGCGTGCAGTCGGGGAAATTTACGTTCCATATTTCGCCCGCAAGCGGCCTTTTAATAAGCTCCCGCGCTATTTCGTAAAGGAACATGTCCGTAACCTCGCGGCAGCCGACGTGCGTTTCGGAAAAGGCTATTGCGGGAACGCCGTTCAAAAGCGCCTCCATCGCAGCGCCAACGGTGCCGGAATAGGCAATGTCGAACCCCGTATTAAAGCCCGAATTTATGCCGGAGAACACAACGTCCGGCTTTACGGGCAGGAGCGACTTTATGGCCGTCTTTACGCAGTCCGCAGGCGTGCCGCCTATTGCGTAAGCGGCTTTTACGTCCGCGGGAAAATTGCGCTTTTCAATGCTTATCTCCCCCGCTATGGTTATCTTCTGGGACATGCCGCTGCACTGCCCGGCAGGCGCGGCCACCCAAACGTCGCCCAGCCGCGCGGCAGCGTTTGCCAGGCGCAAAAGCCCCGGCGAAGCTATGCCGTCGTCGTTGGCAACAAGTATGTTAAGGCGTTTGTTCATATTTTATATACTCCTTTGCCGGCGCTCATCTGCCAAGCACCCAACCTTAACATGATACCATTTGAGGTTAGGAGAAGCAAGGGATGGAACAATGGAATATATAGTTGCTACGTATTGCAAAAAATGTCTAAAAATAAAAGTTTTTGCTATTGGGTGCAAAAACTATGCTTTTTATATTACTTTGTGCTATACTAATGCAGAAGGAGGTGCTATGGCATGATAGAATCCCACGAGCTTAAAAGACGCGATATCTATTTGAATAAACTGATCGGGTTTCGTGACACTGAGCCTGTAAAGGTGGTTACTGGCATTCGCCGCTGCGGCAAATCCAGCCTGCTGAAGCTGATGATTCAGCATTTGAAAGATACGGGCGTTCTGCCGGAGCAGATAATCGAAATGAACTTTGAATCATTTGATTTTCGCGGCATGGGTGCGGAAGATATATATGGCTATGTAAAGGAGCGCATTGTTCCTAAAAAGCGTATGTATCTGTTTTTTGATGAACTGCAAAGGATAGAGGCGTGGGAGGATGCCATAAACGCTTTCCGCGTTGACCTTGACTGCGATATCTATATTACCGGTTCAAACGCATATCTTCTCTCCTCAGAATATTCCACTTATCTTTCGGGCAGGTGCGTGGAAATAAAAATGCTGCCGCTTTCCTTTAAGGAATTTCTTGATTTTAACGGCTTTGAAGTCAGAAAAACGCAAAGCGCGCTCGGCGGATTCCGCAAACAGGTTTTTGACGGGAACGGGGAACGCTATGAACTTAGGGAAGCTTTTGATGCATATATGCAGTTTGGCGGAATGCCGGGCATTGCCGATGTGGGACTGGAGCAGGAAAAGGCGCTGTCGTTGCTTGACGGCATATATTCCACCGTTGTTGTCCGCGACATTCTGGAACGGGAGAAGCGCAGGGACCGCAGGCAGATAACGGATCCCGCGTTGCTGCGAAAAATAGTTCTGTTCCTTGCCGACAATATAGGGTCTAACGTTTCCGCCGCTTCCATTGGTAATACGCTTGTGAATGAAGGGCTTCTGGATGACGGCAAGCGTAAAGTCGCACCAAGCGCGCATACGGTGCAGGCGTATGTCAATGCGCTTTTGGAGAGTTATTTCTTTTATGAAATAAAACGCTTTGATATCAAGGGCAAGGCGTATCTTCGCACGCTTGGAAAATATTATATAGTTGATATAGGCCTTCGCAACTATCTGTTGGGTTTCCGCAATAGGGACAGCGGTCATGCGATAGAAAATGTTGTATACTTTGAATTGCTGCGCCGTGGCTATGATGTTGCTATCGGCAAAGTAGGCAATGCGGAAGTGGATTTCATCGCATCAACGGCCAATGAAAAGAAGTATATACAGGTGACGGAATCCATGATGAGCGAGGATGTGCGCAGACGAGAGCTTGCGCCGCTGCAAAACATACGCGATAACTATGATAAAATCGTATTGTCGCTTGAAACCGGACTCGATATATCATACGAAGGCATTAAATCCGAAAATCTAATGGATTGGTTGCTTGGGGAATAGAATATTGTAAACCGTAACATATAGAAAAGCTGCGTTTATCAGCGCAGCTTTTTATTTATATGAAAATTTCGTCCGCATCGTTATTAAACCTCCTCCCCCTCCCCGCATAGTAATAACCCAAAGGGGGTGAGGCCGCATGGCGGGGCATGAGGTTTATTGTGTTGCGGCGGAGGGGGCGGAAAGGCCGCTTGGCGAGATTCTGGAGGAGCTGTTGGAGGAAGCGATAAAGGCGGAGGGGTATGATGGCGAAGGCGGACTATCGGGCGGCGCTGTACATGCGCCTTTCAAAGGATGACGACGGCGCGGCGGAGAGCGCAAGCATAACCACGCAGCGGCAAATGCTGCGCAGCTACGCGGCGGAGCACGGATACGCCGTATATGATGAATATTCGGACGACGGTTATTCGGGCGTAAGCTTCGACAGGCCGGAGTTTAGGCGGATGATAGCGGACATCGAGGCGAAGAGGGTCAACCTTGTGATAGTCAAGGATCTGTCCCGCCTGGGGCGCGACTATATCACGGCGGGGCAGTATACGGAGATATATTTCCCAAGCAAGGGCGTGCGCTGCATAGCCGTAAACGACGGCTATGATTCGGAAGGGCCGTATACGGACATTGCGCCCTTCAAAAACGTTATAAACGAAATGTACGCCCGCGACATATCGAAGAAGATACGCTCCGCGTTCGCCGCCAAAATGCGGGAAGGGGCCTACGTTGCGGCGTTTGCGCCGTATGGCTATCAAAAGGATGCGGCGGATAAGAACCGCCTTGTAACAGATGCACGCTCGGGCGAAGTGGTAAAGCGCATATTCGCAATGGCCGCGGGCGGCGCGAAGCCCGCCGACATAGCGCGGACGCTGAACGCGGAAGGTATCCCCTCCCCCGCCGCGTACCGATGCATCACGCGCGGCGGGCCCTGTGCGGGGCGGCAGGAATGGACGGGCTCAACGGTAGCCAAAATGCTGCGCAATATGGTTTACATCGGGCATACGGCGCAGGGGAAAACCGAAAAGGCGTCGTTAAAAAGCCGCGTGAGCGTGAGCAAAGCGCGGGAGGAATGGATAATTGTAAAAAACACGCACGAGGCGCTTGTTGACGAAGAAACGTTCGATATTGTGCAGCGGCGCGCCCGCGCACGGACGTGCCCCAAAAAGGGCGGATTCGGCAACATTTTTTCCGGCATTGCGAAATGCGCCGACTGCGGGCGCAATATGTCCTCAACAGGAACGCGGAAGAAGGGCTCGCAGGCCAATCTGTGCTGCGGAGGGTATAAGCTCCACGGCGCGCAGGAGTGCGGCAATCACTTCATTGATTATGATGCGCTGTATAAAATAGTGCTGGCGGAGCTGAGAGAACGGCTATGCATAAGCCAAGCCGAGCGGGCGAAAATTGCGGATAATGCTTACGGGCGGCTTTGCGCGGCAAGGCGGGGCGATGACAAGGAAAGCGGCAGCATAAAAAGGCGGCTGAATGAGATAGAAAGCATAATAGCCAGGCTGTATGAGGACAACGCCGCAGGCAGGCTGAGCGACCGCCGCACGGGCAGGCTTGCCGCAAAATATGAAAAGGAGGCCGAAGCGCTTGAAGAGCGCATGGGTGCAATTCAGGCCGAGAAGGAAGCGGCAGTTTCACGCGAAAAGACAGGCAGGCTGCTTGATGAAATTATAAACATGGCCGAACTTACGCCGGATATGCTGTTTAAGCTGATAGACCGTATTGAGATAGCTCAGGGGTATTATGAACAAACGGCGCAGGGACGGATAAAGCGCCAAAGGGTGAAGATATTCTATCGGTTCAAAACGGAGGACGCGGAACGGGAATATACATTCTGACCGCATTCGGAAAACGCCCATGCATGCTGATGGGCCTTGGGTGCAACGCGGCGGCGATAGTGGGCTGCCGCATAATAGACAGCCCGCGCGAAAGGCTCATAGCCATATTGACAAACGCATTCGTGCCCTGCAACGGGCGCTTCCCCGCGCTTATCGCCGTTATAAGCATGTTTTTTACCTATTCGGCATTTGCTTCGGGCGCGCTTGCGGGCGCGGTTATGCTTACGGCGCTGCTTATCGTGAGCGTTGCGGCAACGCTTCTGTGCGGCAGGCTTTTGAGCCGCACTCTGCTCAAGGGGGAGCAAAGCTCCTTCACGCTGGAGCTGCCGCCCTTCCGCATGCCGCGCGTGGGCAGGCTTATTGTGCGCAGCGTTGTGGACAGGACGCTTTTTGTGCTGGGCCGTGCGGCGGCGGTAGCAGCGCCGGCGGGGCTGCTGCTTTACGCATTATCAAATATAAGCATAGGAGGGCAGTCTATACTTGCGGCGGCGGTGGACTTCCTTGACCCGTTCGCGCGGGTATTCGGGCTGGATGGGGCGATACTTATAGCGTTCATGCTGGGCTTTCCCGCGAACGAAATAGTCCTGCCCATAGCCATAATGGCATATACTGCGTCCGGCTCGCTGGAGGAGCTGCCCGCGCTTTGCGATATGCGCGCGCTGCTTATTGCAAACGGGTGGAGCATAAAAACGGCGGTATGCTTCGTGCTGTTCAGCGTAATGCATTGGCCGTGCTCCACAACGCTTTTAACAATAAAAAAGGAGACGGGAAGCCTTAAATGGACAATTCTGGCTTTCCTTCTCCCAACGTTATTCGGCCTTGCGGCGTGCTTTATTGTGAACGCGGCATCTACTCTTTTATAATGCTCATAAGAAGCTTGCCCAAGGCGATGTACATGTCCGCATAGCCCATGGCGAAGCGTTCGCGTATGGCGGAGCGGGTAAAGTTCATTGTGCCGCTGCCCTTTATCTGCTCCAGCGGCTTTGAAGGATAAATGTGTATGAGCCGCGTTGGGCCGATGTGGTCAATGTCCAGCGTTTCCTGCTCCCTTAGGTGAATGACTATTATAGCGTCGTAGCCTTCATCCTGCAGGGGAGAAAGGGGCGTAACGTCGCTGTTCTTTACGCCGTAGGAAGGATCGTTTATTCCGCCGTCGGCAAACTTATGGCCTTCTATTTCAACGGGGTCGTAAACGTGGGGTATGGCGGCGCTGGCAAGCACGGCGTCCGTCATCTCCTCGTCGCTGAGCTTTTTCAGCTCAAAATATTTAACGTGGCGCTCGTTTATGTCATACGCGCAGGCGAAAAGCTTTGCCCTGTGCGCGCGTATCTTTTCAAAGTCGCAGCTTTTGTTTATCAGCTCCCGCAGCGAATTCTGCGTGAAAACGGCGGTGTCACCGCTGTCCTGCATCTGCGCGGTAATGTGCAGCTTGCCAACAATGTCCTTTATGGCGCGGCTGTCGCCTTCAGCAACCTTGGGCGCGGCAACGGTCATAAGGCCGATGTTCTCCCAAAGCTCCTCCATCAGCGCAACGTCGTCCATTGCGAACACAAGCGTGTTCAGCGCGCCCACGCTCGTGCCGCTCACGCCGTACACCTTCTCTATAACGTCCATTTCGCCCATGGCCTTTATAGCGCCCGCTTCATACGCGCCCTTCGCGCCCCCGCCGGACAATACCAGCCCAAACTTCATGTTGTTCCATTTATCTATGCTTTTACTGTTCAGCATGTGTGCTCCTTTTTATCCGTCCACCTGTAAAAATGGCGGGCAATTATATTTATTATAATGTAAAGCGCTGCAGCATTGCAATTAAAATGCGCTTTTACCAGCTTTTATCCAGCAGAAAATCCCGTATGTTGCGGTGTATTATCCCGTCGCGGCTCATGCTGAATTCGTCAAGGGAAAGCACATACTTTGGATAATTGTCGCCAATGCCGTAATACGCGCCGAATTCTCGCTCTATTGTTTCGCTGCTTGCAAGCAGGTATGCAACCTGAATATATAGCTTTTCGCCCCGCTTATCGCAAACGAAGTCTATCTCCTTTTCGCCGCTGCGGCCTATTGTAACGGCGTAGCCGCGGCGCAGCAGCTCAATATATACAATGTTTTCCAAGGTAAGGTTTATATCGCGCATATTGCCGCCGAAAACGGCCTCGCGTATGCCGTGATCGGCAATATAATACTTTTCGTTGGAAGAAAGTATCTGCTTGCCGTGAAGATCCTCCCGCCTGACCTGATAGAACAGATAGGCATCGCAGCAATATTTTATGTAGTTCAGTATTGTTTCGGGCGCGACCGTGCGCTGCTCATTTTTCAGATATTTTGCAAGCGACGTTGCGGAAAAGGTGTTGCCCACGTTTGCCATAACATATGCCGTTATGCGCTGAAGCAAATCCACATCGCGTATTTTATTGCGCGTTACAATATCCTTCAGCTGAACCGAATTGAAAAGGTCCTTCAAATATTGCCTGGAGGGTTCGTCGGCATAGCGAATATTGGAAAGATACGGCATACCGCCGCACAAAAGATATTTTTCAAAGCATTTGCTCAGGCTTTCCTCCCCCGCTATCGGGCGGTATATCTCGATAAACTCTTCAAACGAGAACGGATATATCACAAATTCAACATATCTGCCGCCAAGATACGTTGCAAGTTCGCCGGAAAGCAGCTTGGCGTTGGAGCCGGTGATGTATATATCGCAATCCAGTTCAACGCGCAGCGAATTTATGCACTTTTCCCAATCCTTTACTTCCTGAATTTCGTCAAAGAAAAGATACGCCCTGCCGCTTATGCTGCCGGTCGCTTTAACTATTTCGTCGTGCAGCGCGGGGGCGGTCTGCAGATGGGAATAGCTCATGTTCTCAAAATTTATCGATATGAACCGGTCAGGGCTTACGCCGGATTCAATCAATTCCTGCTTTATCAGTTCCAGCATAACGGATTTGCCGCTCCTGCGTATGCCGGTCATTACCTTTATAAGGTCGGTATCGATAAACGGGCGTATGCGGGCCATATATGCTTCGCGCTTTATCATAAATGCTTTGCGCCTCCTTTGCCGGTATGGATATAGTATACCACAGTTATAACTGATATAATACACAAAAAAATCAATTTTATCAGTTATAACTGATAAAATTTGTTAAAATAGTGAATTTACAAGTTGTAACTGATGGAAACTCCCTCAGTCAAACCTTCGGTTTGCCAGCTCCCCGGCCGGGGAGCCTTTGGTGCGCTTTACAAACTCTCACGTTAAGCCTGCCCTGAAAGGGGAGGTGGACATGAGCGTTAGCGAATGGACGGAGGGGTTGCATCAAAGCTGCTGTTGTTTACGTTAATCCCTCAGTCAATCCGCCTTACGGCGTATTGCCAGCTCCCCGGCCGGGGAGCCTTTTGGTGCGTTTTACAAGCTCTAATAAAAATCCTCCCTCACCGAGGGAGGTGGATTTTGCGAAGCAAAAGACGGAGGGAGTTTGCGCCTTACCGCGCCTCCTCCATCCTTTTCAAAAACTCCCCGTCCGGGGCGAAGCGGAGGCTGTGCAGCTTGCCGTTGCGGCGGAATATGAGCGTGTGCGAGGATTTTGCATTGAGCGTACTCAGCGCGCCAGCGCGGGTGAAGGGTATGCCTTCGGGATAGGCTTCGCCGGGCTTGAGCAGGGCGACTATTTCGTCCCGCGTTACGCATTCGACTATTTTGCCCTTGTCTGCCACCATGCGCTCGAAAATGAGCGTGCCTTTTTTATACGGCAGCGGCTCCGCGTTTTCTTCGCCCTCCGCATGGGCGGCGGGGTCGTAAACAACGCTGTAACGGAAGGAGCATATGCGCTTTTCGTATACCCAAAGCAGCGCCGCTATTATTGCGCCCAGCAGGAATATCTGCACGATTATGTTGAACGGGGCGGGCAGCGCCGCCGCAAGGGAGGATATCTGCCGCGCGAAAAACACCACCATTATGAATATGAACAGCAGCACAAAATCAAGCTTTGCCGAATTGCCCTGCCTTTGGGCCTTTTGCTGATACATTATTCGCCTTCCCTTTCGCCAAGCCGCTTGTTCATTGTTTTTTCAACGGCGTTTATTATGTTTTCGTAGCCAGTGCAGCGGCAAAGATGCCCACTTAAAAGCTTTTTCAGCTCGTCGCGCGTGTAGCGGCGGCCGGATTCGAGTATCTCCACCGCGGTCATTATAAACCCGGGCGTGCAGAAGCCGCACTGCACGGCGGCCTCGTCTATGAACGCCTGCTGAATGTCCGATAGCTCGCCGTTGGGGCCAAGCAGGCTTTCAAGCGTGCGTATGTTCTTTCCGTCTGCCCATACGGCAAGGTATATGCAGGAATTGTAGCATTCCCCGTCTATTATAACGTTGCACGCGCCGCATTCGCCCACCTCGCAGCCTTTTTTGACCGACGTAAGGCGAAAATCGTTGCGCAGCATATCCGTAAGCGAAGCGCGCACGTCAACCATTGTTTCCGTGTATTCGCCGTTTATTGTGCATTTTACAAGCTTTGTCTGTGCCATTATATTTCACCCCCGCTAAGGCGTATCGATTCCGTGAGCGCGCGCTTTGCAAGCTCGTGCGCCAAATGCAGCCTGAAATCCCGGCTGGCGCGCCAGCTGTCGCGCGGGTTAACGTCCTGCAATGCCGCGTTTGCAAACATATCAACCGTTTGCGCGCATACGGGCTTGCCGCGCACGGCTTCCTCCGCGGCAGGTACGCGCATGGGCACGGGGCCCGCCACGCCGTATGCAATGCGGGCGCCGAGTATAGTTTTTTTATCATCGCTCAGCTTAACGTTTACCGAGCAGCCAAGCGTTGCTATATCCATGGCGTTTCGCATGGCATATTTTATGTAATGCCCCTTATAGCCCGCGTAGCTTTCCTTTTTTATAAGTATTGCCGTAAGCAGCTCGGCGGGGCGGAGCGCCACCTTGCCCGCGCTTATATAATATTCCCTTATGGGGAGCTGCCTTACGCCCTCGGCCGAGGTAAGCTCAACTATTGCGTCCCATGCGTGCAGGGTGCTTGCGCTGTCCGCGCTGGTAACGCCGTTTGAAATGTTGCCGCCTATCGTGCCGATGTTTCTTATCTGCGGCCCGCCCACCATGTCCACGGCCTCTCCCAGAACCTTTATATGCTCGTTTATAAGCGGATCCTTAGTGATGTGCGAAAAGCTTGTGAGCGGAAGTATTCTAAGCGTCCCGTCCTCGTCCATGCTTATGCCCCTCAGCGCGTCTATGCCGTATATGCTTATAAGCTCGCAGCCGGCAAGCTTGCCCTCGCGCAGCTTTATGAGCACGTCGCTCCCGCCGGCGATTAGCTTTGCATCGGGGTGCTGCCGCATAAGCTCTATTGCTTCATTAACGCTGCTTGCTTCATACAGCGCCTTTATGTCATACATGCCGTGTCCCTCCTTATCAAATAAGCCCTTCTTCGCGGAAACGTTCAAACAATACATGCGGCGTGAGGGGTGCCGTGTCTATCTCTACGCCCGTTGCGTTCAGCACAGCGTTGCGTATGGCGGGCGCGCCGCTGGTCGCGGGCGGCTCGCCGAGCGCCTTTGTGCCGTATGCGCTGGTGGGTTCATAGTTTTCAACGAACTGCGCCTCAAGATGCGGATGATCCATGGTGGTGGAAAGCTTATAGTCAAGCAGATTGTTGTTCAGCGGCCTGCCGGTTTTTTTATCGTAAAGCAACTGCTCGCTCAGCCCGTAGCCTATTGCCATGCTCATGCCGCCGTGCACCTGCGCCGCGGCAAGCGCGGGGTTTATAAGCCGCCCGCAGTCATGCACGTTTATCATGTTCACAAGCTTAACCTTGCAAAGCGGAATGTCCACCTCCACCTCCGCAAAGGAGCAGCCGAACGAATATGCGTTGGATTTGACCTGATATGTGCTTTCGGCTGTGATATGCCGGCTGTGCTCAAGGCTGTAAAGCGCGGTTGTTGCAAGCTCGGCAAGGCTCATCAGCCGCCTGCTGTTGTTTATGTTTATGATATAGCCGTCCTCAATGTCCAAATTGTGAACCGTCATGCGGGTAAGCTCGTGCGCGTAATTCAATATGCGCTCCTTCATTATGCGCGCCGTCTGCTGCACGGCAAACCCGCCCACGTAGGTTTGGCGGCTGGCGTATGCGCCCGTGCCGAAGGGGGTAACGTCCGTATCCTGCGCGGAGATTATATGCACCTTTTTAAGCGGAATGCCCAGCTCCTCCGCCGCCATTTGGCTGAAGGCGGTATCCGCGCCCTGCCCTATTTCGGTTTCGGCAAGCTGAAGCTGCACACTTCCATCCTGATTGAGCACCATGCGGCAGGACGAGCTTTCAAGCGAAATGGGCCAAACGGCGGTATTGTACCAGAAAACGGCCATGCCTATGCCGCGGCGAATATCGCCCGTATCGTGCGAAAATTCCTCCAGCTTGCGGTCGTAATCAATATACTCTATGCCCTTTTTGATGCATTGATTAAAGCTGTCGAAATAATTCTCGTTTTTGGAAAAATTGTCCTTGTACCCAACCTCCATTAGGTTCATCTGCCTGAGCCTGAGCGGGGGAATATTGAGCCGCCTTGCAATATCGTCCACGTGGCTTTCCATTGCGAACATCATCTGCGGAATGCCGTAGCCGCGCATTGCGCCGGCGGCGGCTATGTTTGTGTAAACGGTATAGGCGTCCCCCTTGCAGGCGCCGCGGTAACGATAAAGCTGCCTGAACGCGCCCGCGCCCTTGGCGCAAACGCCGTGGCCGTGGCTTGCATACGCGCCCTGGTTGGAATAAGCCTCAAGCTTACCGGCAACGAATGTTCCGTCCGCGCGGACATGGGACACGATATGGTAGCGGATAGCATGGCGCACGCGGTTGCTTGCGAACGTTTCCTCGCGGCTCATGTCAAGCTTAACAAGCCTTCCGCCGAGCACCGTGGAAAGATATGCGCACAGCGGTTCATACAAAGCGTCCTGCTTATTGCCGAAGCCGCCGCCTATATAGGGCTTGACTATGCGCACGCTGCCCCAGTCCCGCCCCAATGCCTGGCCCACTATGCGGCGGACTATGTGCGGTATCTGCGTGGAGCTTACAACGTTTATCTTGCCCGCCTCCTCATAGGCGTAGCATATATGGTTTTCTATGTGGCAATGCTGCACGGTGGGCGTATCATACCATTTGTCTATAACAATAAGCCCGGGTTCCTTTATGGCTTCGGCATAATTGCCGTCCTCGTATGACGTATGGGCAAGTATGTTATGGTCAAAACCTTCGTGTATCCGCGGCGCGCCGTCCCGCATGGCCTCGATGGGGTCCAGCACGAAGGGAAGTTCTTCGTATTCAACCTTTATGGCGCGTATGGCCTGCGCCGCGCTTACCTCGTCCCGCGCGACCACCGCGGCCACATCGTCCCCGTAGTAGCGCACATGGCGGTTGAGCAGCAGCCTGTCCGCAATGTCCTGATGATGCACATCCGTGCTCCAGGGATGCCCCGCCGTGGGGAAAGGAATATCCGGCACGTCAAAGCAGGTGACTATTTTCACCACGCCCTTTATCCTTTCCGCCTCGCTTGTATCTATGCTTTTAACATAGCCGTGCGCAATTGTTGAATGCAGCACCTTGGCGATAAGCGCGGACTTATCCGCAAGATCGTCCGTATATTTGGCGCGGCCCGTAACCTTGTCCGGCGCGTCCACGCGCGTTACGCTCTGTCCTATAATGCCCATGGGGCTTAACTCCTTCCCGCCAAAGCGGCGTTTATCAGTTGTATTTTATAAATTTGAAGTTTACTGCGTCAAAAAGTCCCTCGTCCGTAAGCTTAACGGCCGGTATAACGGGCAGCGCCATGAAGGAGAGCGCGATGAGCGGATCGCTGTCCCGCTTGGCGCCGAGAGAATAGAGCGCATCGAGCAGCGCCTGCTGAATTTCAAGCACGTCGTTCACGGGCGCGGCAGTCATAAGCCCGGCTATTGGCAGCGGCAGCCTTGCAAGCACCACCCCGCGGCTGACCACGCTGTATCCGCCGCCGCAATCCCTTAGCGATTCTATCGCCATGAGCATATCCTCGTCGTTATCGCCGGCAACTACCAAATTGTGGCTGTCGTGCGCGACGGTTGAGGCCACCGCCCCGTGCTTTATGCCAAGCCCTTCCAGTATGCCAACGGCCATGCTGCCGGTCGCGTGGTGCCGCTCTATAACGGCAAGCTTAACCATGCCCTCGCTTGGGATAAAGCAGCCGTTTTCGTCCCGCTCAACATCGCGGTACACAAGCTCCGTAACAAGCTGATGCGGTATCATCTTTATTACCGGCGCGCTGACATGGCACCTGAGCGCAAGGTCATACTTTGAAATTTCGGGCAGGCGAACGCTGTTGAACACCTGCGGCGGCAGTATGGGCGAAGGTATCTGCTCTTCTCCCGTATATGGCCTGCCGAAGCGGCTTATAACCTGCTTCACCTTGAAATCCTTCAAATCCTCCAGCAGCACCATGTCCGCCTTGTACCCCGGGGCTATCGCGCCCACGCCGCGTATGCCGTATGCTCGGGCGGCGTTATAGGAGGCCATCTTTATTGCGTCTATCGGGTCTATTCCCGCGGCGACCGCCATGCGCGCATTCGCGTTTATGTGCCCTTCGCGGCGGATGTCCTCAATATGCTTATCGTCCGTGCAGAACATCATGTTCCGCGTGGGCAGCTTTTCCTCGGCTATGCGGCGCAAAACGCCGTCCATATTATTGGCGGCGCTGCCTATGCGCAGCAGTATGTTCATGCCCGTTGCAAGCTTCTGCTTGACTTCTTCATATGTTGAGCATTCATGGTCGCTGAACGCGCCCGCAACGCGGTATGCGTTAAGCCCCATGCCCTCAAGCATGGGCGCGTGGCCGTCTATGGGCCGCTTATCAAAAAGCCTCAGCTTATCCAGCATTTCCTGGCTGCAATTTATAACGCTGTTCGCGTCCATAACCTCGCCCAGGCCCAATATGCGGCTTTTATGCATGAACTGCTCCATGTCCTCCGCAACAAGCTTTGCCCCGCTGTGCTCAAACGGCGTTGCCGGCACGCAGGAGGGCAGCATGAAAAGCACCCTCAGCGGCAGCTCGTCGGTCAGCTTATACATGGCGCGTATGCCCGCAGCACCCGCAACGTTTGCAATTTCGTGCGGGTCGGCAATAACGGTTGTTGTGCCGTGGGGCATTATAACCTTCATGAAGGAGGAGGGTATTACCATGCTGCTTTCTATGTGCACATGCGCGTCTATGAAGCCGGGCGCAAGGTAAGCGCCGCCGGCGTCTATTTCGTTTTCGCCGCTGTAACTGCCAACGCCTATTATAACGTCCTCGTATACCGCTACGTCCGCGCGGACAATCTCGTCCGTAAAAACGTTCACAACGTTCGCGTTTTTTATCACCAGCGTGTTTTTCCCTTCGTATGCCGCGCGTATCAGCTCGCTCTGCCTCATGGTGTCCCCTTTCGATTTTAATATTGATATTTAAGCTTGGCGAATATCAGCCTGCCCGCCGCGGTTTGCAGCGCGCTTGTGACAATAACGTCAACATCCTCGCCAACGAAGCGCCTGCCGCCGTCAACAACTATCATTGTGCCGTCGTTAAGATAGCCCACGCCCTGGCCCACTTCCTTGCCTTCTTTAACTATGTTCACGGTCATCTCCTCGCCCGGGAGCACAACGGGCTTTAAGGCGTTTGCAAGCTCGTTTATATTGAAAACAGGCACGCGCTGCACGCCCGCCACTTTGTTCAGATTATAGTCGTTCGTGACCACAACGCCGCCCATGTCGTAAGCAAGCTTTATAAGCTTGGCATCAACCTCCGCAATGTCCTCATAATCGGTATCCACTACCTTTATGGGAATGTTCTGCTCCTTCTGCATGCGGTTGAGTATGTCCAGCCCGCGCCTGCCGCGGTTGCGCTTCAATGAATCCGCGCTGTCCGCAATGTGCCTAAGCTCCGCCAGCACGAACGCGGGAACTATTATCTGCCCTTCAAGCATGCCGGTTTGGCAAATGTCCGCAATGCGCCCGTCTATTATTACGGACGTATCAAGCAGCTTTGGACGTGCGGCGGAAGAGGATTTGCTCCCCTTGCCCGGGCGGCGGAACCACGAAGGCAGATTGACCTCTCCCCTGCGCTTCAATACCTGCGCGCAGCCAAGATAGCCGCACGCGCAGTAAAGCGCAACGTTTATAATCGTGCCTATGAGCCAAGGGAGATTTGCCGTGAGCGTGCTTAAAAGCAGCGCTATCACAAGCCCAACTATAAGCCCCACCGCGCCAAGGAAAATATCGGATAAGGACATATCGCTCATGCGGGCTTCCGCTGCGCCCACTGCCTTTGAAAAGCCGGATATAATGCGCGGGGATAAAATATAAAATATGATTGCAAATATGATTGCCGCCGCAATATACACCGCTTCATGCAAAGGCAGGCGATTCATCATCGCCAGCAATTTGTCCGCCCCTGCCGTGGCCGCAAGGCCGATGAGCGCGCCCGCTATCGCAATAATGATGCGGGCGAATTTTTTAGCCAAGTTATATTACCTCCTGTACAGCTTATTTAATTCATTATTATATAATAGAAGCGTCCCGCTGCATATGGATAAAATTTGTCCTTCGCGGGAAAATATCAGCTTATTGCGCCGTACACTTCTTCCTCCGCACAGCCTATGCATATCAGCTCGTCCCTTAAAAGCCGCTTTGTCAGCGCAAGCATTTTTATTTCGCCCGCGCTCAGGCCCTTTTCCTGCTGCCGTATGGTAAGGCAAAGGAAAACGTCCGCAATGGCATAAATGTCGCCGTTTCGTAATCGGTCGCAGTTTTCGCGGTACCGCCGGTTCCAGTTTTCGCTCTGCGTGGCCTCCATGTGCGCCCCGCCGGAAAGAATGTAGCGCAGCACTTTATCCCCTTCTTTGCGCGATATAAGCCGCCTCAGCCCAATTTTCTCCGCTGTTTCAACCGGCACCATCGCGCTTACGCGGCCCGAATCGAATTTAAGCAAATAATACTGCGCGTTAACGCCAAGCACCCTGCGCTGCTCAATTCCTTCTATTTCCCCTATGCCGTGCATGGGGTAGCATATTCTTTCGCCTATGCAAAACATAGCATTCCTTCCCTTCTCCGCGCGTATGCGGAATAAAACGGCACGCATTCATGTTCGTTCTTTGATTGACCGACATAAAAATTCTTTTGTTATCTTGCATTTTATTTTATCATCATTTCCTGCGCCGTGTCAAAGAAAAATGCCTGTTTTGCCTATAATTTTCGTTGAAAAAGGAACGGTACGGCTGCGGCTGCACGGCGTGTCCGCGCATGACGTACAATTGTGGCGGCCTTCGGTTAAGGCGCTCTCAGCCAAAGGATTGCGGTGAAGCGGGCGTGCATTATGCAAGTGCGCGGGCGTTATGCATAAGCGCGCGGCGGTGTGGATAATGTGGAGAAAAGCAAAAAAAGGGCGTATTGCGCCGCAAACGTGTGGATAACTATGTGGATAATGTGGACAACTGCTGTGTATAGCTATATTGATATGCAGGATGATGGCATAAATATGACATCGGCCGGCCGAAAACATGCCGCCTAAAAAATATTCGGCTCCCATAAAAAAGCATAAGCGGCGGTTAAGAGGCATACCTTTATTATGAGGTGATGTTATGGCAAGGCGAAATTCGGCGCACGGAATGCACAAAACCGTCCGCCTGTTAGCGACAGGCTTGGCCGCGCTGATACTATGCGGCGGAATGGTGCTGCTGTTCGTTCAAAAGGAGCGCGCGGCCGCAAACGCGGCGGGCGAGCCAACTGCGGAACCGATTGCGCCCACGCCCGCGCCGCGCTTCACGGTGGTGATAGACCCGGGCCACGGCCTGCCGGACGGCGGAGCGACGGGCATGGATACAGGCATTGCGGAGGAAGGCATAAACCTGAATTATGCCATGGCGCTCAGGGATGAGCTTAGTGCGCTGAACATTGCCGCCGTACTGACGCGGGAGGATGAAAACGCGCTCAATGCGGACAAAAAGAAGGACATGGCGGCGCGGCGGGACATAATAAACTCCGCCGGTGCGGCTGCGGTTATAAGCATACATATGAATAAATTCGGCGACAGAAGCGTATCCGGCCCGATGGCGTTTTATATGAAAGGCTCGGTTGAAGGGGAAAAGCTTGCAAAATGCGTATTGGACGGCGTTTGCGGCGCGATAGGCAGGCCGCTGCGCCACGTTAACCCGGGCGATTATTATATAATAAAAAACAGCGAACCGCCCTCAGTAATACTTGAATGCGGGTTCCTGTCCAATGCCAATGACGAAGCGCTGCTGCAAAACGAAGAACACATGCGTGCCATGATGAAGGGAGCGGCGGAGGGGATATTGAAATATGTTGAAGCAGCGGAGGAAAAAAGCCAATAAAAAGGCCCGGGTCTTAAAAAACGGGCCGAAAGGAAAAAATCAAGCCTGCCGCTTCACCTTTTCGTGGCGAAGCCTGTGCGCAAGCGTGTAGAGAAATTCCTTTGAGCCCGGCGGACATTTTTCACGATTGACAAACAATTCGTTTAATCGGTCTTGGTTGCCGCGCGACCAAATGGCATATATTTCCTCGCGTATGTTCCGTTCAACCCTGGGTGGCACCGTGTTTAACCGCTCCGCAACATAGGGATATAAATTGGCGGTTGCACACATGACGTCATCGTGTTGCATAATGAATTCGAGCGCCGTAACCATTTGAATATACCCTTGTCTCCCGGCGGGGGCTCCAAGCTCCAAAAGCTCGGATTCTATATCCAATCGCTTCATTGTTTCCTCCGATTCTTAACAACAACTGGGGTGATTATAGTGAAGAAATGTAAATATGTCTGTGATGCAGTAGCATAAATTGGCCATTTTTTCTATTCCTCAAAAGCCCAAAAATGCCTAAAACAGAGGATGTTATAACGCTATAAGAAAAAAGTATCGGTAAAGGTGTAAAAAAGGCCGCTAAGAAAAATTAATAACTGAAGTTATTTTAAGCCGCTATTGCATATATTGCGCATGTTATAGTATAATATGCTGCAGCGCTTTTGAAGGGCGCGACATGCGAAAGGAGAACGCAAAAATGGACGAGAGCGACGCTGAAGCGCCCAGCCCTGTTCCGTTACAATCGCATATAGCTGAAAATGTGAAAGGTCATACCTCCCGCGCCCGTTATGGTTTTTATACGGGCGTCATACGGCATGGCTTTTTTGCATAAATAAAATCATATTATTTGGAGGAATCAAAACCAAAATGGAAGACGACCCGCTTATAGGACTATTGCTGCTGCAGCTGTTCTTTATTCTGCTCAACGCCGTGTTCGCGTGCGCTGAGATAGCCGTGCTTTCGGTGAACGAGGTCAAACTGAACAAGCTTGCGGCGGAGGGCGACAAACGCGCCGCGCGACTCAGCCGCCTTACTTCCCAGCCCGCGCGCTTTTTGGCTACTATACAGATATCAATCACACTTGCCGGCTTCTTAGGCAGCGCATTTGCCGCCGATAACTTTGCGGGCAAGCTGGTTGAAGCCGTGCAGTCAACAGGCGTGAACATAAACGCGCATCTTCTCAACAGCATAAGCGTTGTTGTAATAACGCTTATACTCAGCTTTTTCACCCTTGTTTTCGGCGAGCTTGTGCCCAAGCGCCTTGCCATGAAAAAGGCCGAAAGCATTGCCCTTGCATTGAGCGGAGTGATATCGTTCATATCCGCCGCGTTCAGGCCCATAGTATGGCTGCTTACGGTAAGCACCAATCTTGTGCTGAAGCTGCTTGGCGTTGACCCCAACGAGAAGGACGACGAGCTGACAGAGGACGAGATACGCATGATGATAGACGCGGGCAGCGAAAAGGGCGCCATAGAGGAAGGCGAAAAGGAACTGCTGCAAAACGTGTTCGAGTTCAACGACATTGCGGCGGAGGATATACTTACCCACAGGACAATGGTGGATATGCTTTGGACCGAGGAAACGGACGCGGAATGGGAAACCACGATAAAGGAGACCAACCATTCGCATTATCCCGTTTGCGGGGACACTGCGGACGATGTTGTCGGCGTGCTGAAGGCGCGCGACTATTTGAAGCTTACCGACCGCACGCGCGAAAGCGTTATGAAAAACGCCGTAAGTCCCGCGCTGTTTGTACCGCTTAGCGTTAAGGCGGACGATCTTTTCCGCGAAATGCGCCGCACGCGCAATCACTTTGCCGTGGTGCTGGATGAATACGGCGGAATGAGCGGCATAGTTACCATGAACGATCTTGTGGAGCAGATAGTGGGCGATATTGACGATGCGGATTCAGAGGAGGCCATAATACCCATAGGCGGCGGCAAATACTCCGCCGGCGGGCGCGCCGCGCTGGAGGACATAGGCGAGCTTTTCGGCATGGAGCTGCCCACGGACGAGTTCGATACCATAGGCGGGCTTATATTCTCCGCATTCGATGTCATACCCGAGGACGGCAGCCGCTTCTCCGTTTCCGTATGCGGCATACATGCGGACGTTGACAAGGTTGCGGAACACAGGATAGTGCACTGCGTTATATATAAGGAGGAAAAGCAGGACGCGGAAGGCGCGCCGATTGCGTCATAAATATTAAAATGTTACATAATTTTGATGCTTCTATCCATAATAATGAACGAATGTGAAGCTTGGCCTCAGACTGTTGCATTGGGGCAAAAGCGGACTATAATATAAGCTGTACCGCGAAGGAAAGGGCGATGGGCCCCGGATGGAGCGGCACGGCAGGCGGCCCGATAAGGGCCGGCCGAGAAATAAAAAATTTACCTTATGGAAGGAAGTAGAAATATTATGTTACCGATGATTTTTGGAGAAAACCTTTTTGATGACCTGTTTAACGATGCGTTTGAACGCAGCATGTGGAACACCGACAAGGCTCTGTACGGCAAGCGTGCTTCCCAGCTGATGAAGACCGACGTACACGAGACCGAAGAAGGCTACGAGCTGAACGTTGACCTGCCCGGCTTTAGCAAGGACGAAATCAACGTTGAGCTGAAGAACGGCTACCTTACCATCAGCGCCGCCAAGGGGCTGGATAAGGAAGAAACCGACAAGAAGACCAAGCGCGTTATCCGTCAGGAGCGCTACAGCGGCAGCTGCCAGAGGACCTTCTACGTTGGCGACATAAAGAGCGAGGACGTGAAGTGCAAGTACGAAGCCGGCGTGCTGACAGTCAACCTGCCCAAGTATGAGCAGAAGAAGCTTGCCTCCGCCAGCACCATCGCCATCGACTAACACTAAAACAAACGCACAGCCGTGCGCGGGCAACCGCGCGCGGCTGTTTTATATTTCTGCCCGATATGGTAAAATAGCATAAGGAAGTATCCCCTCACGGTGGCATGCGGCGCGATATCCAACATTTCGGCATAATAAGTTGGGTGTTGCAGGGTGAAAAGTTGGATGTTTGAGGGGCAAAAGTTGACTGTTAAGCAATTTAGTAAAAAGATAAACTATAAAAAAGGAGACACATACCATGAAAAACGAAAGCGCAAAGAAACTGCTGGACTTTATGAAAAAGAGCCCCACAAGGTATCAGGTGGTGGCGAACTTTGAGGCCATGCTGGACGAAAAGGGCTACGAAAAGCTTTATACGGAAAAGCCGTGGAAGCTTGAGCGCGGGGGCAAATACTATGTTTCGCCAAACGGATCGAGCATAATGGCGTTCCGCATCCCCGCCGAACCCACCGCGGGCTTTATGCTTTCCGCCGCGCACAGCGATTCCCCTACCTTTAAGATAAAGGATAATCCGGAAAAGGCCGGCGCGCATTATGTGCAGCTCACAACCGAACGCTACGGCGGCGCGCTCATGTCCACCTGGTTCGATCGTCCGCTCTCCGTTGCGGGCCGCGTGCTTGTGCGCGGGGAGAACGGCCGCATTGCGACCAAGCTTGTGAACGTTGACCGCGACCTTTTGATAATACCCAACGTTGCCATACACATGAACCGCAACGCCAACAACGGCTTTGAAATAAAGGCAAATGTGGACACGCTGCCCCTTTTCTCAGACGAAAACGGCAAGGGTAAATTCATGCAGGTGGTGGCGGACAGCCTCGGCATAAACGCAGAGGACATAATAGGCCACGATCTTTACCTTTACAACCGCATGGCCCCCACGTTCCTCGGCAGGGATGATGAGTATATCGCCTCCCCGAAGCTGGACGACGTGGAGTGCGCGTTCGGCTGCATGGAGGGCTTTATAAACGCGGCCGAGAGCGGCAGCATACCCGTATGCTGCGTGTTTGATAATGAGGAGACCGGCAGCTCCACCAAGCAGGGCGCAGCGTCCAACATTCTGCGCGACCTTCTGCGCCGCATTGCGCTCAACCTTGGCAAGAGCGAGGAAGAATACCTTGCCATGGTGGCGCAGAGCTTCATGGTATCGGCGGATAATGCCCATGCGCAGCATCCCAACCACCCCGAGTATTCGGACAGCGACAACTGCCCCTACATGAACAAGGGCATAGTGATAAAGTTCAACGCCAACCAGAAATACACTACCGACGGCGTATCCGCCGCGCTGTTCCGCCGGGTGTGCGCGGAAGCGGGCGCGCCGGTGCAGGTTTTTGCCAACCGTTCCGATATGGCGGGCGGCGGGACGCTGGGCAGCATTGCCAACACCAAGGTTGCCGTAAGCACCGTGGACATAGGTCTGCCCCAGCTTGCCATGCATTCAAGCTACGAAACCGCGGGCGCGGAGGACATAGACAGCCTTGTCAAGGCCATGACCGCCTTCTATTCCAAAACCCTCACCGTTGAAAACGGCGAATACGGAATATAAGCGCGCTTACGCGCGCAAGGCGGATTGACTGAGGGGTTGATGTAAACAACGGTAGCCTCGATACAACCCCTCCGTCCATTCGCTGACGCTCATGTCCACCTCCCCTTTCAGGGCAGGCTTAATATGGGAGCTTATAAAGCGCTCCAAAAGGCTCCCCGGCCGGGGAGCTGGCACGGCGCAAGCCGTGACTGAGGGGTTGAGAT
>ERZ1034917.478-NODE-478-length-35935-cov-418.485396_pt1 | contig 35935 bp, 44 predicted proteins | sample MGYA00520605_ERZ1034917 | MGnify/ENA primary metagenome ERZ1034917 (study PRJEB33766, sample SAMN09781784) | gut metagenome | biome: gut microbiome | host: Homo sapiens | place: Madagascar | study: EMG produced TPA metagenomics assembly of the PRJNA485056 data... | reverse complement strand
GGTTCAAGCGGTGACTATGCTAAGATTGGTTCAAGCGGTGACTATGCTAAGATTGACAGCACAGGAGAAGACTCCGTTATTATGTGCGCTGGAAAAGAATCTAAAGCAAAAGCAAAGGCTGGATCATGGATAACACTTGCAGAATGGGAATGGAATGACGAGAAGAACCATTATGTTCCAGTGTGCGTTAAGACAGAGTACGTTGATGGAAATAATATCAAGGCTGATACTTGGTATCGACTTCAAAAAGGAGAGTTTATCGAAGTAACTGAGTAACTAATCATCCCTTATGGGATATAAATACAAAGTAATTATGAAAAAGTTTATTGGTACAAAGGTCATTATGGCAGAGCCTATGACTATGACAGAAGCACAGAAAGTGCTTGGTAGAGAACTGAAGCCAGCAACAGCTGAGGAAGATGGCTACATAGTAGAGTACAAAGACGGATATAAGTCTTGGTCTCCTAAGAGTGTGTTTGAGGAAGCCTATAAGCCTTGTGAAACTTTCTTAGACAGAATGAAAGTAGAGCTTGAAGGTGAACTTGACAAGTTTAATAAGGGTGATATATTTATTCATTCTGAAAAGTTTAACGAACTTCCTCTTGTTGCAAGAGTTCTTCTTTATGCACAGAACAAGACTCAGAAAATGTACTGTGGCTTGTTGGAGAACAGAATTGACGCCGCAGAGAATAATAACCCATTGCTAAAGCTATTTGACTTCGGCACAGCCATCAAGTTCTTGGAGGCTGGTGGAGCTATCCGCCGTAGTGGTTGGTATGGAAAGGGATTGTTTGTTGTAAAGCAGGTTCCTTCTCACATTACAGGTGACATCATTCCTAAGATGCAGTCATTGCCACAGATTGCTAAGGACATCTTGATGAAGCGTGATAATCCACACATTGATTACACAAATCAGATGTTGATTATCAATCCTGATGGCAGAGCAGACTCATGGGTTCCATCATCTTCCGATGTGTTTGCGGAAGACTGGGAAGTTGTAGTTGAGTAACTAACAACCCTCTCCTGCAAAAGGGAGAGGGTAAAAAGAAAAGAATATGGCAAAAATGAATGTAACAGAAAAGGACTTTGAAGCTTTCTTTCAAGCAACAGAATCCCTTATGGCTATGTCTGGTACTTTAGATGAAGGCTTTGATGAAGAGGCTTATGCTATAAACAGACAGTTCAAAAGTTTCAAGCGAAGATACTTAAAGGCAAAGGAGGATAAACAATGAGTAAAGAAAAAGCTATCAAATATATTAAAGCAGCCCAAACTGCTATTGATGAAGCGCCATATCCATGTACGACAAAAGCTAAGATATTGTTAGTGGAGGCACTTAAAGAGTTGGTGGATTAGTATGATACAAAAGCAGACATGGAAGGACGAAATCAGGATTTTAATAACTGATGAAGAAAATCTTGGTTCGGTTCAAATATCCATTCCGTTATATGTTAGTGATATTTTCAGCAAAGCTGATGCTCTAATATATGCACTCTTTGTTGATGATACTCATAGAAGATGTGGCGTTGCAAAACACCTATTACAACTCGCAGAGCAACAAGCTAAGTTGAATGGAGTGAAGACAATCGGATTGGAATTTAATAAAGATGAATCTGATAGGTTTGTTCTATATTGGTATCTCCGTAGTGGTTATAAACCATTTAATAAGAAAAGTAATTTATTAATTAAAAAGTTGGAGGATTGATATGACAAAAGAAGAAGCGAAACAGCTATTGCCTATTATTCAGGCAATAGCAGAAGGGAAGGTCATTGAGTGTAGGGCCAAACTAGGCCGTCTAAAAGGTGTTGTAGACATTCCGAACAAATGGACCGAAACGAAAGAAATTTGGTGTACGAATAGTCTTGAGTATCGCATCAAGCCAGAGCAAGAACCAAAGTACCGTCCATTTAAGGATGCAGAAGAGTGTTGGAATGAAATGCAAAAACATCAGCCGTTTGGGTGGGTGAAGTGCACGGAAGACGGAAGTCTTGGCTTAATTACTCTTATTATTAGCGAAGAAAACATTTTCATAAATGGTGTCGGTTGCAATTCGGAAAGGACTATGAGAGGATTTACCTTTGCCGACGGAAATCCATTTGGAATTTTAGAGGAGGATTAAACATGAAACAAGAGTATATAATTGACAAAGAGTTTAGAGATATGCTTATATCCTGGTTTGAAAATATTGAGGATACCTGTAGTAAACTTACAAGTGGTAATGTTTCTCACCAAGGAGCGGCAATCAGAAATAAGGCTATAAGATGTGCTACATTCATAAAGAAATCTACAAAAGTGGAAGAACAGCATACAAAAAGGGTTGAACCTATTGAGGGATTATCGCAAGATATGTATAATCTCCTCGTTTCTCATTGTGAATCTAAAGTAAAAAGACTAAAAGGCATGTCTTGGTTACCTGTTTATAATGAGCACAGAATCTTTTTTGAGTTGTTAATACGTGTTGGACGTGATTTTGTAGAGAAGGAGAAATAATTATGATTGGAGATATAATATTGTTTTTAAAGAAATGGTTGAAGCAAAATATCACTTGCCGCCATGAATATGTCCACAAAGAATTAGGTAGAATTAATTTTGACGAGTGCCGAAAGTGTGGAAGAATAAAAAATTACATAGGTTAAAATCAAAGAGGAATTGCTTATGGACAACAAAGTTAAAGAAGCATTGAATAGCGCAAGCTATCTTACTTATCACTGGAGCCAGTACACCTTTGAACAGCTTATAAAAGAAATGGCAAGAGTGTGTGGCCTGTGCGATAAAGCATTAGGTCGTTTCAAAGATGATAGCATTACAGACTTCGAGCGAGGTCAGTGGTCGGTCATTCAGAACGTTATTGGCTATGTCGAAAACTATAGCTTGTCGGCAGAACTTTGCCGTGAAGCAGGTATTGGCTACAAGAAGATAAAGGCTCTACAGAAGGATTGCGGTTACTCCTATAAGGAAGAAGTTAATAACTTCTTAAAGGAAAGTCGTAATAGTGGAACTTATTTAAGATTGGAGGAATAATTATGGCAAGAATGAATGTAACAGAGAAAGATTTTGAGGCTTTCGAGCAGGCAGTAGGAACTCTTGAGAGTATATCTGGCACTTTAGATGATTACTTTAACGAAGAGGTTAATGCAATCAACAGGCAGTTTAAAAGTTTTCAACGCAGATACTTAAAAGCAAAGGAGAAATAGTTATGGGATGGGTTGCGGTAGATAAAAATGGCTCAGAATGTATTTTTGAGAAAAAGCCTTTCAGACTTCGTAAGCAATGGATGATACCCATTAGCTTTAAGAATGAAGAATATTGTGGTTTTTCAGACCTTCCTAAAGGTAGTATTGAAAAACTAATCGGAAAGAAATTGACTTGGGATGATTCCCCTGTAGAACTTAAAGAAGAATAGCTTATGAAAACAGAAAATATCAAGTTCAAGGCCAAACGCCTTGATAACGGAGAATGGGTTTGCGGATATTTCTACGAAGAGAATGGTAATACATACATCATTGAGAATCGCCAGAAAGAAAGCAAGTTAAACAGAAATCTCACTTATCAGGTTGACCCTTCTACCGTCTGTCAGTTTACAGGGCTGACAGATTGTGAAGGCAATGAGGTTTGGGAAGGAGACATTATCAAAAATCATGATTTCCCATTTGAAAAGAGAACGGTAACTTGGGCCAATTGTCTAACATGTTTTATCCCAACCGACGAAGATGGAGGACAAGATAGACATCTTTCTTTCTTGGTCTTGTTTAAAAAATGGACTGTTGTTGGCAACAAGTTCGATAGAAAGGAAGGTGAGAAATGAAGAAGTATGAGTATATGGTAACTTCAATAGTTATCAAGAAAGCTGATGAGATGGCCAAGGTTCTATCTGATAAATTTAATCAATACGGCTATGATGGTTGGGAATTAGTACAATATAACCTAATACCACCATCTGCATTGGTAACAGCATCTACGATACCTTGTTGCGGTTCAATCTATATACTTGCGACATTCAAGAAAAGGTTAGAGAAATAGCGTATGAACAAAACAGATTTACATTCATCTTTACTCTTCCTAATGATTAAACTGGAAGAAGCAAAGGGTGATCAGATGGCAGACAAAAACTTTGTTGCTGCATTGACGGAAGTACTCAGATATTTCCGTGATAACGGAGAGTTGAAGAAAGCCTATGATCTTCAAAAGGATTCATTGGCAGATATAGCTAATAGTCCTTGGGCGAAATTAGTAATCGGTATGCTTACCTCAAAAATGCAAGAAGACAAAGTTGATGCAGAGTTACCAAACATTGATACTCTAATAGAGGAGAATACTTCTGATGATTTTATCGAAAAGAAAATCAATGATGTTCTTGGTGATGATGTAGAACTTAAAGGAGAATAGTTATGGTTAAGTTTAAAATTTGTTTAGACCCAAATCTTAAAAAAATTGATGGAAGAACGTGGGTTCACATTTGATAACAACAATATTTACAAGCCAAAACGTCAACTTATGGCTACAGATGTTATCAGAGAACTAAAAAAGCTGATAGAAGAAAATGGTGATAAACCAGTTTTCGTATCTACTGGATTTGAGTATTGTGATGCTTGCAGTGTATCAACCTATGATAATGGTGACATTCGCATTGGATCATAAAAATAGAACTTAAAGGAGAATAGCGATGTCACATTGTAGAGTTTTATTCGTTGGAACAATAGAGAATATGTTCCACATTTTTGAGGACTGCCCAGATTTATTATGTGAATCACCTTCCGAAATAGCATTTTCGTATGATTACCTTACAGTATATACGAAAAAAGAACTTTTAGGAAACCTCCCACATCATCCTGAATCTTTATATCCAGAAAAAGAGGATTGTGAGTTTACTAAGGATGATATGGAATTATATGACAAAATAGTTAGAAAGAGGCAATATTATGAATGCTATGACATCAGAGATGAGACTCCAGAACACAACTTAAAGTGGGAGTTTGAGGCAGAAAGTGACATTAAAACGTACTTTGAAAATCTCCCCGATAATACTCATTTCTTTGTTTGTGATGGTCATTTATAAAAGACAATCCCCACCCGGTCATCACGACTGAGTGGGGATTTTTTTTGAAATGAATGCAATTCAAAAAACTTAAAACATAATAACTAAAACCCATAAAACTATAACCTATTCACTAACCTATCTAAATATTCGTCCAGTTCTTTCGGGTACCACACTTTTTCGGTAAACCCGAGTCTTTTCTTTCCAGCAGGCAACTTGCCATCCTTCACATATCTTCTAAAAGTAGAAGATGGCAGCCTGGTATATTTACAAGCCTCAGCAAAGCTGATAGCCTCATCCTTGTTGGCCAGCCGATGGAGATAGTCAAACAGAAAGGCCGACTGCATTCTGTTGACAAGACATCTACCCGACCTTATCCTGTCGTGAAACTCCATCAACAGGTTATCTATAGCCTCCAGTTCCTCGCTTATCTTCACCATATCAATGTCGTTTATACAGCTTCACACCAATCACGAAAAGCAGCGCAATCACCAATGCGGCAAAAAACTTCCCCATCGCTACAAAGAGCCTTTCGCTCCTACTCATCTCCTTCTCCACAGGGTAAGCTACGTTCACGCTGTCACGCTTCACGATAGTGTCCGTCTTTACCCTATATATGTGGTGAAATCTGTCTCTGTACACCGTCTTGTTTATATACATAGTATCGCCTTTTCGTTCCACGTACACCGAGTCTTTCAGATACACGCTGTCCCTTCTTACGGTCGTGTCCACCCTCGTTATGTACTCAGTATGGATCTCAGGCACACTCACGTACTTCGTCTTGCAGCCTCCAAGTACCAATCCGGCAAATACCATTATAACTATATTCCACTTCATGCGCACAACACCTTTTTACATTTTGCCAACCATCTTTTTCTGCTCGCAAGCCCGTTGGTCCCTCCGTTAATGCGTTTCGTCACAGCCACCACATCGTCCTTGTCGGCCAACTCGTTCAGCCCGTGCTTCCACCACCACCAGGCACCACTCTTTGTTGCACCGAGCGGCTTTTCCAGCAGTTCCGGATTCTCCATGATGTCGCCCTTGCAATATCCCGAGTCCTGATAAGCCTTGTAGTTTGCTCTGCCCGTAATGTGCATCAGCCCTCTGCCCTTATATCTCGCGCCATCACCCTTCATGTTGTTACCGAGCATCTTGCCAAGCCTTCCTTCCTCGTATTTTCTGAAGTACGATGGCTTCCCGAGTTCTCTCATACATCTCAGCCCGCTGGTCTCATGGCATACCTGAGCCATGAAGTGAGCCATTCTCTGGGGGGTATTGATATGAAAAACATCACACCACTCGTTGATATAATGCAGAAAGTAGCTCACTCTGTCCCAGTCTTCCAGGATTTCATACATCTGCAGTCTCGTTATCTTCATTCCTCTGCCTCCTGCTGTTTCTTTAGCACCTCAGCAAAAGCCTTTGCCAGGTCGTCTTTGTTCTCCAATAGTATGCTGATTGTCTTTTCCTGCTTGCGTATTTCTGCCTTCTGCCATGATTTCTCTCTCACACTCATAAACTCACAGAACACGCAATACCCTGCCCATATCATCGAGAATACCGGGAACGGCATCACGATGCAGGCTATCAGGTCTATGCACACCGTTACCATGAATGGCGAGAAATACTTCCTTGCCTTGTCGCAGGTTTTCTTTAGCCCCATGCTGGTCGTAGCCTCTCCGTTCTGTCTCGCTTTCTTGATGCCGAAGAACAGATCTACGGCCATAGATACGATAAGAGCACCCATACAGATAGCTATCACCAGCGCCGATCTGTATAGATGCTCTTGCAAAAATGTATGTATTATCTCTGTCATATCTTTGATTTTTGTTGCCTACAAAGATATGCGCTTTTCTTTCACCTTTTTCTCTTAGTAGTCTTACCTATCCCATCATATACCAGAATATCTTATCTGTAGGATGGACAGTATCCTCGTCCGTCAGAAAACTTACCGACAACTCGCTCATCCTCCCCATCAGACTGCCTTTGTCCTTCGTCCATTTTCTCACCAACTCTATGTGGTTCGAATACATCAGGTTCATCGTTACCGCGAAGTCCCATAGATTGTAGTCCGGTATGTCCTTCCCTACGCGTCTGTACTCCTTTTCTATATCCTCGTAGCTCACAAATGGAGCATAGCTCCTGTGGGTATCACTGTCGTAGTAGTACATCTGTGAGATGCAGCCTCTCGCTGTCAACTCGTCAAAATGACTCACTCCGTTCTTGTAGTATTGTATGGCTCTGTAGGCATTCTCCTCCTGCTCCTTACTCATACCACACTCTCCTTCTTCCAACATTCTAAGCGCATTTCGTACCTCGCTCAAAAGTAAGTTTAATGAATCCATAAATGTAAAGTATAATTGTGAATATAATAAATATATGATGCGCCTCTATCTGTTCCGGGCGTATCATCCAGCTCTTGTAGTATATTCTGATGGCATTAATACCGAAAAAATAAAGGAAGGGTATTCTGAACATCCAGCAGTATTTATAGAAATAACTCGCTGGCAGCATGGCAAGCGGCATATAGACATAAGCCAGTATATACAGCCATATCACGCAGTTACCGTTCGCATCAGTGTCAAGGATAATGGGACGCGAATATCTCGAATAGTCCCAAACTCCGTACCAGTGACCGAGCATTAGCGGGATGGGCATCCATTTCACACCAATCTCATACAGCTTGAATATGCCTCTGTCAAGCAATCGCGAACGTATCGCACGCCGCTCTTCTTCCGAAAGCGGACTTTCTTCTTGTTCTGTTTCCATAACTTACAGTTTTTATTAATTTTTGGTTGGTTTGAGTTAATTATACATCAAACACGTCTTTTACATTACAATTCTCTGCAAATATAGGCATTTTTGCAACAAATCATTGCTTAAATAATATCTTTTTAGAATCTTTAACGATAAATATACTACTTCTTATTTGGATTTTATCTAAATAAGAAGTATCTTTGCAGCGTACTATAATAAAATAACCTATGCCAAGAAGAGGATTTGACCTTACAGTCGCTATGAGGCGCGATTTACTTAGCGCCTACAGGCAAGTCTACACCAACTGTCATTCTCAGAAAGAGGCGTGGATCAAGACGGCTCGTCATGATGCTCCTCGGTTCTATGTCAGTCCCAAAACGGCTTACAATGTCCTGCGCTATATGGTACGTGGCGATTTCACTGTGGTCGATGCCAAGAGCCCAAGAGAGCAACGTATGTACTACGAACTGTTCCGCAGACTCGACAAGCTGTCTCAGCAGAAGGAGTTCATCGGTAAGTCACTGTGGTTCATCACTCCCTTCTTGGTATCTCAGCCTGCGCCAGAGTTCTATGCAAGCATAGAAACAGTGCGAAAGGCTATTAGTTGCGGAAAGAAATATGGAGAATATTATCATCACAAAGAAATCTTCGGCAAAGACAAACTTTCTGATAAAGACCTTGCTCACTTGCGTAAGTCTGGCGGTTTTCATCGCCCGTCCAGATAATGCAGGCTTCTTCCCCGGAAGTAGCTTCGTCTCTCATCTTACATATTCGTTTTGTCACGCCAACATTTTTCATCTTGCAGCCAACCTCGTTGTCCTGTGGTCGCTGCGCAATCGTATATGTCTTTGCGCAAGCCTCTTCGCTGCGGTTTTGGCGAGTTTCTTGCCGACGTATGTGTCTCAGCCCACTGTCGGGCTCTCGGGAGTTATCTTCGCTGCCATAGGCATCATGTGGGGTAAGACTGGCAGATTTTGGGACTCCTGTTGCGTGGTTATGCCTTTCATCGTTCTCACGATGCTCATGCCTGGAGTCAACGGCATACTTCACTTCTATGCATACATCATTGGTTTTATCATCGGACGTATTGTTACTAAATATTCACACATTCCATACTTTTGAAGTAATTTGATTTCACTATCAAAAGAGGCGGCTGCTCGTGATGAGTAGCCGCCTCTGTTCTCTTGTCTTATTTGTCTTCTCTCCGCTTCTGTACCTCTATCACGGTTCCTGCATACGAGTCAGATGCCCGAAACCCAGTAAGCGTGTATCTTATCTTGAAGTATGCCCAAGGCTTACCGCCAAGACTGTTCAGCTTCCTCCAATGTTTGGCATTGTTGCTTCCCCATACTTCCAGTTTCACCTTGCCGTTATCCGATGTGTCCATAAGGTGTTTGACGGACCTCAGCGATTTCTGCATAATGCTTCCTCCCAGTTTCAGGGCTCTTGTCGTAACGGTTCCGCCGTAAGTATTATCGTCATGAACGATGTCCGGCTTGGTTGTAAGCGAATAGACATTCCCGTCCGTATCTTGTATCAGATTGTCTGGGTAGTCGTTCGCCATCGCCTTTGCCTTCACTCCGTTCTCCACTACCGAAAAAGTCTTGTCCACCATATTGTAGATATACTGCCAGGGGTACACCTTGCTGTATATCCTTAGGAGTGAGTCTCTGTAGTCGTAGGCTATAAGGCAGTTCTTTAGATAGTTAGCGAATCCGCCATCCTGCATGCTTGACCTACCTTTTAGCTGTTCACTCATACAAGCAACTTCTGCTCCGCTCGCTGCCATCAACCCCTTCTCCGAAGCAAAGTACACCAGTTTGTCAGTAGGCACAAGTGGAGAGTTCTCAAGGCATACTTCTCTCGATATGGGGTGTATGCTGCCATACATACCTTCGTTCGTCACGCTCATGGCGTATATACCTTCTGATGTGAATACCATCAGTGGATATTGACCGAACTGGCCCTGACTGATAGCCTCTGTGTTCGCTATGATCCCAAGTATGCTTCCCGTTCCTACGGTGTTATCTCCACTCGCTTCAAATAGGAATGGGTTGTTCACCACAGAAGTGTAGATATTTGAGTCCAGCGTCTCGTGGGCATTCGGATCTACTTCAGGTCTTGCATTACTATCCTCAAATCCATCATACTCGATTCTCGGGAATGGCAGTTTGTCAAAGCAGTATGCTCCGTTCAGCCTTGGGTGTACTTTCAGTTTTATGTGGGCTGCGCTCCCAGTGTCCTTGTCTATAATAAGCATTTCTGTTGCATTAGGGTCTGGGTAGTATATCCAGCTGCCTATCATCTCTGGCAAGGCCGTGTAATACCCGTCTGCTTTCACCCATGCGTCCATGCTGTTAGCTACTATATGTGTGTATATTTCGTATTCCTGCGCATCAGGGAAAGGCTGGATAACGCCCGACATTCCAGGTTGCTCTCCTGTTGTGATAGGTATAAAGTCGCTGAAACCGCTGAATGGTTTTCTCTTCACACCTGTCATATTCAGACGGTTATTGTATGGGTACACTTTCTTCGCCACCATAGTTGCCCATCCGTAATAATCATCCGTCTTTAGCTGCTCTTGCTCCGTCAGCGTTTCTACCACATGTTTGGCTATAGGAGCATATTCAAGTTTACCATTCGCCTCATCTGTCTTTATCGCAAAGAGTTTGTAAAACTGCGTCTTGCTCATCAACTCATCTATAATCTCCCTGTCCGACTTTACATGCTTTGGCATGATAACCGAACGTGCCTTGTATTTATCATAGGTAAACTCGTAACTATGATTGAAGTCAACAGTGAAATCTATTCCACCGCCTAAACCTTCCCGTTTGCCAGAAACTTGGTTCATATAGCAGTAGCCATCCATTTCTAACGGCTCTTTAAACTCGAAATCTCCATCTATATCAAAAGGCCTTACTTCATCGGAAGCAAACACTACAATCTCTTTCACAATGTCTTTCCAGTTGTCAGCACCCTCTATAGAGGCTTTGTAGTATAGGTCACTATGTCCGATGGAGTATATAAAAAAAATAGCTGCACTACTATTAACGTTCTCTAAGTCTAATGTCTGCCCGTTAACAGATTCTTCATATACTTCCCCACGGAGACGGTATGGTGCTATTTTGAAGTTTCTGTTGATTGTCGGACATACAAGAATAGGATTGCTGATTCTTGCATAAGAACCATCGTGCAGTTTTAGAGCATATCTTACAAAGAATGGGAAGCAGAACTCGTTTATTTCTTTTGCCTCCTTTATTACAGACGCAACATGACCCTGTACGGCTGTTTGGAATGCTTTTATCTTGTTTACATCGTTTACTGGCTTATAAGTCCAGTAGGTGGAGGTTTTACTGGTCGTTACGCTGGTCAGGCTTCCAGAGTCGTCGTAATAGGCTGTTTTCTTGCTTGTTTCACAGAACTCTCTTATGTCGAGAGCAGATACCTTTCCGCTGCCTTCTGTCAGATTGGTGGCAAACGTACTGAATTCCACCTTTGGCTTGGGGAGTTCTGTTCCCAGGTCTACATACTTCGTACCTTTGAATAACAGGTAATGTATGCCGTTCTCTGTAACGCATATCAACGTATTGCCCACACTCGTTATCTCAGAAGGTTCTCCTATACTAAACGTCTGGCCGCTATCCTTGTCTATCCCGTCATCCGTCATTTTGTAGCAGATGATAGACTGCGAATGCTCCACCTTTGCAATAAGGCTTTTGTAATCGGCCATCTTGTGTACATACATGATTGTAAATGATGTTTGGCCGATTTTCACTGGTTTCTGAACAGGCTTCAACTCTCCGTCTCTGTAGATAAACCCGTCACAGACCTCCAGCTCGTTGTCCTCACTCATCAGATCACTGGGCACGTTGGTCATGCCTTTGCCGAAACTCAGCACTTTTCTTTCTGTATTCCTTTCCATAATAGTCTTTCGTTTTAGAATTTTGCCATCGAGTGTACGCGGTCTCCCTTTGGCGTGTCGCTCTTCTTTGGTGCCCACCTTGGTTTCTCCATGTCGTTGGCGCTCACCCATAAGCCTATTGCCGTACTCATCAGCACATCATCATGGTTGCCGTTACCTACAATGTTGCCAAGGCTTCCGTCGTCGTGCCGCTCATATATCCTCAATTCGTGATACATCTCTCTGTCTGGTTCCTTCCACAGCATATCGTCCACATACTGCTCCAGGTTGTCTATCACCCAGCCTTTCGTTAGCTTGTTCGTTTGAAATCCGTACTTCGCCAGCACATTGTCCTTCACATCCTCAGGACTCGATGTTCTCTGATACAGATTGTCATAGTAGTAGGCTATCTCGTTGATGATACTTCCAAAGTGATCGCCCTCTGTGTTGTTGTTCTTCTCGCGGTCTGCCGTATTGCTTTCTATCACCAGTAGCGCATCGTCATAGAAGTGGGCCAGCGCTGCCGCCATCCATGCTATGCGGTCGTGCCTCTCGTGCCCCCTCCATCTCGCCACAACCTCGGGCTTACCTTTTATCGTAGGTATCATGCCGAAACGGTCTATCACTGTCATCACCGTATAGTCTGATGTTGATGACTTACCGCCAATATCCACACTCACCACATATCTGTTCTCCACCTTCAGCTTGTTGGGCGCCGCCCATATTTTCAGGCATCCTGTCCCGTCATTCCTTATGCTGATAGATGATTTCTGTATAGTGCTGTCGTTCTTGTTTCCGTCTACCACGATGTCTGCCGTGTACATCGGGTCTTTCTTGTAGCGCTTCTGCAGGTCGTCTATGCTGTATGGATTGAATACGAGGTTACCTGAGTTTCTAAAGGCATCCTCCTCGTCTATTGGAGCCTCAGTAGCGCAGAAGGAGTGCGTGGTGAACTTGTTGCGGAAGTTTCTGTACCACTCTATGGCCTGCATACAGGCACCCTTCTCCCACATTCGCCAGAAGAACTTACCTGTCTCTCTGTATCCTCTTGGGTTGGTGTTTCTGTCTCTATTCTGCAGCAGCCATCTCGCAAAAGCCCGCTCATCCTTTACCTCCTCCATGTCGTGCTCTATGAAGTAGCAGGGGATAAATATAAACGAGTAGGCATCATTATTGTCGGGGTTCATGGCGAGCTGACACTTGTCATAGAAGAAGCCCGAGTTTCCTTTTCCTGTACTCTCGAATACCTCGAGGTTGTCCTCTTGGTTTCTGATACCTCCCGAGATAGACGAAATCACACCTTCCGGGTCATGCTCAGGCGTTTTCTTCCAGTATGCCACCTCCGAGTAGTGGGCACAGTGGAAGTTGCTTCCGCGAACAGAGTCGAAGTTTTCAAATGATGCCACAGTCAGCGTGCTTCTTCTGATAGCCCTCATTCCATCCGTCACCTGAAAGTCATCGGGAGAGTTCTCGTAGGGCGAGAATTGCAGTTTTGCGCCAGGACAACCCACCGTCCATCCAGGCTGGTTCTCCAAAGCCTTTCTGTACATAGCCTTTATCTTCTTGGCCGTATTCTTCTGTTGAGCCAGCACAATAGCATTCCATCCGTCCCTTCTGTAGTCTTGTATCCACTTGATGTATAGCTGCGTCAGGGTCGAACCGCCCCATTGTCTTGCTTTCAGAATTACCACCCTGATGGCTGCTCCGCTGGTGCGCAAATCTTCGAATATTTTCAGCAGCTTTCGCTGTGGATAGTTCAGCTTGAAGGGCACCATGTTTCCCGTTATCTTGTCCTCTATCTTGTCTGTCGCGTATAGAGCGAACTCTGGGTCCTCACGAAACCTCACCTTCATAATCTCAAAGGTCAGTATCATGATGAGCTGCTTGGTATATCTGCTGCCTTTATCATAGTCTCGCCGCCACACACGGATAATGAATTCTCTCAGGCTTCCCAACTGCCTCAGCTGCCTGTACAGCAATGTGCGCATACACTCCTTCGGAACCCACATCTTCTTGATCATGAAATCCGAAAGCTCCAGCACCTCCCTATGCTCAAAGTCATAGCAGTTCTCACCAGTCCATGGGTCATACGTGCCGTAGATTTCTTCATATCTCCGTCTGTTCTCCTTTACAAGTTCGTCTATCTCTGCCTCTTTAACTATCGCCATCTGCTAATGATTGTAGTTCCTCAAAGTCAGCGTCCTTTATCTCGGGCACCTTCGACACGTCTATCTCATTATTCTCTCCCACTTTGGTCATACTCAGCGCTGCCAGCTGTTTAAAGTCCTCGTCCAGTCCGTGCGTCACACTCACCTCGCTCTGCTTGGGTATCATGTGCTTCATCAAGTCTTTGTATATGGTTGCGTATGTCTTTGGATCATACTCGGCCAACTGGTTCATGCAGTCCTCAAACTTCTCTTGATGACGGGCAAGGAAGTCTCTCAAGAACTCCTTTTGGGCGCTCTTCGTGGCGGGCAGTATACGCTTGGCTTTCTCGCGTTTCTCTGCCATCACCTCCCTCACCGTCTTTATATCGCTGTAGTCCTCCATGTTCTCTAAAATGGTTTATAGGGTTTATGCACACTGCCGGGTTTCGTAGCATTCGATGCGTCCAGTATGTCTAATTCTGCATCTTCTACCTCTGCAGCCTTGTCTGCCGTCAGCGGATCCTTGCTCGTCAATGTCAGTTTGAAATATTCATACAGCGCCCCTGCCGATATATAGTTATGTATGGCCTGCACCAAGGAGTCATACCTCGTATCATCCCAGTAGTCTGGCATCCTTAGCCATATCTCCTGTTCGTCCCACTCCTTGATAGCATTGTCTCTTACCACCCCCTCCTTTTTCATCAGATAGGCGCTCAGCAATCCTTCTGCCTTCTTCATGTACTTGTCAAACCATCGGTAGAACAAAGGCCGCTCATGGTCATTCTCACTTGTCGGCAGGGTGTCTGCCTGCGCATCGTTGATGCTTCTGCGGCTTCTACTCAGCAGGTTTGTCGTCGCATCTATGTCGTACCAAAGCTGGTTGGCATACACAAAGATATGCTTGTCTGTGTGGTAGCGGGTCGCCATAGGCTGCTTCGGTGCAAAGGGGTTGGGCGTTGCCTCCCATCCCCTTTCTCTGTCATGGTGCATGGGGTGTAATGTATTGAATTCCATATTACTCCTCCTTTGTTACGGTTATCTCTACTTCCCTCTTTAGATTGTCGCTATGACGGGAGAAAATGGTTACGGTTGTCACACCTGTATTTATAGGCACGAGACAGAAAGCATGAGGCTCAACACTTCTTTGTACTTCAATAATGCTGGGGTCGCTGCTTCTGGCTTCAATATCGTCTATTGCGCTATCGTCAATAGAATAGGATAGGGTAGTTTCCTTATTGCCAAGTTCAATAGTCACACCGCCTCCGTTGTCGCTTCCATCCACCTTTGCTGTCAGCGTCTTGGTGTATGGTATGGTTGGAACGGACGGACCGCTCAGCACAAAGCATCTGCGAATGTTCTGCTCGTCAAATGTCAATGACTGCAAGTAAGGTTCAGCCTGTTTAAGGTTGGTAGTTTTTAACCACCACTGATATATCATATAGTCTTCCACATACTTTGCCACTAATCTTGCCAAAGTATCAGAGAGTGTTCCGTTACACCTGCGAGATACGACTATAACAAACTCTACTATATCGTCATCCTTATCGTTGTAGTAGATAACGTTATCGCCTGATGTCTGAGCGTTTGGAGCCAAATAGTCTGCCAGTATAACCTTTGTAATCTCCAATGCTGATTGGAAATCGTGTGTTAAAGTGTTTTCGTGAACCGCTTCGTCACCAGCAGCTTCGTTAAAACTCATCTTGATGGCTCTGTCGTCTGTGGCGCCATCTATCTTGGCTTTTAGGTAGGTTGCCCTCTTTACCTCGTCAACTACTACCGATTTGATAATTTGAAATTTTAATATCATATCTTTCCTTATTTAATGGTTTCTAACTGGGGATCACTCTCTATGGAGCCTGTCATATCTTTCAGCGTTTTAGCTCCAGCCGAAGGAGCCTCTTTGTCGAACACAAGTTTTATCGCATCTTTCAGAAGCATATTTGCTTCGTCCGAATACACTTTGGCTTGCTCTGTACCGCTCAAAGTCAACACCATATAGGTTGTATATGCTCTCACATATCCCATAAAACAGCTTTCAAAGGCATTCTTGTGTCCGTCATTTAGTCTGATAACATTGAAAGTGACTGATGCAGGAAGAGAAGAGTCAATATATGTTTTTACGACTGGTGCCAGTTCGCCAGCAAAACTGCGAACTGCAGATTCTATGTATTGCCTTATCACAACTTTCTCTACTGCCGATAAAGTCGTGTTTCCAAACAGAGAATCGCCCGCCTTGTCTTTCTGCCTCTTTGCGATAACAGAAACCTGCTTCATCACATCGCTTTCGATGGAATCCATGCTGATGGTTATCAATTTTGTCTCTTCTGCCATATCTCTTTATGCTGACTGTAAATACTCTTGTGCCTGGTTCACCGTTTCCTGGTTGGCTCCTTGCACCACTCCGTTCTCTATCTGTCCACCGCCTTGTGCTATTGCTAATTGCTGTTGCTGCTGATACATCTGTTCAAGCTGTGCCTGCTGTTCCTGAACACTCGCAAGCAGCTTGTCTGCAAATGGAGCATTGATGTTCTGCAGATACTGCACCACGTTGATAGCACCCATTTGCAGCAACTGGTCAAGTCTGTCGTTTATATAAGACTGATATGTGGTAGAGGCGGCTGCATTCTTGATGCTTGTCTTGAAGTGTACGTCTCTTGCCGTATATCTGTCGTAGAATATGGTGCTGTTGTTGTCTTTGTTCAGTATCTTTCTTCCGTTCTCGTAGTACTGCTGTATGGTCATACACTTCTTGGTGGCGAGCTTCTCTGCGAACACGTCCATATCCGATAGAATTGAGTACAGCGAGGTGGTGGCGTTCTGTGTTTCCTGAGCATATCTCGATGCAGATGTTCCTGCCGATGGTGTCTTACCCTGCAGCGCCCCGCTCACGTTCGACACTTCGTGTATCAGGTTCAGCTCTATCTGCAGCAACTCGTTGGTGCCAATATTCACCGCATTCGAGGTGATGATGTCAGGCTTCACTTGTGGCATATTGGGCCTTGGTGTATAGAAGCACAGTCCGTCATACTCCACTATCTCTTCGGCAAACTCTGCCGGACTCTTGCCGCCAAGCACGGTGGTTGGTATCATCCATACACCCTTCGAGCTGCTTCTTATCGCCATGTCGTTCATCACAATCAGGCGGTTGATGTATCTCTGCTGGTCTATCACGTTCGCTAAGAATGGGTGTATCTTGCCGTTGAGATACGGGAATAGCTTGATTGTAAACGGATGGCTCTTATAGTCGTATGGGGTTTCCCCCTTGCACAGCACGGTTCCGTCTGGTGCCATATAGGTGTAGTACCAGTATTTGTCAGCTACTTCTTCCGATATGATGTAGGCTCTCTCGTCTTCTGGCACACCCATATCGTCATACATCTTCTTGCGCTTAATATTGTCCGATCTCAGCTTCTCTATCATGGCCGTATCGTCCATGTCTACCTTGAAGTACGAGTTGTTGGCGTTCGTGGCTATAGGGTCAAAGCATTGTAGGCGCATCTTGGTCTCGGTAGTCCATACCTCTATCACTCTCACGTAGTGGTTCGACTTATTGGTGTGGTCAAAGCTTATGTTGCCAAGGTTCTTCTCCTCGTTGAACTCATACCCCACTCCGTCATCGCTCACGTCTTGTATGGAAAAGATGCTGTCAAGATCATCTATCGTCAGTCCAAACTCCGGTCGCGCAAATTTCTGGTACAAATCTTCTCTGCTCACGTCATGCAGGCAACCTATCAGGCTGATGTCCTCATGTCTCGGGTCGCTGCCGCACTCGAAAAACATAAAGTCAGGCTCCATAAGCTCCGTCCACGCGTCAGGAAGTTCGAGCTGCTTCGACTCCCACCCTTCTCTTGCGTACATTTGGCCGCCTATCACATAGTCCTTGATGGCGTGATTCAACAGGTCTTGCATATACGTTGACTGCCAGTTGCATTGCAGGGTCGCGCTCATCATGTCGTTGATAGCTCTTGAGTCGTTGTCCCTGGCAAAGCACACGGGTTCCGTTCCTTGCTTGGCATAGAGGCCGCCTATAGACTCCAGTATGCTCGCCATCACGTTATTGCTCATTGGCGTAGTGTTCTTTCGCTCCATATACTCCCGTTCAGTCATGTAGACGTAGGAGCCGTGATCCCACACCTTGATGGTATCTCCCCATTGGTCTCCCATGCAGTATCTCATGGTTCTCGCCCTCGTCTCTCTTACCTCACTCAGGCTGTTCCATGCGCTCCTGCATCGCTGCAATAGCTCCATGTCGTTACCATGCGCTTGCCTCGATGCCCGGTTGATTACCGAACTGTACAGTTTCTTTCCAGGCATTACCCTGCTAAGAGTCAATATCCTTGCTTTTGTCATTTTTATATACAGATTCTTGTTGTTTTAGCGCAAAAATAAGAAATGTATATCCTCTCTTTGCCCATTGTTCCCCCTGTACGATTACCCTTGGTTACTAACGGAAAACCAAGCCTGTTTTTTCGTGATATTTGCAGAAATATTATTTACATAATTATTTTTTAAAATGACAAAGGAAGAACAAGCTAAAATGATGGAAGCTGAAGAGGCGGCAAAAGCCACTTCTGCCGACACGGAACACGATGCTCCTGCTGAGGACGAGCGCCCTAACCGCACGGCCTTCTCCAAGCGTTTCTCTAAGCGTCATTCCGACATCGACTTCGAGGACAAGGAGGCTCGCTATGGCGCCATGAACGACGATGCCGATATGCTCTCCAAGTACGAGGACAGCGGAAAGGCTCTCTCAAAGATGCTCGACAGCAACAAGTGGCTGGCGGCTATGGTGCTCGACTCTACACGGAAGAATATGCATCCTTTCGAATGGATGGCTTCGCAGGGTATCGACATCAAGGCGGCACTCGAAGATGAGGAGCTTGGAAAGAAGGTGGCTACTCAGATTACCAAGTTTCAGGAGAAGGTTGCCGAACAGGAGAAGCACTCGCAGCTGCTCGATGACAATCTCCGAAAGTCTTACGAAACGTTACAGGGTTTAGGCCTCTCTGACGAGGAGACTAACGACCTTTGGGGCAAAGTGTTTGGCGTTATACAGGACGCCGAAGATGGCAATATCTCTGCCGAAACATGGAAGCTCTTTAAGAACGCATACAGCTACGATGCTGACATTTCTTCGGCTCGCGAGGAAGCTGCCATGCAGGCTCGTAACGAGAAGATCCAGAACAAGGTGCGCTCCTCTAAGACAGAGGGAGGTATGCCTCCTTCTCTTGCCAATTCCGGAAACGGAAACGAGCCTGCTAAGGCCATAAAGCGAGAGAGTTTCTTCGATGGCATCAGAAGCAATTAACAAATAACATTTTTAATAGTATATAACATGAAGAAAGTAATGAATTATTTTTCCTTTCAGTCCGTCTTAAAGATGGTGCTGATGTTACTCGCAGTTGCAACGGGTGGTGGCGTTCTCGCTTTGGCCGACAATGTTGAGCCACAGATTGGCAACGAGGGCGTTGAACCCGCATCTAAGGAAACGGTTGTGGCGAAAGAGCCAGTCAATCCTGATACTAACGACCGATTGAGTCCAGGCGGTAAGAAGGATGGACAGGACCTAACAGGATCTCAGGCTTCATCCACTCAGCTTCGCGAGGGTGGTCTACTCGACAAGGAGTGGGACTCCGAGATCGTCAAGTTCTATCCTTTCAAGACTCCTATCCTCTCTATCGTTCGCCGGATGGCAAAGACCGTCAATATCAAGAACTGGTCTGTATCTCACCAGCGTGTGGGTGGCGAGACTCTTGATGGTCAGGTTACTCAGAAGATTGTAGCTGGCGATACAGTAGAAATCAACTCTACCAACTTCTCAAGCTCTATCCGTCCTTTCTACAAAGGTACCACTGTTATCGTGTCGGGTGTCCCTGGTTACAAGGAGGGTTCTAAGACTAAGACCGAGGGCACACTCATGCTCTACGTCATTGAGGCTAACGGCAAGAAGGCTGTCATGCAGGCCGTTAATGGTATTCCGAAGAACGAGGGCGATACGCGCGAAAACCTCGATAACATGACTTGTCCTGAAATTCCGGTAGGCACTACTCTGCTCGCTGCTTCTTCTGCGACTTCTGAGTCTCAGCTTACCATTACCCCAGAGAACTTCCAGCCTCGCGAGAAGTCTGTCTATGTACAGAAGAAGTTGCTCAACATCGTCTTTACTGACGACTACGAAAAGGTAAAGAAGGAGCAGCCTATCACGGTGGCAGACCTCAAGACCGATGCTATCATCAAGTATAATCTCCGTGCTGAGCGCACGTACCTGATGGGCATTAAGTCTCGTTTCAAGGCTGAGACTGGCGATGGCCAGATTGAAGATGTATACACCTCTGAGGGCATCATCAATCAGCTTACCAACACTTACGCCATTGGTGACGAGTACACTCTCTCCGACCTGATTGCTATCTCAAAGTTGCAGTTCACAGAGTTCTCTGAGAACGACCGCTGCTTTGCATTCTGCGGTAAGAACGCCATCGAGAGACTTGAGAATATCAAGCTTGAGGGCAGCCATCAGAACGACTTCATCAACCACAATGAGTTCGATTTGTCGTTCAAGCGATTCAAGGACACTTTCGGATCTCTCGACTTTATCTGGGCTCAGACACTCGACCTTATGGGCATGTCTGACTTCATGGTCATCTTCGACCCTAAGGCTTCACGTCGTTACGTCAAGATTGGTAAGCGCGAGCAGACCAACGATATGTCCAAGGGTGGCGGCGAGGTCCGTGACGCAAAGCGATGGATTCACCAAGAGGCAGACTCTGTTGCTCTCCGTGGTTACAACTCTATCCTTGTCGGCCCTGCAAGCAAGATCAACAAGATTGCTACCGAGTCTTTGGGTGCAATCATCTCTGCTGCTAAGCTTCCTGCTACTCCTGCAAAGGGTATGAAGGTGGCTCTTACTAAGGACTATGTCAATGGTGAGACAACCTACGAGGCTGGTACTGTCTATTACTACGATGGTTCAGCTTGGTCTGTATACGCAGGTCAGGATGTGGCTGCGTAACGTGAGCTCTTTTTCATTTCAACCAACATATATTTACTCATTCTGGGGGCGGGTGCGGTAAGCCTCGCCCCCTTTTTAAATTCTAAAGAAATATGATTAAAACATACAAGGCGAGAGTCAGCAATAATAATGTAAGTTATCTGCTTGAAGGAAAGCAGGGCAACAAGGTACGATACAACTTCACTAACGGCAATGTGGTTATCAACAAGTATCCGTCACTGACACTTCGCAACAGATACTGCCAGGATCTCCTGGAGTCCAACCCTCTTTTTCTTAACAACACCATCATTCTCGAGCACTCCGAGGAGGAATACCCGGGCGAGCAGGCTGCTCTTGATAAGGAGAAGCAAGAAGCTGGGCAGGCGCACGATGCCGCTCCTGAAAAAGCGGAGACTTCCACAAAAGACACCGATGAGGCTGAGCCTGAGAAGGAACGGGTGATGGGTGTTGTTTCTACTGCAGACGTTATCGAGTATGTCAACAAGCGCTTTGATAAAGATTACCGCACTTTGGCTAATGCCATGAAACAGGCGTCAAAGTACAACATTATCTTCCCCGACTTCGAGCCATAATCCGCTATATATAAATAAGGTATAATGAAAGTAGATGAAATCATAAAACAGGTCCGATGGTGTATTGACGAGGAAACTTCTGATACATCTTATATCACAGACGATAAAGATGACGTGTACATGGAGAATATCATCCGCGCCAAGATTCCGGATGCATTACATTGGATTGCTATTACTGCTTCCGCTTCTTCGGTACTTTCCTCATCTTCTTCTACACAGAAGAATGCTTCTTCCGATGTGGCATCTACAACCGCTACTATGACGGTAACTTCCTTTGATGGTCACGAGGATATTGGCGTTATCACAATGCCTTCGTCTGTCTCTGTGTTCAATATCAATCGTGTACGTGGCAAAGGGTGGCACAAAGCTGTCATTCCTGTAGAGGACACCTCTGATGAGGCACTGATGATGTTTGATGACACTTCCAAGGGAACCGTCGACAGGCCACAAGCTGCCATTATGCGCGTCAAGCCACTGCAGGTCTTGGTACAGCCTATGCCTTCCGACGGAACGATTTCCGTATCTTATGTAGGCGTGCCTACAGACGTAACAAAGGGCAGTGGCGAGGAGGACGATTCTGTCGAAATCTCCGACAACTTCCGTGGTGCTTTCATCTACTATCTTGCCTTCTTACTTCTTTCTGCCTATGATGATTCTAAGGCTAATCAAATGTATTCTATTGCTCTTCAGCAACTGGGTGCTAACCAAACTAAATAAGATGGAAAAGGTAGCTACTTCATATAGCAACGAAGAAAATGCTTGGGTTTCCGAAGAACTAAGCGTGCATCGCAATGTGTACTTAACAATCAATCTTGTTAACCCGGGAAAGGTTGTTATCAGGCAAAATTGCGGTGAGGATAAATGGTATCGAGTTCCGATAAAGAGACACAAGGATAATAAATCTTTCTGTTTCAGAATCCGCATACCATCCTCTCAATTCAAAATTAAGATATTTACATCAACTCAACCAAAAGAAATATGTTATGCCTACATTTAGAGAAGATATTAGGTTAGGAACGAAAGTTCCTCAAATGAAAACGGAAGATTACGAGGACAGATCTGTAACAACCGAAAAGTTAGCGAACGAAGCTGTTACTTCCGAAAAACTTGGAACAGGTGCGGTTCTGAGAGATAATATCCAGGATTGTGCTGTTGGTACTGACGAGATAGCGAACTACTCCGTAACAACCGAAAAGCTCCATGATGAAGCTGTCACGGAAAGAAAACTGGCAGAACATGCAGTTACTTCAAGTATTCTTGGAAATGGTGCAGTAGAAAGAATCAATATCCAAGAAGGAGCTGTTGGTTCTAATGAAATTGAGAACAGTGCCATTACTATCGAAAAGATTGCTCAGGCTGTTTGGGACAAACTCAAAGATGAGTATCTCAGGCTGGATGGAGGCAACAGCATGAAGAATACTCTTGATATGGGTGGTAATAGTATAGATAGAGTCAATAGTATTGAGTCAAACAGTAGTTCTCCTGTTTTTATTAATCTAAGAAATGCTGAAGTTACAATAGGTGCTAATGACGACGAAGATCAAGGTGTATCTGTTCCCCAATGGGTAACTATTTGGAGAGACACTTCTTTCTATGGTAATGTAGAGGCAGCAGGCTTCAAAACCCACGACCGTTCAAAGCTTGGTCTCCTTAATAACAATGGAGGAGTAGCCAAGCCTTTGAATAGCGGTGAAATTCAGCAGTGTTTTATAGTAGCATTTGGTTAATTTAAATAGCTATAAATATGAGTAACGAAACATATAACAGTTATCTTGACGCAGAGGGACTTGCATTGGTTCTTTCTGGTATCAGAGATAAGATAAACGCAGCAGCGAAAGGAATTACAAACACAAAAGGCAAAGCTAATGGTATTGCCTCACTTGATGCTGGTGGTAATGTCCCTCTCTCTCAGTTGGGCAATCTTGACACTACCTTCTTTGAGATTGTAACAGAACTCCCTACTGATATTCGTAATATCAAAAAGCATATCTACATTCTCAAGGATAGCAAGGATGGTGAGAACAACAAATATGCAGAATACATCTACACAGGTGACCTGACAGACGCAGGCGTTGTTGATGTAACAAAATGGGAGAAACTTGGTGACTTTGTTCCCACCTTCGACCTTCAAGAGTATGTCAAGAAGAAATGTGCTGTGGTTAAGTTGGAATTTTACGATCCAAGTTGGGATGGTGCATGGGATGGCGATGGTGACACACCATTTAAAACAGCTATCAGAATTGGGTTTGCCGATGGTTCACACAAATATCTTGATGTCCCTGAAGCCATGGCACCAATAGGCGCATCACGTTCTAATTCTGAGTCAAGTGACGAAAGAGACAAACCTTTTCAAACTCCTGGACGTGCTGGCTTCATGTCTGCTTCCGACAAAGGCAAACTTGACGATATAGACCTCAATGCCCTTACTACATCTATCACCGCTGCTAATACCGCTGCCGATAATACAAACAAAGCCATCAAAGCAGCAGAGACTGCAACGACTGGCGCAGAAACTTGCAATGTAGAGCTGTCAGGATCAACAATATCTGTGACAAACCGCAACGGAGAAACGAAGTCAGTAGATGTTATCAATACCGATGAAGAGGTGACTGTCACAATTGCCTCTTCTGTTGACTCTATCAAGGTGGCTGGTATCAAGATTAATGTATTCTTGAACAACGGTAAGACACCTCAGAGCTATACGACAGATACAGAGGGCAAGGCTACATTTACCATTGCCCGAGGAAACTATTATCAGGTAACGTTCCCTGAGTACGGCAATGCTCAGCCCATTGCTCCTCAAGGATATACTGCCGTGCTGGGTAGCCGCAATATCAATGTGGAATATCTGCCTTACGATGAGGACAGTATGGAGAAGGTGATTATTACGGCTACTAAATACGATGATAACGTAGGAACAGCATGGGAAGGTATCCCTGTTATTGTGACGATTGACAAAAAAGATACTACTTATCAGACGGACACAAAAGGCCAGGTAACAGTGTTCGTTCCATACAAGAAGGAGTACACAGTTGTCATTAACGACCAAGATGGCTACAATGTCAGCTTCAACAAGAACTCGAGAACATATACATCGAGTGTTCCACAAAGGATTATCGATTACAGGTTTTATCAGTTCAAGGCAGGTATCTTTGTCGTTGATTCGAATAAAAACGAATATTACATCGAGGACTGGGTAGCAGCAGGAAGAAATGCCGATGATGCAGTAGCTATCAAGGTGGCAGACGCTTCGCTCTCTATCAACCACGGTACTTTCTGCATCCGTACAAGCGATATTAAGAATGTGTCAAAACTGCTGAGTATGGCATGGTGTACGCATAACTTGCGGTTCAATTCTATTGCGCTAAATGGTAATAATGTAAAAGATGCGAATTACTACAACGGAGAGTCTTCATCATTCCTTATCAGGCAGGAGGCTCAGGAGCGAAGTTTATCTGTGCCAGCATTTGATTACGCCTATGGTCAGATATTCAACCTTGGCGGTGAGGATTTGCATGGATTTATCATGTCGGTTGGTCAGGAATACGTACACGTAGCCAATATCGGTATCATCAAACAGGTATTGGAAACCCTGTATGGTGAGACGGTTGCGACAGACTACTACAACTTCATAATAAAAAAACAAAGGTGGATTTCTACGCAGTATAATGCAGATAAAGTTTTTTACGCCGATAGTATTATAGATAGTTTCTACGGTATCAGGACAAATTTGCGCATGGTTCTGCCAGTTTTCGCTTGTTAATCTCTTTATATAAAAATTGATATTATGAAAAAAATAAATTTTATAAAGACTTCTATTCCAGAAGGTCAATACAAACAAAAATATAGTTTAGGCAATATTATTGTCTATCATATAGGGACTACGTTTAATAGCAAACAGAATACCTATGAGTGTTATGAATGTACAGTTTCTACATCAACCTTTAATGAAGATGAGATTAAGGCTTCATTCAATGAATTTCTTACTAAAATCAAAGCTATGCAATTAAAACAGGCTAAGATTGACAAAATAGCAGAAATTACAGCCTACGATAAATCATCAGCAGTCAACTCTTTCCTTCTTAACGATAAGCAGCGTTGGCTTGATATTGACTTGCGAAGAAGTCTGTCTTACTCCACCAACATACTCAAAGAGGATGGAGAAAAGACCGTTGACATCTGGTTTGACACAGAGTGTGAAACAATGGATATTGACAACGCTTTGTATATGTTGAAAGATCTGGAAGTCTATGCCAAGCAGACAAACAACGTAACACATCATCATAAGGCAGAAGTAATGGCTCTTACCTCAATAAAAGACGTTGAGGCTTATGATATAACGAAGGGTTATCCTGAAAAATTAGTATTTTCATTTTAACCCATCCATACTCGCTTGCATCAGCTTCCCATGCAGATAGCACACTTCTTCTCCATACATATCAAGGAGGAAACAGCCTGCTATATGCTGAACCACATGAAGCATTTCATGTCCGATACTATTGATGCACTCAGGGTACGATGAAGCTTCCCCTATAACGACAACACTTTTTCTTTTGTCTATATTAGAGTAGGTAAGACCTTTATTCAGCTCACCTTTGAGCATAAGATTACAAGCATCTTCGAGAGGGACGCCATGACAGCCCAACTCCCGAAGATGCTTTCTTATTCTCATTGCATCATTCCTGCCAGCATGATAATACACACGCACCGTCCAGTCATACTGCTCTAAGTAAATCTCCTGCTCTGTCATAATATCTCATCCCAAGGAATACCTACCCCATTATGAGCGCAGTCAGCATAGAAGCGGTTGAAGATAAAACCATCCTGTTGATCTTCATCATCAACATAGTCTTTCACAAACTTGGCAAGAGATTTCTCATCCATTATAGAACTCCCGTAGAAGTCTGCCACACACATATTGGCAATATAACAGGCATCATGGCCGATGTTGTTCTCTAACTCAACATCGTGTTTTCTCAGCAGTTCTTCTACACTCTCGCTACTCATTGCCTTAATGCGTTTCCCGTTCTTTTTCATCTGAGCCACTGCCCACTCGCACATTTTCTTGTTGAAGTGCCAGCCGTTGTGTCTCAGATATGCAACCATTTCTTTCGGTTTGTAATCATACGCATCAAGCGATTCTCTATATTTTGTAGCCATAATCGTCTAAAATTTAAATGGGTCTGGCTCCGACATTTATGTCGTGACCAAACCCACATAGTTAGTTATTATTATTCCTCCCAGTCTTGGTAGTCACGTTTCTCTCTGCGCTCACGACCGTCACGCATTTCTTCATCGTAGTCGTCGTATTCACGCATGCCACTTCTACCACGACCTCTGTAGTCCGGCATACGGCTTCTTTCTCCGTATCTGCCACGGCTGTCACGCTTCATTTCGCCCAGGCATTTCATAGCCTTATCGAAGTAGCGTAAACCTTTCTCTACGTTTTCGTACAAGCCATCAAACTTGTCCTCTGTAATCTCAATCATTACCATAATCATAAGATTTTAAATGAATAGATAGGTAGGAGATTACTTGCTCATGGTCTGCTGAAGCCATCCCATCATCTTGTCAATCTTGCCCTCAATGCCTGAAACCTTACCTTCCAGTTTGTTGATTTTCTCGGTCTGTTCCTTCTCCTTGGCTATCTGGGGGTTGAGCTGCTGTAGCATTCCCTCACAAGATTTAACGACTCTCTCGTGGTAATCTACGCTCTCCAGTATCGCCTTGGATTGTCTCAGCATGGCATCCACCTCGGCACTCATGGCATCCTTGTTGTCGCTAACCACAAGGTTCTTGTCGTTGGCTATCTGTCCGTTAGCAGGTAGTTGCTTGAAATCCACTTCCTCGTCACCCAGCTTCACCTTCACATCAACCACAGTTTCCATAGGCTGAGGAGTAAAGCCGTTGTTGAAGGATGGATATTTCGTCTGAGGATTGCTTACAGAAACCACCTGGCCAATCTGCAAGTTCGGGTTCTCGCCCTTGTCGAGGACATAAAATAAGGAATTATTTCTTAAACCTTGAAACATAATGTAATCTCCTATTATCTATTCTGTTTGTTAAACAATACCCGTCATAAGTTGAAGGGTGTTAGTGTCTCTCTCAAACCAGAGCTGAACCACTCCAGTTCCCGGCACGTCTGCAACCGTCAATGGCGCACCATTAAACTTGGTTACAGCCTGTGTTGCTCCGTTGGTCTCGAAAAGGATAGGCAGCGTACCAGTCGTTCCTGTCGGAATAGCCTGCTTCAGATTTACGAAAATCGTTCCTCTGTAGTTGGCATTCACGAAGGCGTGGTTCTTGAAGGTGAACACCACATCAGCAGTATTCACCACCACGCCCGTAGAAGCGATAGCTGCCGAACCGTTACGATTCACCCAAGTATAAGGTCTTAACCATAACATAGCGGCCTCCTTTCTTTAACCCCAGAATCCTGCATTGTTAGCAGCATTCAGTCCGTACAGACCTGCCTGATAAGCCACGCAGTTAGGGACCGCAGTGAAAGGGCTATATGGAGTAGTCACTGTCTCAGGCAACTTACACTTGATACCAGCCACCTCATTCTGCAGGCCTGCCAATACCGCATTGATAGGAGCCACTGCCTGACCAACAATCTGAGAGGTCATAGCAGAAGACTTGAAGGTGCTGTTCTCCTCACGCAGAGAGTCAATCTTGTTCTGCATCTCACGCATCTCAGCTTGCTTCTGACCATCAACGATAGTCTGGGTGCTTTCCTTGATAGCATTATGCAAGTCGCAAGTCTGCTGCTGAGTAGCATAAGCGAGAGAGGAAGCTGCACGCTCCTGACCGACTGCCACGTTGTTGATGGCATTCTGTAAAGTACCAGTCTGCTGGCACATAGCCAACTTGATATTACCATCCATAGCGGTAATGCTGTTGTTGGTCTTGCAGCAGCATTCTGCCAACTGGGTAGCGATTGCGTTGTTACCCTGCATGATGGCGGTCAATACCTGATTAGCAGTCATACCCATCTGGTTGCCGACACCGCAAATCTCCTTGCTTACACCATTGATGGCAGCGATAACGTTACCGGTAGTAGTGTTGAGAGCAGTAGCGAGCGACTGAACATCGTAGCCATTGCGCTGAACTGCCTGCATGATAACAGCCGTATTGGCATCGTTGTTAATCATAGGAGCAACACCGCCCTGTCCGTTAGGCATGAAGCCACCACAGTTGGAACCGCCGAAGAAGTTACCTCTACCCATGATGATGAAGAGAAGCAAGATGGCAAACAAATCATTGCCCCATCCGCCACCATTGCCCTTTCCGTTACAGAGAGCAATCAAACTTGGATCTACACCCTGCTTCTGCATGAGTGCTGGGAGCATAGCAAGAATGCTATTCAAACCGCCGCCTTGGCTGGTTCCATTCTCCCCGAATACGTAAGTTTTTGATTCTGACATAATAAATGATAGATTAATCGTTTCGTTCACTATTGAACTTGTTGCAAAGTTACAAAGAACTTCACCCCTTTCCTAACTATGCTCAAAATTAAAATATCAGCATTTAAGTTGCTATGTATCAGCGTTTTATGTGTGAGCAACATCTTGCCCACTTATTTAGTATCAGTCTAAATTACAAAGAAAGTAGACAAACTGGAACACAACCTATTACTATTTTTCGTATTTTTGCAAGAAATAACGCTTTAACAATTTATGAAAAGATTTTTAATAACTATAATTTGCTGTGTTGTAATTTTTAGTAATTCTGCACAAACAATTCCTCAAAAAACGAGGAATGAGTTTAAAAGTATGTTTGTTGGAATTTGTAAAGAAATGAATCAGCAAACTCCTATACATTTAGACGAGACCACAACTTTAGTGTTTATGTCATTTACTGATTGGACTCTTACGTATCACTATAAGATTGATTACTCTTATACGGATTTTACAGAAAACCAAATCAATCTTATTTTATCTAATCTAAAGGAGAATGGCGTGAAAGGATGGAGAAGAGAAATTCATACTTGGGGTAAATTCTCTTATTCTCAATATTTATCTTACCTACGGAGGTTAGGATTAAAGATAAGGTATGATTATATTGGCTATGACAACTTGCCATTTGGTAGTTTTACTATCACTTGCCGTGATTTACAATAATTTAAATATATAGATATGGAACAGAAAAAGAAATTTACACGTTTAAATGGATTTACAGAGTTCATTTTGGTTTTAGGTATTATCAACTGTGTTGGTGTCGCAGTATTAAGCTTGATTAATATGACATCAGAAGAAATATCTGTCGGCGCAGGTGTGTATAGTATCGTTGCAAGTGTTGCTGTAGCATACTTTATTGTTAAGCTACTGCAGGCAAGCAAGATTGGTTTGTATGGATATTTAGCAATGGCTGTTGTAAACATCATTGCTTCTTTTATCCTATGCGATGGGGACTATTCTATAGCTTTCCATCAGATGACCGTAAATGCTTTTCAGGTAGTAATATTATTCCTGTGCCTATTCTTCTTAAAAGCAAATAGTGTTAGTGGTTGGGATGTAATTTTTGACAAGAATAACGAATAAAATAAAAGAGGTGAGCCACTAAAGCCCACCTCTTTCTATTTAGTTCAACTTATCCAAGTCGTTCACAGCCTCCTGCATCTTTATATTGATTTGTTCTTCAATACTCTTTTTAACAACAGGGTCGTTAGTCTTTTTCATGTCTCTTCTTTTTTTGTAAATGTAATCATCAGCAGCCTTCCAGATGTTGAACGCTTTTCCTTCATCGCCATGTGTAAACTTATACAGTTTGCCATGATTTTCAACATTCTTTACTAAATCAGGTGTATCAGTTCTCATCTGCTTTAGATTGTATTCTATCTGATTAAATTCATCTGTATAGTTGTACCATTTTGATTTTGTTCGTTGCATATTATTTCCCTCGGAAGGAGTATAGTTGAATACTCTATAAAGAGGAATCTGGTTTTTGTCGAACTTACTCCATTCTTTAGAAAAGCCCTCACCAAATCCTTCTTCGCTCTTCACTCCAGATACGACACCCTTTATTGCAGCACTACCAGTATCAAAAGCTCTTCTTATTGTTGAACCCATACCACCTGTATAGCTGTCAATTACATGCTGCCAACCGTAAGGTGCAGTAAGATAGTCAAGCGTTTCGTTTCCCTTCATATCAGGATTAGAAGCGTCAATACCATTTGTGCTTTGGTTAGCCCATTTGTTGATGGTCATATAAATATCACTGGTGTTATCATACGCACTCTTCCATCTTGGAGCCTTATCAAGATAATCCTTGTCACGGTAGAAAGGTCTTCCGGTCCAATCTCGATTAAATCCGAGTTCTCCGAAAGCTTCAATAGTGGTTGGTGTTACTCCAAGTAATACATCTTCGCCGACTTCCTTGATACTACTGCTTGGAGAATGATGTCCCAAGAAGTCAGAAGCTGGAATCAGCTGGGCTATTTGTCCTAAGATGTCGTAACCGATTGGTGTATCACTCTTTAGATTTTCGTTCACAACATATCCGGCAGCAATATCTCCAATACCAAAGGATGCTCTTAATTCAATGCCAAGAGGTATTGTTTTGAACTTGCGATGCCCCCAATAGATACAGATATTATTTCTGCGCTTCCATTCAGGAAGTTCTGCGTATGGGTCTTTAACTCCGTTTCTGTCTTTTTCATCCTCACGACTTATAAGATATTGATTAATAAGTGCCTGAGCAAGACCTAAGCCAAAAGGCATGAAACCAAAAGATATGGCAGTAGTTATTGTTGCGCTCTTGTAGTTCTTAAACAACAGGTTTGCACCTTGTACACCAGCATTATAGAACTGTGTATGATTCTTCATCCAACTATTAAAGAAACCGATAGCACCACGGAACCTCTTATCATTTTTGCTATCATACTCTGTTTTCAGAGTTCCGATAGCATCACCGCTTCCGTGACGGTTAAAGTTGCCAGAAACCTCCTTTGCGTCATAAACGCTCTTGCCGATACTTCTTCCATGTTTTCTTGAAGTACAGTAAGTAGAATAGCGAGCGATACCTTCTACAATCTCGTTGGCAGCCTCAATAAATGATAAACCTTTCTTTATTTTCTTAACAAGCCATCTGTCCGCATCCTTATTGCCTTTCTTGATCAAGTTATCGTATTCCTTAGTCAAATCTTCAAATTTCTTGATTTGAATGAATCCAGTCTGCCCACCATTATCCATGAACTCCTTAAACATTTTTTCACGCTCATTGTTCATATCGAGCTTATCTTCTCTGTATCTGCGGAACATAGTTAGATAATTTCCCCTACCAGAAAGATTCGTGATAGAACGCATATTCCCTGCATACTCTTTTAAGAAATCCTTGGTATATTTAAAGCCCTCTTTTGTAACATTAGCAGATGCTGATGTTAAATCTCTGAGCATATTTGACGACATGAAGTCAGGGTTAAACGAAGTGTTGAATTGAGCAAGTTTTCTTGTAATCTTGGCATCAATTTCTGATATTGCATTTCTTGTTCCAGAATCAACCAATAAACCATTGATAGCTTGTGCTGCTCTTGGGTTTCCCTGGCATACAAAACTTTTTTTCTTTCCTGCAATATACACATCTACAATGTGCTCAGATTTATTCTTCGCACGTTGGAACTTAAACCCAATATCTGCCTTGTTTTTAAGCAATTTAGCATCGCCGCTTGCTTGCTTGGCTTTCATACTGTTCTCAAAACTTTGTAAGATGTTACTAATTTGCTCTTGTGTAGCATCTTCTGGTATCTGAGGAGTAACTTCCTCCCAGACTTCATTACCATCAATAGTATGCTTCTCTGCCCAAGGATTAATCTCTACAAAGATTCTATTCTTGGCATCTCCGTTTTCGTAGGCAGAAATAAATCTTGCAAGATGCTGTTTTACAACATTCTTGCCTCCATTGATAATCGAAGCTTTAGCCATGGCAGATATTTGAGCCAGCACATTAACATCACTTAGGCTACTTCTTCCCTTCGCATTAGCGAGTGTCGGACCAACATAATTAGTTATATCACCTTTCTCTGTTATGTAGCCGTAAACATCTTCTGCTGTAGTATCATCAAATTTCCTTAATGGAACGTACCACTGAAACATACCTTTCAAATAGTCTCTCTCTACTTCATCTGCAAACCCACTTGTATATTGTTGGTCAATAATATAATCAGTTGCAGCTTTTTTCTTTGACCAGAAATCTTTTACCAAGTTCCCGCCCAATTTTCTTTCTACACTCATTACGTTATCAATAGCGAGTCTGTCATCGTACTTTTCGCCTATATCTTTTTTTTGCATACCATGGAATCCAGAATAATCATGCTCATCAGCAACGTAAGATATATCAACGTTACTACGAATCCATTCATCCATCTGATTAAGATATTCATCAAAGCGGATTTTTCCTTGTTCTAATTCGCCAGACAAATCTTTATGTTTCTTTGCCCATTCAGCTTGCAAGGAAGTTACATTCGGATTTTTGTCCTTTTTCATAACACGGATAGCATCACGAACAAAGAATACACGATTTCGCTCCAAACCATGCTTGGTAATCATATAAAGCTGCGCATTTCGTAATTGCTCGTCTTTATTTTTCCCGTCAACCAACGCTACAACCTTCTGGAACACTTCACCAAGAGGCTCGGTTATCTTTCGGTCGTATGAGTCAGACACCTGCTGAACCTTACTGTCCATACTATTTTGTGCCATTAGCGGATTGAAAGAAGAAGGAATGTTATTCCATACATCTTTTTCGCCGGAAATTACTTCCATAGCTTCTTGCAGAGATTGCATATGGTCAACAGTACTCTCCTTGAAAGCATAGAGTTTGGTTGCAAGCCTTCTATTGTATTCTTCAATCTTAGATGCAGTTGTAGGTGTTGTACGGAAATGAACCTTGCCGTCGATTGCCTCCTCAAAGTCCTTATGATTCAAATCTAACAAATAGTCATGATTCTTTCCGTCATTATCAAAGTACATTCCATTTCTCTCAACCACACTCCGAATATCCTCATGGTCGAGACGGTATTTCACCGCCTCGGCTCTCAGTTTCCAATATGGATCATTCGGATTCTTCTGCAAGTTTTTGCTCAACCAAAGGAGATATTTCACGTCCTTGGTGTTTGGAGCAATACGATAGCCTAACTCATGCAGGAAATCTGTAACCTTGTTCCTGATGGTATTCCAGAAGCCATACTCACCCTTGCCTTCCTCTGCCATTCTTGCGATACCCTCCTCTATGGCATTACGATAGTCCAATGGGCTGTACTTCATTTCTTCCGCAACAAGCTTCTTTAGACCTGCATTCTCGGGTTTGTCAAGGTCATACCACACACTGTCAAGGAACTTGTCGAAGCTCTCTCCCATCAGTCCGCGCATTCCCTTGTGTCCCACGGTCTCATGCCAGATAGTCTTTTCAGCAGTGTATCGGTCATGGATATTTGGCATATAAAGATGCACCTCGCCAGTCTTTTCATCGTACCAACCGGTTATATTTCTGCCTTCCTCAATAGCTGCCTTTGCTGCCTTGTTGGTGATTTCATCAACCGATGAAACCATCTTCACCTTACCGCCAGTCTTCTGAGCCACCTTCTCCACATGGCTCTCAACCAATGAAGAAGGATAGTTGCCATCACCATGGTCCGTGCGGAACTTGGTGCCGCCGCCCTTGCCCCATACCTTGAAGGCATCCTTTGTCATTTTCACGTTAACGAACTTAGCCTGAGGGAACTCCTGTTCCAAATCAGCCATCTGCTGCAAGAACTTCTCCTTGGTTTCAGGAGCCTGTCTTCCCGATTCAACGGTAGTGATAGGAACGCCCAGTTTAGCCAACTCTCTCACCTGATTAGGAGTAACCACATTCCAAGGAATAGCCAAGCCTGTGCCCTTCAACTGCTCTGCGATACTCTCAGCCACCTCAGAATCAGGAACCACTCTCACCGCCTTTCTCCAGCGTGACAACATCACCTGTCTCTGTCTGTCCTTCGGAAGAAGACTGTTCACGGAACCAGAGTGCCATGGCACAAGACCCACGGCATCCTTTGCACCCTCGGCATGATAGCCGCTCGTCTTCTCGCTCTCTGGAATCTCCCATTCCACAACCTTGATATTACCTCTTGCGTAAGCACCTGTAAACTGGTCGTTCATCATTGAAGTGGAAGTGTGCATATAAGGATTGTAGGCAGCAGGCACATCGCCCTCTCCAATACCCTTATTCTTGTCAGTCTTCACAAGGGTAAACTTGCCGTTCTTTACAAGATCAGGTCGCTCGTCTGCGCCCATCCATGCACCAATCTCTGTAGCATCGGTACGCTTGCCGTCAATGATAGCAGCCATAGGGGAGTACAACTTACCGTCCACCTCCTGCATTCCGCTATACATTCTGAAAGTCTTCTCCTTATTGAGGCGGTCCAGCTCATCCTTATCGGTAACTCTGTAGGCATAGCCATTTTCCCCAATATCATTCATGGCAATATCATCAATCTTTTCATTGAAATCATCCATGATGTCATTGAGCGCCTTATCCATCTTGCTCTTGTCTGATACTTCAAAGAGTTTGTTCCAGGCGTTCTTTAAAGCTTGCCACAAGGAGTTGTCGCCACGGTTGCGCAACTCCCTGGCAGCATTCATAATTCGCTCGCCAAAAGGAATACTAAGTATGTTCCTTTGCTTTTCGTCTGACATTTCAGCAGCAAATTCATATTCATCCTTGCCGCCATAGTCTCTTTCGTTTCCTTTCTCCCAAACTATTCTACCGTCAGCCTTGGCCTTATTGTAAATGTCGATAACAGTCTTTACGGCTTCTATCTGCTTAGGAGTAAGCATGCCTTCTGCCTTTCCGTTCTTTACAAGATGGATAGCACCCATAGTAGATTGATGTATCAGCTCATGGATGATAGTATGGCCAGCCTCATTCAGCTTTGTGTATGTTCTTGATAAGGTGTCAATAAAAAGGTTAATACTTCTATCAGGCATAGCCTCACCCATATCACTTCTCTCGTCACCCTCATTCACGCCACCGAACTCTACGCCAAGCCGCTTGGCTATATCGCACGCCTTCTCAAAGAGTCTTCTTGCGCCTTCTTCTTTGCTTGAATTTGTCGCCTCAAAGAGTCTATATATATCTGCAAAAGAGGCTTTAGCTCCTCTTCGCAATCCATAGCCATCTGCGAGAGCTTTGGCTCGAACTTCGCGATAGTCCATTTCTCTCCTTGCGGCAGTTTCGGCAGCTCTAAGTTCAACTGTTTTAAGTTGTACAAGATGTGCTCTACTTGTCTTCTCTCCATTTCCAAGAGTTCGTTCCCAGTATCTAACTTCATTTTCTAATCCGTTTAAAGTGTAAGTAATTTCAGAAGCCTTGTATTTAGAAAATTCTGAGGTATAGTAGTCGAGATGTCTGTTAAACTCGACTTTATCCCCATCCGACAAGTCTTTAGTCAACTCGTCAACTCTATCCTCAAACTTCTTTTCTATCTGCGAAGATACGTTTTTATCTACATCTTCCGGAATGATTCTACTATTCTTAA
>ERZ1034917.475-NODE-475-length-35992-cov-10.897654_pt1 | contig 35992 bp, 27 predicted proteins | sample MGYA00520605_ERZ1034917 | MGnify/ENA primary metagenome ERZ1034917 (study PRJEB33766, sample SAMN09781784) | gut metagenome | biome: gut microbiome | host: Homo sapiens | place: Madagascar | study: EMG produced TPA metagenomics assembly of the PRJNA485056 data... | reverse complement strand
AGGTGCCGCTGCCGGGTGCGCACGCCAATGCCCCTCCGGGGGGCGTGCGGGCAACCAGCATAGGCAAAGCATTGGTCGGTCTGCATAACCACTTACACGGCATATAAATAAGGCCGTAATACCATTTACGCGGCACATAAGTAAGACTACGTCGCCTTATACGCGGCGCACAACAAGCGCGGGTTCGCACCGCGAACGAATGTGAGGGAATTACTTGCCTTTGGCAAGTAACGAGGAACGGTAGTGACGAAGCCGAACGTAGTGAGCGAAGCCCCCCTGGCGTAGCCCGCAACGCGGGCGATGAAGGGTTGGCCGCCGCAGGCGGACAAGTAAGCGGCGAAGCCGCGCCCGCGAGCGGAAGTGCCCCGCAACCGGACCGGCCTCCGCCACCGGCGAGGGGGTCCGGGGGACGTGCGCGACGTCCCCCGGAGCCATCCGCAGGCCGGAGGTCCGGCGCTCACTACCCTCCGGGCCCCCTGCCTGTTCTTGCGGCAATGCAAAGTTGAATATAAAACTCACGTGCGGCTTGAAAGCGGAAATGAATCTCCGCACTCCAAAGACGCTTCGCGTCGCAGGAGCAAGCCTCCAAGGGGAAATCCCATTTCCGTAAACTTGCATACAATGCAACTATCCGGCGACCTCGCGACCGGCTATCTCGGCGATTCCAAGGCGGGAGAACAGGTCGGTTTCTGGATCAGGACCACAACCGGAGAAACACTGGCCAGTAATTTTTTCTGGACTCAGAATCTGGTGCAGCAAAGCCAATATGTCTCCGGCACCGATCATGACCTCGGCTTCGGAGACAACTTTTTCGACGTTCACTGGACACATCCGGACTATCTCAGCAACCTCACCATCGGTGTCGGTGAAAGAGCCCCTGCACCGCCCACCGGCCAGCCGCTTCCCAACGCCTGGATTACCCTGCCGTTCGGCGGAAGCGCTTGCGCCGCCAGCGTCTGCATCCGCCGCCAAAGCCGGGCCTGACCGTTCCTTCGCATACCGCATGGAATTTTCCTGTTGCAATACAGGCCATCCGGTGCTATATTGCAGGAAACTGTTCAGGAGAAAACATCATGTATTGTATCCGCTGCGGCCTGCAATTGCCGGATGACGCCAAGAGCTGTTCCCGGTGCGGCACTCCCGTTCCCGGCATGGCTCCGCCGCAGTCCGGCCTGCCGTGGGCGATCCTTGCCTGCGTCTGCTGCTGTCCCGCCACCGGGATCGTCGCGATCGTCTACGCCCTGAAATCGGCGGAGCTGTTCAAACAGCAGAAGTGGGAGGAAGCCCGGAAAGCCGCCGCGAAATCAGTCCGCTGGTCCTGGATCTCCGTCCATACCGCCATTGTGCTCACGCTGGCCTACATGGTCTACGGCGTAATCCTGCTCTACCGGCAGCTCGATCAATTCGACCAACTGATGAAATGAACATCCGTCAACCGCTTTCACTCAAACATCCGCTGGTTCTGGCCGCGGGAGCAGCCGCGGCGGCGGCCGGAGCCGTGCTGCTTTACTTCTCGCCGCCCGGCAGGAGCTGGTATCTTCCCCCCTGCCCGCTTCACGAACTGACCGGCCTGTATTGTTCGGGCTGCGGCACCACCCGCTCTTTCTACGCCCTGCTGCATGGGCGTTTCGCGGAGGCGGCCACCTGGAATCTGCTGTTGTATCCGGCGCTGCTCCTGGTTGCGCTGCTGCTGTTCCGGCCCCGCCTTGCGCTCAACCGATACCTCTGCGTATCGGTACTGGCCGTCATTCTGATCTACTGGGTGCTGCGGAATTTGCCGTGGTACCCCTTCACCTTATTGGCGCCGCACTGAAAATGATGCACAGGATTCTGATTATCGGCTGTTGCGGCGCGGGAAAAACCACCCTTGCCCGGGAACTCGGCGCCCGGCTGGGTCTGGAGCCGGTCCATCTCGACCGGCTCTGGTGGCGGCCGGGCTGGCGGGAACGCGGCCGCGAGGAGTTCGACGCGGAGCTGGCGGAACTCCTCCGCCGCCCGGAGTGGATTCTCGACGGCAACTTCCAAAGGACGCTCCCGGAACGGCTGAAATTCGCCGACACCGTGATCCTGCTGGAATATTCCCGGAGCCGCTGCCTGTGGAACACATTCAAACGTTACTTCCGCTATCGCGGCACTTCGCGGCCCGATGTCGGCGAAGGCTGCCCGGAGCGGCTGAACCTCCCTTTTCTGCGCTACATCTGGAACTACAACCGCGTCACGCTGCCGCGCGTACAGGCCGCCCTTGAAGCGGCTCCGGCCGGATGCCGGATCATCCGCCTCGCTTCCCCGGCGGCGACGGCGGCGTTTCTGAAACGTTTTTCCTGAACATGCGGGGCTTTACAATGTATTTTCCTGACCCGCAACTGCTTCTGCATCCTGCTGCGGCGATTGAAAGGTCTCGCGGAGCCATTCGGCAGCCCTGCCGCCGTCGGTCAGCAGCATCCGGCCGACGCTGAATGCCAGCGGTCCCGCCCACAGCAGCGCGACCGCCGCGATCACTCCAACAGCCAGCAGCGTCCGGCCGCGCCGATATGCGAATTTGCGCAATTCGCGCGGTACTTCAGGAGGACCGCTCGGCGGAAACGGAAAGTAGTCCATTCGCTGCCGTTTATTCAGGATATCCAGCGCCTGCTCTTTCATCGTACACATCGCCCGGTAAAAACAGGTAAAAGCGATGATGCAGAGGATGAAACCGGCCAGCGGAATCCAGCCGACCAGCCACGAACAGCAGAAAATGCAGCAGGCGACCAACGCATTCTGAACGCCGCTTTCCCGCTGCCGCAAGCCGCTTTTGAAGTGGAGTTTCTCCAGTTTGACCGCCAGCGAATAAATCGCGTTGAACACCCAGAACATGCCGAAAACCGGGATGAACAGCAGCGCCAGCCGGATCACCGGCGGCAGCCGGTTCTGCGAATGCGGAATCAGGCTCCAGAAGAATCCGAGCAACGTGATGCTGCTCCAGCTGAGGATCAGCATCACGATTACGGACACGGCGGAATAAATCAGGATTCCATTCACACCGAATACCAGCCGGATATTTTCGAGCGCGAAAGAGAGCAGAAACAGCACTCCGCACGCCATCACCGAATGGAAGAACCAGACGAACCGCCTTTCTATCGCATGTTCCCGGATCGCCCATCGCGCGCAAAGCGTCGGCATCATCGCGCCGAACACAGTGAACTGCATCATCTCCCAATTCGCGCCGTCCCGGGAAATCCGGCTCTCTGCCCCGATGATTCCATCCGCCGTCATTTCAGCGACTTCCGCAAACGAATAGCGCCGCTCTCCGAAACCCATGATCAGATAAGAGCCCTGTTCCATACCGCCCCCGCTGGTTGTACCATAGTCGGAGTTACTATATCCGTCCGGAGAGCGGCTGTCAACCCGGAATGCGAAGATTTTCCTCCGCTTTCCCGTTACTCCGCAACAGTTCCCTGCCGGCCGAGCAATTCACCGGAGGGCAGTTCGACGATGTACGCCCTACCGCCGACCGTGACCGTGATGCTCCTGAGCTCCCGATTCATCCTGCCGTCGGCAACGGCAAGCTCGACCTTGCCTTCCCGGAACTTCGCCGCCAGCGCGCAGGGGGCGGAGACCGTCACCGCGCCGAAAGGAGTTTCCAGTCCGGCTGAGGCGTCGTAAAACACCGCTTCGACCGTATTCCCCAGCCGGGCCGCCTGAACCTTCACCGTATTGGAAAGGATCTCCGGCAGCCGCTCCGGCACCTTGCCGTCACAGGAGACGAAGTAGGCGTAGGAACCGTCCTTCACCTCGCGGCCATGGTCGATCCACATCGAGAAAAGCTCAACCTCGTTCTCTTTGACGCTTTTATTTGCTTCCGAAAGCTTCCGCCATCCGGTGATGCGTTTTTCGCTTTTATGCGCGATTTTTCCGGAGGTCGCCTGCAGCAGCACACCGTACACGAAGCCGTTGTTTTCCACCCACTCGACGCCGTGCTTTCGCACCACCGGATTGTTGCCCTTTCTCAGGGTCTGTTCGACCGTGGTGAAGATATTGCCGTCGTATTCGGGGGCGAGGTTTTCGATGCCCGCGCCGAGCGCGAGAAAGAGGTCTCCGAAGAAGAAATACGCTTTGTTCGCCCGGAGTTTCAGAATTTCCGGATTCTCCTCACGGCGGGCGGGATTCTCCACAACCGAGTCGTTCACCTTGTCGAAAATGAATCCGGCGACCGCGTCCTGATCCGGCAGCACCGCACCGGCGGCGAAGTCGCCCCGGGAACCGTAACCGAGCCAGTTCTCGACCGGCTTGAGTTCTTTCACCTGCCGCTCGGTGGTGCCGGGAAGCATGGTCAGGATCGCCGCGCCGAGCGCCCTGGAACTTTCGCCGCCTTCGCGTTCAAAAATGGTCTGGCCGTCGCAGGTGAACAAATTGAAACCGCTGGCGCCGCCGTAATAGCTCTCCAGCCCGTTGGTGCGGTTGGAGACCATGTTCACGAACACATAATAAGCCGGATTCTTGCGGATCAGGTCGTCGTTGTTGAAGAAGTACCGGGTGCCATGATACTGTCCCATCGGGAAATTCAGCATGAAAAGATTCTTCGCTTTCGCCTCCCTGCGGAACTGGTCCAGCTCGGCCCGCTGCTCAGCCGAAAGTCGGTCGCGGAAGTTCCGGTTCAGGTTGTCGGCCAGCGTCAGCGACGGAATCACCCGTTTATCCCCGTAACCGGGCCGGGCGTTGCCGCGCTCCAGCACCGGCGGAATCGTCCCCTTGTAGAAGTAGAACGAAGAGCCGCGGAAGAAGTTGAAAAGAGCATCCAGCGCCCGTGCGTCCAGCGCCGCCGCCCACGGCGTTCCCTTCAGCTTCGCGATGATGTTCAGCGAACCGTTGGTGCCGTGGATCGGATATCCCCAGATCAGGCACTGGCGGCCATGCCCCCAGCCCGCGCCGTCGGCGGTGAAACCCTCGATCCAGAACGCGTCGTCATAGGTGTTCTGCGACACATTCGAGATGCTTTTGTTGACCACCTCGCTCAACACGTCCACCATCTCCGGCGAATCGTTGACCAGCGCCGCCTCCAGCAGCGGCCGGTAGGCGGTCGCGTTGCCGCCTACCCACCAGACATGCTTGCGGAAGCGCTGCACATCGACGATTTTCGCATCCGTCGCGTCGCCGCGCACCGGCTGGCTCCACGCCTGGAACGCGAGCTTTTTCAGCGCGGCGGCAACCTCCGGCCGGCGCCCCGACTCCATATCGCCGATCATCGCCAGATAGATCCACGCCCCCGCTTTCGGCATCGCGAAACAGGAGCCGTGAAAACGGCCGTTGCGGATTTTATTTCCCCGGTCGAATTCGATCTTCGCGTAATTCAGCACGCCCCGGTAAAGTTTTTCCTTTGCGGCGGCGCGTTCCTCCTCCGCAAACTTGCCGTCGCGCAGGTCCAACGCGATCCGCAGCAGCCGGTCGAAAGCGCTGGTGAGCATGTTCAGCACCGGCGTCTGGATCTGCATCGTGTCGAATTTCGGATCACCCCAGTTGTTCTTCCAATACTCCGACTCCAGCTTTGCCAGATCCCGGAACGAACCGTTGCCGTCCAGTTGCGCCAGCAGCTCCGCGCCGGAGCGTTTGTCCGACAGATCCAGCCACGGCGTTGTTTTGGCCAGCTCCCGTTTCATGTTCAGCACCGTGTCCCGCTTCTGCGCGGAATCCGCCCCCGTCAGCAATCCGGCACACAGCGCCAGTCCGATCACACCAATCCGTTTCATTGCGATATTCTCCTTCATTCCACTTCGGGGGCTTTGTAATGGTTCATGCCGCCCAGTTGCTTCCATTTGACATACACGTAAATCAGCACGGCCGTCGCGATTACCGTGAAGATGAAATCCCACACGAAAATGAACCGGTAGCCGAAGCGGTCGATCGCCAGCCCGCCGCCCCAGTTCGCGACGATCACCAGCACGCTGTTCACCATCGCGTTGGCGCTGGAGAACTGGCCGTACTTCTCCGGCGGAAACAGCGCGATATACATCGGCACGCTGCTCAGCGTCTGCACCGAATAGACGATCACGATCACAATTCCCACCGCGAAGAACGTCGCATAGTCCGTCACGTGGAAGTATCCCCACACATTGATCAGGATCACCAATACGCCGCTCCACAGGAACACCCGCAACGGATGCAGCTTGTCCATAAGATATCCCATCAACAGGATTACGCCAAGCGAAACCAGCGAGCCGATCCCCATGATCCGGCCGAACTGCGCCTCGGTCAGGTGCAGTTCCCTGGTGGCGAACAACAGATTGAACACCGACCGGCACACCGTCGAAACCTGCGTCATCGCCGTCCCCAGGAACAGCATCGAATAAAACGGACTTCTGTAACACTGCCGGAAATAGATTCCCATCCAGTTCACCAGCCGTTTCGCAACCGGAACCGTTGCGGCCTGATACTGCGGCGGAGGCGGATATTCCCCCTCTTTCACGAAAAAGCACATCAACGCGAAGCTGACCGCGTACAGAATGCCGATTCCGGTGTAAATCCACGATGAATATTCGCGCGCATACTCCATCAGGAAGTAGTTGAACACAAACCCCGCCGCGGTGAACGACAGATTCAGAAACGCCATGAAGCGCCCGATGAACCGGTGCGGAATCACGTCCGCGAAGATGTAATAATAGATCGACCCGATGATCAGGTTGAAGAACTGGAAGAATACCGCGAAAACGCAGACCAGCACGATCCCCAGCGTCGCCGGGGAGACGCCGGGCAGCACGGTCGCGTGCAGCAGCGCCGCCGCCTCCGGCGTCCAGCCGAGCAGGATCAGGAACAGCGCCACGAACGGGGTCGCGAAAGCGAGATACGGAATCCGTCTGCCCCATTTCGTGCGCGTCCGGTCGCTGGTCGTGGAGAGGATCGGATTCGTCACGAAGTTCATCGCCGCCGGAATGCTGCCGACCACCAGCCCGATCAGCGCCCCCGACGCATGGAACGAATCCAGCGTCAGCGGCAGCAGCGTCGGCACCAGCACATAGGCCAGCATGCTGTAGCAGAAACCGCCCCACAGCATCCAGCCGCACACCGCCAGCACTCCGCCGAGCGTATAGTGCAGCGTACCGACCGAATACGGTTTTTCAAGAGCGGTTTCCATCGCACGTTTCCTCCTGTTACCGGATCGGTTCCGAGCAGTAGATGCGCCCCTCGTCGGCCTTCAGGCTGTAGTGGAGCCTGCCGCCGGAGAGCCGGACCGTTTCATCGCCGTTGTTCACGTAGAGCCGCGCCGGAGCACCGGGCAGCTCAAGGACGCCGTCGAGCTGTCTGCCGGAGACGTTCGAGAGCATCAGGATGAATTTGCCGTCCACCGTCCGGCAGCCGTACCAGAGTTCATCGCCGCGTTCGACCTTCGCGTTGGCAGCGAAGCCGTTGAAGTATGGAGCGAACGCCTTGACCACGCGCATTACCTGCGTGAACTCGGCGCGGTTCTTTGTCGGGCTGAACACGGTGTAGATGCCCCAGCGCGGATTCATTCTGCGGTCGCTGTAGAGCCAGTAGATCAGGCCGTTCGCGCCGGAGAGAATGCTGGTGGTAACCTGGCCGCGCATGCGTTCGATGCTGCCCGGATAAGTCGGAGTCGGCGGACGGTGCGGGTGGTCCGGGTCGTTCACCAGCGCCAGCGCCCGTTTTTCGGCGTCCTGATACTCCGGCGAATCTTTCGGATAGTCGCCGCGCTTTTTGCCGTTGACCTCCTCGTCGTAGAAGGAGTTGGGATTCAGCGAGCCGCCGCTTTCACAGCCGAACGCGGAGTCATGGGTGTTCAGGATCGGCAGCGACTGCATGTCGTGCCATTCACCGGCGGCCTTTTCGGCGTACTCCTTCGCGGTTTTCGCCATGCCGACGGCGTGACCGTGATACCACTGCGGGATATCGACGTCGACGCTGTCCTGAAACTCCTTCTGATACCAGCTCGAACTGACGGTGGTGTGGTAGGGATCGAGCTTGCGCACCATGTCGTTGAAAAAGACCAGCTGTTCGGGATCGACCCCGTAGATGCCCGGCTCGTCGAAGAGATACCACCAGCAGAGCGCCGGGTGGTTCATGTATCTGACCACGCGCTCCATCACCGGTTTGAAGTTCGATGCGGCGATCTCGGTGTGCTGCAGGTGGATCATGCCGTAGCAGTTTTCCTTTTGCAGCGTGTCGAGAAATTCCCGCATCGGATAGGCGTCGCCGAGCCGGGTCATCGTGTAGTTATGGAACACGTTGAAGCCGAACTTCTTCGCATCTTTGATCTGTTCGATGTCCACCGCGTAGATCGCCAGCGGCGTGAAAGGCTTGCCGTTCAGCAGCGAAATTTTGTTGGTGTAGTCGCTGACCGTCGGAATCGATTTATGGTGCGATACATACATGGTGTACAGCTTGCCTTTCGCCGTGACGGCCACGGTGTTCAGGCCTTCGTTCCAACCTTTCTGCGGCCGCAGTGAAACGGTCACGCCGTACCGGTGGAACCGGTTCTCCAGGCCGTTGACCGTCACTTTGTCCACGCCGTCGTTGAAAGCGGCGCGGCTGAAATCCACAAAGGAGTTGGCGCGCGGCGCATGGGCGAAATCGACGGTTTCGCGCAGCACGGCGAGCTTTTTCATCGCTTCCGCCGGAGCGGGTTTCGGAGCGGCCAGCGCCATCGCAACCGGCATTGCGCATAACAGGGCCAGAACGGCCGGCAACAGGTGAAGTTTTTTCATGATATCTCCTTGTTTTTATCAGGTTATTGGAGGTTGAAACGTTTCGTGGCGGCCTTGCCGAGCAGCTCGCCGCCGGGCAGTTCCAGCCGGTACGGCTTTCCGTCCACCGTGACGGCAAGTTCGCGCAGATTCCGGTTCATCAGCCCGTCGGCGGCGGTCAGTTCGACGGAGGCGCCGTCGAATTTGGCGACCAGCGCGCACGGGGCCGACACCGAGATCGTGCCGTGCGGCGTTTTCAGGCGGACGGAGGCATCGTAGAAGATCGCTTCCACCGTGCCGTCCAGCGCCGCGGCCTGAACTTTTACCGTATTGGCAAGGATTTCCGGCAGCCGCTCCGGCGCCTTGCCGTCACAGGAGACGAAATAGGCGTAGGACCCGTTGTCCACATTGCGGCCGTGATCGATCCACATCGAAAAGAGTTCGACCTCATTCTCCCCGGCGTTCTTATTGGCTTGCGAAAGTTTCCGCCAGCCGGTCATGCGTTTTTCGCTTTTATGCGCGATTTTCCCGGTGGTCGCCGGCGGCAGCACGCCGTACACGAAGCCGTTGTTTTCCACCCACTCGACGCCGTGCTTCGACACAACCGGACTGCCGCCCTTTTTCAGGGTCTGCTCGACCGTGGTGAAGATGTTGCCGTCGTATTCGGGGGCGAGGTTGGTGATTCCGGCACCGAGGGCGAGGAAGAGGTCGCCGAAGAAGAAGTACGCCTTGTTCGCACGGAGCTTCAGTATCTCGGGATTTTCCTCCTTGCGGGTCGGAGTTTCGACCACCGCGTAGTTGACCTTGTCGAATATGAAACCGGCGGCGGCATCCTGATCCGGCGCAACCGCCCCGGCGGCAAATGCCCCCTTGCTGCCGTAACCGATCCAGTTCTGAACCGGATTGAGTTGCTTCACCTGCCGCGCAGTGGTGCCGGGCAGCATGGTCAGCGTCGCCGCGCCGAGGGCTTTGGCGCTTTCGCCGCCCTCGCGTTCGAACAGGGTCTGGCCGTCGCAGGTGAAGAGATTGAAGCCGTTGGCGCCGCCGTAATAGCTTTCGAGGCCGTTGGTTCGGCTGCTCGCCATATTCACAAAGACATAATAGTCAGGATTCTTGCGGATCAGGTCGTCGTTGTTGAAGAAGTACCGCGTGCCGTGATACTGCCCCATCGGAAAATTCAGCATGAAGAGATTCTTCTCTCCCGCTTCCCGGCGGAACTGGTCAAGTTCGGCAAGCTGCTCCTTGTTCATCCGCAGCCGGAAATCCCGGTTCAGGCTGTCGGCCAGCGTCATCGACGGGATCATCCGCTTATTCGCATAGCCGGGATGGGCGTTGCCCCGCTCCAGCACCGGCGGGATGGTCCCCTTGTAGAAGTAGAACGCCGAACCGCGGAAAAATTCAAAGACCGTCTGCAGTACCTCCGGGCTGAGGCTCGACGCCCACGGCGTGCCGTTCAGCCGCGCGATGATGTTCAATGAACCGTTGGTGCCGTGGATCGGATATCCCCACACCAGGCACTGGCGGCCATGTCCCCAGCCCGCGCCGTCGGCGGTGAAGCCCTCGATCCAGAACGCGGTATCGTAAGTATTCTGCGACACGCGCGAAATGCTGCGGCGGGCGACCTCGGCGGTCACGTCGACCATCTTCACGGAGTTGTTGACCAGCGCGGATTCCAGCAGCGGCCGGTAAGCGGTCGCGTTACCGCCGACCCAGCCGGCATTGCCCCGGAACCGTTCGATCCGCACCGGGTCGCGGTCGGTCGCGTTGTTGCGCAGCGGCTGGCTCCACGCCTGAAACGCGAGGCGCTGCAAAGCTTTCGCCACTTCCGGGTGCTCGCCAGAAATCATATCTTTGTAGTTCTGGAAGTAGATCGCGACGGCGGCCTGCGGCATCGCGAAGCAGGAGCCGTGAAAGCGGCCGTTCTGCATGCCGTCGCGGCTGAACTCCATCTTTGCGTAATTCAGGACGCCCCTGTAGAGCCTGCGTTTCACCTCGGCGCGCCCGGCCTCGGGAATCTTGCCGTCGGCGAGATCGCCGGAGATGCGTTTGAGCTGCTCGAAGGCGGGAACCAGCAGTCTGTTGAGCACCTTCTGCTGCAACTCCCACTGGTCGAACTTCTTCCGGCCGTAGTTGTTCTTCTTGAATTCGTTTTCCAGCTCGCGCAGATTGGCGAAGGAACCGTTGTCGTCGAGCAATTCAGCAAGTTCCGCGCCGGATCGGGTTTCAGCGGTATAAAAGCGCTGGGTGCTCCACTTGTCGCGCAGCTTCCGGAGCGCATCGGTTTTATCAGAGGCGGAAGCGGCCAGCGCGATCAGCAACGCCGCCAATACGGGAATCCACTGTTTCATGATCATTCTCCTCAATCGGTCGGCGGCGGCACGTATCCCTTCGCCCCGCCGAGCTGTTTCCATTTGATATAGACATAAATCAGCGCCAGGGTCGCGCCGACGGTGAAGATGGTGTCCCACGCGAAGATAAAGCGGTAGCCGAAACGGTCGATCGCCATGCCGCCGAAGTAGTTCGCGAAGATCAGCAGCACGCAGTTCATCATCGCGTTGGCGCTGCAGAACTGGCCGTACTTGTCCGGCGGGAACAGGTCGACGAAGACCGGCCCGTTGCTCAGGTACTGGATCGCATAGACCACTGAAATCGCAATACCGACCACAAAGAACGACGCATAGTCGGTCACATAGTAATATCCCCAGATATTCGCGAGGATCACGATGATGCCGCTTCCCAGGAAGACCCGCAGCGGATGGATCTTATCCATCACATAGCCGACCAGCACGATCACCACCGCCGAGACCACCGACCCGGCGGCCATCACCCGCCCGTACTGGGCGGCGGTCATATGCAGTTCTTCAGTGGCGAAAAGCAGATTGAAAGTCTGGCGGCAGATGGTCGACGCGTTGTTCAGCGCGGTTCCGAGAAACAGGAACGTGAAGAACGGATGGCGGTAGCACTGCCGGAAGTAGATTTTCACCCAGTTCACCAGCCGCTGATACCACGGCAGTTCCGCCTCCTGAAACTGCTTCGGCGGCGGATACTCCCCCTCTTTCACGAATATGCACATCAGCATGAAGCAGACCAGATACAGCAGTCCGATGCCGGTGAAGACCATCGGCGCGTAATCGATCACATAGGGCATCACAAATAAATTGAACAGCAATCCGCTGCCGGTTCCGGCGAGGTTCAGCGCCGCCATGAACCGGCCGATGAACTGGTGCGGGATCACATCGGCGAACACATAATAATAGATCGAGCCGACGATCAGGTTGAAGAACTGGAAGATCACCGCGAAAACGCAGATCAGCAGAATACCGAGCGAATTCATCGACATTCCCGTGATGAAATGCGCGTGCAGATAGTTCGTGATCGGCGGCACCCAGCCGATCAGGATCATGAACAGCGCGACGAAAGGAGTCGCCGCAACCAGATACGGGATTCGCCTGCCCCAGCGGGTACGGGTCCGGTCGCTGGCGGTGGAGAGGATCGGATTCATCACGAAATTCATCGCCGCCGGAATGCTGCCGACCACCAGCCCGATCAGCGCTCCGGAGGCGTTGAACTGCTTCATGGTCAACGGCAGCAGCGTCGGAACCAGCGAACCGAGCAGCCCGAAGATTTTGCCGCCGAGAATCACCCACGCCGACACCACGATCACGCCGGACAGCGAATAGCGCAGCGTTCCGACCGCATAGGGGCGTTTGGGATCTTCCGGCGCCGGCTCCGGAATCAGTCCGGCAGATACGGTACTCTCAGCCATTGATCACCTCGCGCGGTTCGGAGTGGACGGCAAGCCCCCGGAAGCTGGAGCTTTCGACCGGCCAGCGCCAGGTCAGCCCCGCTTTCAAGATGATCCGGCGTTCCGGCATTCCGGGAGCGACCAGCCGGATGGTCCGGTCGGCTTCGGAGCGGAGCACCGCGTGAATCAGCACTCCACCGCGCAGCTCCGCCGATACGCGAAGCCCTCCCTCCGCCCGCAGCTCCTCGAAGGAGACCCGCTTCCAGTCGGCGGGCAGCGCCGGGAAGAGACGCACCACCCCGCCGGAAGATTGCAGCAGCATCTCGTGAATCGCCTGCATCGCCGCGAAATTCCCCTCCAGCGTGAACGGACGGTACTTGAGCACGGAGTCGCCGAGGTCGCGGTAATCCCCATTCAGGTGGAAGCCGTTGGAGCTGACGAAGGCGTCGAGGAAAAGCCGCAGCAGCCGGGCGGCCCGGTCGCCGCGGCGGCAATAGGCGTTCAACGCCGCCATCCAGCCGAAGCTGTAACCGACCCAATTGCCGGTGCCGAGCCGGTCGATCCGCCGCAGCGAAGTAGCGATCAGCGCCTCATTTTTAGCCGGATCGAGCAGCCGCAGCGGATAAAGCGCCATCAGATGGGAGTGATGGCGGTGCGACTCCTGCAAAAGCTCATCGGGAGAGAGCATCAGGCCGTTTTCGGGGTCGATGCTCAACGGTTCAAGGTGTTCCAGCTCCCCGCGCCAGCGGGCGGCGGCTTCCGCATCGCCCGCCGCCTCCGAGAGTTCGGCGAGATCAGTAAAAAGCCGCAGCAGCAGTGCCTGATCGTAATTGGAGTTCGGCGTCAGGAAGGCGGCCAGCGTTTCATCGTGGATTTCCGGCGAGGAAGAAACGGGCAGTTTATAGAATCCTCTTTCATCCCGCTTCATCAGCGCGGTCAGGAATTCGGCGATGCCCGCCAGAAAAGGCAGCGCTTTCTCCCGCAGGAAGGTTTCATCCTGCGTATATCGCCAGTGATCGGCGAACAAGGCCGCCAGCCAAGCCCCGGCGGTCGGCGAAAACGAGTACTGCGGCCAGCCGCCGAGCGGCTGACCCGCCAGCGAAGTGACGCCCGGCACCGCGATTCCGGGGCAGCCGAAGAACCGTTCCGCATGGCGGCGGAACACCGGGATGCGTTCCGCAAGATGGTCGAGAAAGCTTTCGCCGCAGTCGAAGTCGCCGCTGGTCAGGTAAGCGATATAGGAAAATTCGGTATTCAGGTCGTGATGGAAATCGCCGCGCCACGGCGGCAGCGAACCATCGTCCGCGGTCCAGACGCCCTGCAGCGGCATCGGCGGCGCCCCCTTGCGGGAAGCGGAGCCGTAAAAATATCGGCAAAGTTCATAGAACTGCTGGAGCTGCGGAACCGGCAGCATGACCCGTGAGCGGTGCCAGAAGGCCTGCCACCAGCGGCGGTGCTCCCGGCGGGCGGCTTCGACCGGAGCGTCGTCCGATACGGAATAAACCTTGAACAGCCCTTCCAGCTCCTCCATCGAACCGGCCCGGAGAATGCGGATCACATACTCCCCGCGCGTCAGCTCGCGCAGCAGAATGCCGTAATTCAACCCTTCACAGCACGGCTGCAGATATCCCCGAACCGCTCCGGAATCAATTTCGCGCCCCGGAGGATAGCCCAGCGAACCGACGCTGCGGACGCCCCCCGCCTGCTGCAGCAGCTCCGCCTCGCCCTGATAGTCGGGCGGCACGATCCGGATCGACTGCAGCGGCACATTCACCGAAAGCCGGATTTCCTCACCGTCCGCGCGGCAGAAGCAGCTTAAGGCCGTTATGCCGGAATCCTCATCGCGCAGCAGTCCGGCCGCATGGGCCGGGTCCAGCTCATAGACCGCCTCCTTCAGCGGTTCGGCCAGCGTCAGTTCGAGCCGCCCGACCGGAATTTTCGTCGCCGGAATCGTCTTCGCCAGCTCGCAAAGCCGATGGCACGGCGTCATATCGCGGTCACGGACGGCGTCAACCAGCGTCCGGAAGTTCCAGAGCGGCGAATTTTCCGCCTCGCCGATGCGTTCGTCCCAGAGGTCGCCGCGGTCGAGCGAGAGTTTTACATTCTGTCCGTCGCCCCACAGCAGCACACCGCAGAGTCCGTTGCCGAGCGGCACGGCCTCGTCCCAGCGGGTCACGGGAGCGGAAAGTTTCAGGTGCTTCATGTTACAAATTCCGTTTCATCACTTCAATTGTCGTTGGTGACCCACTGCAGCTGGTTTTTATGGAAACCACCGCGCATCCGGTAACCGCCGGGCATTTCATTTTCATACAGTTTGCCGTCAGTGGAGTAATATGGAATCGTGATTTTAGAACTGACCGCCTGTCCGACCGAGTAACTGGCGGCATGGCCATCGAGGAACGTGATATTGCCGCTGCGGCCATGGAAAGTGGTAAAGTTGCCGGTCCACTCGCTTTTATCGGTCCGGATCACGTTGTAGGCCCCACCGTTCGGCCCCAGCCGGTGCTGAACGCTTCCGCCAGCAGAACCGTGCCGGAAGCCGCCTTTTTCACTTTTTTGAACGGCATCGGGTATCCCTCCGCCGCGACTCCCGACTGGGGAATCGCATAGGTGTCTCCGGTTTGCGCATCGGGTTTCGCCACAAGGTAGGAAGGGCAGATCGCGATTTTGCGGGCCAGGGCATTGGCCGCGCTGCCGTTATCCCCCGGGCTGAACCCGGGAACTCCGCCTTTGCTGTAAAGATAGAACCAGCTGTCGCTGACACCGGTGGCCGCGCGGGCGTCGCCGATCACCCCGCTGCTGTCGTTCATATACTGAATCATGATCAGGCTGAATTGCTTTTGCCTGCTGACACAACTGATATTCCGCGCCCGCTCGCGGGCATTGTTCAACGCGGGCAGCAGCATTGAGGCGAGAATCGCAATGATCGCGATCACCACGAGCAGCTCAATAAGGGTGAAATAGTTGTGCCGTGACTTGTGATAAGGGACGGAGCTGTGCATACGTTCAATTCCTTCTGTTATATGAAACGGTCGTCCGATTGGTCGCCGATATTAATTATACCACAACTCATGTCGAAAAAGAATACACAAAATAAATAATGTTGTATCTGTTCATGCTTTTCGCTCCATGGAACCGGAGGTCCCGCAGTTGCGGCTGCCCGATGAACTGCGGTTTTCAGGATGGAATTGCTTTTCCGGGACGAAATTTCGGCAAAAAGTCTCTAATAGATACAAAACAGTGCATTTTGTGCATTCCTTTTCGACATGAGTTGTGGTATAATTGATACCAGTACAACCCGATCCTAACCGAATGCAGAAAGGAATTGATCGTATGCGTTACTCTGATCGTCCCCGGAATCCTCTCCACAACACCTTTACCCTTATTGAGCTGCTCGTGAGGACTACTTGTTAAATATACGTTTTGTATGATAAATAATATATCATCTCTTTATATCAAATTCAAGTCTTCTTTGGGATGAGAAAAAAGCTTTAATCGAATTTCTGCTCGCAGGCTGTTGGTCCTATTGTATGGTTTTCTTCTGCTTCACAGGTGCGGCTCCTCGGGAGAGTTTTTCTGGCTGTTTAGCAGGTACAGAGGAGGAACTAGGGACTGTAGCGTCTGGATCAAGGAATAAGACCAGAGCATCTAGCTTTTCCGGCAGTAATGCTGTCTTTTGATTGCGATCTATCTGATCAATCAGGCGGATCAATTCATTGAATCGCTGGTTCATCTTTTTCCGTTGCGATTCAAATGCTGTTAGAGTTGCTGGATTTGCTTTGCGGGAAGTCAATGTCGCCTGTTGTCCGGCAAAATCTGCGGCTGCTTTCAAGCGCATTGTTTCGATGGTTTTCTTTGTTGAGATGATCGCCTTTAACTCGGCGCAGGCATCCTGCTTAAGCTGGAGTTTTGAACGAGCGCGTTTCGCGGTATTCAGAAGTTTCAGAAAATACGACTCCTCCTGCTGTTGTCCAACGACCTTGGCAGGCATTGGTTTCGGGGCAACATCTGCTGCAGTGGCCGTCATCACCGCAAGAAACACTGGCAATAAGATTTATTCATTCGCAGTCTTCATCATTTCTGTCGTATATCGTGAGTTGGTAGGAAATTAAATTGTGGGAAAGTTCTTTTTCAAGCACTCTATTTAACTGTTTGAGGACTATTATGGAGAAAAGGTTAAATATGAAATCCGTGATGCCGTCGGCGGTGTGGATGTTGCTGAGAGTATGCCGCAGCGGGATTTGATCGTGATGATGGGAAATCTGGAAAAAGATTCCGTGGAGCGGCAGAAACTGGAAATGATCGGGAACCGTCTGCTGGACTATGTGAATGGCGATGATCTCGTCAAGCTGCACGGGATGGAACGGAGTGAATATCTTCAGACTAATCTGATCAATCTCCTCCACAACCGTCCGTTCCAATACAGGGAAGAAATGCTCCTGATCCCGGACATCCGGGAGATCTGTCAACCGGATGATTCCGGCTGATTGACTTCCATTCGGCTGATCGCTCCGAAAGGACTGCAACCGATCGGAGGACGACCGAACCTGTACTCCAGTTCCATCTCGCAAATCGTAAGCCGGTGTCGATTGACGAACTTGGAGACCATCGAATTGGAACGGGCATTTGCCGAATGGAACAAGAGTAAAACCCCGCTGAAAAAATCGTTGCCTTCCGGTTTTCTCAAGCGTCTGGAAATGTATTATGGAACATCGGAATCCGTTTTTTACACGGTTCTAATCGACACATCATCCGAGCAGCAGCCCGGTATGCGCCTAACCGTTACATTCCGTTCACAGTTCGGAAACTCTGCGCAACTGTTTTAGAAAAACTCCAATTTAACTACCTTGCCGCTAAGAACTTCGCATAGTCGATAACAATTTCGGTATAGTATTCCTGAAACTGCATAATGACATTAGTGTAGTATTTTCTGTGGCTGATATATCCCCTCCGATAGAAAAATTTATTCATTTGGGTTCAATACTCCGTCCCTTTAGGGTGGCTTTATGCCTTTTGTCCCTTTGATTTTGCGTCCAGCTCGCGTGCGAGTCGTATAAGGTCGAGTGTAATACTTCGATGCTTTGCATCAGAAATAGCCTGACCTGAAGCAAAAATTTTATTTTCTTTTAAAAAGCAATTTGACTTTTTGAGGGGATAGAATATATTGAATAATAAAAAAGAAATTGGCAATTCTTTAATATTAAGAAACAAAATGAGAATGCAAACGGTTCGTCTTTTGCATAACGATACAAAGAAAATAAACTAGGGAGATGTAAGCATGTTTTATTGCCAAAAAGTCATGATTATCGTTGCTCTCATGCGTTGTACTCGGAGGAAATATTTCACTTTGACTGAACTCCTTATAACGATTGCGATCATCGCTATTCTAGCTGGAATGCTGCTTCCAACTTTGAACACAGCCAGGGAAAAGGCGAGACAGATTAACTGTAAAAACAACATAAAACAGTTGGGACTTGTTTTTTCTACTTACTCCATGGATTACGATGATTATATGTGCGAGGTCCGAACAGTATGGATGGGGCAACGTACTTACGAATATCAAAATCAGGAGTATTTGTCTTATATCAAAAATCTGCATATGCTCTTCTGCCCGAGTGATAATGTCGAACGCCGTTATACTGATACGGGGGGGAAATTCAATGTGGATTGGAAAAATGGCTTTTATTGTAGTTACAATACGCAGAAATCAGCATCTGGTTTTGTTACAATTACCAATGCATCCAGCGTCTCTGCACATGGGGAAGCGCCTTTTAATGCAAATTGCCGTTATTATTTTGTTCCAAAGCAAGGGACAGTCCGTCATCCCTCGACCTTCCTGTACGTTGTGGAAACGTGGGGAACTACGAATTGCGTAAAGAACTATTCGACAGATGCAACAATAGGAGATAATTTCAAAAATCCAGATTTCTATCCTCGCACAAATCGAGGTGGTCTGGTATCTTACGATGTGAATCGCTTTATGCATAAAGGCGCCGGGGCAAACGTACTTTGGGCTGATCAGCATGTCGGAACTTTCACATCAGGAATGTATGAGAGAGCAAAAAGCCTTTCGTACGGGTGCGAGTACATTAATCCGAATTAAATCATAAATTTCTGATCATGAAAGCAAAAATGAAACAGATAATTTTTTTAATCACATTCAGTTTTTCTGCCATGCTTTTTGCCGGATTTGAATATAAATGCGAATTCAGCCAGGATAACGGGGTAAACTGGCTGAACGATTTTCCGCTCCTTTCCGGTGGAAAACGTCAGGTATGGATACGGATTTCCGGACGTGTTGTAAATGATGATCTTGATTACATTGTAGGCAAGCGCGTTGATTCCAGGATCATGGGGAAAAAAAATTATGCTTCAGCACTTCACGGGAAAGCAGACTGGGCAGGCAGCTCGGTTTTCGTTCAGCTGCCGGACCAGGCCAAATGTGATGTCCGCCGTCCATTTACTTTCCTCTACAAAATGGACTTCTCTGAAAGAGCGGAAGTAAAAAAAGAAAAAAAAGAGATTCCCTCCGCAACGAAATGGGAACCGGGAACCTATGCAATGCAGTTACTTCTACATTACGCGAAGCAAAAAAGCAAGGAAGAAAAAATGCAGCTCGTTCTTGAAAAAATAACACTGATTATCACTATTGAGGATTAAATATGAAAAAGTTATTTTTATTGCTGAGTTTGTGGGCTATTTCGCTTGTTGCCGCAGAATACCATTTTGATGCAGCAGAACTCCAAAATAATGAGCGTGATACGTTCTGGAAGCTATCGGGTATTATTCCCGGGAAATATTATATTTCCATTGATTTTCCTGTCGGAAAGGACCCGGGAATGGAAGCTTTTAAACGGGTCTTTCAGCATAATGGATTTTATTTTAAAACAACTGCATCCGGGTTCCGTTTTGAAAACGGGCAGTATCACCTGACGGCAGTTTCCTGTGAGCCGCTCAGTCTTGACAATGGCGACCTGATTGCCGTTTCAATTGTCCGAAACAAACATCTGAATTCGCTTACTCTTTCCTCTGAAAAACCTGAAATTCAGACTCCGCAAATGATGATGCGTCCGTGGAACGAAGAACTTGAAGACAGATACCCTGTTGAAGATTCTTATATGACTCCGAAGAAGCTGATGTTATTCATCAAAAATCTTTCAGGGAAAAAGCGCACGGTTGACTTGAATGTCTGGATTCTGGATTACTTTGGAAACAAAGTATTCCAATGCGATAAACAAGTGGAACTTGCCGGAGAAAAGAAAAATCTATATTCTATTCCATATAAACTCGCGCCAAGCCGGAGTTACCGGGCTTATGTGACACTTCATGATGACACCGGATTCAAACGTACCTATTCTTTGGGATGTACGGCTAATGATTTCAGTGGGATGGAAAAGTGCTTTTGGCTTAATGAAGGCTGGGAAATGGCTGAAATTAAAGATGACGGCACAGAAAAAACTCGTATGCTGCAATCGACCTTACCAGCCAACGCAAAATGGAAAAAAATAAAGCTACCGGCCATATGGAGCTCGCATATTGTATTTTTCCAGAACACATTTGTATTGCCGAAAGAATTTGAATCCCAGCGGTACTTCATGCACTTCAACCGGCTTGTCATGGAAGGGGAGATTCAGATCAATGGGCAAACGGCTTATCATCACACGATCGCAGAAGGGTATGCTCCGTTTGAATTTGAGATTACAAAATACCTGAAACCGGGAGAAAACCAGATTTTCATTGCTGCCCGGGGACGGATTGCCGGAACTGTACAAAGTACGATCCTGAGAAAAAATGTCTCTGTCCATGGGGAGGTTCGTGCGGAAAATCATCTGAAACAGGGAATGAGCGAGATTCACATAACAGGAACACCGGCAATCCCGCTTGGAACGATTCATGTAATGACTTCGTTCCGGGACAAGACAATAACACTGGATTTGAAGGTTCCTGAAGGAATGGGCATCCGGAACCGCGTCCTTTTTGAAGGGCGTGAAGTTTTTCATTTCGAAGGAAAGACCGGACGATGGGATAAGCCGGTCCTATGGGGTCCCGAAAGTTTTCCATTGCTTCAATTGGAAACAACTTTGGTTGATGCGGACGGAAAAATTGCGGATGTTAAAAATACACGTTTCGGATTCCGGGAGATTTGGGCAGATGGCCCTGATCTTGTCTGGAACGGACATGTCACACGCATGGCAGCGCAGGCCGTTGGAGCCTGCGGCTGGCAGCGGTATGCAGGATATCCGGCGGATCCCGGACAGCAGCGCAGATTCTCGTATCGGGATCTGATGCGCGGTATGGTCCGTACCATGAAGGCGGGCGGAGTCAACATGCTCCGTCACCAGTATGGAGATTCCATTACACCTGAAATCTGTGACGAGGAAGGAGTGCTGATTGCCTGGGGCAGTATGGTTCCCTCGCAGCCCGCAATGCAGAAATTCAAGAGCGATGAGTACTGGAACAATGTCACCCGCAACAACCTCCGGCAGATTGATCTTGAGTTTAATCATCCGAGTGTTTTCACCTGGTATACCGGGAATGAACTTTTTGCGACCTCCATGAAACTTCAGTGCAGCCGTATTACACCATTGGTTCAGGCGCTGACGAAGGCTGATCCCACACGTTTCGTTGAATCCGGAGCCGATCTTGACCTTTTCGGCGCGATGAAAATACAGAGCGTCCATTATCCGATTCCGGTGACGGATACACAGCATTTTCCTCCGGATGTCTATTACTGGCGGAATTTGAATGATGTCTTCGTCAAGGGGGAAAAATTTCCCAAGGGGCAGACGCCTTATGTCGGCTGTGTGTATGGTCCCCGGAAAGCGACATACGGAATGAAGCCGATGGTTATCAACGAATACGGCTGGATTCAATATTGCAAGCCGCCGCACTGGATGACTGCGGTTGACGGAGATAAAATTTACGAAAGCAGTTACCGTGTGGAAACGATCCACGAGTATATGAATAAGAAATCCGGCGAAGGACACCGCGATGCGGGAGCTTCCGTGCTCACTCCGTGGCTTGCATTCAGCGCGGGGGATAAATCTTGGCAATACCCATGCGTTGAGGCTGTAATCATCCAGGAATATTCCAGTTTTTATACCGGAACAAAACCGAAATTTGATGTCAATTATTTTCGGGACCGTTTCGGAGAAAAAGATGTTGAACTTTACTGGAGTCTTGAACGGAACGGAAAAAAGGTTGCCGGCCGCAGTGAAAGAATCCACTTCAAAGACTGCATGACAATCCGCCGTACGGTTTATCCTCCGCTGGACAAGGCGGGCATTTATACCTTCCGCACCGGGCTCAAGGGGGAATGTGAGGCTGTCCGCACTCTTCATGTGTATGACCGGCTGCCGCAGGCAAAAGGCATGATCATTACGGCAGAGACGAATCTGGATGCCGTAAAAAATGACATCCTGAGGACCGCTGAGAACGGAGGAACCGTGCTTGTCCTTCCACGTAAAGATTATCCGCTCTGGTTGCCCGGAGAAATCCGCCTTTCTGCGCGTACTGCCTCCATCAACTACACATTCCGGCCGGGGAGTCCCGTATTGAAAGGGCTTGTTCCGGAACAGCTCAGCTATTTCTATCCGGATCACAAAACGGGGACCGAGTATTTCCTGAAACCCCGCGGCGGCAACTGGCGTTCTCTGGTGGAAGCAGGCGGTCCGAACGGATTAATCTATGTTGGACTTCTGGAGATTCCTTACGGTAAAGGACGTATTATTTATTCCCGGCTTGATCTTGATGTAAAAGTCAATCCGGTTGCAGCAATCCTGATCCGGAATATCTTTACGCCACGCCCGGCAGAAGAATTCAAAAAGACTGCATTGGTGGGGAAATCCGGATCCGTTTTTTCGCATTTGCTGACAAAAAACGGAGTTCCTTTTGACATTGTCAAGCCGGACGGAGTTCACAGTTATCCGGCCGCATTGGTTGACGGGAGTTTGAATTTCACGGAAGCTGAACTTAAATGTCTGCGCACATATCAGGGAAAAATGATTGTCTTTGACCCGTCTGAGCAGTTTGGTCTTACATTCAACACCAAGATTCCGGATGCGGTGAACGGACGCGCTTTTCGTATTGCTTATGAACCGTCTGTTGCGGGTGTTACGAACTTTGACCTCTTCTGGAGAAAGCAGCAGCTGATCATTCAGGATGCTGCTCCGATGTATGGTGCGCCGGATTATCTGGCGGCTCCTGTCTGCAAAAAGGAAATTACCGGAGGTGCGCGGCTGTTGACCTATCCCGGAGTCCTTGCGCAAAGAGGAAATACGTTATTCACCACCATTGATTTTGAGGCAAAAGACTCCTATGCCCGGGAAAATGCCGGACGCATTCTATCCACCCTGCTGACCAATGCCGGTATTCTGGTCGAAAACAGGAAAAAACCTTTGACCCCATCGGTTTTTATGTTCAAAACAGTTCCAATGGATTCTGTGCTTGACCGAACATTGACGGATGAAACAGCAAATGACGGGAAAGGAGGCTGGACCGATCAAGGGGCAGAACACGACTTGCGGAAGTTTCCCTATAAGGCGGGAGTCCACGATTTCCGCGGAGTTCCATTTAAGATTGAATATCCGAATGCCTGTGTGATCCTATCCTCAAAATTCAGAAAGTTCGGTCATAATGAAATTACGGTTCCGGTCAATGCAAAAGCGGACGCTTTATTCCTGCTTCACACCTGTGCCTGGACATCCAATGCGCACCATTACTCCATGATCGTCAATTACGCAGACGGCACAACACGAGAGATACAAATGACAGGGGATGTCAATCTGCGCGACTGGGGTTCTTTCAACGCAGATGCTCCTTTTGACAAAGAGTTTGAAACGGAAAGCATTTGTGCATGGAGCATTCCGGTCCGGCACGAAACGTTCAGTTTCAGAGCTCTGTACCGGACAGGGTGGCGAAATCCTTCGCCATCCGTCCCGATCAAATCCGTTACCTTCCGCAGTATGAAACGTGCGGTTCCGATCCTTTTTGCGCTGACCCTTGCAACGGAAAAGAATAAGGTAAAAACCGGGAATGCAGCTGTTTCAACGGAAGTTCTGTCTGAAGCAGTTCGGGAAAAATACAATAAGCTCACGGACCGGGCATACGAGGCTTATCAGGCGAAACAATACAGGAAAGCGATTGCGCTTTATGAAGAAGCTGTTAAACTCGCCCCTGGACAGCTTGCAGCTTATGCTCCACTTGGAGCCTGCTATGAGGCGTTGAATGATTATCAGTTGGCCCTGAAAGTCTATCAGCGCAGTATCGCTGTAGATTCCAATCAGCCGGATATCCTTGCGCTGATCAAGCACGCGGAAAAAGCAATTCAAGATTCCAAGCAGAAGGATAAATAATGGTTTCGTCAGAAGTTCGCATGTTGGGAAATGTCCCAACCCTGTTTATCAACAGACAGCCAGTTCCCGGGATGGCATATATCACTTATTTCCGGCAAGATGCCCGGTATCAGCAGTTCGCAGATGTCGGATATCAGCTCTTTTCAATTCCAGTTTATTTTGGCGACCAGGGAATCAATACTGTTACCGGTATCAAACCATTTGAGCAGGGAATTTTCTCAGAAAAAAACCAACCGGATTTTTCCATCCTGGATCGGCAGGTTCAGCAGATCCTTGACATTCTTCCAAATGCTTTTATTCTTCCTCGAATCAATATGTCAATGCCACGATGGTGGGAGGAGGAAAACCCGAATGAATGCTGCGATACCGGGGTAAACGGCGGCCCGCGGCGCAGCTGTTTTTCTTCTGAAAAATGGATCCATGATACGCTGGACATGCTGAAGCGTTTTATAGGATATGTAGAATCTGCACCTTATGCAGACCGAATTTTTGCTTACATGCTAGCGAACGGAAATACGGAGGAATGGTTTTCCTACGATCAGTGCGGCTCCATTGGGCCGGCGGCCCGCAGAAAATATCATGGCGATGGCAGCCCTGAAAATCCGGAATTCCGCCGTTATTTGAGCCATGCCGCAGCCAATGCAATCTGCCGTTTTGCAAAGGAAACGAAAGAACAGACGGGAAGACACAAGGCTGTCGGCTGTTTCTATGGGTACACTTTTGAGGTCCCGTTTTGGACCTCAAATCATCACGCTCTTCGCGAAGTGCTGAATTCGCCTGATGTGGACTTCCTTTGTTCTCCGGCATCTTACACGGTTAGAAATCAATCCGGTATTGATTGGCCGAACATGGTTCCGATTGATTCTCTGCAGAACGCAGGGAAACTTTATTTCATGGAAAATGATACCCGGACCAATCTCTCAAAATTTTTGAAAGACTGCCATCCGGGAGCATGTCTCGAACACACCTACGATCAGCCGATCTGGCTCGGCCCGGATTCAGAAAAAAAATCTATCCATCTTTTGCGTATGAATTTTGCACGTCAGCTTGCAGATGCTCATGCATCCTGGTGGTTCGATATGTGGGGCGGCTGGTATGATTCCCCTGCAATGATGAAAGAACTGGGAGAGTATTTGAATATTACAAAAATGTTTATGAAAGATCTAATATACAAGATCCCGGCGGAGTGCGCTTTGTGGATTGATGAAGCGGCGTTTGCATACGCGGATCCGTCAAAAGAGCATTCTTTGGCGAAACAGAGCCGTGTAAATGTCGGGCAGTGCGGCGTTCCTTTTGACTTTTACGAGATCGGAGATTTCTCCGACCGGGGTAGCCTTTACAAAGCCAACGTATTCGTTGTCCACGCGGAAACCTCGGCGGTAACAAAAGCTGTGGAAGTCTGTCATAAAAGGGGAATACCGGTTATGATCATGCATCCGGATGAGGTCCCGTCCACTGATGAGATCCGCAAATTCTGTGTATTTGCTGGAGCCCATTGTTATTGTTCTTCTGGGGATGCGATTCATATTGCCCCGCATTTTGCGGCAATTCATGCAGCTTCGGATGGTCCAAAGAAAATCCGGCTGAAACATACACTCAGAATCATCCCCTTACTGGATTCCGGAAATGAATTTGTCTCCGATGTAATTCGCATTGAAATGAAAACCGGAGAAACAAAACTGTTCCGCCTAGAGGAAAAGGAAAAATAAAATGCTGAAAGACATTATTCCAGTTGAATCAGCTATGTTACAAGTTGACTATTTTGTCCCGGTTCATATCATTGCATCGGAAAAATGTACACAGCAGGAGATATTGCTGAAACATCATAGTGGACAGGCCACAGTTTCCGATGTAAAGGGCTGTTGCTGTATTGCTCCGAACGGATGGCTTCTGCTTGACTTCGGGCAGGAAATCCATGGCGGAATCGAACTAGTTTCCGGAACATTTCCGGGAGTTCCGTTTGATGGCGATGTCGACAAGGGGATTCATCTACACGTAACTTTCGGGGAATCGGTTTCCGAAGCATTTTCAACGCCGGATTACTGTCATGCTACTCAGAATATGGAGATCAAGGTTGTGCCGTGGTCAACAGTCCCCTGCGGTGAATTGGGGTTCCGTTTCGTTCGTATCGTCAATGTCGATTCAAAAGATTATTTTGTCCAAGGAGTCCGGGCTCGTTTTATACATCGGGATCTTCACAGGAGTGCCTCTTTTGAATCCTCGGACCCTGTTCTGAACCAAATTTGGGAAACCGCTGCAGATACGCTGGAATTGTGCATGCAGCGTTATTTGGTTGATGGGATTAAAAGGGACCGACTTGTCTGGATGGGGGATATGTATCCGGAGATCGTTACATGCGGTCTTCTTTACGGGAAACAGAAAATCGTGGAAGAAAGTCTTGATTTTATCCGAGACCATACACCCTTGCCGGAATTTATGAACGGCATGTTTGCCTATACGCTATGGTGGATCCTCTCCCATCGGTGCTGGTTCCGTTATTTCACTGATCTTGCTTACCTTGAACAGCAGCACGAATATTTGATCGGTATTGTGAAGATGTTTGAGCAGATGATTGACGGCAATGGAGAACCGAAACCAGAAAATTTCGGGATTTTGGATTGGGCTTCCAATTATAAAAACGGAGATTCATCCCCCGGTTTGAAGGCCCTGTTTTCGATAGCCATGCGGGCCGCCACAGAATTGTTGAATCTGCTGAACGATCCTGAAAACGCTGAGAAAGCGGAAGTCATGGCAAACGCAATTCGTCCGCAGCCAGTCACGCCAAGCGTCAGCGGAAACGCCTTGCAGGTTCTAGCCGGATTAAGACCTCCAGAAGAAATGTACAATACTTTTTTCAAAAAGGTCTTGCCGCACGGACTATCAACTTTTCTTGGCTGTATTGCGTTGGATGCCTGTGTAAAGGCCAAACATAAAAAAGAGGCTTTGGAACATCTCAAACAATACTGGGGCGGGATGCTTGCACTCGGTGCAACGTCGTTCTGGGAACATTTCGACCTTGAATGGATGGAGAATGCCGCACGGATTGATGAGATCGTTCTGTCGGGGAAAAGAGACGTGCATCTTGAGTGTGGTACCGGCTGTTTCAAAGGTTTCCGCAACAGCTACTGCCATGGCTGGTCCTGTCAGCCGGCAGAGTGGCTGATCCGGAATATTCTTGGTCTTACCTTTGTTTCGTCCAATACGGTCTCTTTTACTCCAGATTTGTGCGGTCTTGAGTATGCCAATGGCAGACTGATGACATCATACGGCGAAATTTCTATTGAATTGACAGCCGGGAAAAAAATGCAGCTGATCCTTCCGAAAGGAATTCATTGCTGCGATTCAAAAAAACTGAATCTATGCAAAAAGTGATTTTTCAATAATGTTTCAAATCAAAAAACAAAAAATATGGATCGGCGATTTTCATGGTCAGTGGTGCGAGCCATGGGCAAACCTGCCATTGCTTTTGTCCGCCTATTCTGTTTGTGGTTTCGATTTTTCTATGTTCAACACCGGCGATACTTCTCTGGATGGACCGTTCAATACATTGGTGCGGAAACTGGATTTCCCGTTTCTAATTCCGCCATATTGTCATGAACTCATGTATGATTGGGGCCACCTGATGGTCTGCGGTATGGATGATGATTATGAACCGCCGAAAATCGACCGCAAGGATTACAGAGAGGTTTTGCGTAAACTTAAACCGCATTGTCGATTGATCTCTTTGGCGCATCCATACGAAGCTTTCATCCCGAAAATGGGGAAACTGCTTGATGAACATTTATTGGACTGCATTGCATTCAACGATCCATCCATGAACGAATGGTATCAGGCTCGTTTGAAGGCAGGGAAACATACTCCGATCGTTACGGAACTGGATTTTCACATGACCGCCGGCAAAAGGAAATCACTAATCTCATATGCATCGGGAACGGATGCGAACCTTGATCTTGCACCAGTCAGTGAGCGCTACACATTGGTATTTTGCGATGAGCTCACTGAAGATTCGATTTATGATGCTGTCAAAGTCGGTCGGAGCTGTGTCGATTTGAATGGAAAACTTTTCGGGCCGCCGGAACTGGTGCATTTTTTGGAAGACTGCGGATATTTTGAACAGAAGGAAGTGGCAAGACGAAAACGAGAAAGTTTGAAACTCACTCTTCCTGCCGGACTTATCCCGCAGGAGGGCGAGGCTTTTACACTGATTGCAGAAGAAAACGGCAATAAATCCGTAATTGATATCCCAGCACTGGATAATGTTTCCGGCAAACCTTCTTTCTTTTACCCGGTCAAAGTTGGAAGACAATGCCGTACGGTTCAAGTCATGACCTCGCAACAAGCATGGATTTTTCCTGGGTTTAAGGAGAATAACCCGATTGTAACGATTCGTATCTGCAATAACAGTCTTACTGTACTTGCCGCCGGGAAATTTAAATTACTGCTGGATGGAAAAACGATCCTTGCAGAACAAAAATACGAAGGGATTGGTTGCTGTTCTTCCCGCGACTTCATCATTCCGCTCCCGAATGGAACACTGAATGCCGAAATCCCGCATAAAGTCATGTTGAATCTGAAACCGGAACACCTTTCTGCAAGACAAATTGAACGGGATCTTATTTGTATCAGGATCCCGTATTCAACAGAACTTTCTGTTGCGGACTTCGAGTCTGCAACGCCGATCAGGCTGAACCGTGAAGATCTGCTTGATCCGCTTTGGCTGAGCAGCTGGAACGGTCCGGAAGACAGTTCTGCGGAAATACGGATGGTCTGGAATGAACGCGTTCTGCATATCCGGGCTGAAATCACTGATACGGTCCTTGCGCCATCAGCTAAACCTCAATTTCTCTTCATGGGAGATTCTCTGCAATTCGGATTCATTCCATTTGAACGCAGTGATGTTGACAGTTTTTCATTCTATCATTTCATCTCGACCCGCGGCGGACAACCAGACGGCAAAGAATTCTGTGAACTCGATAATGTGCCGAACGGAACTATTTTGGGACATCGTCCATTGCCATGTAAAATCCCCCGTGAATGTTATCGTTTACGACAGGTCTCAGACACCCATTCTGTGTTGGAACTCAATCTTCCGTGGAACCTGATGCCGCTCATGCGTCCGAAAAAAGGATTCAATTTTCTTTCACACTTCATTTTGTGGGACAATGACGGCAATGGGCTGAAAGCGTCTTTGAGCTGGCCGAGACCGGGCATGTGGTACAAACCTGATGCCCCATCGTGGGCTTGTATGGAACTCTTTGAAAGGGAATAAAAATGGAAACGCTGAAAATTGATTTACAGCAGACTTCTGAACTCAACCGAATCTGGAATTTCGGCATCAATACCTGTCATGCAAAACTTTGGGAAAGGAGCGATTTTGTTTCCCACTTGGCAAAAGAACATAGGGACCTTGGATTCCAATATATTCGCTGTCATGGAATTCTGAATGACGATATGGGCGTGGTTCGCGAGGATGGCTCTTTCTGTTTCGATGGCGTTTTCAAAATGGTCGACACCATGCTAAAGGCGGGATATATGCCTTTCATGGAACTTTCCTCCATGCCGTCCCAGCTGACTTCCGGGGAAAACAGTGTTTGTTTCTACAAATTCAGAACGGATCCGCCGAAAGAGTGGACCCGCTGGTCTGATTTGATCCATGAGTTCATGCTTGCTCTAACAGCACGTTACGGTCGCGAAAGTGTCAAAAAATGGTATTTTGAAGTCTGGAATGAACCGGATATTCCATTTTGGAATGGCACACAAGAAGAATACTTCAAGCTGTATGACCTTTCACGGAAGGCGATCAAAGCGGTTTGCCGCGAATATCGCGTTGGCGGTCCGGCAACCTCAAAAACAGCGTGGATCTCAGATTTCTGCTACCATGTTTCCAAATCATCGACGGATGATCCGGAAGACGGCATACGCTGTGATTTTATTTCTACGCATGCCTATCCCAGTGATGTAGCGTTTCTGGATGGCGCAAACGGAGCCGTTCTGTTGGAGGAGGCATCTATCATGCGTACCTTGTTTGCAAAAGCAAGAAGTACAATTGACACAGTTCTGTCTCCGGAGATCCCGCTGATCTGCGGAGAATGGAACTCGTCTGCCGGGCCGTTGGCATTCAACCATGATGAGTGCGGCAACGGTCCATTTGTCTGTAAAGTCATGACTGAATTATCAGAGATCTGCGCCGGAAGCATGTACTGGAACGCCACGGATATTTATGAGGAGTGTGGTTTTCATCATCAGCCGTTCCATGGCGGATACGGACTCTCCAATGTAAATGGGCTGTACAAAGCGGCCGGACATGCATTCCGCTTTCTGAATCAGCTTGCCGGGAGAAAAGTTTATTCAGAGTTTGAACACCGTTCCGAAGAATTCGGAGCCGTTGCCGCGCTGGATGGCAAAACCTTGCATGCATTAGTGTGGAACTATCGCCGTCCAAACGCGGAAACGCGCAATCTTTCTTTTCAAATTTCCGGTCTTCCGGAAATAAAAAACTGTCAGATTGAAAAAGTTTTGCCGTGCAAAGGCAGTGCATACGAACGTTGGCGGGAGCTGGGAGCTCCGGATTTCATTGATTTGGAAAACCTGAAAGAACTGGCTGCCGCTGCCGAGGTGATTCCGGAAAAAAATCCGGAATTTCCCGTGGCATTGCCCAGCGGGGCCATGGCAATGCTGACATTCAACTTAAAATAAGGAATCTCTGCTATGGGTTTGGAAGCTGAAGTTTACCTTTTTGATATTGACGGAACATTGACCCGGTATAAAGACTCTGTCCGGGAAGAAAACTTTCTGCACGGGAATTTCCTTTTCCCTGTTTTACGGGACATCATGGTTGAGCGCGGAATGTCCCGCAAGGATGCGGAAAACGGACTCCTGCGTGTTACGAAGGAAGTCCTGTTCTGGGACTATACCGATTTTATTGCCGAATTTGATCTTCCTGTCAAGGAAACGATTGAGCGGCTTTGGCAATGGCACGTTGAAAATATTGATGTCTACGACGATACGGTTGAAATGGTGCATAAATATCATGATGCGGGGAAAACACTGCTGGTCGTCAGCAATAATCCGTATCTCGGCTGCTGCCTGAAATTGAAGCGGTGCGGTCTGGCGGATGAATACGGCTCAAAATACTTCCACCGGATTCTCGGAACCGACAAGATTCGCGGCTGCAAACATGCGGATGGCGCATGGAAGCGTGTTTTAAGTCAAATCCCCGTCGATCCGGCAAAAATCTGCATGGTGGGCGATAGCCCATACGAAGATTGTGAGCTGCCGAAACAATATGGTGTAGGCTCGTTCATTACTTTAAGGAGGTAATTGCCGATGGTAGCACTGTTTAATTTCCTTGCAAAACAGACGTCCGGTGACAGGAAGGCTTTCCGGCTCGAATTCAACGGTAAAACCGGTTTTCCCTTGATTCCGGCAGATATGGCGGGTCTGGTCCCGGAACGCCGCCCGGACAGAAACGATGAGCAGACTCTTCAAGGAATCCGCAAGGCGTGGAAATGCGATTTCACCTCTGCCGATATCAGCAGTGCGATCCAGTTCAATATTTCCGGAGATTCCTATTCCGGAGGTTTTGCGCCCGGTGAATCCATGATGAATTCCGGAAGTGTGCAAAAACTTAACTTCGTTTCATTGGATGAAATTCCAGATGGACGAATTCTCATTATGAGAGACGAACGAGGACTTGAACTGAAACAGACGTACCGCTATACGGAAGGTGATCGTTTTATACGGATTCACACATCCATCACAAATCATGCTATGGAGCCGGTCAATTTGGAATACCTGGCGACCTTCGCACTAGATCAGCTTTCCCTGTTCCAGCCGGATGCCGGTACAGAATGCTATGATTTGATACGTTGGCGCAGTAACTGGAGTAATGAAGGACGCATTGAACCGAGACCGATCGAGGAACCGGGCTTGATTCCGCTTGAGTTTTAACATAACCGGTTCATAAAGGTTGGGAACGATTGTTTACCCGCTACCGGTGTGAAGTGCAAAAGAGTTTCTTGAACTGACAGAATCAATATCAATCAAACAAGAAAAGTTGATAGCAGTCAACAACCTATGGATACATGGGTAAGGGAATATCTGCTCTGAAAGTAAAATTTTTCATAGAAAAACGAGAAAAGTTACGAAAAAGACTTGACAAAACCTAACATAGAAGGAGTAAAAAATGACATTACTGGATTGGCTGATTGTTATCATCCCCATGTGCGCCTTGCTGGGAGTTGCTTTTTATGCGAAGCGATATGCCGGAAATGTAACAAACTTCATCGCAGCAGGACGGGTGGCCGGACGCTATGTGATGTCGGTTGGAGACATGACAGCAGGACTTTCTGTCATTATACTTGTTGCCGGCGTAGAAGTCAATTATCAGACTGGTTACGGTATTGGATTCTGGGGAAATATTGTTGCTCCGATCGGAGTCGTTCTGGCTTTGACGGGATATTGCACCTATCGCTGGCGGGAGACCCGCTGTCTATCCCGCGGTCAGTTTCTGGAAATGCGTTACGGCAGCAAGACGTTCCGTGTTGTTACCGCTTTTATCAGTACCTCCGCTGAAATGATCACCAATGCCATCGGCCCCGCCATTGCAGCCAATTTTTTCATCTACTATTTGAAACTGCCTCATGAGATCATGATCTGCGGTGTACCGCTGCCCTGCTATGCGATCATTGTCGGGCTATGCCTGACTCTTGCTCTGCTCATCATTTGGCCTGCCGGCCGTATCTCCCTGTTGATTACCGATTCCATTCAGGGAATCCTCTGCTACCCGGTTTTTGTGCTGATCGTTGGATTTGTGGTGCTGAAATTTTCATGGGATATTGATATGGCGGACATCCTGTTTGACCGTGTTCCGAAACAGAGTTTGATCAATCCTTATGATGTCAGCCAACTCCGCGATTTTAATTTATTTGCGCTGGTGGTTTCAATTTTTTCAAGTTTTTTGAATCGTGCCGCCTGGTTTGGCAATGACACCAGCAATTCAGGACGCACCCCGCACGAACAGAAAATGGCGGGAGTTCTGGGGGCCTGGCGCAACGGTTTTGCTTTGGTGATGATTCTTGTGCTGGCCGTTATGACGATTGCCTTTATGAACGGCGGAAATTTTGCCTTCAAGGGCGAAAAGAACAAGTTCAATATTACCAATAATGAGGTCCGCCGGTCGCTTTCTGCGCGGGTTTTGCAGAAAGTCGTTCCTGATAAGGCTCTGCGCGAAAAAACAATCGCGGCAATTCAGCAGCTGCCGGACCAGCATCGCCAGCAGCCGGATATGAACACAATTCCTGCCATTGATCCGGATAAGCCCGTATGGCGGACAATCACACGCGCGGATGGTTCACAGTATTATGAGTTTACCCGTCCGCTTTCTCAACAGAAAAATTTGGATACTCTCTATTTTGACACCGTACGGAAAACACTGGGGGATACTCCGGAAGCCCGTCAATATTTCCAGGAATTCCGTACGCTCTTCCAGCAGATGATGATGCCCACTGTGCTGAGCGATCTGCTTCCCGCGGGAATGATGGGCATCTTCTGTCTGCTGATGGCAATGCTGCTCATCTCCACGGATGACAGTCGCATCTTCAATTCCGCAGGGACATTGGTGCAGGATCTGATCCTGCCGTTTTACACTGCCATCAAAAAGGAACGGATATCCCCCGAAACACATCTTGCCCTGCTTCGCTTTACCACGCTGGGCGTCACCGTGTTCTTTTTCATCGTTTCGCTCTTTTTCAGGAATATGGATTACATCAATATGTTTACCACATTGATGTGTGCTTTCTGGCTCGCCGGCTCCGGACCGGTGCTGGTTTTCGGACTCTATTCCCGCTTCGGCAATATCACCGGAGCATGGTGCTCCATGATCTTCGGTTCCGGAGTATCGCTGCTGGGATTGATCGGACAGCGCACGTGGGCAACCTCCATTTACCCCTGGCTGGAGATGCACGGGTATGTTCCTGCCTGCGACAGAGTGCTGCGTGCGGCTTCCGCGCCCTTTGAGCCGTGGATCCACTGGCAGATGAATGCCGTGAAATTCCCGTTGAATTCCTATGAGATCTTCTTCCTCTCCATGATTCTGGCACTGCTCAGCTACATCATCGGTTCTTGTCTTACATACAAGCCATACGATCTGGATCAACTGCTTCACAGGGGAAAATACGCGGATGGTCCGGTTCCGGAGCGGACTCCATGGACCTTGCGCACCATTTTTTCCAAACTCATCGGAATTACTCCGGAGTATACCAAAGGCGACCGGGTGATCGCATGGAGCGTCTTCGTCTATACGTTCATCTATAAATTGCTGTTTACCTTCATCATGGTGATGGTCTGCAATCTCTTCTTTGAGTGGCCGAGAAGCTGGTGGAACTGGTATTTTTATCTGACCTCGCTGGTGATTCCTTCGCTGATCGGCATTGTCACTACCGTTTGGTTTTTGTGGGGAGGCATCCGGGATTTGCGGCAACTCTTCATTGACCTTGAAAACCGCAAAGAGGATATTAACGATAACGGACAGATTCTATCTACTGATAAAGAATGAAATTGTATACTTGTTGCCGGGATTATAACTAAAATAATAATAACAAGAAATCTTATATGAAAATCACAGCAGCCAAAAACTATTTGTGCAACAGTTTCCGCACTAAATGGGATTTGTTAAGACCGGAACAGACCTTGCCAACATAGTTGCGTTTCTCACCGGCGTGGAGAGTTTCAATATGGCCGACGAAATCATTACTTGCGATTCCGGATGTTCCAGTCAGTATATGTCGGAAGGTGTAAACTGCTAAATATGGTAGTATCCATTATGCATAACAAGACGAATATGGGCAGTATTCAAGATTTTTTGCATATTTTCTGACAAAACAAAAGGAAGTTATGTATGAACGCTACAGACCATGAGACAATCAGTAAGGTGGGGATTGAGTTTCTCTCAGGAAAATCACGCATTTTTTGGGAAACGCAGAAGGAACTTATAAAAATAGCATCTAATTTCTGTGATATTTTCTGGCCTTGTGAAGCCTCTAACTCGGCAATGTTAGAGAAATACCCGGATTGGGCGCTCTATTGTAAAATTGAACAGCCTGATGGGAAAATTGTTCCGATTCATTCTTTTTTTGATCCTATGAGCAATGAGCAGTTTTGGAAAACATATCCATGGTGCCTCAAAAAACTTGCTGACGGGATTTTTTCCTCGCTCAGAAATAATGATATTGAGCTTGCGGCAAAATTTGTCGGTTCTTTTTCTCATATTGTTGGCGACACCGGACAACTTGCACATATTTTTGATCTTCAGCAGATGGCTCCTTTCTTTCTCAAGCGCAGTGAAATCGAACACATTCACAGCAAAATGGAAGCTCTTGATGGCATTCCCTGTCTTTTGGATCACCACGAACCGATTTGTTTAGGCAGGAATCAAACAGAATTTGTCTGGGGTACGGTCCATGCGCTGGCAATCATGCGTCGCGAGAATCAGACACAGGTCTTTCCCATGTGGGACGCAATCTCTAAAAATAATCTAAAACAGGCCCGTGAAATTGCTGGAAATGTTGTGGGACGCTGCAGTGCACTTTTTTCAGATATTCTTTTCACGATTTGGTGCATAACTGCTGACCGTATTCCGGTCCTGCCGGACAAAGTCTGCGTTTGTGACTTGGAATATATGAACAGCGAATGTGACGGTATGTATAACGGGCTTCCACAAATTGATGGCCACCCGAATCCCCGTATCAGGGTTCCGTTAGATGTCGGCGAGGGCGAAGGACGCGGGATCGCTCTTCTGCCTCACATGTACCCGAACTGTCAGATTTTACGTCAGGCATGGGTTGAGTATTTGCTTCCGCCCGGCGGCTTTAAGACGATTTCGTTTGTCTGTGGATTAAATAAGGGAACATTGAATCAGACTGCCGGGATTTTTGAAGTCCTGTTAGATGGGGAAAATGTATGGACTTCACCGGTGGTTGATGAAAAATCTGTTCCGGTTCATGCTGAAATCAATCTTGGAAATGCCACCATTGTGCGCTTGATGGTTCGTGATGTCCGCGACATTTCACAAGCTGCCGATACAAAATTTTTCCATCCGGTATTTCATTCAGTCTGTCTTAATCGGTAACAGGAATAAACCCTCTGAAAAGAACTTGAAAAAATAAATTTTCATGGTATATTATTTAATATTATAAAATAACGCCGTGTGCAAGTTTTATTGG
>ERZ1034917.473-NODE-473-length-36076-cov-21097.625413_pt1 | contig 36076 bp, 47 predicted proteins | sample MGYA00520605_ERZ1034917 | MGnify/ENA primary metagenome ERZ1034917 (study PRJEB33766, sample SAMN09781784) | gut metagenome | biome: gut microbiome | host: Homo sapiens | place: Madagascar | study: EMG produced TPA metagenomics assembly of the PRJNA485056 data... | reverse complement strand
AAACTTGCGGACCGTACAGCCCCGGCAGAACCTCCGCCGCCGCCGCCGCCACCGCCGTAATTCGTACTTCTGGCACCGGCGGAATAGCCGCCACCGCCGCCGCCACCGACGGCGATAGCGGTCAGCACAGTACCGTTTCTAATCCCGTGGTTTTTCGGGATGAACGTCATTGATTCCTTGATAATCATAAAGCCCATACTGATTTACCCCCTTATTAGTTACCAACAAAAGACCCGTCATAGGTCGTTAGTGTCTGCGCGTCACCGGTCAACGCGGTTTCACGTTCCAGGCAGGGCCGATTCATTGCCCATTTGTATTGGAAATAGTCGTTTGCCGGGTGTGCTGATAAAATCGGATGCTGCCCAGTGATATACAGGTAGAAATCCGACGCAAACGCGGGTTTGATGTTGGTTAGCTGTACCAGCCCGTCCCCGGCGGCTTGAAAAGCGTCCTTCGGCTCAGATGTTGTCGGGTCAATGCCTAGATCGTTGCACACGTCATCGGGTAATACGTTTGCCTTGTTGTACGCACTGCCCTCCTGGGTGGCATCGTCCGCATAGGACAACACACCCTCGACTACCTGCCCATTGTCCAGAGTGATTTTTACCCGATTTGCTTTGCCGGGAGCCGGAACTCTATCACGCATTAAAAACACCCCCTGCTATCATGAACGGCGTAGCCGCCCGCCGGATGAGATACCCGGCCTGTATTTCCTGCAAGATAATTTCTAGTCTGTACAAGATTTCTTCTATCGCGTTGGCCTGTTGCCACGTCAACGCGCCCATACTGCCCGGTGCGTCGGGCGCGACGTAGGGCAGGCAGTCACGCAATTTGTGGATGTTGGCGATGTACACCGCCATTTGCTCGGTGTTCTGTATGCTATCCTCTGCCCAGTCTGTCACCGGGACGGTGGGCACGGTGTACCCCATGCCGTGCAGTACGCCGGTGAGATACGCCACCGCCGCGCCGACACGGTTCAGGTCCGCCGCGTTATAGGCCCCTTTCAGCCCGGCCACGAACTCAGCCCGTTCCGCCGCCGTAGCGGTACCAGCTACCAGGGCGGCGGTCAGCCGTTTTACTCGCTCAACGTCGGACTGTGTGCGGTCGAAAACCAGGTTATCTAATTGCCTCGGCATCACAACTCAGCCCCCCGTCATAACTGTAATCCAGCTGTGTAATGATCGCGTTCCCGTTGACACCGTACACGTCATCTATTTTAGCCGTGTCCAGCAGGTCAAGAGCCGGATTGCCCCGCGTGGTCAGCTCATACGACACGCGCCGCTGTACCCACGCAAGCAACCAGTTAGCTACCTGCTGACCAAGTGCGGGCGTGACACACGGGTTGGAGACCTCGTAAATCCGCTCTATGTCATCGCTTGCAATATTCTTACTATAGTATACCACATCTTCGCCGTCTGCGCTCTGTCCGGCTGTCAATTTAATGGAATTGTAGAGCTGTCCCACTTTAATTTGTGCGGCGCTATGCTGCACGTCGAGCGTCCATTCATCCGCAGGGGCGGACAAGGCGGGCCGGGTGAAATGCAGGGCGTTACTCCGGTCGATGTAGCAGGTACACATAGCCGCCTGAGCGCATAGGCGCAGGGCTTCTCGGATGCTGGTATTTTCGGGGACAGTGTTACCGATCACCACACCGTCCAGGCCGGAATCATACACAGCGGTAAACTTTTCGGAGACTTTTGCCAGTAGCGCGGTGACAGCCGCCTTTAGCGTCCACGTCCCGGAACCGGCCCCCGTGTACTCCACGTTGTCCAGCACATACAGCCAATCGTTAAACGTGATACTAGCAGTCAGGCCCCCGTCCTCGCTCTCAGCGGTGGTGAAATAGGCTCTACCCATGTACACAGCATCCCCGTTGACAGTTATCGTCCAGTCCATAAACTGCCCATCTTGCAGGTAGGCATACAGGCCGGACGGGTTGACCATGTTGTACAGCTGCTCACTGTTATCTACCGTAGCCTCTACCTCAGCAGAAGGCAGGCTCTCGGCAAACGGGGAGATAGACTGTCTGATTTCCACGCCCTCAATCGTATCCGCGTTGTAGTCGTAGCGGACACCGAAGCGGACGCCACACACCCGCACCCGTCGGTGAGGAATGGCGGATTTTGTAAACGTAAACCGTACACGCCGGTAGTCCTGCGTGGGCAGGCTGATAACGTGGATGTAGTCGGTGGGGTGAGTAGTAGTTGTGCCCAGCTGTGCCCCGTTCGCGTTCCATGCCGTGGTGACGATCTCGGCGGGATGGTTTTCGGGCTGGGTATCGTCGAAAATTAGGGTAAACCCATAGCTGTCCTGATTCTCCGGGAACGTAAACTCTAGGTAGGGCGCGGAACTGTATACTCCATCATCCCCGGAGAGTACAGCGCTGTTCCATCCCGTTTGCTCACCGGGATACAACTCGCGGGAGCCGTCCAGCACCCACATATTTTTTTCTAAGCTGGTGTAGTCCCCGCTCATCTGCTCCACACCGTCCACCGTCTGCCCGATTCGGGAGACGGCGGACTGTGCGGACGATGCAGGGACGGCCAACTCTGCCGCTTCCGGGGCCACCACGCCGAACGAAAACGACAGCTCTACCCGGCGGGTATCGGTGTACGGGTTGTAACTAGTCGGGACAGAAACCATCATGTCACCCCCTGCGCCGTGGCGTTCAGCTCAACGTTATACCAAACGGGCACACCGTTAAGGAACTTGAAAATTTTCTGACTGCCGATCTCGATAGTAAACGCACCAGAAACGGTCTGGCCCGTGGGGTCGGGGTAAGAGATCGTCACAAACCGGCCCGAACGGGCCAGCTGTACGACCTGGGCCAGCAGGTCAGCCGGTACCCACTCCCACGTAGCAGACAGCTCAGTCCGCCACCCCAGCACGTCGCGGACGATTTTCCCGCTGGCCATGGTTGCCTCTTGGCTCTCATAGCCGCCGCCCACCTCTAGGGTTTTGGTTCGGGGCATCTCAAGCCCGCCAATGGTAATATTAGCCATTATCAGTATTGCCCCCTTTGCCGCCCCACCTGTTTCAGCGGGTCATAAACTACTTCGGCGATCTGTTTCCCGTTCAGGTTTACGGGGATTACCACGGTTTGCACCCCACCGGCCCCGGCCATAGCTAGGCCAGCATTACCGTTTACCACGCCTGCCGCCGCGTCCATTAGGTCCCCACGGGACAGGGTCTCGAATGGGGACAACACAGTATCCGCAATCTGTCGATTGATACGCTCCATCTCAGCCATAAACCCGGCCCCGATGCCCTGGGCCAGGGGTTTGCCCACCATGTTCCGCGTCACCCGCGACGGGGAGTGGATATCAGCCGCTGCACGCATAGCGGCAATAGCACTGGACACGATACGTTGAGCCGTGGCGTACAGCGCCCCGCTTCGGTTGTTCATGCCGTCGATCAGGCCCTGAATACTCTGGATACCCAGGTTCCGCATTTCCTGTTTCATGCCGTCCAGCTCACCGGGGAGTTTATCTACAAACTCATAACCCAGCAGTTGCAGTTCATCCGCATAGAATTTCTGAGCCACGGCCTGGGCCTCTGCCTGTTTTTTCTCCCACAGGGCAATATAGTCGCTGTACTCATCGTCTGTCATGGACAGCAGCTTCTCGGTGTAGGCTGTGGCCTTGTCTACGTCCATACCGATGATTTCATCTAGCAGGCTGTCGGATACACCCCGGTTTTTGAGGCTGTCCAGTGCATCGCCGTATCTCTGGATACCGTCAATCTGGGCTTGCAGGTCGGAGAGTTCCAGAAATTCCCCGGTTTCGTCTTTCACGGACTGGAACAGTTCGCCATAGTTCCGCAGTTTGTCGGCCATACTAGCCTGAGCCTGTTCAATCTCAGACAGGGCCGCTTCGTACTCCGTGCGGAACTCTTTTACCGCGCTTAACTGAGAATTAAGCGCTTCTTTGGTGGCTTCGTCAAGACCGGTATCCTCTAACCGTTTTGTAAGCTCTTCCTCTTTAGCCACTAGGCGGTTATTAAGCTCACTGGTGAGGTCAACAACCTGGTTATAGGACTTCTTGTAAATGTCAACGCTGACATTAAGCCGCTTTGCGGTATCGTCAAGCAGTCTTTGGTGGGTTTCCTTCCAGGTATCTTCCACCTCATCCGCCGCGCCTGCTGCAACGGCTACGATTTTCGCGACTTGGGATTTTTCCGCCCGGATAACGTAGCTTTCCCCGTCCCGGATGCCCAACGCGGTACCTTTCGCCAGCTGTACGCCCACTTCGTCACGCATTACACGAGACGGAGAGTGAATACCAGCCGCCGCTTTAGCAGCGCTGACCGCAGAACGGACAACAGAGGTGATAGCACTGGACAATGTGCCGCTTTTGGCCTGCACACCCTGTGCCATACCGGCCACCATCTGCCCACCTACCGACGGAAACCCGGCGCTCGCAACCGTCCAGTCCGCAGAACGTTTAGCGTTAAAAATCATAGACTGGACGGTGGTATAAATCCCGGCCATAGACGATTTAAATCCGCTGTCGATGTTCAGGGCGGACGTGGAGCCGGGCTGTTGGAACCCGGCACCGGCTACGGCAGAATCCGCACGGGAACGGGTACCCTGAATCATGGACGAAACGGAACCGAACACCTGAGCGGACGATGCAGAAATGCCAGATGCAAAATTTTGGTCTACCTGACCACCCAAGCCCTGGAATCCTGCGCCCTGCACCCCGGAACTGGCCGTATTTTTTGCACCCGTGACCACCCCAGACGTGGCGCTGTTTACCTGCCCGGTGCCGCCGGAAATGCCGGATGCAAAATTGCTAGATACCTCTGCGCCCTGGGCCCTGGCCGTTGCATCCGTGGCCGGGTTAGATACACCCTGAGCGGCGGCGTTCGCGGCGGACCCACCGGCGGCGTTTACCGTGCCGGTATTGGAGATAATCCCGGCGGCTAACAGGGTATCGTAGGCAGCACCCAACGCGGTAACATCCGCGCCGGGATTCAGCTCTTTCAATGCTTGCAGGTACAACTCTTGGGCCGTGCCGGTGAGTTGGAACGCGCCCAGGTTCATCCCTTCGCCCACGGCGGTTGGAATCTGTACGCCACCCTCGCGGGCCTGGTTTACCTGCTCCTGTAACGCTGTTTGCTGTTGGGCCAACGACTGCGCCCAAAACTGTTGCTCTGTGGCGCTCATGCTGTCCCAACTACTAGCCGCCGTGAGTACCATAGCCTGATACTGGGCCTGCATGTCTGCGACTGCCTGGGTCAGCGCCTCTGCGTTCTCACCGGTGGCCTTGGTAATGCTGGTGTTCAGGTTTGTGATCGCCTGCTCCAGCGCCCCGGCGTTTTCGGGAGACGCGGACATTGCAAGATTCATCGAGTTAATGGCCGTGGTGTAGTTGTTCATCGTTGCAGAGGCGGTATTATAGTTCTCCTGCGACTGCGCTAAATTATCTTTAGCAATCCGCAACTGCTCAGACAGTTTACTATACTCACCAGCCGTGAGGCCCGCCGTGTCGGACAGTTTGGCCTGAATGTTATTAACAGCGTTTTCAGCTGTCGCAAGCTGTCCCTTCGCCTCGATTAGGTTGTTCGTAGCGCTTAACTGTTTGGTTAGCGCTTCCTCGTACATGGGCTGTACGGCATTGATTACTGCTTCCTGCTTGCGCTTAAAAATCAGCTCATCCAGCGCAGACGAAACCTTGTAGATCGCGTCCGCCTCACTGCCAGACGCGGACACCGCGCCGGGCACTTTGCTATTGATATAGTCGGCCAGATAAGCGGCGCGGGATTCGTAGCCCTCTTTTACCCTGCCGTTTGCGTCCGTGATGGTCTGCAACTCTGCGACGTACTGCGAGACCACGCCCATCTCTGTTTGCATCCCGGCCACGGATTCAGCTGCGCTGTCGCGCAGAGAGGCGTAACTGTCCGCCTGCTCATTGATAGCCTGCGTCGTAGCGTCCACTCGCTCGGTCAGCAGGTCCAGGCCGGTGACACAGTTCCCACTAGCCGCGCTAACGGAGGCGATAACAGCGGCCAAACCAGCACCCGCCGCAATTACCAGGGTGACCGGGTTGAGCATAGCGACAAACGCGGTAACCAGCTCCATGATCTTAGCCCCGGCGGAAATAGCGGCCAGGGTACCAATGGCCGTCGCAACGCCCGCAATAACAGGTATCAGTTTCTCCCCGTTGTCCATCAAATCCATAAAGGAATTGATAGCATCGGCGGCGAAATTTTTCATTACCGCCGTAGTGGGAGCGAGAGTTTCAGCCACGCGGGACAGCGCCGCCGTCATGTTGGCCGTTGCGTCGTTGGTCTGCACAAGCGCCTTACTATTATCGCGCCACTGTTGCGCCGCTTTGGGTAATCCTTGCCTGGTAAGCTCTTTAAGGACAAGATTAACGCGCTCAGACTTGGTTTTACACTTCTCTAGCTGTTCGTTAAAATCGTCCTCCATAACGCCGCCTGCCCAATTGAGTACATCGGCGAATGTACCAGTGACAGCAGAGGCGTTAATCGTCTCCGTGATACTTTCCGCCAATCCGTCGATAGGGATGCTATCACCATACGTTGCCCATGCACCAATACAACCGTCAACAAGTGTGGTTAAATCCTCCTGGGCCAGGCCCAGGGCTTGCAGGTTTGCCGTGGTCGTGGCTGCTGTTTGGTCATCGGCTAATACCTGGTACAGGCGGCGGTAACTATCAGAGGTCTCACCGGCGGTGTACCCGGCCTTTTGGCTGGACACCTCCAACGACGCCATGATTTTTTGATACTCCCCCATCTCGTCAACCAGGCCGGAGATGCTACCCATTAACGATTGTACCGCACCAGCAACCGCGCCCGCGCTGAACGCCTCTAACAGAGAGTCCCCGGCTCGGTCCGCCTCATCGCCCAGGTTGTCCAGGCCACGGCGGGCATCATCGGCGTTATCGCCCAGGTTATCCAGGCCACGACGGGCATGGTCAGCCTGGTCACCCATACGGTCCAGATCATCCCCGGCCCGGTCGGCATCATCGCCCAGCCGGTCCATATCATCCCCGGCTGTGTCGGCCTTGCTTGCCAGGTCTTGCAGCTCTGCCTCCATTTTGTTCATGTCGGCGGTTGCGTTGTTAATTTTAGTACCAAGGTTATTCACGGTTACCGCCTGCTTATTGTAAGCGGCTTCCGCTTTCAAGGCTTCGGCTGAGTTCTCCCCGAACTGTTGCCGGGCGTTCTCCAGCTCTGCGCCCAGTTCGTCCAGCTTCGCTTTTGCCTTGTCGTACTGCTGCGACAAAATGCCGATTTTGTCCTTGGTCGCGTCGATGGACCGGGTGAGAATGTCCGATTTTTTAGCCGCCTGCTGTTCTGCGTTCTCAAGTCCAGACATAGACGAAACGGCGGCTTTCATTTCTGAATTGAGGTTTTTAATTCGGCTTTCTACGCCCTTTAAGGCAGACGTTAAGTCACTCTCACCAGTGACGCCCAACTTAATAGATACGTCTGTTGCCATTGATACACCCCTTTACTGGTAGGTTAGCAAGCGCATGAACTCCCGCGCTTCGTCTTCCTTCGTGGGCTTCGGTTCGGCCCCCTCTGTTTTGATTTGATGCACCGCAATCAAATCTAACAGGCAGGATACGGGTAAATCAAAGGTCTCCAGGCGGGTTAATCCCACCTGGAGACCATACCAGATATACCAGGCAGGCGTTACCCGTCCGCTTGACTGGTTTCTGCGTTTTTTCGGCTACCCTTGCCGGGTTTGGCCTCCACGGTGGGGGTCGTACCGGCCCGCACCGTCTCAGTCATTGCCGTAGTCATGCCCTCGTAATCGTCCGGCCCCATGGTATCCATGAGTTCGTCAAGCGATAGAGTGCCGGGGTTTTCCAGCCCTTCGAGTTTTGCATACCGGTTGCCCGCGTCGATCATCTGGGCCAGCAGCCAAAACAGGTCTGACAGTTTGGCTGATTTCATAATACGCGCAAGCTCTTTATCCGCGTCCCCGCCGCGCTCTTCCAGCGCCACGAGTACGCGAGTAGACAGGCAGGTGATATAGTCCAGCCCGTTCACGGTGATTTTTCCAGTTCTCACGTCCTAACCCTCCTGTTAAACTGCCACGTCGGTAATACCCAGCGCCTTTTTAATGGCTGCCTCAGCCGCCGCCTCGGTTGCCAGCGGGGTACTCTGCATCTGCCAAACGTGATTAGTGCTGTCATCACGCATCACGGTTGCGCTCAAGCTCTTGGTCTGCCACTCGATGGTCTCACCCTGGGTGGTAGCAGTCACACCGGGGTTGGTAAACTGTACCTTGGTGAGAACCAGGGCAATCCATTTCACCGTGCCGCCCTGTTTGGCCTTGATGATGCCGCCAAAACCAACGTAGGGAATGGCCTGGGTATCGTCGAAAACAAGCCATTTGTCGGAAGAGCCGGAAGCGGACTCATCCAGGACCTTCTCGGTGATACCCAGGATAGCTTTCATAGGCTCAGGAAGCAGATCGTCGGTGGTGATGTTCAGGGTACCGCCTGCAAACTGGTTGTCGCTCTCAGCGGGGGCGTTGTCTGCGTACAGTACATTAGTGTCTGCACCCTCAAGCTCAAGGGACAGCTCAGTAGCCTTGCCCAGCAGACCGCCGCCGGAATAGGTAACGGTGCTGCCGGTGGCACTGTACAGGGCGTAATAGGGCTTAGATAAACCAATACTTGCCATAAATCACACTCATCCTTTCACGATTTTTTGAATTTCTTCCTCAAGTGTAGCCTTGACGGCGGCTTGCGCCGCGCCACGGCTAGAGCGAACAGCCCTCTCAAAAAAAGGTTGCTTGCTATTGAATGATGTACCAGAATTGAAAGCGCGGGCAATCATCCGGTTTGACTGGCCCCGGCTGTTTGTGCCGGAAAACCCGACGCCGCCCTCGATCTTGCCGCCCTTGTCCTCTATCTGGTAGGTGGTCAGCCCCGCTTGCAGTCCGGCTTTCTGCTCCGTTCTGCGTCGGGTCTCCCACGCGCTAGGACCGTCAACGCGCAGGCCGTTAATGTTAGAGCGCACGGCATCGGCGATTACAGCCGCGCCGTCGAACACGGCTTTTTTAATCGCGCCCTCTGATTCCTCAGACAGGCGATTTAGCACCATCACTAGCTCATCGGCCCCGGTGATTTTGATACTAGGCATTTACACCACCTCAGCATACCACTCAAAATGATATAGCCCCGTCTCATTCTCGTACTGCGTAGAGTTTAGATACCAGGACGCGCCCGCGCCCTCCAACGCCGCCGGGATGCTTGCTACTAACGGGTCTTTCGCCTTCTTGGTGAACAGGTCAACGATTACAACTGCCGCTGTCTCTGCGTGGCGGTTCCCGGCGCAAAGATCATTGTCCCCGTCCTGCTGATAAATGATATAGGGCGGCACGGTGCTAGGAGCGGAAACAAACTGAAATACATTAGAGGTCAACGCCAATAGTGCCTGTTTAATGGTTTCCATCCAGCGCATCCATCCTCTCTAGTGTAATGTCCGTAGCCGGTAGGCCGTCGGAATCCGTCACCTGCTGCACCTGTGCCACCCTATACGTCGCATCGTCCAGATGGTCCACCGGGGACAATTTCACCCGGTCGGTGGTGGGCGAGATCGCGTAGTATCTGGGTACCCGAATCAGCAAATCGGCCCGGTTTGCGTGTTCCAGGGCGGTATAATACCGCTGGACGCCCACCGTTTGATTTTCGTAATTTGCACCCCAGACCTGAACGTACACCAGCTCCGGGGCCTCTCCCGGTTCTGCGACGTTCGCGCCCCGGTGCAAAAACATTACCCCGCTGTCGTACATGTTCAGCCCCCCGATTTCTGACTAAAAAGCCGGTTGTTTAGTGCCCATCGTAGCATACGCGGCATCGCCTCGGTGGTGTTACGTTTACGCACCAGGTAGGCCGCATACATTTCCACCAGTTGCAGGTCTTCGACGGTATCCTCCAGGGTGATACCCTCGCGGGTGATAAACGCAATGGCTGCGTCTACCACCTGCGAGAGGTATTCTTCCCGGTCCTTTGTGGGGTACAACTCCCCAAGATCGACCTGCAACAGCGGCAACACAATAGCCGCCGTCATGGTTAGGACTTAGTGACGGCCACGGTGTAGACCTTGGTCTTGTTGCCGTTCTTCACGGTGACAACCAGGTCCTTAGTACCGGTCACGGGGGTAACACTCGCGCCGTTCACGACGTTCTTGCCGTTGTAGGACAGTGCAACGGCGGCGTTGGCGTTGGCGGGAGTGGCGGTAACATTGGCCGCGGTGGAAGCGGTGGCAGTGTAGGCCGTCACGTCTGCGCTGAACGCGGGAGACAGGGTCAGGCCGTCGATACCGTTCAGGTCTGCATCGTTGGCAGTGTCGGCGGCGAAGGTCGCGGTAGTGGTAACGTCAACGTTGTTGATGTTGACGGCAACAAAAGCGCCGGGAATGATGGGAGCACCATCCATACGCTGCTTGCCCTTGAAAACGGTGTTGTCCTGGATGAACTGCACCTCGGTAGAACTTTCGATGGTCATACCGGAACGCTGGGTCAGCAGGTACAGGTCACCGTAGCCGCCGATGATGTCACCGTCAGGAATGAACTCCAGAACGTCGATGTCACCGTTGATGATAGGCAGGACGCCGAACAGGTTGGCCACGATGTCACCGGTGGCGGTGAAAGAGATCAGCTTGGACTTCAGCTTTGCATAGGTCTTGGAGTTCATGGCCCAAAACTGATTGCCCCGGCTGTATCGGGTATAGGTCGCGCCGGTTGCCTCCATGAGCTGCGCCCAGAACTGTGCGCCGGTAACAGAATCGCCGCCGATCTTCTTGATGTTGGAGACGTGCAGGTCCTCCCAAGCGGGGGCGTTGGCGGGGTAGTCGCTGGGCTGGCTGGACTGGGCCAGGCGGGTGACGATACCCAGGGGCATCTTGCTTGCGCCGCCCTTGCCGTACAAAATGGCCTTGTCAGCGGCCAGACCGATAGCCTCAGACAGCGCCTCGACGATATAAGAGGCAAGGTTAATGTCGTTGTCCTCCAGCAGGGAGTTACAGACAGGGATAAAGCCCGCCACTTTGTAGCCGTCGGTGGTAATCTGGTTGAAGCCGAAGGACAGCTCATTGATTGCGCCACACATTTCAGTCCAGACGGCTTCCGGGATGGTACCAGCGATAGTCTGCCGGGCCTCACCAGTCACGTTCCGCACACGGACGCGGTTCATGAGTTTAGAGTAGCGGTACATGTTCTCCGCCACCAGCTCCAGGAAGGTAATGGGGATGGTCAGCTCTGCACCGGTCACGGCGCGGGTCTGACCGCGCATGTCACGGACGCGGGCCAGGAAGTCCTTAACGTCAGGCTGCGCAACGATAGCGCTTCTCTGCTCGGTGGGCAGGGCATCGAAAGCCCGGCGGTTCATGGGCAGAGAACGCAGGTTGATAGTGTTCTGCATGATAGCACCTCTCTTATCAGGCTCGGTTTTGGGTTCAGCAGGGGTAGGCTTGGGGGCGGAGCGTTCCAGTTCCTCAAGCTCGGTCTCAAGGGCCGCAATACCTGCACGCAGGGTTTCCACCTGTTCATCGTGCGCGGCCTTGTCCGCCTCGAACTTCTCGATCTCGGCGTTCACGGCCTGCTCCTGCTCGGTGTTGCCGGGTTCCACCTCGGCGATTGCGGCCTCAAGTTCGGCCTCGCGAGTAGCAAACTGCTCGGCGGCTTTTTCCAGCTCGACCAGTTCGTTGCGCTTCCCGTCCAGGGAGCGCTTCAGCATAAGGGCTTTAAGCATCCTTACTCTCCTTTCCGGCGGCCTTTCTCAGCCGCTCCATCGTGCGCTTTTTCCAGGCATTGGCCCGGCGGCGCTTTGCATCCTCAAAATCCCGCTTACGGGCGGAAATGCTCGTAGCCTCATAGGCGGGGAACGTGCAGGGAGATACCTCGTACAACGGAGAGATTTTTTCCAGGGTCCAATGAATAGTTCCATCGTCCCGGAATTCCTCTGTCTGTTTCTCCACGTCAAACCCGAACGAACAGCCGGTAACATCACCCCGTGCGATACGCTGGTAGGCGTTCATGGCGTCAGTGTCGTTCCGATTGATTTTAACCCGGCCATATAGCCCCCGCGCATCGTCGCTCAACTCCAACGTGCCGTTGGTCGTGCGACCTAACACAATGTCCTGATTGTGATTGAACAGCGCCCGGACGTCCCCAGTCAGGCTTTCGGAAAATGCGCCGGGTGCTACGCTCTCGGTCGCACCGGGCCACAGCTCATAAGGGGAGTTGTAGACTACGAAGTAGCCCTCAAGGTAGAGATCGTCCCCATCCTCGCGGGTTTTCATGTCCTGCATTAACATACTTCTATGTTCCACGTTTATTCACCTCCCTGGGTCAACTTGCCTTGGTCCCCTAGCCGGTCAGCCGGAATGTAGTTCTCAAGGGCAAGTAGTTCGTTCATGTCAGGGTCGGGCGGTAAGTTCAACCACCCGCGCCACTCATTGCGCCGCAACGCCATACGGTCCACCATCTCAGCCCCCGCACTCACCAGTTCGGTAATGTTGTAGCTGTACAAGCTCCAGCTGTTGAACCTGAAAAAGAGGTCAGGGGAATACAGCAGCTTCCGGGTCAACTCCTGCTCGATACAACGGGCCAGAGGCATGATGGTCGTATTTACAAAATTATTCCAGGCATCGCGATTGAAATCGCCCACGCCCAGCACAAACGGCGGGATACCAAGCACAGCCGCAACAGTCCGTTTGTCCAACGTAACCATTGCGTCAAGGGCCAGATCAGACAGGGTGAGCGGTTTGATTTGCTCAACGCTGAACTGGTCGGACGGGATGAGCCACGGTTCCCCCGCCTCACCGCTAGCCGCGTAGGAATCCAACAGGTTTTTCCGGCCCGCCGGGCTGGAAAATTCGTCGATCAAACCGTCAACCTTTACCACGAGAGACGGTTTCCACTTGCTGGCCATAAAGCCCCGCTGTGTTGCCGCCGCCTGTTTCAGGTTGTCCGCGACAGCGGCCAGGGACACGCGGTACCCGGTACCGAGCCACGGATACAGGCTATCCGGGTTCAGGGAAAAGTGCAAAATCTTGTCCGGGCTGTACGTCTGCCCGCTGATTACCGCCCGGTACCCCCAGCCGTCGGGGATGAACGACACGAACGCAGGCGGAACCGGGTTCAAATCCCGGATAATACCGGCCCGTGTGTTGGGCCAAACTACAGCGTTACCCTGCCCCTCTAGGTACATCGTGCGGACAATCCAATGTACGAACCCGGCCCGTGTGGTGTAGCTGTTCGGGTTAATGTCGATCTTCCGGGCCAGTTCGTTGCGGATACGCATATCTCCCGCGTCGGTGTTCTGCATGAGATTGATAGTCATGCTGCCCACCAGCCGGGCGATTGTATCCACGCCCGCCGCGATTTCTGGGTTTTGGGCCAGACTGATATAGCCACGACAGGCCAGACTATCGTATTGTGACGCATCACACAGCCACGCGGCGGCGCTCCGTCTCTGCGTAGGCTCGGCCCGCGCTTTCTGTCTGCGTTTATTCAATCGTTTTCACCCCTTGAATCGCCGCCAAACCACGCGACGGCTTTCTGTCGTTTGTCCATGTTTTCCAGGTACCGGATGCAGGCAAATACTGAGGCATCGAAAAGGTCGATTCGATGCTCAGGCTGCACCTTCTCGTATTGAATCATGTCATCGGTCTTCTCAATAGCCGCAACGTTTTCAACGCAATACTCGAACGCCTCAGAGTGGAGATAGTACAGTTTACCGTTTTTCGCGGAATGTTCGATATACCGGAAACCCTCAGATTTTTTGTAATAGTATTGGGGTTGGTCAATGATTTTGAATCCTGCCTCTTTCATCCCCAGGAAATACTCACGGCAAAATTTCCGGTCGTGCCCAACCTGTCGGATTTTGAAGCCCTTCCGACGCATATCGACGAACCAGGCTACCACGTCTTGATGGTTCACCGTGGGACTATTGCACAACGTCAACCAGCCGTCTTCTGCCCAGCCGAACAACGGGATATTGTCCTGGTCGGCTTTCAGATGGGCAGCCACAACAGGGAAAAATGCGTGAGTAATCACGATATCGACGCCCTTATAGTGGCCGAACAGGGCCGCCGCTGTCAGATCGTGGAGTTTGGACAGGTCCGCCCCGCCGTACCAGTCAATCGGAAGCTTTGCCAGCTCTTCCAACGTCCACTTATATTCGTTATCACTGGCCCGGAATTCGTCTACATCGAAATAGGCCCGCATTGCGTTGGTGTATACGTTCAGGCTCTTTGCAAAAAAGTCCTTTCGCTGTTGCGGGTCGTTCTGGGCCTGTAAACTGTCGTTCAAAATTTCCTCCGGCCGGATACTCACGCCATAGGCGGGGTTCGCCATTTCATGCACCGCCGGGTCTGTGAAATCTACCGAGCCGTCACGCACACCATCCGGGGCGCAGCACATGAAAATAAAATATTGTTCGTCGGAAACTGTACCGTCCAGGACCTTCCGACAGTATTTCAAGCGTTGCCCAAGAAAGGCCTGCTCATTATCGCCTGCTGTGGAAATGCCGATCAGCAGTTTATTTGTATAGGCTTTCATGGCTTCCTTGAACAGGTTGTATTGTTTGGGCTGTTTGAACGCATGAATCTCATCACAGATTGCAATGTTCGCGTTCAGCGAGTCCTGGCTGTCTGGGTTTGCGGCCAGCGCCCGGATGAAAAAGGAACCGTCCCCAAGATCAGCAGAGAGACTGTGTTCGTTGTGATTATCCACAATGCGAACGCTTCCGCCGTCTTTGGAATCTTCACCCAGCCGCCGAATGTTGTAGGCCAGAAAATTATAGGATTCCATCGACTGCATGAGCGCAGCGGACGCAATGTACATTTTCGAGCCGGAACGCCGATACAGCAGGGACAGCGCCCAGGCAAGAGAAGCAGCAAAAGAAGTTTTGATATTTTTCCGTGGGATATATATCAAGGCTTCATGGTACCTGACAATCTTGGTACCTGCCAGCTTGAAGCCCACCAGATTGTAAATGATGAACTTATGAAACGGTTCCAGCAAAAACGGTTTACCCCTCAGCGGCTCACCGTCCAGCCGTTCGCCCTGCTGGTGGCACATCGTTTTTTCGATGATGCCAATGCAAAACTCAGGCGCTTTGTAATCCATCCAGTAATCAGGATTTTCCAAATCCCGGAAAAACCGCTCGACCGTCTGCTTCAGTTCGTCACAGGCGATTTTCCGCCCTTCCCGGATGGAGGTGGCGTATTCAAGCACCACGGGCCAGTTACGGCCTGGTTTGTTTTCGCGCTTACTCAAGGCTAGCAAGCGCCGCCGCAAGTGGCGGCAGCTTCTTATCCTTCCGGCTTTCGTCCCCGGTCACCTTTTTATAGCTAGCCGGGGTCAAACCCATTTCCCGCCAATACGCCAAAGCGGTTTTATTCAGGTCATCCCATGCCACAAGAAGGGGGTTTTTCCGTGTTACCCTGCTGGCCGTCGGTTCGCTCAGGGACCTAGCCCCCTCAGCCTCGAACTCTGCGCGGGTCGCGTCACGTTGGGCCAGAATCCCGGCCAGCGCGTCAATCTGTGCTGCATACGGCACCGGGTCAGTGCCTAATTTTTCTAATTGTTCAGAAATACTCTGAAACCATTTCTTTTTATCCATTTCCAGCTCCTAAAAGTTGCGTTTTACCCTAAAACGGGGCAAAAAGGTCGATACCAGTTTCTGACAGCGTGTCAGAATGGGAAAAACCTCACCAGGCCACCGACTGCCAAATATTTTTTATCGGCAACCAATGGGGGGATGCAAAAAATTTTTACTCCGGCGGAATCGTTCGGCGCATTAGCGCAACACCTTCTGCTGTTAATTTATCGCTATCCCTGTCATGCAATTTGTTATGCGCCGCTCGGCTAACCGAGATCAGGTTCCACGGCTCGAACGCATACTCTGGAAACTCATCTACTGGGTAAATGTGATGCACCAGATCAGCAGGCACGGCTTTTCCAAATCTTTTGGACAGCTGACACCGGTACCCGTCACGCCTCATTACCTGTGCGCGTAAACGTTCCCAGCGCCTTGCCTTGTAATCAAACATAGATCACACCACCCTTACCCTCTCCCCCGTTCATCGTGCTCGGCGCTGGACTCGCACCAACCATAGGGGCTACACCCCGCCGCGCATGTGGGGCAAGGCCCCCCGGCCCTGCCCCGGTAAAGGAATGGAGGAGATAGAAATGGAAGAATCCCACGAGACTGCACACTATGGAACCCATGTATATTATACCATACTGTGAACGGTAAACAAAATCTCATGTACCAAACTATTGAATTAGTTTAACATCCCGTGACCCATCATGCCCGCTCGTGAACCCGGTCCAGCCAGTACACCAACCAATGCACCAACTCAGTCCAGGCCATACACCAACTCACACCAGCCCACACCCCAGACCTTCCGGGCCGGGTGGAACAAAACGGACGAAAGGCACAAGGGTTTCTTATAAACCCCTATATAAGGCGGTATATTAGTCTATATTCATACTATATGCCCTATTTACCTATTTAATTATTTATTTGTTCCTTTTGTTCCTATTGGTACAGTATAGATGGAAAGCCTTGAGCGCCAACGGTTTGAGCTATGCCCCTGGGTGGAACGAGACCCCCGGAACAAGGGACGAACGGAACAAGGCTGGTGTTCCGCCCAAGAACGGCCCGGAACAAGGAACAAGGAACAGGGACAGACCCGGCGTGTTCCCGGCTCTTGTCCCTGTTCCTTGTTCCACGATTCGACCCTGTTTCATGTGCCCACGATGGGGCGCTTCCATTTTAATTCGCTGGCCTGGATACGATATTTTTTCTGCTTATTAAAAGACCGGTTGAAATATGCTTGTACCCCGTCCGGGCGGGTGAAAATGTCATCACCGTTTAGAACGATACCATAGTAAATGATATAACCATTATGTCCGGGGATTCTATGATAGGTTGCGTTCTTCGTTTCTACCTCATAGAATCCTCTGGTACCGTGTTCGTAGATAGGGACATATACTTTCATAGTGTCCTTCCTTTCTGCCCTCTGGGCCGTTACCGGCTCAGGGCCTCACAGATAAAAGATCTTCGCCGGTCCGGGACGTAAACGATAATGGTAACGTCGCGCTCTCTGTCTCGCATATCGTTGGAGCAGATTTCGCACTTGACCGTGATAAAGCCGATCGCGCCCTCTGTCTCATGGTAGCCGTAGCCGGTGAGTCTGGAGTCCTTGCCGTCGCGTTTCTGCGCGAACTTCTCAACCTTCTTAATCTCGCTTCTCAGCAGCCCTTCAAACTTCTTCATAGTGATCTTCCTTTCTGGCCGGGCTTGTGACCGGCCTGCCGCATTACCAGGAGCCTAGGCCCCTGTCACTCTGCGTTTTAGGCCAGCGTTTCCGCATAGGCTTTTGCGGCCTTGAGGGTGTCGAACTTTTCAATCACGCTTCCCTTGTGTGTTGTCAGCACCCATGCGCCTTTCCGTTTGGCGAAGCTGTGATTTTCGATTCTTAGATGCTCGGCAATCGCAACGTAATCATGCGGCATAAGGCTGTTGCATCCTCTTTTTGCGCGTTCTCCGGTCTTTTGATCTACTTTAACCCACTTAATCATAGCCATCTTCCTGGGCAGGGTGATGACCTTAGCCTCGGCTTTGGCTTCTTCGGTGGGTTCCTGGACTTCGGGCATCTCTTCCTTGTCTGCGCTCAGGACGGGGCACATGGAGTAGCGGCCCAGGGGGAAGATGCTTTCAGCGTCGCGGTATTCAGAAACCTGGGCGTTTACACGGCAAGTCTTGGTTTCCGTGCCGTCGCTGATGGTGATGGTCTTTGCAGTGCGCTTGGTAACGGTGTAGGTCCAAACACAGTTACGGTCGCAAGGGCTTGTCATGGTATAGGTTTTTCCAATCTCAAACTTCTTCATTTTGGTTTCATCCTTTCCGCCCTGCCGGGCTGTCCGTCTCTCTTACTGTACTTACATTGTACACCTGTTTGTACAATAAAGCAATTGACACATTGTACAAATTCTTGTACTGTTTCCTGCGCGCTTTGACAGAGATTTGACAGGCTAATAACAGCTAAAACATGCTAAAATATGCTAAAACCTGCTACCACGGAATCCCCATATACCTACGCAAAAATCCCGTGAAACCATTGAGCGCCAACGGTTTCACGGGATTTACTGTACCCATTTATCAGATTTTTACCCCCACCTGCCAGAGGTGGAAGAAACCGTTGAATTTATTCGTCTTTTTCGCCGCTGACCGGATTTTGACATAAATAGCGGTTCAGCCTGTCAGCGGTGGCCTGTTTGCGGCTTAGCATGATGTGGGTGTATATGTTCATCGTGGTTCTTATATCAGAGTGCCCTAACAGCGTTTGCATTTCCTTCACCCCTACACCCGCATCATATAGCACGGTTGCATAGAAATGCCTCAGCTGGTGAGTGGTTACCGCCGTACCCCGGCCCCGTGTACCTACGCCTACCGCTACGCACCACTGCCGCCACGCGCTCTTAAATTGGCTCAGGCGTAACAGTCCACCATCTGGCCCAGGAAATACTAGGCCCTGTTTCCGGTCTCCTAGCAGGGCGTCTAGCGGGGCAGGGATGACTACGTCCCGTACTCCCTGCGCCGTTTTGGGTGGCTTGGTGTGCGGGGCTTCACTGATAAACTGCACGGCCCGTCTAACGTGTATCACTCCCGCGGCCCGATCAATATCGTCCCATTGGAGGGCTAGTATCTCTCCCCGGCGCATGCCTGTATAGCCTTCCAGCGCCGCGAACAAACCGAACGGCAGGCGGAACCCGGCCCCGATCATCGCTAATTGCTCAGGCGTGGGCGGCTCTCTGGTCCCGGCTGGTAGGCCCTTGGGCATTTTGGATTGCCGGGCCACGTTGTACCGCACTAGCCTTTTTCCGATTGCGTAGTCCCACGTCTGAGTTAGTACATCGCGCCGCCGCTGGACTGTCCAACGGGTATACCCACGGGCCGCGATAGCCTGTAAAAATTCCGTGATTTCATCCGGGTATATGTCCCCTATCTCCCGGCCCTGGAACCACTGTAACACGTCCCGTACGGCGGGTTCATAGTTCCCCCATGACGTGGCCTCTACTTCGTCCCTGTGCCGTTCGGCCCACTGCTCGACGATAGTACACAGTTGTACAGCTTGCGCCTGCTCCTGCTCTCGCTCCACGCTCCACGCGGCTAGTTTTCGCTGCACCTCGCGCTGTGTCCGCCCGTAGAAATACTTGGGCTTCTCCATACCGGGCAGTTTGATTTGCTCCTGCCACCTTCCGTCTTTCCGTTTTATCATGTTCTCACCCCTAAAATAAACAAAATTGTTAGGTTTTGTTTGCTAAAAGTTCAGTTTTCGCCACAGCTTCCAATAATTCGGCATAGTACACCAACAAAAAACCCACCTTTTTGTTGGTGTGGCGTGATATACTGGCCTCACCGCATAAGATGGAAACGGAGGTAAATAATGGATGATAGGCAAACTCTGCGCGCTATTTTGCGCATGCTAGGCACTCTGAGCAGTAAACAATTACACCTGGTATACCTGTTCCTGCGCGGCCTGTCCGCACAGTGAAGAAGACACCCCGGCCCCGTGATAGGGCCGGGGCTTTTCTTTACCCTTTTAGTTCGTCCAGCAGCTTCCGGGCTACTTGCTCTAGCATGGCCCACTCTGATTCATCCAGCCGGGACAGCGCGGCTAATAACCGCTGCTTGAAATCGTCACGGGCCAACACATGGCCGAAAAACTCAGCTAGTTCCTCATCCCGTGTTTTCTCGACGAACATCGGGCCGGTACCATTGCGTAACCATTCCTCGGACACGTCGAACTCGCGGCAAATGTCCGCAATAGTTCGATCACTAGGGACACGTTCTCCCTTTTCCAGCATCCAAACATAGTTTCTGGAAAGGCCGCCGATTCTAGCCCCGAACGCCTCTTGTGTTAGGTTATTCGTTTTGCGGGTCTGTGCTATTCGTTCGCTCAGTTTTTCCAAACTCTCACCCCTTTCCCTTGGGTACACATATATAATAGCACGACTCTCTAACTGTGTCAACTTTTATTTCAAAAAATTTTGTTCCGGGGGTTGACATAGTTAGCCCCTTGTGTTATTATAGTCTCACAGAGTTAGCAAGGGAGGTGAACAACGATGACAGATGCTGAGCGTCGAATCGCTGAGAGTTTGGCTACGGCGCTTGAGCTGTTGCCCGACAGCAAGAAGGAATTCTTGTTAGGGTATGCTGAGGGCGTCGCGGCTATGGCCGCACGGAGGGAGGCAGACAATGGCACTGGAAATACCCGGTTATCGTGAGAACCTGGCCGACCTGTTGGAGTTTTTCGACGGGCGGCGCATCCTGACGATAACCGATGTTTGCCGGTACACCGGGCACGATAGACGGTGGGTAAAAGTACATCTGGACATCAAACCCCGTGCGGGTGTGTCCGTGCCCACTCTGGCCCGGAAGCTGGCCGAATTATAGGAGGAGATACCAATGACTGCAACACAGATTAGACAGTTCCACGACCTTGACCTGTTCGTGGACATGCTGGCCGCGGACCCGGCACACATCGCCCGCGCCAAGGCAAAGGCCAAAGCCGTGAAAGAGGCACAGGTCAAGGCAGAGCGGGCCAGACAGCACCGGGCCGTTGAACAGGCCCGCGTCACCCGGCGGATGGAGATTACCGCTAGTTCCACCGTTGCCCTGGCCGGGCTGTGGACGTTCCTCGCGGCCTGGTTGGCGTGAGAGGGGGCGCAAGTATGAACAATCTGAATCTCACTATTGAGCTGTGCGCGGAAGACCGCGCCCGCCTGGACGCGATTCTCACGGCCCTGCAAGTCGTCGGAACCCCGTTTAGCCCACCCGCGCCCACTCAGCCCGTCGAGATGGCCCCAGAGACGCACGACGCGCCCGCACCTGTAACCGGTGGCCCTGAGACGGAACAGCCCGCACAGGACACGCAGGACGGCGCAGAGACGCAACACGCCACGCACGGCATGGTGCAGGACTTGGTGATCACTTTGGCCTCGCAGGGCCACAAGGCAGAGGCCCGCGAGATCGTCCAGCGGTTCGCGCCTCGCGTTTCAGCTATCCCGGACGCAGACCTCGACGCCGTGTATGTCGCGCTCGACGCGGTACGCCTGTCACATGAGGGGGAGAACTGACATGGGACACGCAGACCGGGCGCATGCCCTTCTCTCGGCGTCCAGCGCTCACCGGTGGCTCAACTGTCCGCCGTCCGCCGTGGCCGCTGAGTTGTACCCCCGCGAGAGTAGCGAGTTTGCCGCTGAGGGCACATTAGCCCATGAGGTGGCAGAGGCCGTAACACGGGGCATCCCCCCAGAGGATGACTCTGGGATTACTCAGGAGATGCTGGACTGTGCCGCTGGGTACAAGCGTTATATCCAGGAGCAGACCAACGGGGAGGACTATCACCTGCTGCTAGAGCAGAGAGTGGATTTCTCCGACTGGGTCCCCGGCGGGTTTGGTACCTGCGACTGCATCCTGTTGCAGGGCGATACCCTGGACGTGATCGACTACAAATACGGTAAGGGAGTACCTGTTAATGCGGTGTGCAACCCGCAACTCATGCTGTACGGCCTGGGTGCTCTGAACGACTACGGCCTAGCCGTGGACGTGCAGACCGTGCGCCTGCACATCTATCAGCCCAGGATTAACAACATCAGCACCTGTGAGGTACCCACCCAAGACCTGCTCAAATGGGCGGACAGTGTGCGAGAGATTGCCGCTGTTGCCGCTCAGGGCGGCGGGGAGTACCACGCCGGGGACTGGTGCAAATTCTGTCCCCACGCGGGAGAGTGCCGGGAGCTGACCCAGACCTGTACGCGGTTGGTAGACGGGTACGACGTGGAGGTCCCCGTTTTGGCCCCGCATGAGATAGCCCAAATTTTGGAGCAAGAGCCGCTTATCTCTCTGTGGCTCAGACGGGTAAAAACCCGTGCCCTGGCTATGGCCCTGAACGGTAAGCCCGCCCCCGGATGGAAAGCCGTTGAGGGCAGACAGGGCAATCGAAAATGGAAAGATGAGTTGGAAGCTCTGCATATCTTGGACGCGGCGGGCTACGACCGGGCAGAGACCACGGAGACCCACCTACTCAGCCCCGCCGGGGTTGACAAACTGGTGGGCAAGAAGAGGGCCGCCGAACTGTTGGCGGGCCAGATCGAGCGGTCCCCTGGAGCGCCTATTCTGGTACCAGAGAGTGACAAACGCCCGACCTATGACCCCGCGAACGACTTCGACAATATTGACTAAAGGAGATTATATACCATGAGCGAGAAAATTATGCTGCATAACGTGCGCCTGAGCTATGAACATGTGTTCACCCCCACCGCGTTTGACGACAGTCAGGATGCAAAGTATTCCGCGACGTTCATCATCCCCAAGAGCCACGCGGACCTTGACAAGGTCAAGGCTGCTTTCCGTGCGGCGGGGACCGAGAAGTACCCCAATTCCTTCAAAGGCACCGAGTGGCCGAAGGGCTTTACTTGCAGTCTCAAGGACGCGGACACGCAGACCGACAGCATGGGTGAGGTGTTGGCAGAGAAGAATCCCGCCTATGCCGGTTGCTACATCCTGGAGGCTAACAGCACCCGCCGCCCTGTTGTTGTGGGCCGTCGGAAAGAGGCTTTGACCGCCGACGATGGAGTGATCTACTCCGGCTGCTATGTCAACGCATCTCTGGCCGCCGCCCCCTATGAGTACGGCAAAGTTAAGCGCGGCGTGAAAGCCTACCTCAACGGCGTGCAGTTCGTGAAAGATGGCGAACGGTTCGGAACCGACGCGCTGTCCGATTTCGATGACCTGGAAGGTGACGATGATTTCACGAAATGAGCCACATTCCCGGTTAGTGCTGGACTTAGAGACGTTTTCCAGCGCTGACCTGCCCCGTGGCGGGGTAAAAAAGTACACCGAATCACCGGATTTTGAGATTCTGCTCATGTCCTACGCTTGGGACGGTGGGCCGGTCCAGCTCTGGGATTTTACCCAGAGCGGCCCCCCGGACTGGTTAGCCCCCGCGCTGACAGACCACACGATTACAAAGATCGCCTGGAATGTATCATTTGAGCGGAACTGTCTCAACGCAGCCTTGGGCATCTACACCCCGCCCGAACAGTGGCGGGATGCTATGACTATCGCCGCCATGAACGGCCTGCCTATGTCGCTCGACGCGGCGGGCGCGGCCCTGCAACTCCAACAGCAGAAGCTCGCAACTGGTAAGGCGCTTATCCGGTATTTCTGTATGCCCTGTAAGCCCACCATCTCCAACGGTGGTCGAACTCGCAACCTTCCGGAACACGCCCCGGACAAGTGGGAGCTGTTCAAAGAGTATTGTTTAAGGGATACTGTCGTTGAGCAGACGATCTACGACCGGTTAGCGTCGTTTCCCGTCCCGGAATGGGAGCGCCGGTTAGAGGCATTGGACGCCCACATAAACGAAAGGGGCGTACTGGTGGACATGGAACTAGCCGAATCCGCCGTAGCAATCGACGAACGGTCCCGCGCTCAGAACGTGGCAGAGATGCAGGCAATCACCGGGCTGGACAATCCCGGAAGCGTGGCCCAGCTCAAGGCGTGGTTTGCGACTAAAAATGTCAACGTTGACAGCCTGAACAAGGCAACCGTGGCCGATCTGCTGGACACTGTGACAGACCCAGCAACCCGTCGGGTGCTGGAACTGCGACAGCTGACAGGTAAAACCTCTACCAAAAAATACCAGGCTATCTTAGACGCGGCCTGTGCTGACCATCGAATCCGTGGCCTGCTGCAATACTACGGGGCCGCACGGACTGGGCGGTGGGCCGGGCGGCGGGTACAGCTGCAAAACCTCGCGCAGAACCACCTAGAAAATATTGCCCTGGTGCGTTCACTGGTTCGGCTGCGGGATTTGGAAACCTTAGAAATGGCGTTTGACAGCGTTCCAGACGTGCTGTCTCAGCTCATCCGCACGGCCTTGGTAGCCAAACCGGGGCATACGTTCCTGGTGGCCGACTACTCAGCCATTGAGGCCCGCGTCGTGGCGTGGATGGCCGGGGAGCAATGGCGGATGGATGTTTTCGCCCAGGGTGGGGACATCTATTGCAGCTCTGCCTCTCAGATGTTCCATGTGCCGGTTGTCAAGCACGGCGTAAACGGGCATCTGCGGCAGAAGGGCAAGATTGCGGAGCTGGCTTGTGGTTATGGTGGCGGGGTAGGCGCGTTGAAAGCGTTCGGCGCGGATAAAATGGGCCTGTCGGAGGAAGAAATGCTTACCATCGTCCAGCATTGGAGACGTGCGTCCCCCACTATCCCCCGTTTCTGGTCTGCGACCGAGCGGGCCGCCCGGTCTGCGCTGGCCCATCCCGGCAAAACGTTTTCCGTCCAGCCCTGCGGAGTGAAATATCGTCGGGACGCGGACGCGCTGCGGTGCAAACTGCCTAGTGGCCGTATCCTGTCCTACTGGGGTGCGAACATAGGCCCAGACGGACACCTGTACTACATGGGCCAGAACCAGACTACAAGGAAATGGGAGCGGACGGAGACATGGGGTGGCAAACTGGTAGAGAATATCGTCCAGGCCGTGGCCCGTGACTGTCTGGCCGTTGCCCTGCTTCGGCTTGATAATGCTGGTTTTCAAACACTATTCACCGTCCATGATGAGGTAATAGTGGAAGAGCCACAGGGAGGCAGGACGTGGCAGGACGTGGCCGAAATCATGGGCCAGCCCATTGACTGGGCACCCGGTCTGCTGTTACGCGGGGACGGATATGAGACACCATTTTACATGAAGGACTGATTAAATGGGACTAGCACATGATTGGCTTCTTGCTATTGCGACAGGTAACAACCGGAAAACCAAAAAATGGAAAAACATATCTATACCGTGGAGCGAGTTATTAGCCCGACTCTCCACCACCGTTCGCACACCTGAGACCGTCGCAGAGTACAAGGCGGCCAGCAGGGACAGGCAGGCCGAAATCAAAGATGTTGGCGGGTTTGTCGGTGGGTACTGCCCGAACGGGCGGCGTTCGGACGTGGAAAGCCGCTCGGTGCTGTGCCTGGATGCTGATTATGCAGATACTACTCTGTGGGGTGACTACTGCGACCGGATCGCCTGCGCCGGGGCGGTGTACAGCACACACAAGCACACCCCCGAAAACCCCCGCCTGCGCCTGGTGATTCCTCTGGCCCGTGACGTGTCCCCGGATGAATACCAGGCTGTGGGCCGGAAGGTGGCTGATATTTTAGGCATCGACAAATTTGATGATACCACATACCAGCCTGAGCGCCTTATGTACTGGCCTAGCACTAGCCGGGACGGGGAGTACATATTTTACAGCTATGACGCCCCGTTTCTCAGCCCCGACGATATATTAGCCCTGTATCGGGATTGGCGCGACGTGTCCGCCTGGCCCATGTCCAGCAGGCAGGCGGGTATCGTCCGCCGGGCCGCTAAGAAGCAGGCTGACCCGATGGACAAGCCGGGCCTAGTCGGTGCATTTTGCAGGGCGTACAGTATCCGGGACGCAATCGCGGCGTTTGTGCCTGAGTACGTCCCCTGTGACGTGCCGGACCGGTACACCTACGCAGGCGGTTCGACGGCGGCGGGTGTGATCATCTACGATGATAAGTTTTCGTTTTCCCACCACGCCACAGACCCGGCCAGCGGCCAGCTGTGCAACGCTTGGGACCTGGTACGCATCCACAAATACGGCCCGCTGGACGATGACACAGACCCGGACACCCCGGCCAACCAACGGCCAAGCTACAAAGCCATGTGCAGCTATGCAAGCGACGATAGCCGGGTAAAAGCCCAAATCCTGGAAGACCGGCGGACAGAGGCGGACGTGTTCGACACGCTGGACAGCTCACCCGCCCCCGACAGCTCGACCGCCCCGAACTGGACGGACAAGTTGAAAATGACGGACAAGGGTGTACTGGTGCAGTCCATCGAGAACGCCGTGACGGTGCTGTCTAACGACCCCGATCTAGTGGGCTGTATTGCCCTGAACGAATTGCAAAACAACATCGTCGCGGTAAAACGTCTCCCGTGGCGGGATGTTGGGGCGGAAAGCCCCTGGGTAGACGCGGACGATGCACAGTTGCGCTTGTACCTAGAGCAGCTGTACGGGCTGACCAGCAAAGACCGGATTTTCGACGCGGTGAATGTGGTCGCACAGGCCAACCGGTTTCACCCTATCCGGGACTACCTGGCCGGGTGCAGTTGGGACGGTGTGCCCCGTGTGGACGCCCTGCTCGTGGACTACCTGGGCGCGGATGATACCGAGTACACCCGCGCCGTGACCCGCAAGACCCTAGTTGCAGCTGTGGCCCGAATCTACAACCCTGGCTGTAAATTTGATTACATGTTGACACTGCAAGGGCGGCAAGGCCTGGGCAAATCCGCCATTATCGCCAAACTAGGCGGGCCGTGGTACTCCGACACGCTGACCACGGTGACAGGCAAAGAGGCCTATGAGCAGCTGGTGGGTGTGTGGATTATGGAGGTCGGAGAGTTGGCCGGTATGCGTATCGCAGAAAGCAATGCCGTGAAACAGTTTATTTCCAAGGCCTCTGACCGGTACCGCCCCGCATACGGGCGGCGCATCCAGGATTTCCCCCGACAGTGCATTTTTATAGGTACTACCAATGAGATGCAGTTTCTCCGGGATAGCACCGGAAACCGCCGTTTCTGGGTGGTAGCCACGCCCAACGACCCGGCCCGTGACATGTGGGCAGACCTGGACACTGAGACGGTAAAGCAAGTATGGGCGGAAGCCCGCCACTACTACCAGGCGGGAGAGACCCTGTACCTGTCCCGCGAGCTGGAAGAGCAGGCCCGACAGGTACAGGAAGGGTTTGAGGAAGAAGACCCCCACGTCGGCCTCGTGGCTGAGTTTTTAGATCGCCTACTCCCCGCAGATTGGGAAGAAAAAGACCTGTTTGATCGCCGTCAATGGTTGGAATCAGGCGCGGAAGGAACCGTCCGTCGTAAGACGGTCTGCACTGCTGAGATTTGGGCGGAAGCCCTGGACAATGACCCCCGGAAATTTGACCGCTACGCCGGTATGAAAATCCGGGCTATCATGGGCAAATTACCGGGTTGGCGGTCCTGCGGGAACCTGAAAATCACAGTGAAGTCCTACGGGAGACAGCGATACTTCAAACGGAAGGGGGTGCTGTGAGATGCTGGAAAAATTTTTAGAGCAGAAACTAGTCCGCCGGGTAAAAGCCGCCGGGGGTATGTGCCTCAAATGGTCCAGCCCCGGCGCGGCTGGTGTGCCCGATAGAATCGTACTACTGCCCGGCGGGCGCGTAATATTTGTCGAGATGAAACGCCCACAGGGCGGGCGGCGGTCTGGGTTACAAAAATGGTGGGCCTCTGAACTAATCGCACTGAATTTCAGGTATTGGTGCATCTGGAATGAGAGGGACCTGCAAGAGTTTGTCAACTACGAGTTAGGGGGCAACGACGAATGAGATTCCAGCCCTACCCCCACCAACGCGCCGGAATTGACTGGGTAGTTTCCCGCCCTGCCTGTGCCCTGTTTTGGGGCATGGGCAGTGGGAAAACCGTTACCACGCTAACCGCCCTGAACACTATCCTCTATGATCTAATGGAGGATGGCCCCGCGCTGGTGATAGCCCCTAAACGGGTGGCAGAAAATACCTGGTCTACTGAGTGCGCAAAATGGGAGCATCTGCGACACCTGCGAGTATCCCGTGTCACCGGTTCGGCCCGTGAACGGCTCGACGCTCTGGCCCGCCCCGCTGATATTTACGTTACCAACCGGGAAAACGTGGTTTGGTTGTGTGAGCAGTCCAAAGTCTGGAAGTTTCCGATAGTTGTTATTGACGAACTCTCTAGCTTTAAGTCCACCCAGGCCAAACGATGGAAAGCGTTGAAACAGGTCAGACAGCGCATCCGCCGCGTTATCGGGCTGACTGGTACACCCCGGCCTAACGGGTTGGCTGACCTGTGGCCGGAACTGTACCTGCTGGACGGTGGCCGAAGACTGGGCCGAACGCTCACACAGTTCCGGCGGGACTACCTACTGCCCGACAAATCCAACGGGCCTATCGTGTACAGCTACCGGCCCAGGCCTGGGGCGGAAGAAGAGGTTTATAGCCTAATCTCTGATATATGTATGTCGATAAAAAAGGAAAACGTTATCTCCCTTCCGGGTCAAACCTACCATGACATTCTGCTGCCCGCCCCGCCTGCCTTGATGAGACAATACAAACAGTTTGAACGGGAGCAGGTGATGGAGTGCATGGACGGAGACGGGCAGATCGTGGCCACGTCCGCCGCTACGTTAAGTAACAAACTGTTACAGTTTGCCAACGGTGCAGTCTACGACACCGACGGCCAGGCCCACAGCATCCACTCGCTGAAACTGGAAGCGCTGGAGGAACTGGTGGAACGTGCGGGCGGGGACAGCGTGCTAGTGCTGTACAACTATAAACACGATGCCGAACGTATCCGGCGGCGCATACCGTGCCGGGCGCTCGACACCCCGGCGGATATAGAGGCGTGGAACCGGGGGGAAATCCCGGTAGCCCTGGCCCACCCGGCCAGCATCGGCCACGGCCTGAATCTGCAATACGGCGGACATATCATTATCTGGTTTGGTCTGCCGTGGAGCCTGGAGCTGTACCAGCAGGCGAACGAACGGCTAAACCGTCCGGGACAGCAGAACGTGTGTCATGTGTATCACCTCATGCTAGCCGGTACACACGACAGCCGGGTACTAAAAGCACTGCGGGACAAGGATTTTGGACAAGCCGGGGCAATTAACGCCCTGAAATTAGAGGTAACAGGAGGTAAACAGGTATGAGTAGTGTCCATCTGTTAGAGTGGCCCCAGGAACGGGACTGGTGGGAGGTAAAACGCCGTGCGCTGGTGACGGTGGGGCTTAACCCCGTCAGCCCGCCCTCGATGGAGTGGCGGCGGAAAATCCTGGAAGCGCGGCACAGCCCCATCCGGTACCTGCGTTTCTCATTCCTGTCAACAGATATGCCCTACTGGTTGTCTGTCCATCTGGCCCGGCATATCCACGCACAGCCTTATGTAAAATCCCAGCGCAACGACAGACAGGACGCCTACGACCGGAACAGCGCTCCGCAGGATGCCCCGGTGAGCATGATTTGGGACATGAACGCAGAAGAGCTTATGACTATTGCTAACAAGCGTCTCTGCACAAAAGCCTCCCCTGAGACCCGTGCGGTTGTACTAAAAATGTGCAAGGCGGTGTTGGCGAAATGCCCCGAATTTTCGGGCCTGCTGTGCCCCATGTGCGACTACCACGGCGGACAGTGCCACGAAATGGAGCCGTGCGGTCGGAGGGAGGTAGACAAATGAGGCAGAAACCACGCCGGGACCGGGATACAATCATCCCATACCGGGAGCGGATATTGCTCCTAGCAAAAATCCTATACAACGAGACCGACAGGAACAACCCCGTGACGTTGACGGAGTTGTTGGATGTACTCGACACGGCATACGGCAGGGGTGCAAAACGGACCACGTTACAGGCTGATATTAAGGCTATCAGCGAGACGTTGTTCCCCATTGAATATTATTACATGCAGGACCACGGCTTCGGCTATTACAGAAAGGATGGAGATTTATAATGCTCACAGGGAACGAAATTAGATTGCAGGTGGAGGCTAAACGGCTCGTGATCGAGCCGTTTGACCCGGTTTGCATCGGCCCGAACAGCTACGACGTGCATTTAGCCCCGGACATGTTTGTCTACCGGGAGCCGGTGCTTGATACCCGCCAGGAGAACCGGGGGCGTTCGTTCCGCATCCCGGATGAGGGGCTGGTACTTCAACCCGGAACGCTGTACCTGGGTGCTACTGTGGAGCATACGGAGTGCCCCGATTTAATCCCTACCTATGAGGGCCGGTCCAGCATGGGGCGGTTGGGGCTGTTCAGCCACATCACCGCCGGTTTCGGGGACGTGGGCTTCCGGGGCCGCTGGACGTTGGAGTTGGCAGTAGTCCAGCCCGTGCGAGTGTACGCCGGTATGCGTATCGGGCAACTGTCGTTCTACCGCCCGGATGGAGAGGTACTGCAACAGTACGCCGGGAAATATCAGGACCAAGTAGGGGCAACAGCAAGCCGGGCATACCGAGATCGAGAATGGGGGTTAGACTAATGCAGGGCGCTAGGTATCGACTGTGCCGTAAATGTGGCCAGCGCTGGAACGTGTCCGCGCTAGAACCAGGGGAGCGGGTGTACATTTGCCCCGTCTGTGATTGGAAAGCCCGCCGGGAGCGGCGGACACAGGAGGTGTGAGCTGTGGAGCTGTTGATAGTCAACGGTTGGGCGCGTACCGTGTACCGCCCGGAAGATTTTGAGGCGCTGATTCGCGAACACATGGGAGATGATTCCGCCGCCTATTTCCGCCGGTTTTATGCGCAGTTGGGGGAGAAATCCGCCCAGGAACGCGGGTTAGTGCAGGCGGATTTAGACTACATGATGGGGGAACTGGAGCAGGACAGTAGAGCGTTTCGGGAAATTTACGAGATCGTGGAGAAAATTCAGGGGCTTTTCAACCAGCCCCGCACCCGCTGGAAGGGCATTAAGGGCCTGGTTAATGCCATTGGTGAGACGGCGCAAAACGCCATGTAATAGGAGGTACAGCATGGACAACAAAAAATTTAACACTCTGGTGGATGAACTCAGAACCGCTAGCATCGACACGCTGACCGCGAAGAACGAAAAATATGCAGGCTATTCGGGGGATGCCCTCCATAATTTCCGAGAGGGTGCAGCGTTTACCGGGGATACCACAGCTCAAACCTGCTGGGGCTACATGGCTAAACACCTGGTAGCCCTGCACGATATGGTGATTCTCAACCGGTTTGATGATCGAGAGGATTTTCTGGAAAAGTGCAAGGACACAATAAACTACCTGTGCATCCTGTGGGCTATCGGCAACGAACAGCGGGAAATCGCACAAATGGCGCTGAACTGGGAGGAAGGGGCGGAAAAATAAAAAGCCAAAGGCCGGGGATTACTCCCCGGCCTCTTCTTCGTCCACATATTCCATTAAATCACCGGGCTGACAGCCCAGCAGCTTACAGAGTTTGTCGATGGTCACAGTCTCAAACCCGCCTGTGCCGTTCAACGCTTTTGCTATGATGGTCGGGCTGATACCGGCTTTTCTCAACCGGTATTTGGCCCCCCGCTCTTCGAGCTTCGCCTTGAATCCGTTGTAGGTAATCATTAGCACACCGCCCATCCTTACGCTTCGTACTTGCCATACTCTGCAAGCTCTTCTTCTGTTGCTTCGTGTACGAGCCGGTTGATCGAGGCATAGGTAACTTCACAGTTCTGCGCGAACTCCCGGAGTGCCTTTTTGTCCAGGCACACCCACTCACCGGCGGGGCCGAAGAACTCTTCTTCGTGGTTGGAATCAGGGAAATAAAACTTCTTTTTCATGGTTATCTTCCTTTCTGCCTTTCGGCTGTCCGTTTCCTTTACTGTGCCTTTATTGTACACCTAGAGCTACAATAATGCAATAGTCAGACTGTACAAAATAAGCTACAATTTCTTGTGTGGTCTGGCTATTGATTCACCGTACAAATTGGAGTACAATAAAGTCGTAGTAAAAGACGGGCAACATCCCACGAAGCCTAGGAGGAATCATGGAGGAAATCAAAAAATCTGGTGTAAAGGGTGTCACATGGAACAAAAAGACCAAAAAATGGATAGTGAAGCTGTCATACAGATATATCGGGAGCTTCGACAGCCTAGAGACGGCCATTCAAAAACGTAGAGAGATAGAAACCACAAAAATGACAACTCGTTTTTGCGTGGTTTGCGGGAAACCTATCCCACCGGACAGACATAAAAACGCGACGACCTGCTCTGATGCATGCGTGAGAGAAAAAAGTCGGCGTTACATGGCGGAGAAATACGAGGAGTATAAAAACGACCAGGGCCAAGGCCAAAAACGAAACAGAGATCACATGTATTCGTTGAACGTATTCGTCCCACAGGATATTTTAGCGGAGCTGAAAACAACAGCGAACGAGCGGGATATATCGCTCAGCGAGTATGTACGTGAACTAATCCAGCAAGGCATTAAAAATAAAAAAGCGGAATAAGAAAAAAAGCCCACCGGCTAAATCCGGTGGGTTTTCTTTTGTTTGAAAGCGGGACTTTCGAGTGGTACATGTTTATTATAGCACCGGGCGCTCGAATCGTCAAGCACCTTGTCTGTCAAGTTATTGGCGTTGTGCCTAAATTATTGTATCCCTATTTGTACGCTTTGCCTATTGCATTATTGTACAAACAGGTGTACAATGTAAGTACAGTAAAGGAAACGGACAGCCCAGAGGGCGGAAAGGAAGATCACCATGAAGTACAACAAGTCCGAGATTATGAGAAACGCTTGGAACATCCGCCGCACCGCCCACGTTGACATGAGCACCGCTCTTCGGGCTTCTTGGGCACTGGCCAAGGCCGTGAAGGAGGCTGAGGTTATCGGTGAGGATTCCGGCTGGAATTACCGTGTAACCGCCAACAACTGGGCTAAGGGCGGCAAAAATCGTACTTATGTAGCTACTCGCATCTACACCAACAAATGGAGCCTCAAGCGTGAGATCAAGCTGGGCTTCGTGGACAACCTGAGTGGCGAGTTTGTCGCTGCCTGACAGGAGGGAATACAATGAAAATCAGAGTATATGAGACCGAAATCGGCGAAAGAAGCTATTTGAACGCCGTGCCATTTGACGAAGAAGAAACCGAGAACCCTATGTATCGGGCTAAGTATCCCGGACTAAATGGCCTGTTAAGCCCGGAGACCGAAGAAGAAAAGCTGTACTGGCTCCTGAATAAAGAGAAGGAAAGCCAGGAAAGCGGAAACACGCCAAATGAGGATTGGGACAGCGTGGAGATTTTTAATCTCGTGGAATTTTTGAACGGTTAAAAGCAAGTGCCCCTTGGTGCGAAAAACACCAAGGGGCTAGTATAACAGCGTTCTTGAAAATGTTTCAATCCACTCCCGGAAACGGGAGACAGGCTCAGTATACCACACGGGGGGCAAAAAAGCAAGACCTCACTTGAGCAGGCCCAACCGGCCCAGCACAGCGGCCAACTCATCCCGCTTGACCGCCCGCTCCGGTTCGGTTCCATCTACGACGCCTTTCAGCGTGGCTGCCTGCCAATGGCCCTGCTTTTGGCTCCACTCAGGTTCAGACAGCGCCGCCGCGTAGGTCATAGCTTTGGTGTACAGCGCGTATGCCTGTGCCCCCGTCATTTCTGTGATCATCTTGTCGATGTTCATAGCGTCATCCTCTCTACCCGCAAGGCGGGCGTTTACCTGCTCCGCAATCCACGGATGCAGGTTGTACAGGTAGTCCCCTGGACAGACCTTGTCCGTCCGCGTCCAGCGGTGTACCACCATGTTCTGAGCGACCCAATTACCCATCAAATCCCGCCGTCCATGCCACAGCAGCGCTTTAATACCGTTCCGCTGGCAGATGTCGGTCAGCAGGTCGAGCAGGGCGGACAGGGCTTTGTCCGTTACCCGGTTGGGCGCGGCAATATCGCTTGCCACCTCAATAGATACTATTTGATGGTCAATCGGGTTTGACGTACACCATGCCCGGTCTGATTCAGGCACGACTAGGGCAATCGAGCCGTCCCCGCCTACCGCATAGTTACAGGACGCGCCATTCTTCCGGTCGTAGGTGGTAAACCGGCCCAGGTCCGCCGTGTCCCGTGCGCGTTTGTTCCGTCCGCCTGCGGTGCAGTGGATAGCCACGCCCCGGATAACGCCGTTCCGGGGGCTGGTTCGGTTCGGGGAGATACGGGTATAGGTTACGAGTTTACTGTTGCTCATACTGTTTCACCTCTGGCAGGCCTGCGACGCTGGTCAGCAGGGAGATGATACCGGCCAGTACCGTGGCGGACAGTACAACCGGCCAGTCTACGGCGGATAGTACAGCCGCCGCACCGATGCAGGCGATTGCAGTCTGTGCCATAGTCCGCACGGCCCGAACAAGCGCCGCTTTTAACCAAACCTTGTTAATCATAGGTGTTACCTCCTATCTATCGGAAGTTCTTCGATTTCAGAAATCACAGTGTCGAGGTGGCCATTACCACCCAGGGCTTTATAGGCCTTGTGCATTTCAAGCAGGTTTTCCTTGTCTTGCAGGCTAATACTTCCCTTGTTGATGTAGCACTGCCCCAAATAGCGCACCCGGTCGATCATTAACACCTTCTGGGCGGATACAAGAGCGGTTAGCCTATCGTCCTTCCGGTCCTGTTTTGCCCAATGCCGATTGAGTAGGGCTACAATAATAGCGGATAGCCCCCCGCCGCCGAACGCGGCTAAAATGAGTTGCGCGATAGTATCCAAACGGAATACCTCTCTATCTAATGTTCTGTGTTAGGTCTGTACCTCGTCCCACCCAGCCGGGTAGGCATCCGGGGCGTGGACGTTATTGGCAATTTTCGACCGGTAGACCTTGCCGGAGTAGGTACAACAGTCCCCAATGCCGTAGGGGCTGGTAGACAAGGCTACGAAGGGTAGGGCTTTCGCGGGGTCGGTGGACCACTTAAACCCCCACTGAGCGGGTAGCTCTTCCGGCTCCTGTGTGTATACGCTGCTGTCGTAGGGCTGCAACAGAACAACAACACGCCCAGCGGTGGAACGACAGACAAACCCGGCGGAACGGGTAGACATATTTTTCAAGGCTACGGCACTTTTGAACGCCGGGATTTTATCTGTCTCAGCGTACAACTCCGTACCGGTCAGTTCAGAGGCCCGATCTTGCAGGTTTTTAGCATCCGCAAGGCCCTTCTCGCGCATTGCGGTAAAATAAATAGATTCAGTCAACGCCGTTCACCCCTTCCATGTATGCCGCGTCTAAGTCGGCGGTAGAGATATACTCCGGCTCAGAGATAGGCTCAGACGGCTCAGGCTCCGGGACCAGCTCAGGGACGGGCGGGTCGGAGAATGTGCCCGTCTCAGGGTCGTACACCTGATTCTGTTTTACTGCTGTATCGTCCGCGACGTGCAACAGTTTCGCAACGAAATCCGGGGTGTAACGCTGTTCAATCGGAATGCCGGGGAAAATGGGGTTTTCGTCGGGAATGAGTTCCGCGACATAGTTAGACTCTGAAAGCAAAATATACACTGACAGCTAATCTCCTTTCTGGGTGGTGTTACCAAAACAGCAGAACGACGCCGGGGCTTGCCTCCCCATAGTGTGGCTCTCCGAGATAGGTATAGGACGGGCCAACAGCGGCGGCCTCGGAATTGATAGCATAACCGGCACGGCCTCCCCCGGTACCACCAAAACCGCACCCGCCGCCGCCGGGGATCCCTACGAGTAAGAGCGAGCCGGTAAAAGGCCGGGGACCCCCGCCCGTGCTGCTCTTTTCTCCACCGTCGCCACCATAGGCATTTAGCAAATTACCAAACTTAGACTCGCCACCTGATGGATTATAATAGTTATCACCGGAATTTATGTATCCGCCACCGGCTCCACCGCCGCCACCGGCTCCACCGCCGCCATACCCCGCATTCGAGTAACCCCAGCCACCAGAACCACCGCAGGATATGTTAAGGGCACCAAGCCCATTATACCAAGTACCAACCCGATTTCCGGCTCCGGCCCCGCCTTGTCCGTACCCAGACTCTCCGGTACCCCCGGAGTCCCCAGGGGCAGAAATATTTAGCTCTTGCGGGGAGACAAACAGGCCCGGTTGATACCCTTCACCGCCGCCGCCACCTCCGCCGCCGCAGGCGAAGTAGTTATAATTGTCGTACAGACTCTGTGTAATCCCGCCGCCACCTCCGCCGCCGCCAAACCCGCCGGGCGCGGACAAAAACGCGCCGAACGATGACGCGCCGCCATTTCCGCCGACGCCTCCGGGACTACCGGCGGTTCCGGCGGTGGTTGTCTTGGCTCCAGCCGCCCCCGGAGAACCCGCGGCCCCAACAGTAACCGGAATAGCCGTACTGTTATCCTGAATCGCAAAACTTGCGGACCGTACAGCCCCGGCAGAACCTCCGCCGCCGCCGCCGCCACCGACGGCGATAGCGGTCAGCACAGTACCGTTTCTAATCCCG
>ERZ1034917.472-NODE-472-length-36192-cov-10.706506_pt1 | contig 36192 bp, 30 predicted proteins | sample MGYA00520605_ERZ1034917 | MGnify/ENA primary metagenome ERZ1034917 (study PRJEB33766, sample SAMN09781784) | gut metagenome | biome: gut microbiome | host: Homo sapiens | place: Madagascar | study: EMG produced TPA metagenomics assembly of the PRJNA485056 data... | reverse complement strand
CCAGCGCGCTTGACTATAATACCAAACACTCCTTCTTTTGTCAACGCTTTTTTGCGAAAATTTTGGATGAATTTTTATTTTTGTCTGCAACATGCGCTAAAATGCCCGTTTTGCTAACTTTTTGGTGAAGGAATTCACAGCCGCAATGTCCTGCAATTATCGCACGGCAAATATCGTGGCCATTCCGAATGCGTCATCCGCATCCCTTATCTCAATATCTAATCGTTCCCACGCGTCAATGCCATCTGGCAGCGCAGCCTGAATTAGGTAGGCTCTCATATCGCTGTTTCCGCAATACTCTAATACGCTGTTCCGTTTAAGTACGGGAACCTCATTTTCATTTATATAAACGCGCAGACTTTTTATCTCCGGGCAAATATCGGTTTCACCGGATTTGTATTTTCCCAAGCTCATCGGGCGGAAATAAACCATTAAGGACGGAAATGCACCCTTTACCCCGAACACATGCAGGCCGTATATTTCAAGCGTATCAAACCGGACGTCAAGCCGGGTATCTTGCCCGATATTTATATTTTGACACCAAAATTCAAGGAAATTCACGCCGTAATCCTTAACGGCGGTTATAAACGGGTATTTTCCGGCAGGCAAATCGATTGAATAGCAGCCGTTTTCATCGCTCATGGTATTATAAACCGTTAAAAATTGCTCGTTCTTAACATCGATTATCGCATCGTTGACGGGATTACCGTTTTTGTCGCAAACGTTTCCGAAAAGCAGCATACGCACCTCCATTTGGTTTTTATCGAAACAATTATACCATGATTTTAATTGTGAAAACAATAAAAACCTCTCTCGACATGATAGTCAAAAGAGGTTTTTGGCAGGGGCAGAAAGACTCGAACTCTCAAGAACGGTTTTGGAGACCGCTATGTTACCATTACATCATGCCCCTATTGGCGACTTGCATATTATAACATCATCGCCTCCCCCTGTCAACAAATAATATATACTATTCTCATCAGCACTTCACCGTGCCTACTTTTCACTGCTGCCCATTTTGCCGTCCATCCGTTCGGACTTCATGTTGCTCAGTTCTTCGTAGCTCAGTTCATGCACTTGCGTCCTCGGCACAGGAAGCAGCACTGCCTGCGCCAGCGCTTTCGTGAGGTCGTAAATAATATACTCGCCGTCAATAATACTCTTTGGCAATTCCGTCCCCGGTGCTTTCAGGCATAGCGGTTTTGCATTCAAATTTGTTATTGGCAAGAACCACTCCCCGCGATACCCGCTGTCTATCACTCCGCAGCGTTGGGATATTCCTCTTGTGCCCGTCGAGCCACGCTCATGCAGCTGAAAATAATATTCTTCCGAGCATGCCGATGCTATGCCCGTCGGTATCATGCACGTTTCGCGCGGCTCAAGCACTATATACGGTTCGTCTATCAGTCCGTATATGTCATACCCCGCATCCTCATCACGTTTTGACGGTATGCGTCCGCCCGGTTTAACCTTTGCAAAGTATATCTTTTCCATTTCTTCTCCCTATAAAAACCGCGCCGGCAGTATTTACCGGCGCAGTCCCTTATTCACTTAATCAAGGAAATCCTTCAGTTTCTTGCTGCGGGAAGGATGCCTCAGCTTTCTCAGCGCCTTCGCCTCTATCTGGCGTATGCGCTCACGCGTAACGTTAAATTCCTTGCCCACTTCTTCAAGCGTTCTTGCCTTGCCGTCGTCCAAGCCAAAGCGCAACCTAAGCACCTTCTTCTCCCTCGGGGTAAGGGAATCCAGCACTTCCATAAGCTGTTCTTTAAGCAGCGTAAAAGCCGCAACGTCCGCGGGCGCAGGGGTAACGTCGTCCGCTATAAAATCGCCAAGGTGGCTGTCCTCTTCCTCACCGATAGGGGTTTCAAGGGATACCGGCTCCTGCGCAACCTTTATTATCTCGCGAACCTTTTCTTCGGATATGCCCATTTCCGCGGCTATTTCGTCCGGCCTCGGTTCGCGGCCGTATTCCTGCAAAAGCTGGCGGTTCACGCGGATAAGCTTGTTTATGGTTTCCACCATATGTACGGGTATCCTTATCGTGCGCGCCTGATCGGCTATGGCTCTGGTTATGGCTTGGCGTATCCACCATGTTGCGTAGGTTGAAAATTTGTAGCCCTTTCTGTAGTCAAATTTTTCAACTGCCTTTATAAGGCCCAAATTACCTTCCTGAATAAGGTCAAGGAACAGCATACCGCGCCCTACGTAGCGCTTCGCAACGCTGACAACAAGCCTCAGGTTAGCCTCGGCAAGCTTTTTCTTCGCTTCTTGGTCGCCATCTGCCATGCGCTTGGCCAGTTCTATTTCTTCCGTTGCGCTCAGCAGCGGAACCTTGCCTATCTCCTTCAGATACATTCTTACCGGATCGTCAATGGATATGCCTTCGCCAAGAGAAGCATCGTTTTCAATCTCAGCTATTTCCTCGTTTATGTTTTCAGGCACTTCCAATTCTTCATCGACCACGTCAATGTTCATGGATTCGAACTTATCATACAGCTTCTCTATCTGGTCGCTGTCCATGTCCGTTTCGTTCAGCGCGTCCATAACCTCCTTATAGGTCAGTACGCCCTTCGCTTTACCATGCTCGATCAGTTCATCGATTTTGTTCTTCTTTGGTTCCTTTGCTTCCAAAACCAGCCACCCCTTTGCAAAATTTGTGTTCAAACTATCTTAAAAGCTTCAGCTTTTTTGCTATTTCGTTCGCCTTGTTAAGGCTCTGTTTTCTCTCTTCGCCCTCAAGCCCGCTCGCCTTGGCGAATTCGTCCTCCAACTCTGCGCTCAACTTCGCTTTAAGCATTCGCTTCACGCAGTCGTCGGCAATCTGCCTGACGTCTCCCTTTATCTTCTCCGCCTGCGCTTCCGCCGCGCTTACTGCTTCCGCCTGCATCGGCTCCAGCTCGCTTATCATCACGGCTGTGCTCGTATTTTCGCCGCCCGCATACTTTATCAGCAACTCCTCTGCCGCAGATCTTATCGCTTCGTTTTGCAGTTCAACTCCGCTTTCCATCATTACCGCTGCGGTATATGTCGCCGTATCCGCGTCCATCAGCATCAGGCTCAATATGGTCAGCTCTGCGCTGTCCCATTCGTTCTCCGCCTCTTTTCGCGCTTTGCCCATAGTATTCCTGCTTTTGGCAGGCATATTCTCAATTCCCGCTGCGAACAGGCCGCATTGCGCTTTCACCACCGCTTCGCTAAGCCCCGTCCGTTTGGATATAAAGGCTATGTGCCGCTCGCGTTCCACCGGCTGGAGCGATCCAACGAACGCACATGCCTTCTTAGCAAATTCTTCCCGCCCGTCCGGTGTTTTCAGGTCGTATTTTCCCGCCATATTTGTCAGGCGGAATGTGTTCGCGTCCAGCGCGCTGTCCCGCAGTTCAAGGAACCCGTTTTTGCCGAACTTTCTGACATAATCGTCCGGGTCCATGTTGCCCGGAATAACTATCACCTTCGGGTCTATCCCCTCGGCAGACAGTATGTCGAGTCCTCTCAGCGTTGCGGCTTGTCCGGCGCTGTCACCATCGTAGCACAAATACATTTTGTCAGCATAGCGCTTTATCAGCCGCGCCTGCTGCTGCGTCATTGCTGTGCCGAGCGATGCCACTGCATTCTCTATCCCCGCAGCGAACAGACTTATCACGTCCATGTACCCTTCAACCATTATCAGCTCGCTTACGCGCTTAGCCCGCTGCATATTCAATGCATATAGGTTATAACGTTTGTTGTATATGGGCGTATCGCCTGTGTTTATATACTTTGGCTCGTCGTCCTTCTTCATCGTCCGCGCACCGAATGCCATCACCCTGCCCGTGGCCGATATTATAGGATAAATAAGCCTTCCGCGGTATGCATCGTATGCCCCGCCGTCTTTTTTTGATGCTATCGCAAGGCCGGCGTCAATCATTTCCTTCCGGCTGTATCCCTTTTGTTCAAGATAGTCCATCAGGTTGTGCCAGCCCTCTGGTGCATAGCCAAGGCCGAAGCGCACTGCCATCTTTCCGCCTATGCCGCGCCGCTTCAGGTATTCCTGCGCCGCTTTGCCTTCCGTGCTCAGCAGCTTTTTGTTATAAAAAACTGCCGCTTCCTTGCATGCGTTGTACAGCCTCTCCTTATATGCCCGTTCCGCACGCAACCGTGCATCGTTCACCTCGTCCGGCAGTTCCATGCCCGCGCGCTGCGCCAGCAGCTTTACTGCCTCAACATAGCTTACACGCTCCGCCTCCATAACAAAATGTATAACCCCGCCGCCCGCATGACAGCCAAAGCAGTAATACATCTGCTTCTCAGGCGTTACGCTGAAGCTTGGCGTTTTTTCATTATGAAACGGGCAACAGCCCCAGAATCTTCCGCCTTTGGGCGTAAGGGAAACATAGTCGCCAACAACGCGCACAATATCCGTTTTTGAAAGGAGCTCATTCAGCCATTCCTCAGGAAATGCTGCCATAATATCGCCCCTTTCTTGTTTATTCGCCCATTTTCTTTGCGAAATAATATTTCGCTGCAAAAGGCATTTTTCCTGCTCTTGTTTTTATTTTCACATCCATTCCTTCGGAACGAACTTTTTCTCGTAATCGGATATGGCATAGCGGTCGCTCATGCAGGCTATCCAGTCCGCCGCAACGCGCTCCTTGCCGTCCTCCTCAACGTTTTTCTTAAAGTCCTCCGGCAGTTCGTCTATATGCTCCTTATAGTATTTGAACAGCTCCGCAATAACGTGCATACCCTTCGTTTCCTCATGCTTTGCGTTTTTATTCAAATACACTCTTTCAAACATAAAGTCGCGCAGCCTTTTGAATTCATCCCAGACTTCGCTGCTCATGCGTATTTCCGCGCTGTCGAAGCTGTTTGCGATGGTGTCCAGTATAAGTGTATTTATCCTTTCTCCGTGCGATGCGCCCAGCAGCTCCACGCAGCTTTTGGGCAAATCGCTTTCGTTCAATATACCCGCGCGTACCGCATCGTCAATGTCGTGATTTATATATGCTATTCTATCGCTCAGGCTTACTATCCGCCCTTCCGGCGTTGACGCGCGGCAATCGCTCGGGTGGTTCAGTATTCCATCGCGCACCTCAAACGTAAGATTAAGCCCCTTCCCGTTTTCAAGCTTTTCGACTACCCTAAGGCTTTGTTCATTATGCCTGAATCCTCCGGTTACCAGCGAATTGAGCACTTTCTCCCCCGCATGGCCGAACGGAGTGTGCCCAAGATCATGCCCCATGGCTATGGCCTCTGTCAGGTCCTCGTTCAGCCTAAGTCCGCGCGCTATCGTGCGCGCTATCTGGCTTACCTCCAGCGTGTGCGTCAGCCGCGTGCGGTAATGGTCGCCAACAGGCGAAAGGAACACCTGTGTTTTATGCTTCAGCCTGCGGAATGATTTGCAATGTATTATCCTGTCCCTGTCGCGCACAAACTCCGTTCTTATAGGGCATTTTTCCATCGGATACTGCCTGCCGCGCGTATTTACGGACAGCGTTGCGTATGGGCTCAGCAACTGCTTTTCCAGTTCTTCAGCCCTTATCCTAAGCGCACCGGATAGTATTTCTTCCTTCATGCCGCACCTCCTGCATAACCTCTTTTAGCTGTTTTTCAACATAAAATATGAAATCCCTGCCTTCAAGCCGCAATTTTACAATTCTGAGCTGCAATTTTTACTTTTATGCAAACAAAAGCGGCGGTATCCGCCGTAAAGCGAACGCCGCCGCGCCATATTTCGGGGTTACACCTAATCAAGTGTAAAGTTATATTTCTCTGCGAGCATCTTGAAAAGCCGCTGCATAACGTCGTTGGCAATGCCGCGTATATCCAGCGATTCAACGTACTTTATCGCCGCCTTGCGCTCTTCTTCAGGCACCTTGTATGCGCAAAGCGCCATGTTCAGGAACCTTTCAAGCTTCATTTCCAGCTTGAAATACTTGTCGCACGGGCGCGCCATATATGCGCGCATTATGCCCGCCGTACCTATTTCCAGCTCGTAAAAGTCGCTCTCCTCATAGTCCGGCAGATATTTGGCGAACATCTTGGCCAGTTCCGTGGAAGTATGCTGATATATATATTCCGAAGTTTCCGCGAATGAATATGATTCAACGTAAAGCTCCCTCATGTTGTTGCTCAGTTCTGTCATGGTAAGCTGTATCGCGGTTTCAACGGCATAAAGAAGCACCGGATCCGCATCCTTGCCCACAACATTTCGCGCCATTTCAAACTGATGCCCAAATACGAAGTTCGTAAGCTCTATCAGCACGCCGTTTTTCGTGCTGAATATATTATAAAACGTGCCGTTCGTAACGTCCGCCTTTTCCAGTATTTCGGCGGTAGTCGTCTTTTCGTAGCCCCTCTCAATAAACAGCTTTACGCATACAGATAGTATTCTTCTCTTGGCATCCTCTCTATCATATCTTCTTGCCATATTATTCTTCCATTCCTTTCATTCATAGAGTACACTCCAATTGTAAGCCGGCATCCAGTAAATTTCAAGAACTTTTTTACGATAAAAGCATCTTTTCTCATTTTATATTTTCTTTTTACTTCTTTTAGCGGTGGATAAAAAGCAAAGCCGGCTGCTCTGCCGGCCATGCTTTTTGTGAGGTTGTACTGTGCTTATGTAAAGGCATATTCGCCCGCTTATCAGGAGGCCGCCCTTCGCCGGTACAATACGAAGGGCGGTTGTAACTAACTATGCGGCCAGCCGCCAAGGAGATAGGCTTGCTGTCTATTCAAACCGCATCATTATGTATACCGTACTCACTCTGTAACACTCATTTTAAGTTTTTCGGCATCTTGCTTTTCATCGGTTCCATGCCGCACTAAGTAAAATAAAAAGTCTGTGCATGCCGAAGCTGCACAGACAATATATTGCGTAAAGAAGCAGCTTCCCGGTGACGGCAGGAACCCTTGGGCTTAAAGCGTATCTGACTTAACCTTTTACGGTATCACAGTGACCGACTCGCGGGGCATCTCACCCCATTCCGCCGCCGGAGAAGCTCCGGCAAAGCCCAACCGATATTTATTCACTTTGTGCCGGTTTCCCAGCGATTTTAATTATACGCTATGCGCACACAAAAAGCAACCCCTGCGGCCTTTTTCGCTCAGCTCAGCACCGTCCCGTCTGTAAGTGTTATGGTATAGCCGTTGAAATTGATTGTGCAGTTGTTTGCAAGGCTCGATATTGTGCAGTTGCCGTTAAGCGTCCATGTGCAGCCGCTCTCTATCGTTACTGCGGCGTTGTCGCTTACGGCCATTATATATGTCTTGTTTAAGCCCCCTGAAAAAATGTATACTGCATGCATATATGCGTTTCGATTTATTCCCATTTTATCCTGCCTTTTGCCGTCATCATGCGAAAATGGCCCGTTCCTCAAAAGCATGGTTAAATATTTATGCGCATTTTATGCATATTATTTCAATTTATATATTTACATTTGCCGTAATCTGGACTATAATCGCATCATCAGCCACGTTATGCGGTGTATTTTTATTTATGAAGGGGGTCGTTGGATATGAATAAGAACGATGCTTTGAATATTATCGATGCCAAGGCGGGCATGCTCTGCGCCGCTTCAGATGAAATATGGGGCTTGGCGGAGCTTTCGCTGCAGGAATACGGTTCGGAGAAGCTATATGAACAGTTTCTTATAAAAGAAGGCTTCAGCGTGCGGCACGGCCTTTGCTCAATAGAAACCGCCGTCACCGGCACATATGGCAGCGGCCATCCCGTAATAGGCATACTTGCCGAATACGATGCGCTCTCCGGCCTTAGTCAGCAGGGCGGCGCAACGGTGGAAAAGCCCGTCCCCGGCAACCCGAACGGGCACGGCTGCGGGCACAATCTGCTGGGCGCAGGTGCGCTCGGCGCGGCAATAGCCATAAAAGAGTATCTAAAATTCACGGGCAAAAGCGGCACGGTAATATTCTATGGCTGCCCAGGTGAAGAGGGCGGCGCAGCGAAGGCGTTTTTCGCCCGCGAAAACGAATGGGCCAAGCTTGACGCCGCGCTCACATGGCACCCCGATAACGTAAATCAGGTGGTCACCGGCAGCAGCATGGCATGCATACAAAAGGAATACATCTTTTCCGGTGTAGCGTCCCATGCGGCGGGCGCACCTGAGCAGGGGCGCAGTGCGCTGGATGCGGCGGAGCTGCTGAACATAGGCGTGCAGTTCCTGCGTGAGCATATGGGCAAGAACGCCAGCGTACATTATGCCTTTACCGATGCGGGCGGAGTATCGCCAAACGTTGTGCAGTCCAAGGCCAAGGTGCTTTATATGATACGCGAAGCCACCGTGCAGGAGACAGTCAAGCTTGAAGCGCGCGTGGACAAGATAGCCCAGGGCGCAGCGCTTATGACCGAAACTCAGCTTTCCACCCGCTTCATAGACGGCACGGCCAATCCCCTGCCGCTGAAAACAATGGAGCAGCTATTGTATAAAAACTTTGTTCAGGTAGCCCTGCCCGAATATACCGAAGAGGAATGGGCCTATGCTGCCGCGCTGAAGAATACATATGAATCCGCAGGATTGCCAGGTTATGCCGCCAAGTTCGATGAGAATATAGCCCAAACCGTTGACAAGGCTACTGATGGCGGCAAACGTGCGCTGAACGATTTTCTTATGCCGCTGTATCATTCCTCCGTCACGCTGCCGGGCTCTACCGACGTGGGCGACGTAAGCTGGCAAACCCCAACCGGACAGATAAACTGTGTCACAGCGCCCAGCATGGTCCCCGGCCACTCATGGCAGATGGTTTCCGCCGGAACAACAGGCATTGCGCATAAAGGTATGCTCACCGCCGCAAAGGTGCTTGCCGCCGCCGCAATAGACATTATAGACGACCCGGCGCTGCTGCCTCCCATCCGCGCCGAATTTGAGCGCGCTTCAAGCGCAGGCTATGTTTGCCCCATTCCGAAGGGCGCAAAGCCGGAAATAGTATAAAGGCGGGTCTCCCCGCCTTTTCTTCATATTCCGGCATTATGTCTTTTGAAAAGAATACTTTTGCTTACATGGTTTTCGTTCTTTTTATTGCCATTTGTTCCAATGTACCCGGCCTTCATCGTAGCGGCTCTCACGCGGCGCGGTTATATCATCTTTAGGATATCCCAATGCGATTATTGAATGCGGCACTATGCTCGCCGGCAGACCAAAAAGCTCTCTTTGCTTTTCAACGCGCTCCATCTGCGGCCATGTTCCAAGCCACACCGCGCCTATACCCAGCGCCTGCGCACATATGCTTATGTTCTCCGCCGCTATGGCCCCGTCTATTATCCAATAATCCTTCGCCCGCTCAAACGCGCGCTCCATATCGCCGCATACCAGTATGCCCGCCACGGCTTCCTTCAGCGGCTGCGCCGGTCTGCCGTTCGCTTCCGCCATTTTGTCCAGCGTTTCGCGCTCCGTCACCACTATAAATGCCCAATCCTTGGAATTTACGCAGCTTGGCCCGCTCATCGCCGCTTCCAGTATCGTGCGCAGCTTATCATCTTCTATCGGCCTGTCATCAAAATGCCGCGTACTCCTGCGGGTAAAAATTGCGGTTAGTGTGTCCATAAACATATGCTCCTCCATTTCCGATCAATATTTATCATTACCGTGCAAACTGGCTGTTGTACAGCGCCGCATAAAATCCGCCGCGCGCTACCAATTCGTCGTGCTTGCCTTTTTCTATTATGTCGCCGTCCTTCATAACCAGTATCATGTCCGCGTTCTTTATGGTGGACAGTCTGTGCGCCACTATGAAGCTCGTGCGGCCCTGCATAAGCTGCGCGAACGCATGCTGAATATGCTGCTCCGTGCGGGTATCTATGCTGCTTGTGGCCTCGTCCAATATAAGCATTGGCGGCAGGCAGAGCATTACGCGCGTGATGCACAACAGCTGCTTTTGCCCTTGCGACAGGCTTCCGCCGTCCTCGCCTATAACGGTATCATATCCGTTGGGCAGCCGCGTTATAAAGCCGTGCGAATGCGCCGCCTTTGCTGCGGCAATAATTTCTTCCTCCATCGCGTCCGGCTTGCCCATAACTATATTGTCGCGTATAGTGCCTTCCTTCAGCCACGTTTCCTGCAATACCATGCCGTAGTTGCGCCGCAGGCTGTGCCGCGTAATGTTGCGTATATCCGTCCCGTCAACGCTTATGCTGCCCGCGTTCACGTCATAGAAGCGCATAAGCAGATTTATAAGCGTGGTTTTGCCGCAGCCCGTGGGCCCCACTATCGCCACGCGCTCGCCGCTCTTCACGTCCAGATCAAGGCACTTTATAAGTGGCCTGTCCGCAACGTATGAAAATGCCACTGCATTCGCCTGCACTATGCCTTCCGCGTGGTCAAGCACGCGCGCGTCCGACGCATCAAGTTCTTCTGTGGGTTCTTCTATCAGCGCGAATATACGCTCCGCGCACACCAATGCGTTCTGGAATTCCGTAATAACGCCGGATATTTCGTTAAACGGCTTCGTATATTGGTTAGCGTAGCTTAAAAAAGCCGAAAGCCCGCCAACCGTTATGCTGCCCGCAACCGCCGCAAAGGCACCGGTAAGGCCCACCGCCGCGTAAACAAGGCTGTTTATGAACCTTGTGGCGGGATTGGTTATGGAAGAATAGAATATGGCCTGCAAGGAGCTTTCGCTGAGGCGTTTATTTATTTCGTCAAAGCGTTCCTCGTTCGCCTGCTCATGCGCAAAAGCCTGCACAACCTTCTGGTTGCCTATCATTTCCTCAACGAACGCCGTCTGTTCCGCCCTGTCCTCGCCCTGGCGCGCAAACATGGAATGCGTGCGTCTGGCAATGAAGCGCGCAACAAAAAGCGAAAGCGGCGTGAGTATCACTACGGCAAGCGTTATCGGCGCATTCACGCTGAGCATGAATACAAGCGTGCCTATAATCGTAAGTATTCCGGTAAAAAGCTGGCTGAAGCCCAGCAGCAGTCCATCCGCAAACTGATCCACATCCGCAATTATGCGGCTCACCGTCTCGCCGTAAGGATGCGCGTCTATATAGCTGAGCGGCAGCTTCATCAGCCTGTCGAACGCTTCCGTGCGCATGTCCTTAACAACGTTATAGGTCATGGAGTTGTTTATTATGTTCATCAGCCATTGCGCAAGCGCGGCTATGGCCGCAACAACGGCTATTTTGGTAAGCTCCAGCATAATTTGGGCGTAATCCACGCTGCCCGGGGCAATTATGTTGTCTATCGCCCGCCCCGCCAGTATAGGCACATACAGCGAAAGCCCAACGTATACCGCGCTCAGCAGTATGCTGAGCACCGCGTTCAGCCGGTAACGCGCTATGCGCCCAAGCACCTTTTTAAGCGTTGAGCTGTTTGCTTTCAGCTTAGGCATCGCGCTTCACCTCCTGCTCATACTGGGAATAGTATATTTCCCTGTATACGGGGCAAGTGCGCATCAATTCCTCATGCGTGCCAAGCCCTACCATTTTGCCTTCGTCAAGCACGGCTATCTTATCCGCATGCAGTATCGAGCTTGCCCGCTGGGACACTATGAACACCGTCGGCTTATAGCTAAGCGCAGCAAGCGAGCGCCGCAGCGCAAGATCCGTTGCGTAGTCAAGCGCGCTTGCGCTGTCGTCCAATATCAGTATTTCAGGCTTCTTTATAAGCGCCCGCGCTATGGTTAGCCGCTGCCGCTGCCCGCCGGAAAGGTTCTTCCCGTTCTGCGCCACGGGTGAATCAAGCCCTTCGGGTTTGGCCTTAACTATTTCAAGCGCCTGCGCATCGCTCAACGCCCGCTCCATTTCTTCCTCGGTGGCATCGGCGTTGCCCCAGCGCAGGTTTTCGCGTATGGTTCCCTTGAACAGCACTGCCTTCTGCGGCACCATGCCCACCATCTCCCTCAGCGCGCCGAGCGGATAATCTTTCACATCATTTTCCTTTATGTAAACATGGCCGCCGGTCGCGTCATAAAAGCGGGGTATAAGGCTTACCAAGCTCGATTTACCGCTGCCCGTGCCGCCTATTATGCCCATTGTTTCGCCCTTTTTCACGCTGAAGCTTATGCCGCTCAGCGCGGGCTCGCCGCCCGTGGCATAGCCGAATTCAACGTTTTCAAAACGTACTTCCTCGTCCGTATCGATCTCTTTGGGCATTGTATCCGCGCCATGCATGTCGCTTTCCACGTCAAGCGCCGCGCTTACTCTGCCCGCGCAGGCAAGCGCCTTCGTTATGGTTATAATAAGCGAAGCAAGCTTAACAAGCTCCACCAGTATTTGGGACATGTAGTTATACAGCGCCACTACCTGTCCCTGAGTCAAAATGCCGCTGTCCACCCTCAGCGCGCCAACGTATATAAGCACCGCTATGCCAAGGTTTATCATTATATATGTGGCCGGATTCATAGCCGCGCTGACGCGGCCCACCATAAGCTGCAGCTTTGTGAGCGCTGCATTGCGCTCGCCAAACTCCCGCCGTTCCTCATCTTCCTTGCAAAACGCCCTTATGACGCGCACGCCGGAAAGATTCTCCCTCGTTATGCCAAGCACCTTGTCCAGCCGCGCCTGCACCTTTTTATACATCGGGATGCTCCAAAGCATTATGCCGAACACCACTATGGACAAAAGCGGTATAGTGACCATGAATACAAGCGCCGCCTTAACGTCTATCGTGAAGGCCATTATCATTGCGCCGAACACAACGAACGGCGAGCGCAAAAGAAGCCTAAGCGCAAGGTTCATGCCGGACTGCACCTGATTTATGTCCCCCGTTATGCGGGCGATAAGCGTGCCGGTGCCCTGGGTATCGAGCTTTGAATAGCTGAGCGATTGTATATGCTTAAAAAGCGTGCTCCTCAGCTTTGCCGCAAAGCCTACCGATGCCTTTGCCGCAAAATACTGCGCCGTTATGGAGCACACCAGACCTACCGCCGCCAGCGCAGCAAGTATTCCGCAGCGCGAAAGTATAAAGCCGCCGTCCCCGTTGGCTATGCCTGTATCTATTATCTGCGCCATAACAAGCGGCACAAGAAGCTCAAGCGAAGCTTCCAGCAGCTTGAACAGCGGCGCCAGTATGCCTTCCCTGCGGTAGTCCCGCATATATTTCCAAAGCTTCTTCACTCTGCCCTCCGTTACTCATCTATTTGAAAGTAAGATTATACCACAATCAGGAATACAAGGCCATCTGCTACAGGTTTTTATACTTCCATTCCCCGTTTTCCATCCACCAATAGTTTTCGCTCAGCGCATCATTTTCAAACATTTCCAGCACCTCTTCAAAGCCATCCGCAAGTGCATATTTGACGATGTCCTTTTTATCTATCCAGAATACCTTTCCTTCGTCCGATGATTTCAGCTCCCCGGAAAACCTATTCGTTTTGAACAGCAGCACTATATATCGGAAGCCCTTCGCCTCGTCCGTCCATTGCCTCATGCCGCACAGCTTCACTTCGCGGACGTCCAGCCCAGTTTCTTCTTTCACTTCCCGCACGACGGACTCAACGAATGACTCATTCTTTTCCACATGCCCGCCCGGGAACACTATGCCCGACCAGTTTGGATCCAGCCTATCCTGCACCAGTACCCGTTCCCCATCGCACACCATGCACATATTGGTAAGTTCGCACGCTTCAGTCCTGTTCACGGTCGTTGCTCCTTATTCTTTCATCCGATAGAGCATAGCATAATTATAGGCTTTACGCAATGCGGTGCGACTTGGCAATAATCTCGTTTGATAAAAAAAGAAGGCATATCTGCGTTCAAGACTGGGGCCAATAAAAATCGGGAATCCCAGCGCAGATACACCTTCTATAATCAGTATACCATCAGATGCAGCCGATATCAAGCTTTCTCACAAGTGCATTGTTGCGATTCTGTGACGTTTCGCGTTTCTTCGACAGCATCTTTCATGGAGAAATGCCTGACATTCTCAGGGCTTTGTGGCATATTATATTCAAACGTGGCATTTCTGTGAGCAGCGTTCTGGCGTTTGCTTGTGGCCGCGTCTTTTTTTCTTAATCCGGATGGGCTGCAAATATTATATATGTCAGCATATGGCTGTATAATATTTCAGGAGGAACAAAATGAGTTATGTAAGTGAAGCGCAGTAGCTACAGGCCGATACCGAGATGAAATTAACCGCCCTTTACAACAGGTATTCCGATTTAACGGCACTGAATAGCGCCCTGCTATATGAGCGCGGCGAGTTTTATTATCAGTTCAACCGACCCTACCGAATACCCTGCCGAAGCAAAGCGGCAGTCAGGATAACCGCCCATAAGGAACAGCAGCGGATAGTCGCCCGGTTCCTTGAAAGCCGCGCGGGCGAGCGGCTCCTGCACCTCATCGGCATCTATATATGTATCTATCCTGCCGTATTTGTCCGCAAAACGGACATATGCCGGACTTGATGAACCACTGCTCGGCAGCACTATAACAACTCGGCAAACAACGCTCAGCCTCTCATACGCATCATAAAGCTCGTTCAAAAAATGCTCCGTAGGCTCCCCTCCCGGCTGCAAAAGCGCTATCAGCGCCGCATTCCCCGCGCATAAAGACGCAAGCGGGAACGCCTGTCCATGCTTATCATATACAATCGCATCGCACAGCGCCGTTTGCCCAAGCAGTTCGCTAAGTTCTGCCTTAGGCCGCACAAGCGTAAAGCCCAGCCGTTCACCCTCGGCCAATTCAAATCTGTTGGCCACATATTGCTGATCCCCGCTCGGCAGCCTGTTCGTTACCATAAGCGCATATTTGCCCGCCGGAATATCCATGCAAAGCGGTAACTCGCCCATGTTCAGCGGCAAATATTCGCCGTCTTTAAGCCGCGTCAGCGCCCAGCTTTCGCCCTGTTTCAGCCCATCGCCGGCCAGTTCAAGTCTGCCCATCGGAACGGCGTTAAGCGGCGTCCATCTTCCGTTTTGCATGTATTCCGCAGCGCCCGTCACGGGCGAAAGCCTTGCAGGCATACCGCTCAGCCTTAGTTTTGCAACGGCGGCGGAGTTTGCGTCCAGCATACTAAGCCCTTCTTCATCCCATTTGCATATAGGTTCCATCCCTATGTGCGGACACAGCACATAATTTATAAACAAGCTATCATCCATACCATGCTTATTCGGCAGCACGCGCTTCATATGATACATAAGCGTTGCTGCATCGGTATCGCGCATATCCTTTTCGCTTATGGTTTGGATCATCTTCAGTGCATACGGCATATCCGCTTCACCCCGTGAAAGCAAAAATGCACCTATTTCATCCGCGTTGCCGCGCGCGGCGCGTATATACGGCAGCCATACTTCGCTGCATTTATGAGATGCCGTAAACTCATCATAATATGCGTTTATACGCCTTTCGCGTGTGCTTGCCGCGTTAGCCACGGCGGCTTTCATTTCGGTCTGCTTTGCCTTATCCGCCGCAGTACGGTTGGATGGCGCGCTTTGCGGCGCACGGAATATGCCCGAAGTATATCCCTGCACAAATTCGCCCGGTTCGCACATTACTTCCGTGCAAATTGATGTGTCTATGTCGCGCTCAAAATACGCACCGTTATGCTCGATAGATATATGTATGCTGCCCTTACCGCAGCGCAGCTGCGCGCGGCCTTCGCCGTCTGTCGTCAGCACGGCAATGTCGCGATACGCGGCCATGTTTAATAGCTGTATATGCACCCTGGCGCCGCAAACCGGCGCATTACCGCAAACTACGCTTATATTCAGTTCTACCGTGTCCGCATAGCGCGCGGTTTGGTTAAAAAGGTATGCCTCGCCGCGCTTTTCTATCAATTCTTCTCCTGCAAGGCCTTCCGCAGTATAGCTGCTGAACGCGCGCGAATGCACAAGCATCGCCCTGCGCGACGCCGCCATGAACCACCCACGGTCAAGCTCATATTCCGGTTCGCACGCGCCCATGTAATGCCAGCCGTCGCCCGTGTACACTTCAACCCATGCATGGTTATCGTCGCAATGGCTCCACCATGGGGAGTATACCTGCCGCGCCGGTATGCCTACGCTGCGTAACGCGCATACCGCGAATGCCGATTCTTCGCCGCAACGGCCTAAGCCCGAAAGATATGCGGTAATAGGCCCCTCCGTGCGATCGTCCGAAGAATGGTATGTTACTTGTTCGCAGCACCATAGGTTCACGCTCAGCGCCGCATCCGCTATGCTTTTGCCCTGTACGCGCGCTTTAAGCTTTTCCGCAAAAAAGCGCCTGTGCCTTTGCGCGCGCTCGTTATTAACGCGGGGACAAAGCACATATTGCGCGAATATATCCTCCGGTATATCAGCCCCGTATTGATTTGCCGCACGGGTCGCAAGCGCGGCGGCGCAGGCTTCTTCCATCCATTCAAACGAAGCATAGCGTATATCCTCAAGCGGCAGCGTGCCGTAAAGATACTCAAGCGCGGTACGCATATCGCCCGAATATGCGGAAATTTTATCGGCTGTGCTTTTGGCAATGCAATCCCTTCGCGCGGCGTACTTGCGCAAAGAATACTCCCTGAATTTATCCGAAAACATGCCGTTTACTCCTTCAGCGTAAGTTTCAGTACCGTATCCGTGCCGTCAACAAGCGTTGGGTCCGGCCCAAGATCGGCAAAGGCCATGTCCGGATAATCGCTGTGCACCCAGCTGTGCGAAAGCGGAATCTCCCGCCCGTCGCAAAGCTGGCGTATTGATTCTATGCTTTGCGCATTTATGCCGAAAAGAGGCAGCGGCCCAAGTGTATTTTCATACACATGAAGATAAAGTTCGTTTCCCTTTTGCGTTATGCGGCCCCATTCGGGCTTTGGCACGGCGCTTTGGGTGCAGCCGTATATGCTTTGGCCGTTCACGCGCATAAAGCGGCCTATCTCCTCCAGCGTTTCCGCGGCGCGCGGCGGTATTACTCCGTTTGCATCCGGCCCTATGTTCAGCAGGAAATTGCCGCCCTTGCTTACGCATTCAACCAGCTTTTTTATAAGCATATCCGCGCTTTTATAATAATTATCCGTGCCGCAGTAGCCCCAGTTCTGGTTCATAGTGGCGCATACTTCCCAGTATACCGGATCACCCGCGGGATCGAATATGCCGCGCGGAGGAATTATCTTTTCCGGACTTACAAAGTCGCCGTGGTACGGAGTTGGATGCCCCTCGGCAAGCGAGCCGAAGCCTTCGCCGCTGCACTCAAGGCGGTTATTCAATATTATGCTCGGCTGAAGCGTGCGCACCATGTCCACAAGCTCGCTCGCACGCCACTTTTCCCCACGCATATCGTCATACGAAAAATCGAACCACATTATGTCTATCTTGCCGTAGTTGGTGCAAAGCTCGCGCACCTGAGCATGCATATAGTCAAGGTAGCGTTCAAAATCGCGGCCTTCGTTCGCGTATTCGGGCCTGTTGCGCATGGGATGCTGCCTGTCCCCATAATGCGGAAAGTCCTTATGATGCCAATCTATCAGCGAATAATACAGCCCAACGTGCAGCCCCTCCGCGCGGGCGGCGTCGGTAAAGTCCTTCACTATGTCCCGCCCAAGCTTCGTATCGGTGGACTTAAAACCGGTCGTTGCGGTATCAAAAAGGCAAAAGCCGTCGTGATGCTTCGCCGTGAGTATTATATATTTCATACCGGCGCTTTTCGCCGCGCGCACCCATGTGGAAGGGTCGTAAAGCCTTGGGTCAAATTCGTAAAAATAGCGCATATAGTCGGCTTCTTCCATTTGCTCCGTACTGCGCACCCATTCGCCGCGCGCCGGTATGGCGTAAAGCCCCCAATGGATAAACATGCCAAAGCGCGCCTCAAGAAACCATTTCATGCGGCGTTCGTATTCATTGCGGTCAAAGCTGTACATTTGTGTCTCCTTTCAGCATTCGCGCTATTTCCTCAACCTTATTTGGATCTATCAGCTTGTAGCAGCCCTCTTTCGGTATCTCGTTTCCCGTGAAGCATATTCCGTTGCTGTTCGCGGCGGACATATCATGGGCAAGCATATGCGCGCTCATATGGAGCTGCGTGCAGCCTGTGCGCTCCAGAATCAGGCGCAAGTTGTTCGCGCGTATGCCTGAACCTGGCAGAATCTCTATTCTTCCCGCCGCATAGCGGACCATTGCGGCTATCACGTCCGCCCCCTCCATGACCGTTGGCCGCTGCCCGCTTGTTAGCACGCGCGTAACGCCGGATTCTATCAATATGTCCAGCGCCGCACGCCAGTCCGGCGTAACGTCTATTGCTCGGCTGAACACGCTTTGCTTACCATAGCTTTTTGCCATTGCCGCAAATTCACCCGTACGCTTTGCATCCACCGTGCCGTTTTCATGCAGAAAGCCGAAAACTATGCCATCCGCGCCATGCTCAAGCATGAGCTGCGCGTCTTCCTTCATCACGGCATATTCCGTATCCGTATAGCAAAAGCCGCCTTCGCGCGGGCGCACCATTGCCATTATTTCAAGCGCGGGCGCGGCTTTCTTAACAGCGATAAGACTTCCGAGCGTTGGTGTTAAGCCGCCGTGAAAAAGATCGCTGTTCAGCTCCACCCTGCTTGCTCCCGCGCGGTATGCAAGTATTGCGTCCTCCGCACTGCCGCAGCATATTTCAAATAGCGTCTGCAAGGTTTGTGTCCCCTTTTATGTAATGATATAGATATGATACTTTGCCGCCATGCGTTTTGTCAATTTGCGCTTACGTAGGCCAAAATAAAGCTTTGAATTGAATATAAAGCTTGCGGGCAGACCATCCATCGGTCTGCCCGCTCAGAAAGGAGGTACAGGCGGAGGTAAAAATAATGCAAAACCCTCCGCCACCACTAATGAAAAGACTTATTCGGCCTTTACCATGCCATCGCTCAGGTGCAGCACCTCATCCGCCTCGGCGGCTATGCCAAGGTCATGCGTAACTACTATTACGCAATATCCCTGCTCTCTGGCAAGCGTTTTAAGAATGTCTATTATGTTTTTCCCGTTTTCGGTATCAAGGTTGCCCGTGGGTTCGTCCGCAAGCAGCACCTTAGCGTCGCTTGCAAGGGCGCGCGCTATGGCCACGCGCTGCTGCTCTCCGCCGGAAAGCATATCCGGAAGGCGCTTGTAATACGTTTCGTCCAGCCCAACCGCGGCAAGCTTTTCCTTGGCGGTCTCCTTGGCCTTGTGCGCGGATATTCCGCGAAGCGTCATGGGGTACATAACGTTTTCAAGCACGGTCAGCAGCGGGAAAAGATTGAAGCTTTGGCATATCAGCGCCACGTCGTCCATGCGGTATTTATCGCGGTTCAGCTCCGCCGTGGTCTTGCCGCCGAATTCAACCGCGCCGTCACTTGGCAGGTCAAGCCCGGCAAGCATTGACAGGAACGTGGTTTTGCCGCAGCCGCTTTTGCCTACTATTGCATAAAACTTGCCGCTTTCAAAGTTATATGTCACGCCGCGCACGGCATGAACTGTTTGATATTTGCTCTTATAGGAATAATGCACTTCGTTCGCACTAAGTATTGCCATTTGTCGTTTCCTCCTCCAATTATTGTTATTCTTTGTCCCGCAGTATGCTCATAACGTCCACGCGAACGCTCATCAGCGCGGCCGATGCTGCGCCCACAAGATAGCACGCCGCAACCAGTATAACAGCATCCGCGCTGAACCAATCCGCCCGCTTATACGGTATTATGAGCATTGCCACTATGCCAATTCCAATGCCTATTGCGCACAGTATTATCTGCTCCACTATTGCCTTCATTGTGACTGCGGCACGGCTTTCACCAAGCAAGCGCATAACGGCGTACTCTTGCTTTCTGCCGCGCGCCGTAAGGAAGCAAAGCAGGAAGCCCATCAGCACCACCAGCGCATACAGGAACACATGCAATCCTTTAAGCAGCGCAATGTTCTTCTGTATCGGCGACACCGTGCCTATCATTATCCTGTCGTCCACGGCGGCGCGCACGCCGGTTGTGTTCACATTAAGCTGAAGGTCAACAAGCAGCTGCTTGAATTCATCTATTCTGTCGCACTGGCCTATTGTAAATGAAAGATTACGCACGGTGAAATTGAATGTTTTGTCCCCTTCAAGCGCCCTGCGCATGGCCGCAAGCGGGCAATACGCATAATAATTTGAGCCATATATACTGCCGTACTGTATACCCGATGTAAGCGTATGCGTGCCTATTACCTTAAATGCTGCCACGGCACGGGCCTTGTCGCCCGATTTATATGTCCCTTCCGGCCAAAGGCGGCGCAGTATCATCTGCACCTCGTCCCCAAGTGCAGCGCCGCTGTCCTCAGGTACTATGCAGACCATTTCTTCCCCGCGCAGTGCGTCCGCATCGTACCCATCCAGCCATGTTATCGACTCGCTCAAACGCGAAAGCAGCGAATCGGCATAAAGGTCGTTCACGCCATACATGTTTATGGTGCTGTAGCTTCCCCATTCAAGCTTTTTCAGCAGCGGGCCGGTTATCTGCTCGCATTGTTTTTCGTATGAGTAATCAACAAATGTGGGATCAGCATTGCATTGCTCCCTTATAGCCACATCCACAGGCATAACCGGGCAATACGAATACGCATAATATTCTTTAAGAAAGCCCGAATCGACTATCGCATCATAAATATCCAGCGGGATCTGAGGATCATCATATCCGCTGGCATTAACAAGCCAGCCGGACACCTCTATGGATTTATACGCGGCCTCCAATTCTTCCTCCGAATCCGCAATAAGTCCGGGGTAGAGCAGCATGAATACCGACGTAACGGCGATAAGCAGCACTATCAACGAATTGCCCAGCCATCTTCTGCGCATCATGCTCAGGTATAGGTTTAGACCCTTCATATCATATCCTCCTTCCGGATAATAATATTCACTTTGCCTTAGGCTAACGCCTTTTCATTTTTGCGGATGCATATGCGCCCGCGATCACCCACTCAACTTAACAAAAAGCAACTAAACGATATCACGACGGTTTATAAAGCGAAAATTCATGTTTATAATATCACACCAGACCGAATTTGTAAAATATATAATTTGATTTTGAGCGTTTTATTTTAGAGAACCTATAAATGCCGCTCTACGCAGCCGTAAGCGGCAAATTGGAGATGCTGGTAGTACACGACCAAGTGTGATTTCAATCCACGCTCCCAGTGAAGTGGCGACACGAGACCTGCGCCGAGAGCAATGACGAGAGTCTGATTTCAATCCACACTTCTATAAAAAAGCGACATATTGCTAACGCCATAATAAGCAGACGAACGAATCTTCACGTAATATCAGCAAAATATCATTTTGATGTTTTCATTGCCCTAAGTGCTGCCAAAAGAAGCGCTACCTGTTCTTCGTTCATATCATCTATCTCAGCCTTCAGCAAAGCCTTGTTAGACGTGTAGTCCTTATCTTCTTCCCATCCAGTGAGATAAGCTGGAGTTGTGGACAATGCTCGTGCCAGTTCATTGATACGGAACAAAGGGAGGTTGGTAACTATACCTTTCTCGTACTTACCTATGGTCTGCTTCGTTGTATTGAGTTTTTCCGCCAGCTCTTGTTGTGTCATGCCCTTAGCTTTGCGTATACTCCGTATTTTTTCGCCCAAAGTCATCATTATCACCTCGCGCTCATAGTTTAGCATATAGCTTACAAGCATACAACATCTATTCAAAAAATCACCTTATAAGCAACTTCCCCAATATATATATCTATAGATGGTGTCCTTTGGGGTTATATAAGACGACCATTGAGAGCCAGAAGTTTCACTCCACGCTCCCCACGAGGGGGAGCGACGCTTGACAGCGTGGGGACGGACTTGCTGGGAGGTATTTCAATCCACGCTCCCCACGAGGGGGAGCGACGGCAAAAGGGCGGCACGGTGAGCGAGCCGCAAAAAATTTCAATCCACGCTCCCCACGAGGGGGAGCGACGCTAACATGGGCGGTACACCACAACCGCCCATGGATTTCAATCCACGCTCCCCACGAGGGGGAGCGACATCGCGGCGTTAAGTTTGGACAAAAAGGAAAACCATTTCAATCCACGCTCCCCACGAGGGGGAGCGACGGCGAACGCTGCCGTACGGAACGTGCTCGCCCCACGCATTTCAATCCACGCTCCCCACGAGGGGGAGCGACCCTAAGCCAATGAACGATAAGGCCGCTGCAATCATTTCAATCCACGCTCCCCACGAGGGGGAGCGACTGGAAAGTGGGCAGCGCGCCCATGAAGGACTGATTTCAATCCACGCTCCCCACGAGGGGGAGCGACCGCAGGGCTGTTCCGTGCCTTTAATGCCTCACTGCATTTCAATCCACGCTCCCCACGAGGGGGAGCGACGCTTATCTGCGCCAGCTCCCGAAGCGAATGTATATTTCAATCCACGCTCCCCACGAGGGGGAGCGACACAAGGCACAACGGGCACACCCATGGCGACATATATTTCAATCCACGCTCCCCACGAGGGGGAGCGATTGCTTAAGGACACTTTCGCAGTTTCCAGTAATATTTCAATCCACGCTCCCCACGAGGGGGAGTGACGGATAAGTCCGTGCGGACGATACCCATGCCGCGCATTTCAATCCACGCTCCCCACGAGGGGGAGCGATTTGTCTATCACCTTTTCAAAGTCCTCAACTGTATTTCAATCCACGCTCCCCACGAGGGGGAGCGACCCCTGCGCCCGCTGATGCAGCAGGAAGTAGCACAGCATTTCAATCCACGCTCCCCACGAGGGGGAGCGACGCCCATCGCGCTATGGGTGATTGCATGGCAACGCTTATTTCAATCCACGCTCCCCACGAGGGGGAGCGACGCTTTGCTATCGGCCACACAAATCGCTCGGCTCCCATTTCAATCCACGCTCCCCACGAGGGGGAGCGACATAACAAAGATTGAATATATAATAGATGTAAGGATTTCAATCCACGCTCCCCACGAGGGGGAGCGACCCGAACAGAATCATAAAGGAGAGCATAACAACAAGCATTTCAATCCACGCTCCCCACGAGGGGGAGCGACGCGGAAAAGTGCATTTGTATGCAGCATTTCCGCGAATTTGCTGAATATTATCCATTGCGGCACGGTGACGCGTGCTGTATCGCGCCGCAGGATTGCATTATTCAGGCTTTTTTCGGTGCGAAGAAGCGGTGTTTTTATGTACGCTTGTGCTTCGCACTAAAGAATAAAGGTGTCCGTGGGTAAATATGCGCTTTTTGCGCCAAAGTGCTCTATCTTATTCTCGAAATTCTTTCCGAGGTAATAGAACCTTAGACTATCTTTCTCTTTATCCATTATAGTACACAATCGCGCTTTTAGCATACGGCATTGCGCGGAATCGAGCATACATTCAAACACCGAATTCTGCACGCGCTGACCGTAGTCTACGCATTGTTTGGCAATCTGGCGCAGCCTCCGCTTGCCGTCGGCATCTTCTGTATTAACATCATATGTTATCAGCACAAGCATTTTCACTCCCCCGTAGCTTTATTTCCACAGAAACGGCGGATAGTCGTCCAAGTCGCCGCGGAGATAACGTCCGAGCAGCTGCGCCTGAATATACGGTATCAGGCCCCATTTAAGCTTTTCACCAAGGTACGGATGCTTTAGTTCTTCCCTTTTCTTATCCTGCCAAGCCTTTATGAAGCTCCTTCTGCCCTCATCGGTAAGCAACACCGCGCCGCTGTCCTGCATCACAAAATCTGTCTTTTTCACCATGCGGTTGTTTATCAGCTTCAGCACAAATCTATCCGCCATGCACGGCCGCAGTTCTTCCATTAAGTCAAGCGCAAGCGATTCCCGCCCCGGCCTGTCCCTGTGCAAAAAGCCAACGTATGGGTCAAGTCCGCTGCTTTCAAGCGCCGATGCACAATCGTGCGCAAGCAGGCTGTATGCAAAGGACAGCATTGCGTTCACCCGGTCAAGCGGTGGCCGTCTGCTCCTTGAATTGAAGTAAAACACATCCTTCGCGTTGAGTATCATTTCGTCAAACGCGCCGAAGTATGTATTCGCGCCGTTGCCCTCTATCCCGCGCAGGCTTTCCATATTTTCCGCCGAAATCGCCTGCGGCAGGAGTGCCTTTATGCTTTGCGATGCCTCCTCCAGCTTTGCATCATCAACGCGCATGCCGTGGTCTCTGCGCGTGCGCTCTATGCTCCACCTTGAGTTATACAGCTTTGCAAAAATCATCGTCCGCGCAATTTTGCAGCTTGCGTGCATATCGTCCGCCGTTCTGTATTGAGTGCGCCGCAGCAGCACATTCCCGCTTATTTCGCCGGATACCCGCGCAAGGAACCGCCCGTTCGGCGTGCAGAGTGCGAACCCCACACCGCGCTTGGCGCATGCACCCATAAGCGCTGGTGATGCGCCGGCATATGAAAACGATACTATGCCCTGCAATGTGTGCAGCGGATATCTGGCAACCTCCTGCTTGTCCCGCATTGCAACCACGTTTTCACCTTCAAGCGACAGGTATATGTCCTCCGAAAGCACATAAAACGTATTAAGGAACCTTTTCATGTGATCTCCTCCATCGCCGCCTTAATATATGCACCGACCGAGCGCTTTTTCATGAGCGAAGGCAAGCATAATTCATTCAGCGAACATGCCGCGCAGGACTTTGTCGGCTTTACCTTCGGCGTATAGCCGCGACAATACATATCGTGCATTTCGGCTATCGCCTCAAGCACCTCCTTGCGCAGTTCGTCCGTGAAGGTTATTTCCATGCGCCGCCTCGGCATGCCGTAAAACAATGCACCGCGCTCTATTTTACAGCACAGCATATGCTCAAGGCACATGGCCTGCGCGCAAAGCTGCAATGTGTCCCCCGTGTCCGTCCTGAATTCGCCGCGCTTGTATTCCACGGGATACGGCTGCCACAGCCCTTCTTTACCGCGCATTGGTACTCCGATGCTGCCTTTATGGAACTCCAATGCGTCGCATTGACCGGATATGCCAAGTTCTGCCGAGTGTACATATACACCGCGCCGTATAATAACATCGCCGCGGCTTTCGTTAAATTCCGCGTCATGCACATGCTCGTGCATCAGTTCGCCGTCCACCGTGCGGTAGTTCTCCGCCCACAGCTTTTCTATGTGTATCAGCGCCCATTGCCTTCGGCAGAACCTGAAATGCTGTAGCCCCGATATCTGGAGATAATCCTCCTCACGATAGTCGGTTATATTCTTATGCATTCAACGCCCGAGGGGAGCGCTGCTTCATCAACCGAAACATTGTAATCCGAATACGCGCGCGGCGTATCCACTCCTTCTCTGCGCTCAGCCTTTACCAAATCGAAAAGCTTATATGCCGGCGCGTTGCCAAGCTCCGAATCATGCTTGAACACAATAAGTTCCCTTGTGGCCATTTTCCCGCGCGCGGCTGCATGGTCAACTTCAAACATATTCATTATCGCCTGCCACAGCAGTTCAAGATCCTCCTCAGAAAATCCGGTGGTCTTGCGTGCAAGGTTGGCAGAAACGTAGCCTTCCGCCCTATATAGCGCATAAGGAACAATATATTTGCGGCCCATCTCCGTGCCCTTCTTTTCGGCGTCCGCCTCCGTTGTTATGGCAACGCGGGTTATGGTCACTTCCTGCGGCATTATCGGGTCCACGCTTTTTGCAAAGCTCAGTTGTACGGGGCCGCGCACCTGGCCGCAGTTTAGCTTGTCCTTCACAAATGTTGTCATCACGGCGCCAAACGTGCGGATGTCATAGAAGTTTTTGCACATGAAGTCCCGTATTTCAAGGTCAAGGTTTTCTTTCTTTTTCTTCGCGTCCGCAACCTTTGCCGGCTCTATTCCAAGATAGTCATATGCTTCGCGGTCGCTCCTGTTCAGCGGCACGTTATCCTTTATATATATGCGGTAGCCGCTTTCGCCTTCCTTTATCGTTTCCACATAGTTGCGTATTTTGCGCTTCAGGCAAACGTCCGTAACCAGTCCGTAACCGGTTTCCGGATCTATGCGCGGCATGTTGCCGGAATCGGGATCGCCGTTGGGGTTGCCGTTCTCCACGTCAAACAGTATCACGAAATCGTAGCGGTTCTTAATAGCTTCCATTGTTACCTGTCCTCCTTTTTAGTATAAAACCATTGTTTTTGATGATAATAGCCAAGATCGAACGAGCATTGTTCCTGCGATGTATGCTTTATCGGGTACGTTTCGTCAAATACATCTTTTAGTTTACCAACTTCCATGTCGAACCACCTTGCTCTATCTTTATTAAGTCTGTAGAGTTTGCGAAGATGGCTTTGATACAGCCCATTCAGCAGTTTGAATGTCCGTGCCGGAGTAGACATGGCGGAAATATAATATTTATCCACAATCGTGGCATTTATTTCCGGGTTGACCTCCTTCTGCACCTTTTCATAATAGGCAAACAGCCTTCCGAGCGTATATGGTATGTTTGTGCTTTGTTCATTAAGGCTCACCGTCAATACCTCCTTTGGACAGCCCTTATTTGTGTTTTTCAGATAATATGCCTTGATTATCGCCGCGCGGCCGCGGGTTATGTTCCGTTCGGCCCTTATGCGCAGCATTGCCCCGTTCAAAAGCGCCGCCGGGTACGCCGTGCCTGCGAATATCGCCCGCGCCGTGGACTTTGCAAGCACGGAGCTTGGCTTTTTATCCTGGGATTTCGGGTTAACGGTTTCATTCAGCATGGCCCATATGGGCAGGGTGTCGAATTTATCGAACTTGCTTTTAACTATCTCCATGCGCTCGTAATGCTCGTTCACGTTGCGTATAAAGCTGCCGAACTCATTGCGCAGGAAAAAGCTTACCGATAGCCGCGCTGCGTTCGGAGCAAGCCCGAGCACATAATACGGTCGTTTCGGGTCTATTTTCAGTTCATTGCAATACTTGCCTTCCGTTATTCGCTTTACCGCCGCGTAAAGGTCGGCGTCGCTCAGTCCGGTGTTGTTATCGTCCCCGAACATCCACATGTTCGTCAGCCCGTTATACTGTTCCTCCGCTCCTTCAGCCCAGCATACAACGGTAGTATCGCCTATGCGGTGCACGTTTTCCTTATCGGACAGCAGATAATTCAGCGCGGATGTGTACGCAAACGCCGCGTACTTGCCGACAGGCGCATTGTAGTTCTGCTCCTTCCCGTATGAACAGAATGCGGACGCATTGAACGATACCAATGCCGCGCCGCTCGACTGCGCATCCGCAACGCCCTTTATTGCCGGATGAGTTGGTACAATAACGTCATCTTTCCCCGTAACAAGGCATTGCATCCGTTCTCCGTCACTATTGTCGTAATATCTCTGCCATGCGGCCTTTATCTCCGCATCCTCGGCAGCAAGGCGCCCGTTTACATAGAACGTTACATTGCCACCTTTGTACAATTCATTCAGATTTTCGACTATCAGCGGATGCTCGGCAGCCGACGCGGGCTCCCACCCATCAAAGAAGTTAAGTATCGCCCTTGCCGCCGCGGTGTCTATACCGTCAAGCAGCTCACGGTGAAAGCCTTTGCATGCTTCAAAGCATTCCTTAGCGCGTTCAGGTTTACCCTTGCCGTCTATACCCAGCATGTATGCGGAATTATCCCAAAGAAAATTCGACGCAATGCCGGAGGAACGTTTCACAGCCGCGGGCAATATTTTATCCATCGGCACAGATTGCGTCTTTTTGCCGGAAACCACTTCCTTGAACTGAGGAACGATGCCAAGCAGCGTGCCGTCCTCGTCAATCTCCAGCAGATAGCTTATCTTCACTGCGTTCCAGCCTTCGCGCGCTATTTTGCCCTGCTCCGCCAAATCTTCATATAATTTAGTCAGCGCCTGAAGTATCATGACTTCACCCCCTCGCTGCCTATCGGCGGAACGGTTATGACCCCGTCCTTCATGCTCGCCCTGAAGAACATCGGCCTGATTCCGTCATCGTTTGAATAATCCATATCCAGCAGCATCCAGCCAAGGTCTCTTTCGCCTTTCAGCTCATCGGGGCAAGACGGCATCTCCTCGCAAAGACCAAACCGTGCAGGAAATTCACGCGTACCCAAATACGGCTGATGATAGCACTGGCCTTTCTCCGCGCGCCGCTTTACCATCTGCTGAAACTTTGCAGGATTATCGCTTGCGCTGGCCTGCTCGGTCATGTCAAAATGCGCCTCTATCACATAGTGCACATCCTTCAGCACCATTGCCGCGCGCTGCTGAATGCTTTCGGGCGTTGCAATGTACGCTTCGCCGCTGCCTTTTTCCATTATTGTTTTAAGCTTGCGGCCGCTCACAACATCCTTGACCTCGTTACGCCTTATATTTGTAAAGCGTATAGGCGCACGCACATAGATTTTGTCTATGTGCCATCTCAGCCCCGGGTGCCACAGTATTGCTTCAACTATGCCCCGCGCTGCCGACGGAGTCATCACGTCGTAACTCACGCGCTCCGTTTTAAGCTCGGGTCTGCTGAAGCATGCATAGTCGCCCCATACTTCTATCCTTACAGACAAGATATCACTCCTTTCGCTATTTTATATTATAAAATTTATATTGCTGCTCTCCTCTATCTTCAGCCCCATCTTTTCATCGTAAATGCCTGTGTTTATCAGCACGGCGTTTTCATCGTCTATCATTTCTATGCAGCCCGAATAATAGAGCGTTTCAAACTGGTTTTCGTATATAGTCACTCCGTAGCGGCCCGCCTCCCTGAATAGCTTACGGGACTTTTCGCCGCTTCTCAGCCGCGCAATGCTCTCCACGCCTTTGCCAAGCGGTATGTATACCGTCCGCGTGTTCTGGTCAATTATGCGGAACTTCTCGGCAACCGTTTTGAACGGCATCATGCCGTAAACTTTGTCCTTTTCAAACGCCTCCACCACGCGCGCCTTGTCCGTCCCGTCGTCGAGATAAGCCCTGTATGTGTTGAAATACTTGCGCACAACTTCCGGCGAATCTATGTCCTCCTCCCCACGCATGGCGCTGTTAGCCGCAGATATGTTCATTTTCAGCATTCTCGGCGCACGGTGTTCGCCCGTAAATACGGTAACCATGCTCTCCTTGCGGCTGCGTTTGCCTTCGCGGTTGCATCGTCCCGCCGCCTGAAGTATGGAGTCAAGCCCGGCCATTTCCCTATATACCGTCGGGAAGTCTATGTCCACGCCCGCCTCTATAAGCGACGTTGAAACAACCCTGCATACCTCGCCGTCCGTCAGCCTTTGCCTGATAATGTCTATGGTTTTTTGCCTGTGTTCGGGGTACATCAGCGTGGACAGATTAAACCTGCCTTCCTTGGGCAGCTTATTAAACACGGCCTGCGCCGCCTTGCGCGAATTGACTATGCATAGCACCTGCTCATGCCCGCCAAGCCGCGCCGCCAGCGCCACATCATCCAGCTCACCTGCCTGTTCAAATGTGACCCGTTTGAACTGCTCATATGTCCGCCTAACTTCCGGACATATCTCTTTTATGGCAATGTTTGGCGCGTATTTTACAATATAATCGTCCACCACCGGCTGTGTTGCCGTGCATAACACGGCGGTGGAGTTGAAATGCGCACACAGCGTGCTTATTGCCGCAACGCAAGGCAGCAGATTTTCGCTTGGCATCATCTGCGCTTCGTCAAATATAATTACGCTGTTTGTTACATTGTGCAGCTTTCGGCATTTTGAGGAGCGGTTGGCATAAAACGATTCAAAGAACTGCACCGCCGTGGTCACCACCACCGGCGCATCCCAGTTTTCCGCCGCAAGCGCGCTTTTGTAGTCCGCCGAATCGAATTTCTTATCTTCCTTATCGAATACTATGCCGCTGTGATGTTCGAGCACGTTTTTATCATGCAGTATTTCCCTGAACACCTTGGCATTTTGGTCTATTATGGAGGTGTATGGAATTACGTATATTATGCGCTGCATGCTGTGCTTCACGGCATGCTTCAGCGCAAATGCAAGCGACGCCGTGGTTTTGCCGCTGCCGGTTGGTGTGCTCAGCGTGTATATTCCCTTTGGACCTTCGCCCGCAGCAAGACATGCAGAAAGTATTTCCCAGCGTTTTTTGTTCAGCTCACTCTGCGGGTTAGCCCACGGAGCAATATACTTTTCAAAATATGCCAACAGCGTTGCCATATCATCGTATTCTTCGCGTGCAGCCCTCCCGCCGGACATGAAGTTTTCCGTATCCAAATAGTCCGCATCAACAAGGCATGAGTACAGCATTCTTATCCAAACGGATTCATAAAACCTGTCCCCGTAAAAATTCGGCCTTTGTGGGGCTGTTATCAGCCTATCCATGCCACGCGGCTCTTCTATACCGCCGTTTATTGTCTTTTTCATCCTGCCGAAGAATGTGCTGTCCTCCGGCCTGTCCATTTTAGCATTACCCACGTCCGGTAATCCGCCGTGATGCCCCGCAATGCATATTGCTTCGTGCACGGCGTTAGCCCTGAAGCATTCAAATGCGCCCGCCGTTGAATGGTCAACCGCCGGCCCGCCGCGCAGCCTTCGCTGAAAGCCCTGAGTGTTTTTGCCGTCGTCATGCCGCATCGCTTCAAGCTTGGCGTATTCTTCCGCGCCAAACTGCGCCGCAAACTTTGCGCACAGTTCCGCCGTGCCGCGCTCATGTTCATCAACCGTTTGTTCTCTTCCGTCTTCCGCAATATGCGCCAAAAATACCGTTTCATCCATATGCTGTTATCTCCCGGCCTATGCGGCCATGCTCCACTTGTTCAACCGTGCCTTAGAGTTCAAATACTGTGCCTGTGTTATATTGTTATTATATCAACATTATTTATTGTTAGCAATGCCAATCTTTATTATATTCCCGCCATTTTGATAAATTCTGATATTTATTTTGCCAATGTTATACGGACGTAATTGGGCAAATATAATAAAGATCCCCCCCGCATAGACGGGTGTCCGTAAAACAGTTAATCCTCCGTATGGCTTAGACCATGCGGAGGATTTGTTTATGTCTAATCTTCAAACTTGCTGGCGGCAAGTCCACAGGGGATAGCCGCTTTAGCAGCGCAAGGGGGTGTAGCCACCTTGACGGAACGAAGTGACGCAACATTCTCGGTCATGCAGTATCCTCCTGCTGACGGAGAATGAAGCTCCGCAGGACGCACGATACTCCCGTTAGGAGAGTATATAAGTGCACCCTTTAGTTCCTAAAGGGTTTTTATCAGTTCGACAAACTGAAAGTTGTCTCTATCAGAGTCCGTAATGAATTACCCACTTGTTATTGCTTAATGCCTTTTCTAACAGCTTTTTTAGTTCGGATAGTTCAGAATTATCTGCAATGACATCAATAAATGCCTTTAGCGAACAAGGTGGAACAAGTGTAACACCACAGTATGCAAGCCCTTTGCCTTTGACGGAAAGTGTATGCCAATAGAAGTCAATGGATGTAAGCCTTTCGACAACGCCTTCCAAATAGGCGTCATCAACAGAAATACAGGCATATTTCCACGGTTCATACTCGTCATATCGCTTGCCCTGCTGAGGAGCATCCATCATAATTCCAAACTCGTGTTTTGCCATGTAGATCACCTCCACAACTTCCGATTTGTTGCTCAATTTTTGTATTCAAATTATACCATAAAACTTGTGAACAATTCTACCGCAACTTTGGAATATATGAGAAAAGTCCGAACAGTTTTCTGCCCGGACTTCCTCACTCAATCGTAAATCAATTCGATTTTCACAATTTCCTCTGCCTGTGCCTTGCAAGCGTTCATCTGCCGTACCCATTCCATTTGGTGTCGGCTTTCTGTTTCTCGGTCACGCCGTTTCGCTTCGCCAGCTCCGGCACGATCAGCTCCATGCGGTTTCGTGCCGCTTCGTCAATCTTAGCGCAATACTGTCTTACGTACACCCAGCTATAGCTGGGGGGATCTTTATTTGATGCCGGAAGTGGGACTCGTTCGGCGATACTGGGGCAGTATCGCCGCCAGCCCGGGGAACTCAAAAAGTATTCACTGGATACTTTTTGCCCTTCGGGACGTTCCCTTCGAGTCCCGCTTATCTCTTATCAACATCAAAAAAGAGTCCGTGGCTGAACACGAACTCCGTATCTGGTGCAGCAAGGCAATCCAAATCCGAACCGTTTTTGTTGCTGATAGCTTCCTGCAATTCCGCGAAAGTGATGGTTTTCGTGCCCTCCTTGTAGTTGAAGGTAATCACCATTTTATCATCGTACAGGAAAATCGCATTGATGAAGGTGTCGATGAGCATCTTGCGGTGGCTCTGTTGCCGCACGTCCAGCTTGCGGAAGCGGTGGAGCCAGAAGGTCATAAACTCCGCGCTGACCTTGGGCTTCGCCAGCTTTTCGCAGGCAAGCCTGTTCTCAAGCTCGTCGCGGCGGTTTTCCAGCTCCTCCAGCCGCTCCTTTGTGGAGCGCGTCAGGATGCCCTGCTGAATGGCGTTGAGCAGATTGCTGATGGCTGTGTCCGCTTCACGGAGCTGCTGCTCATACAGCGGCACGTTCACATTGTCCCTGTCCTGCAAGTCCATGAGCATGGATACGATGGCCTCGATTGCTTTGTCGTCCATGACCATTTTCATGGTTTCACCGACCACCAAATCCTCGATCCATTCTTTCCTGACGGGCTTCTTGTGGCACTCCGTGCGCTTCTTTTTGACCGACACACACTTGTAGTAATGATGCACCTTTCCCGTGCGGCTTGTGCCGCTCTCGCCGCAGAGGTAGGCCCCGCAGTAGCCGCAGAACAGCTTGGTTGTCAGCAGATAATCGTCCTCGGCCTTGTGACGCGCCGGGGCCTTTTTGTTCTTCGCCAGCTTCTCCTGCACCCGGTCAAAGAGGTCTTGCGGTACGATTGCGGGGATGCCGTCCGGCACGATCACATCGCGGTATCGGAACTCTCCGATATAGCGCCGGTTGTGGAGTATATGCCCCACGCTGTTGAAGGTCATTTTCTGCCCCCGCGTGTTGGTAAGCCCCTGCTCGTTCAGCCAATTCATAATGGAGGAAATGGTTTCTCCGCCGTCATATCGCTTGAAGGCTTCCAGCACGAACGGCGCGGTCAGCGGGTCGATCTTGAAGTGCTGCTCCGCGTCGATCACATAGCCAATGGGCATCATGCCGCCGTTGAATTTGCACTTGAGGGCGTTGTCCGTCATGCCGCGAACGACCTTTTCCGAAAGGTCGGCGGAGTAGTATTCCGCATAGCCCTCAAGGACGGATTCGAGAATGATGCCCTCCGCCCCCTCTGAAATAATCTCGGTGGCAGATACAACCTTCACGCCGTTCTTTTTAAGCGTGGCCTTGTACCGGGCGCTGTCATAGCGGTTTCGTGCGAACCTGTCCAGCTTCCAGACGATCACTATGTCAAACAGCCGCTTGCCGCTGTCCTTGATCATGTTCTGGAACTCCGGGCGGTTATCGGTCTTTGCAGAATACGCGCGGTCGATGTAATGCCGCAATACCGTGATGCCATTTTTCTCGGCAAAGGCGGCACATTCACGGAGCTGCCCTTCGATGGATTCTTCTCGCTGGCTGTCCGAGGAATAGCGGGCGTAGATCACGGCTTTCATTTCGTATCCACCTCCGAGAGCATCTGCACAAGCGTTGCCTTCAATCGTTCGTTCATAGCCGAGCCGGGGTCGAAGCACATTTCCACGAACCGCGCCATTTCAGGATTGTTCAGGCCGAGCTTCACGCAGTTGTTGTAGATCATGCCGTGAGGGTCGTCCGTCCTGCCGAAAATGTAGTCCAGCGATACGTCAAAGTAGTCGGCGTATTTCAGAAAAACCTCCGGGGAGGGCGTGGAATCGTCGATCTCATACCGGGCAAGGGCGGATTGGGAAACGTCAAATTCCTTTGCCAGCTTCGCCTGCGAGAGCCTGACGCTTTCGCGCAAACCTCGCAGCCGTTCACCGATGATTTTCAAGGCTGCGTCACCTCCTTTTCTGTTTCAAGTATACCCGGAAACAGAGAATGTGTCAATGACATATTCACATAACGCCGCGATTCTCTGACGCGCCGCAGACGAAGAAAGCTCCGCAGGAGCGCAGCCGATTTTGCAAAAATCGTTCAAAGGGGCTTGGGGACAAATTTCCCCAACAAGCGCAAAGTGGCTCCAAGCCACCTTGCTTGCCAAGTGTGAAGCCAACAGGGTTCGCAGGTTGGCAAGCAGCAAAGTGGGTACCGCTTTGCCCTGCTTGCCAGTTCCTTCTGCGCTCCCTCTGGCGGCGCATTAAAAGCAGATCCTTGTCCGAACAAGCGCTTGAAAATTTCCGCATTGTCTGATAAAATGACTGTGTATAAGGATTCACATCAAAAAGGAATCGAGGCGATCAATCAGAACAAAGAAGGAGGTTTTTTGCATGAAGAAAAAGAAAATCGTATCAACGCTCCTTGCGCTGCTGCTTTTCGCCAGCCTGCCCGTGTCGGCGCTGGCGGCGGAGTGGGACATCGGCAACGGCGACATCACCGTAAACGCCGGGAGCGGCGGGCAGACGGTCACCCAGGGGTCGCAGGTCGATATTCCAGACAGCGCCCCCGTCATTACGGGAAGCTCCACGGAAAACACCGTCACCATCAACGCGGATAAGGATCAGACCGCAAGCGTCACCCTCTCCGGCGCAAACATCGACGTGAGCAATGAGGGCAAGGCCGCCGTTTCCACAAACGGCGAGGGAAATGTCAGCATCGAGCTGGACGGCGAAAACACGCTCAAGAGCGGCTATCGACATGCCGGTCTTGAAAAGAACAACGGCGGCAGCCTGACCATCGCGGACCAGGACGAGAACGGCAAGCTGACCGCAGAGGGCGGCTCCGACGGCGCAGGCATAGGCGGCGGCTTCAAGGGCAACGGCAATAACATCGCCATCACCGGCGGCGAGGTCAATGCCACAAGCAACAGCTGCGGCGCGGGCATCGGCGGCGGCGGAGGAGGAGATGGCAGCGACATCACTGTTTCGGGCGCTGCGAAGCTGAAGGTGCGGGGCGGCGTTGAAGACAGTTTTTACGGAGCGGGCGCAGGCATAGGCAACGGCGGCAGCTGCGACGAACGCGCAATCCCGACACCCGGCGCAGAGGTCGTGCCAGACACCTCCGGCCTGACGACAGCAGGGAGGATTGAGTATTACGCCCCCGGCGCGGACATGGAGAATGATAAGCCGACAAGTATCACGTTCGGAACGTCTTCCCAGCCGGAGAAGCCCATCGAGCCCGCCGTGCCTGAGCAGCCAGAGGCGGAGCGTGGCATGGATGCACCCCTCTACCGCGTGACCGACAAGGACGGCAGGGACATTGTCTACACGGCAGAGCGTAAAGACGGCGTGCTGACCGTCAACGTTGACGAGGACTTCGCCATCCTCACGGGCAGACTCAGCGGCATCCGCACCCTCAATGTACAGGGCGTGGAGAAAATCATTTTTGTCACCAAGGGCGCAGCGTCAGCGTTCCTGCTCTCTGATCTGTTGGAAAAGGGCGAAAGCGGAGATACCTACAAGCTCACCCACGACGGCAAGGCCGTCACATTCACCCTCGGCGAAAAAATGACCGACGTGAGCGCCATTCTCACCAAGCCGTAAGCGAAATCTCAAAAATCCATACAGGCGGGCAGGCACGGCTTGTGCTTGCCCGCCTTGTCTGCCAAAAAGCGCGGCGGGCGGCGGCAGTCAATGGCGCGAAGCGTTTATCTTGACCATTGACGGCTGACGGCTGCTGCGCTACTGCACTTGCCAATCTGCAAGCCACAGAATAATTTCGGTAGCCGCTGCCTAAATTACGCTGTCAGCCGCTCCGTCCCGTGGTATTGACGTGCAGCCTTACCGCTGCTATAATAAAAGCACAATTTCAGATACAAGACATCATGCAGACGCAGACGGGCTGAAAGGTTTGACAGGCGGCTGCATTTTTATTTTCAGATAGGAAAGGAAGGATGCGAAGGGAAAAGAGGCACAGACGGCAAAAGACGCTCAAGACGCCATTCCTCCGCCGCACGGGAGAAAGCTGCGGCAAAATACTTTTTCGGAGGTGCAACTTGAGCAGGCGGAAAAAGCTCACCAACAACAGCGGCATCCCGCAGCATGAGATCGAGAACATCGCCCGAATTCTGCTGCCGGATATTCTCGCCTTTTACGAGAGTGAGGAAGGGCAGCGGGAATTTGCCGAATGGAAGGCGGCGCAGGACGGGACAAAAACGGACAAAGACAGCAACGGCGAGAACGTCGCCTGACGATAGAGATAAGACAGATTCAAGGGATATATACTCCTAAAACAGCATGGCAAAAGGGGATGGCAGATCGCCATCCCCTTTTGTGCGTTTGTTCAGTTTTCATAGGGCTTGTACTCCGTGACGGCGTTCAGATACGCCTCGACGTCGCCGTTCAGAGTCCCAGCGCATGGTCTAAGCG
>ERZ1034917.471-NODE-471-length-36195-cov-56.194438_pt1 | contig 36195 bp, 58 predicted proteins | sample MGYA00520605_ERZ1034917 | MGnify/ENA primary metagenome ERZ1034917 (study PRJEB33766, sample SAMN09781784) | gut metagenome | biome: gut microbiome | host: Homo sapiens | place: Madagascar | study: EMG produced TPA metagenomics assembly of the PRJNA485056 data... | reverse complement strand
CTTTGCACACGCAGGGGAATTTTTCGGGGGGATGAAATTTGAGAAAGGGCCTGCCAGGCGTGGCGCTCGGGCAGGCAAGGAGATTTATCGCGCCTGCGGCGCGGAGCGGGTCGCGCCCAGGCGGCGCCGGAGCACGGCGCGGATGCGGGGCGCAGACAGGATCACGGAGGAAGGGCGCAGAAAGGAGCTTGCATGAAAGTCGAAATGCGGCGGCTGGCGGATGTTGTCCCCTATGCCGCCAACGCAAAGGAGCATGACGCCCGCCAGGTGGCCAACGTGGCGGAGAGCATCCGGCAATACGGCTTTGTCCAGCCGGTGGTGGTGGATGCCAATAGTGTGATCGTGATCGGTCACTGCCGGGTGCTGGCGGCCCAGAAGCTGGGCATGGAGGAAGTCCCCTGCGTCTGCGTCTCCGACCTGACGCCGGAGCAGGTAGCCGCGCTGCGGATCGTGGACAACAAGTCCAACGAAAGCCCGTGGGATCTCGGCCTGCTGGCCGGGGAGCTGTCGGCGCTGGATCTGAGCGGGTTTGACTTCGAGTGGATCAGTCCGGAGGTGCCGGAGACGCTGTACGGCTCTGCTGAAGCGTGCGCTGCCGCCCTCGAGGATAATCCCCTGGCGGAAGATGACCCGGAGTATCAGGCATTTCTGGAGAAGTTTGCGCCGAAGAAGACCGCAGACGACTGCTACACACCCGAGAACGTCTACGAGGTGGTGAAGACCTGGGCCGTCGAAAAAATACGGTCTCTCTGGCCTTCGGGTTCTCCGGCCGTTCTATCCGGGCGGCGATTATAAGGCCGTAACGTATGACAGCGACTCTGTCGTTATTGACAACCCGCCGTTTTCAATCATCTCCGAGATCTGCGAGTGGTATGCGCAGAACGGCGTCCGCTTCTTTCTGTTCGCGCCGTCGCTCACTCTTTTTTGCATTGGCCGAGGGCTTTTGAACTATGTCGCCTGCGGGGCTGGGATCACTTTTGAGAACGGCGCAAATATCGGCATTTCCTTCGTGACGAACATGGGCAGCTGTGCAGTAGAGAGTGCACCCGACCTTCGGGAGCGCCTTGATGCTGCGAACGACGAGAATCTCAGGTTGGCTCGAAAAGAGCTGCCGAAGTATTCCTATCCTACGCAAGTCTTGACTAGTGCAATGGTGCAGTATTTTGCCGCGCACGGTGTGGATTTCCGAGTGCCGCACGGTCATCTGGCGTTTACGCGGGCCTTGGATTCGCAGCGGGAGGCTGGGAAAACCGTTTTTGGCTCCGGCTTTTTGATATCGGAGAAGGCTGCGGCGGAGAAGGCTGCGGCGGAGAAGGCTGCGGCGTTAAAATGGCCGCTTTCTGAGCGAGAGCTGGCTATTGTCGCTTCGCTCGGCCGCGACGGAGGTGATTGCCGTGGCGACGCCTAAGAGGACACTGGAGGCGCCGCGGTATCTGACCGGCGGCACGAGGCAGCGGTTTGACGAGCTGGCGCCGAAGTGTGTGGCCATGGGGACGCTGTCTCATCTGGATGTGGATGTGCTGGCCAAGTACGTGTTGGCGGAGGACGAGTATCTGGTGGTCACGCAGAAGCTGCAGCGGGCGCTGAACGACGGAGACGCCGACAGCGCCGGGAAATGGCTGAGCCTGCAGGGCAGCGTCACCAAACAGTGCCTGACGCTGGGCGCGGAGCTGGGACTGACGCCGGCGTCCAGACGATCACGGGGACTGATCGTCCCGTAAGAAAATCATGCCGGCGGGAGTGTACCGGGCGGCTGACCGGGTTCGGGGCCGGGCAGTTCGGCCATGGAATACCTCCTAGTCGGGCGGCGCGGGGGTGCGCCGTCCGGCAGCCTCCCGCCGAGGGAAGGTGCTGCGGAAAAGCAGCGGAACAGGTCAAGGCGCTGCGAAGGCGCAGCGCGGGCGGACAGAGTCGTCCGCCCCTACGGAAAATCTGTGCCCGAGTTGGGCACGGTCGGAAATGAGGTGATGACGTGTCAAAGGAAGATACTTACCGGCAGGAGCTGATCCGGCTGGGGGTGTGGCAGGACGCCTTTGAGGGTGAGCTGCACCAGCTGTGCATTCTGGAGCGGGAATTGAGCCGGACTATGAAGGCGTGGAAGGCCACGGCCGCGGACGGAAAAAATCCCAGCGTGCTGGATCCCCACTACAAGGTCATCACCCAGCAGCGCAGCGACATTCTGAGTCACCGGGAGAGCCTGGGGCTGACGCCCAAAGGCCTGCAGCGGCTGCGGAAAAGCTCGTCCGAGCAGGGCAGCGCCGGAGACAGCATCGGCCAGAAGCTGGACGACCTGATGGCGGCCGTGGGCGGCTATGACGTGGTGGGCAGCGGATGAGGGCGCCCCATCTGGATCAGGTGCTGGACTACGCCAGGGCCACGGCGGAAGATGAGGGCATCTGTGAGCTGACGCGGCTGGGCTGCCAGCGGTTTCTGCGCGATCTGGAAGATCCCCGGTTCTTGCTGGATCCGGCGCTGCCGGAGTTCTGCATCGGGATCATGACGAAGCTGTTCGCGTTCATGCAGGGTGAGCGGCTGGACGGCACGCCGCTGCGGGGCAAGCCCTTTGAGCTCATGCCCTGGCACCTGTACTGCACCTACGCCGTGTGCGGCTTTCAGTGGGCCGACACGCGGCTGCGGCGGTTCACGGAGGCGGACATCTTCGCCCCGCGGAAAACCGTGAAGACCTGCTTTTCGGAGGCCCTGCTGTTTGCCATGTGCCTGTGGTACAAGCGCAGCGGCGCCAAGGAGAAAACGGTGGCGGGCTCCATGAAGCAGGGCATGGAGGGCTTCGAATTCCTCAAGTACAACCTGGTGCGTCTGGGGCTGGCCGCGCCGGACAATCCGGCGGGCGTGCCGCTGCGGATGCTGGACAGCTCTTTGGGGCACAAGTTCTCCGGTGAGCTGGGCGGCGGCTTTTTGGACATGGAAACGCTGGCCTATAAACCCGACCTGTTTGACGCGTTTAACGCCATGTTCGTCCACCTGGACGAGCTGGAGCTCTACAAAGACGCCCGGCCCTACACCCGGCTGCGCGACGCCATGAAGGCCTACACCAACAAGCTGGTGCTGATCACCTTCACGGCCGGCGACGACGGGACGGGCTTTGCCGCCACCCACCGGAACTATCTGGAGGCGGTGCTGCGGGGCACCATCAAGGGGCCGGACGCCGACCGCACCTTCGTGTTCATGGCGGAGGCGCCCAGGATGGAAGATGGCGAGGTGGACTACACCAACCCGGCGGTGCACCGGGCAGCAAACCCCAGCTACGGCATCACCATCCGGCCGGATGACATGCTGGCGGCGTCTTTGCAGGCGGAGCGAAACCCCACACTGCGGAAGGAATTCCTGACCCGCTCGCTGAACGTGTTTGTCAGCAGCTTCAAGGCGTGGTTCGACGTGGCGGAGTTCCAGCGGAGCGACGGCCGCTATGGCTGGAGCATGGCGCAGCTGGCCCGGCTGGTGAAAAACTGGTACGGCGGCGCCGACCTCTCAAAGCTGCACGACCTGACGGCGGCGGCGCTGGTGGGCGAGGTGCCCGCCATGCTGGCGGCTACGGAGGACTGGACGCCTCCGGAAGACGTGCTGGTGATCGTGCCCCACTGCTGGTTCCCCATCACGGCGGCGGTGGAAAAGGCGGATCAGGACCGCATCCCGCTGTTTGGCTGGAAGGAGGATGGCTGGCTGGACATGCCCAACGAGGCCAGCATGGATCCCACGGAGCCGGTAAAGCAGTTTCTGGCCTGGAAGAAGGCCGGATTCCACATCCGGAAGGTGGGGCACGACCGGAAATTCGCCCGGAAGTACTATCAGGCCATGAAAAAAGCCGGGTTTTCCGTGGTGGATCAGCCCCAGATGTACTTGCAGAAGTCCGAGGGCTTCCGCTACATCGAGCACAAGGCGAAAGTGGGGTGCCTGTACTACTGCCACGCGGAGCCCTATGAGTACTGCGTGGCCAACGTGCGGGCCCAGGAAAAAGTAGACGACGCTGTGCAGTATGAGAAGATCGGGCCGACGAGCCGCATCGACGTGTTCGACGCGTCGGTGTTTGCCACGATAAGGATGCTGATCGACAGCGAGAAGTTGAATCAGGCCGCCAGGTGGTTTGGCGGCGAGGACGAGGAGGTGTGACCGATATGGGACTATTTGGAAAGCGGAAGCAGGAGCGCTCCGCCGTGGGCGCGATTCTGCTGACCACGCCGGGCGTGGTGCTGCCTGCCGGGTATCACCGGCTGGCGGACACGCCGGAGGTGGCCGGGGCCGTGTGGTGCATTTCTGACCTGATCGCCAGCATGACCATCCACCTGATGCAGAACACCAGCAACGGCGATATCCGGGTGCGGGACGAGCTGGCCAAAAAGGTGGACATCGCGCCGTGGCACATGGGTACCCGACAGACGCTGGTGAGCTGGATCGTGACCACGCTGCTGCTGGAGGGCGATGCCTTCGTGCTGCCGGTGACCTCCGGCGGGTATCTGGAGGATCTGGTACCCATGCCGGACGCCTACGCCATGGCGCAGCCGGACGGGCTGACCTACACCGTACAGTGGCAGGGCGTGCCCTTCGGACCGGATGACGTGCTGCACTTCGTGCTGCATCCGGACCTGCGGCAGCCGTGGCGGGGAACGGGCCTGCAGGTACAGCTGCAGGATGTGGTGGCCAGCCTAGTGCAGGCCACGGCCACGAAAACCGCATACATGAGCAGCGAGTACCGGCCGCCGCTGATCATCTCGGTCAACTCTGACAGTGATCTGGCGGACGAGGAGGCGCGGGAGAAGTTCATCCAGAAGCGGCTGACCCGGAAGAACCGGGACGAGCCCTGGATCTTCCCGGCTGACCTGATGCATGTGGAGCAGATCAAGCCGCTGAGCCTTACCGACCTAGCTATCCGGGACGGCGTAGAGCTGGACAAGAAGTCCATCGCCGCGGTGATCGGCGTGCCGGGCTTTCTGGTGGGCGTGGGCGAGTTTCATCGGGACGAGTACAATACGTTTATCCGGCGGAAGGTTCTGCATGTGGCCCAGATCGTGGAGCAGGAGCTGACCAAGAAGCTGCTGCTGAGTCCGGAGCGGTATTTCCGGCTGAACAGCCGGTCTCTCTACTCCTACGACCTGAAGGAGCTGAGTGAGATCGCCGACGAGCAGTACACCCGCGGGCTGATGACCGGCAACGAGGCCCGGGACTGGATCGGCCTTCCGCCCATGAAGGGGCTAGATGAGCTGGTGATCCTGGAAAACTATCTGCCGATCGACCGGATCGGCGACCAGAAAAAGCTGAAAGGGGGCGGCAAAAATGCCGACGAATGACAACGACCGCCTGGTGCGGCAGGTGCGCTCCTGCGGAGCGGAGTTTAGGGCCCGCGACGAGGGCGGCCCTGTAATCGAGGGGTATTTCTCGGTTTTCAACCGGGATTATGAGCTTTGGCCCGGCGCGGTGGAGCAGGTGGCTCCTGGGGCCTTTCGGGAGACGCTGGGGGGCGATATCCGCGCCCTGGCCAACCACGACACGCGGCTGGTGCTGGGCCGGACGACCACCGGCACCCTGACGCTGCGGGAGGACGACAAGGGCCTATTTGGCACGATCAAGATGAACGAGCAGGACAGCGACGCCATGAACCTCTACGCCCGCGTCCAGCGGGGTGACGTGAGCCAGTGCTCGTTTGGTTTTGATATTCTGGATGAGGAATTCACGGAACGTTCCGACGGGAGCGTGCTGTGGACGATCCGGAAGGTAAAACTCTATGAGGTGAGCGTGGTGACCTTCCCGGCCTATGTGGAGACGGCGGTCAGCGCGCGGAAAGCGGAAGTGGACACCATCCGGCGCAGAAAGCTGGATGCGTGGAAAAACGAGATGAAGGAGCGAATGAAAAAATGGCATTGAAAATTCTGATGCTGCGCAAGCAGCTGACCGACGAGGAGAAGAACAACGCCGCCCTGCGGGCCAAGCTGGCGCCCTTTGCCCAGCGTGAGAAGGAGCTGGAGCGTTCCATCGAGGAGGCCGGCACCGATGAGGAGCGCAGTACCGTGCAGGCGGCTGTAGAGGCTTTTGAAAGCGAGCGCGAGGCCGCCCAGCAGGCTGTGACTGCCAGCGACGCGCTGATCAGCAAGCTGCGGGGTCAGATCGAGGCCGCGGAGCAGGAGCAGCAGGCTGCCGCCAGCAATGGCGGCGAGGGCCGCGGCACCAGTCCCGGCCTCCAGGGCGGCGGCATGGAGCTGCGGGAAGCGCAGGAATTCCAGCGCACCGGCCGCCATGTCTACCGCGATGTGCGCAGTCTGCTGCGGGCTACTCCCCTGCTGACCGGCGCCACCGGCGTGGTGGGCCCCACCGGCGTGGACGGCATCAATGACGGCTTCGTGGGCGTGAGCAGCCTGGTGGATCTGCTGAAGGTCACCGACTGCACCGGCATGGCCAACTACAAGGTGGTCTATCTGTCCGGCGACGCGGCGGACGCCGCGGCCATCACCGAGGGCAGCGCCCCCACGGAGAGTGAGCCCACCTTTGGCAGCGTGGAGCTGACCCCCAGCAACTACGGCACCATTGGCTATATCTCCAACGAGATCGCCAAGCAGACGCCGCTGAACTACGAGGCGAAGGTGCGCGAGAGCGCCCGCCGCAGCCTGCGCCGCAAGCTGAACACTGTGGCCGTGACGGCTATCCTGGCGTCCAGCCTGAACGAGTCCATGGATCTGAGTGCCGCCGCATCCGCCACCACCGGCGCCGCGTTTTTTGACGGCGCGCTGCTGAGCAACATCATCCTCAGCTACGGCGGCGACGAGGACACCGGCGGCGTGGGCGTGCTGTTTTTGACCAAGGAGGATCTGAAGGCCTTCGCGGCGGTGCGCGGCAAGAACGAGTACCTGCCGGTGTACTCCATCACCCCCAACGCGGCCAACCCCAGCACCGGCATCATCAAGGACAACAACGGCCTGAGCTGCCGGTACTGCCTGAGCAAGGACATCAAGTCCCTGTCCACCCTGACGCTGGCCACTACTGCCGCCAAGACCATGTTCTACGGCGTGCCCTCCAATGCGGAGCTAGCGCTGTGGGGCGGCTTCGACGTCCGCGTGGACAGCAGCTACAAGTTCGCCGAGGGCCTGCTGGCCATCCGCGGCGAGGTGACCGCCGACGTGGACGTGACGGTAAAGGGCGGCTTTACGGTCGTGACGGCCAAGAAGGCCGCCAGCTGATAGCGGCCAAAGGGCGGCGGACTGAGCGGGAGCAGCAATCAGTCCGCCGTCTTGCGGCAGAAAGGAGCGAAACGTCATGGACATGGAAATTTTGCTGACGCGGCTGAAGCTAAGCCTGCCGCTGACGTCGGACGCCTATGACGAGCTGCTGGAGGGCTTTTTGCGGACGGCCATCGACAAATTCGGGGCCGACACGCAAAGCGAGAGCGACCAGACACTGGTGATCCTCTACGCCGGGTGGCTGTGGCGCAGCCAGAAGGACCCGGGCCTGCAGAAGCCTCCGGCGCTGCAGATGGCCATCAACGACCGGGCGGTGCGGAAGGCGACGGAGGGCGGCAATGTTTGATGTGCTTTACCTGATCGTGCCCGATTCGGGCACGCAGGACGAGATCGGTGTATTTCGCAAGGACGGGCCGGAAAAGCGGCGGCGGGTGCTGTGCGAGGCCGGGGGCATCCGGCGCAGCGAGTGGGCGGCTGCCGGCGCGGCCGGGCACAAGCCGGAGCTGGTGGTGACCGTGCCATTCGTGGACTACCGGGGTGAAGCGGAGGCCGACTACCGGGGGCAGCGGTACAGCATCTACCGCACCTATCCCGTCAATGGCGGGTGGGACATCGAACTCTATCTCGAGATGAAGGACGGTGTGCGGGCATGAGCGGCAGCATCAACATCGACCAGCTGGCGGACGCCGTGATGGATGTCCTAGAGGAGTATCGGGACGTGACGCTGGACGTGATGAAGGGTGCTGTGGACAAGGTAGCCAGGGAGACCGTGGCCGAGATCCGCAGCGACATCCCGTCGGCAGGTATTGGCGGCACGGGCGACTACCGGAAAAGCTGGGCGTCAAAGCAAGATGCCGGGGCGCGTGGGCGGTACGCTTACGCGAAGGTCGTGTACGCCAAGGCACCCCACTACCGGCTGACGCACCTGCTGGAAAAGGGCCACGACCTGATTGTCCGAAAAAAGCCGCTGGGCCGCGTCAAGGCATTTGTCCACATCCGGCCGGCGGCGGATGCCGCGGCAGACAAGCTGGAACAGTACATCAAGGGTGGCATTGCACGGAAAGGGGGAGGGTAAGCATGACGCTGGCGCAGGTAGACGCTGTGTTGAAGGGCACGGGGCTGCCGGTGGTCTATCACCAGTGGCGGCAGGCCGGCACCAGAGGGCCGCGCCCTCCCCTGCCCCGGATCACCTATCAGGTGAAAAACGACAATCCGTTCTATGCCGACGGCGTGGTGTACTACACCTGCCCGGCCATCGAGGCGGCGCTGTATACCGCCGAGAAGGACACGGCCCTGGAGGCCGCTGTGGACACCGTACTGCAAAGCGCGGAGATCGCCTACACCAAGACAGAGGGCTGGGTGGAGGACGAGAGAGTATACGCAATCATCTATGAATTTGAGGTGTGATTATGGCAAACGAAAATAAAGTTCAGTTCAACCTGAAAAACGTGCACTACGCCGTGCTGACGGAAACCAAGGTGGGCGGCACTTCCAATTACAGCTGGGGCACGCCGGTGGCGGTGCCGGGCGCGGTAAACCTGAATCTGGAGCAGCAGGGTGAGATTACGAAGTTCTACGCCGACGGCATCGTGTACTATCAGAGTCCGGTGAACAACGGCTACGAGGGAGATCTGGAAATGGCTCGTATCGTGGACAAAATGCTGCAGGATGTGTGGGGCATGACGCTTGGCACCACCAGTAAGGTGCTGACGGAGAACGCCAACACGGAGGCCAAGGCCTTCGCACTGCTGTTCCAGATCGACGGCGATGCGGATGAGGACTGCTACGTCCTCTATAACTGCACGGGCACCCGCCCGGCCATCGCCGCCAAGACCAAGGAGGACACCAAGGAGCCTCAGACCCAGAGCAGCACCATTTCCGCCGCGCCGCTGGGCAACGGCAACGTGATGGCGCGCACCACGTCCGAGACGCCGGAGGTCACCAAGAATAGCTGGTTCAGTCAGGTCTTCGTGGAGGGCGCCGCGTAATGGAAAGAACGGTAACGATCGACGGCAAGACCGTCACGCTGCGGGCCTCGGCGCTGGTGCCGCGGCTCTATCGCCATCTGATCGGCAGGGACATCATCCGGGACATGGCGACGCTGCGGAAGGCCTATAATGCCGCGCTGGAAGCCGAGAACGCAGGCGCGGACGAGGAAGACCAGAATGTGGCCGCCATGACAGCCATGGATCTGGAGATCTTTGAAAACGTCGCATGGGTGATGCTGAAGCACGGCGCGGAGTTTCGGGATACAGAGTTCGGTCGGGTGCTGATGAACGGCGACGTTATGGTAGGCCAGAGCCCGGATGAGTGGCTGGATCAGCTGGACGGCATGTTCTCGGTCTACGATGTGCTGCCGGTCATTTTGGAGCTGTGGGACGCCAACCAGCGGACCACCAGCACACCGGCAAAAAAGTGAGACAGACAACCCGGGAGCCCAACGGGGCGCAGTTCATGCTGCGGTGCGCCCAGTTGGGGTTGTCTGACGAGGCTCTGACGGGGATGACCATGGGCATGGTCTATGATATGTGCACGGAGAAGGCCAATGACCAGCACAAGTATCCCTACAAGGCCACGCAGGCCGATATCGACGCATTTTTCCCCAAGTAAGGAGGTGGGCGCATGGCGAACAACAGCCGGGTGAAGGGCATCACCGTCAAGATCGGCGGCGACGTGTCCGGGCTGGACAAGGCGCTGCAGAAGGTCAACGACGAGATCAACGACACCCAAGCCAAACTGAAAGACGTCAAGCGGCTGCTGCGGCTTGACCCCGGAAACACGGAGCTGCTGCGGCAAAAGCAGGAGCTACTCTCCAAGGCCGTGGGCGAGACCAAAAACAAGCTGGAGCAGCTTAAGGACGCCGAAAAGCAGTTGAAAGACTCGGGCGTTGATGAAAATAGCGCCCAGTTCCAAAGCCTTCGGCGGGAAATCATCGAGACGGAAAACTCGCTGGATGATTTAGAGAGGGCCGCCAATCAGTCCAACGCCGCCCTTGAGAAGATCGGCGCCACCGCGGACAAGGTGGCCAGCGGCGCCCAAAAGGTAGCCGACGCCACGGCGGGCATCTCCCGTGCGGCGCAGGCCGGGCTTGCCGCCGCCGCTGCCGCGACCGTAAAAATCGTGGACAGCTATGCCGACTATGAACAGCTGATCGGCGGCGTGGAGACGCTGTTCAAGGGCGACGCCAAGACGCTGGTGAACTACGCGAACAATGCCTACAAGACGGCTGGCCTGAGCGCCAATGCCTATATGGAAACGGCCACGGGCTTTGCCGCGTCGCTGGTGAGCAGTCTGGGCGGCGACACCAAGAAGGCCGTGGAAATGGCGGACATGGCCATCACGGACATGGCGGACAACGCCAACAAGATGGGCAGCGACATCCAGAGCATCCAGAACGCCTATCAGGGCTTTGCCAAGCAGAATTACACCATGCTGGACAACCTGAAGCTGGGCTTTGGCGGCACGAAAGAGGAGATGCAGCGGCTGCTGGACGAGGCGGAGAAGCTGTCCGGCGTGCACTACGACATCGGCAACTATGCCGACATCGTCAGCGCTATCCATGTGATCCAGGAAGAGATGGACATTACCGGCACCACGGCCAAAGAGGCGGAGGGGACAATTTCCGGCTCCATCTCCGCCTTTAAGGCATCCGTCAGCAACCTGCTGGCGGGCATGGGCGATGCAGACGCCGACGTGGGCCAACTGACGGACAATGTGATCGCCGCATTTCAGACCATGGCGGACAACATCATCCCGATTTTGCAGAACATCTGGGATCATTTGCCCGGTGGGGCGAAGTTCGCGCTGGTTGCCGTGGGTGCTGCAGCAGCCATCTCCCCGATGGCTGGTGCGATTAGCAACATTTTCGGGGCAGTGAGTACCTTGACGCAAGTAATTCCGAAGATTGGCACGGCATTCAGCGCAGTAGCCTCCTTCATCGCGGCCAATCCCATTGTGTTGATTGTTGCGGCCATTGTGGCCTTGGTGGCGCTGATCGCCACCAAGGGCGACGAGATCCAGGCGCTGCTGCAGAAGCTGGATGGCTGGCTGCAGGGCATCTTCACCAAGGACTGGACAGAGGTCTTTGGGCCTGTGCTGGGTGAGATTCTGAATGGATTTTTTGCCAACGTAAAGAACATCTGGGACAGCATCAAGCAGGTATTTGACGGCGTCATCGACTTCATCCGGGGCGTGTTCACCGGCGACTGGCAGAGGGCCTGGGAGGGCGTCAAGGAAATCTTCCGGGGTACCTTCAACGCCTTTGCGAGCCTCGCCAAGGTGCCGCTCAACAGCGTCATCGCGCTGTTGAACGGCGCCATCAACGGCATCAATAAAATGATCGACGCGCTGAACAGTCTTAGCTTCACGATACCGGACTGGGTCCCTCTCCTGGGAGGAAAGGAGTTTGGCCTAAATCTGCGTCATGTGGGGAATATCCCTTACCTAGCTACTGGCGGTATCCTGTCTCGCGGTAGCGCTGTGGTGGGCGAAGCCGGGCCGGAGCTACTGACGTTAACAGGCGGGAAGGCTGTGGTTCAGCCGCTCTCTGGCAACAACAGCGTAGTTAATAACCGCAATCTTGGCGGTATTAGTGTCACAGTGTATGGTGCCCCTGGGCAGGATGTCGACGAGCTCGCGGACGTCATTATGCGCCGTATGCAGCATGAGGTTGATCGAAGGGAGGCGGTTTTCGCTTGATCGGTGAAAATCAATTCTATCTTGACGGTCGGAGTTGTATGGACTTTGGCGTGGTATGTTCCGGATCCGGGACATACGGCGCACCGGAACGTGACACAGAGGCCGTAGAGATCCCGGGATTGGACGGAGCCGTCCTGCTGGACAACGGGAGGTATAAGAATATTGAGGTATCGTATCCGTGTTTCATCTGCCGCGATTTCAAGTCGAACATGATGGCTTTCCGCGCGTGGCTCCTGAGCCATAAGGGTTACCGCCGCCTAGAGGATACCTATGACAGAGATCACTTTCGCCTAGCCTATGCGACTGGGGGGATAGATGTCGAGACTTCCCCCCTTAACCGTGGAGGGAATTTCAACATTACCTTTGACTGCAAGCCGCAGCGCTGGCTGAAAGCTGGAGAGGAAACCCTAGCGCTCGTTTCTGGACAGCCCCTGATGAACCCAACACTCTTTGAGGCGCTGCCCCTTATCACAATCCGTGGTACGGGGGCTGGGGCGCTGGATGTTGGCGGCACAGTGGTAACCATCAATAGCATGCCAGACGGCGTCCTGATTCTGGATTGCGAGGAGCAGAACGCCTACGGGGCGGACGGCGCTAACCGGAACAATACAATCTCTGCCCCGGAGTTCCCGGTGCTGCCGGCAGGAGAGACGCCGATCAGCTGGTCGGGCGGTATCAGCGCCGTTGAAATCGTGCCGAGGTGGTGGACGCTATGAGGCCTGTTCTTTATCCGCCAGCCGAACGCGAATTCGCGGACAACGGGCTGGGCGCGCTGGCCGATGCGGCGTCCTGTCTCGTGTCGGAGCAGCGCAACGGCAGCTACGAGCTGACGATGCAGTACCCGGTATCCGGGCTGCACTACGCCGATATCGGCTACAGGTCCATCATTCTGGCCAAGTCGAGCCCGGACGGAAGGCCGCAGCCGTTCCGGGTCTACCGCATCACGCGCCCCATGGGCGGCCTGGTGACGGTCTTCGCCCAGCACATCAGCTACGACCTGTCCGGCGTGGCCATGCCGCCGTTCTCGGCGCAGGGGATCTCCGGCGCGTTTTCTGCAATCGGCAGCAGCGCCATTCCGGCCGACAACGGCTTCAGCTTCTGGACCGACAAAACGGGTACTCAGGTAATCTCCAGTACGCTGCCTCTCTCTGTCCGGTCTCTGCTTGGCGGGATCCGCGGCAGCATACTGGACGTGTTTGGCGGAGAGTACGAGTTCGACCGCTTCGCCGTCCGCCTGTGGGGTCAGCGCGGCGCCGACCGCGGCGTAACGCTGCGGTACGGCAAGAACATCACTACGCTTGAGCAGGACGCCAACTGCGCAGCCGTCTACACCGCGGTGTACCCCTATTGGACCAACGAGGAAACGACGGTGGCGCTGCCGGAGAAAATAATTGCCGTCCCTGGCACGTTCGACTTCACCAGAATCCTGCCGCTGGATCTGTCCTCCGCGTTTGAGAGCCCTCCCACCGCGGATCAGCTGCGCACGTCGGCACGGTACTACATCGCCGACAACAAGGTCGGCGTCCCTCGCGTATCGCTGAGCCTGTCTTTCGTGCAGCTGGGCGGCGAGCGCCTGGATCTGTGCGACACTGTTTCCGTCGTCTTCCCTCGCATGGGTATCAGCACCCGGGCGAAGGTCGTAAAGACCACCTTTGACGTGCTGCGCGGCCGATACGATTCGGTAGAGATCGGCGACATCAGGGCCAGCATCGCGGACACGATTGCCGGCCAGGCGCTGGACATCAGCTCCATGCCCACCGCGCAGGCCATGCAGAAGGCAATCCTTAACGCCACCGGCTGGATCACCGGCACCGGGGGCGGATATGTGGTATTCAAGCGCAACGACAGCGGGCAGGCGACAGAGCTGCTGATCATGGATTCTCCGGAGATGTCCACCGCCCAGAATGTCTGGCGCTGGAACCTGGGCGGCCTTGGCTTCTCGAAAAACGGCGTCAACGGCCCATACGAGACAGCCATTACGCAAGACGGCTCTATTGTCGGCAAATTCGTCACGGCCGATGGCCTGCAGGTATACGCAGCCAATGTGCTGGGCCAGCTGACCGCCAACCAGATCAATGCCGAGAGTCTGCACGTCAAGGCCGCCAACGTGGATGGGACGTTCTCGGCGGACAAGATCGTCGGCGGCAGTATCGACGCCGATCAGATCAACGTCAAGAACCTAAATGCGGACAATATCAATTCCGGATCTCTGAAAAGCGCCTATCTGGCGGATGGCGCGGTGGTCAACAGCAAGCTGGGCAACTATGCAGTGGAGGGCGCCAATGTGGCGACGGACGCCATTGTGAATCGCCACCTAAGCAGCGGAAGCGTTAAGCAGACAACGTGTTCTACGAGCCTTCAAAATCTGATTGCGGAAGGCATCACCGCCAACAGCATTCTGGCCGGCACCGGTTCCGCCCATAACTTGACGGCCGACAACTTCAAGATTACGACGGAGTTCCGCTTTAAAAGCTTCTCAAACCCGCTCACGCTTTATCAAAGCTCAAATTTGCCGACGTATGTGCTCGGCACGAAATAAGGAGGTACGCCTATGGCTCAAAACCCAACTGTAGCCCTTGCCGACGGGACGGTGCTGCCCTGCGATTTCTTCGGCTATGCAGCCAGCGTCGGCCTGCAATACATCGATGTCCCCGGCATCACGGTCGTGAAGGCGGCTCGCCTTTTCGGAGATGAAAAGAAGACGGAAAAAATCACATTTGCGGGTGGCGATGAGACAGTCGTAAGAGAGGGCTACACCGTCTGCGTTGGTATCTCTCTCGGCAGCGAATCGGTTCGCGTCACGATGCGCAGGCCCTTTGCGGAGCCGGATACGGCTCAGGCGCTGGAATCCTCGCGCCGCGAGGCCGAGCAGTACCGCCTTGCGCTGGAGGAGCTTGGCATAAACACCGAGGAGGTGATTTCTTGAACATCAACCAGACGGTGGCGCTGAATCTGTCCGAAGCGATCGCGCCGCCGACGCTGCGAATGGCACAGGATGATGCCAACACACGAACGATCAAGGCGTCTCTGTGGGACGGCGCTCAGCCGTTCTCCATCCCCACTGAGTGCGTCTGCATGGTACGCTTCGGCAAGCCGGATGGCACTGGCGGCCTCTACGATACCACCGAGGGCGGCCAGAAGGTCAGCTACTCCGGCAATGTAGTAACAGCGCCTGTGGCGGCGCAGATGCTAGCTGTGGCAGGTGCCGTCCAAGCTCAGATCGACATTTACGGCGGCGGAGAAAAGCAGCAGGCTGAAAAGCTGGCCACCTTCCGTTTCCGCGTGGAGGTCGAGCCGTCAGCCTATGCAGATGCCAAGATCATCAGCAGCGATTATTACAATGTATTGTCCTCTCAGATCGCCGCGGCAGTTGAGGCCGGCGCCAAGGCCGACCAGGCTATACAGGCGGCCCAGCAGGCAACCGAGGCAGCGTCCTCGGCGTCTCAAAGCCAGACGGCAGCTACCTCGTCTGCGCAAAGCGCCTCCCAGTCTGCACAGACGGCTTCAAATGCAGCGACTTCGGCGATCTCGGCCAAAACAGCCGCGGAATCGGCGCAGGAGGCCGCGCAAGCCGCCAAGGAGTCCGCTGCGTCCTCCGCCGGTTCTGCCTCTCAGGACGCACAGAGTGCCGCTCAGGCCGCCGCAGCGGCCATGCAGGATGCGGATGATGCCGAAGCGTGGGCCGTTGGCAAGCGGAATGGCGCCGATGTACCATCCACCGACCCCGCCTACCACAACAATGCGAAATATTACAAGGACCAGGCGCAGACCATTGCCGGAGGCGAATTCGTAAGCTACGGTACCCCCCAGTCTCTCACCGATGCCCAGAAGGCTCAGGCACGGGATAACATCAACGTTCCGGCACCCTACGAAGCGGGGGATAACATCTCTATCACCGGCAGCACCATCGCCACCAAAGCGTTTCCCTGTAACCCAAATCTGTTGGACAACTGGTACTTCGGCAAACCGGTGAATCAGCGGGGACAGACGAGCTATGCGGGGGGTGGGTATGCGGTAGACAGATGGAAAATGGGCGAGGGCGTTACCGCCACAGTTGCAAATGGGGCATTGAACATCTCTTATAGCACGCCCGGATGGAATTTAGTTGAACCTCTAGACAATATGCTGGTTCCGGGGGTAACGTATACACTCTCGTGCATTTACAAAGCATCTGTAAATTCGATACGCCTTGTTGTAGCATGGGGCGACTCCCAGTTTTTTTACAATGAGGCTTCCCCAATATCTGATGATTGGGCACTTGCTCAGATCACTGGCACCATTCCAGCAAATGCAACGATTAGTTTCAACCAGGTAATTATTCAGCCTCTCGGTTCGAGTGCTGGTGATTTCTCGCTGAAAGCCGTCAAGCTGGAACTCGGCTCCCAGCAGACGCTTGCCCATCAGGAGAACGGTGCGTGGGTGCTGAACGAGATTCCGAAGCTTGGCGATCAGCTGGCGGCGTGCCAGAGGTATCAGTACCCGCTGTGTGGCGGAAGCTCATATGCACCAATAGGGTACGGATTCGCGCAAACCGAATCTCAAGCACGTATTTTTGTCCCAACAGGACAAAAAATGCGTGCGACACCTGCTGTTACTTATCTGACAGGGGGCATTAATGCATTGCGTATCCTTGGTGAAGGTACAGCTGTGCCCGTTACCAATATTCAAGCGGATAACTTTGTGAGTCCAATGGGAAATGCGGCGGGGGTTGTACTGATTTGCACTACGAACGGGGGATTGACGCAACGAGCATGTTACGCGCTGACCACATTGAGTGCGGACGCCGTACCCACGTTTGATGCGAACTTGTAAGGAGATGGCGCTATGAATATGGAAATCCAGAAATCAAAAGTCTACGTCCTGCTGGATGAGAGAAACCGCGTCCTGCGCTGCGAGGGCGGCTACACCATGAGCAACATTGACGACGTGAGCAAGTGGACGTACATCGACGAGGGCATGGGGGACAGATACAACCTGTGTCAGAGCCACTATTTTGACGCGCTGTACACTGAGCAGGGTATCCCCCGGTATAAGTACGAGGGCGAAGCTTGCGTGCTGCGTAGTGAGGCGGAAATTGCAGAGGACGTGGCGAATTTGCCGCCCCCTGCGCCCCCGGAGCCAACGTCTGCGGAGGCGGTGCAGTACAAGGCCGCGCTGAAGATTCTCGGTATCGAAACGGAGGAATGATATGAGAACTGACATTCTGGAACAGGCCAAGGCACTTCGCGCCAGCATGGACGCGGCAGCCGCCGTTCTGACTGATGAGCAGGCGGCAAAAGCGCCGATGATCTACCGCCCGTGGAGCGGCGACAGCGTGGCCTATGCTGCCGGTGATCGGTTTCTATACGGCGGCGTGCTGTACAAGTGCTTGCAGGGGCATACCTCGCAGGCGGATTGGAACCCGAAGGACGCTGCCAGCTTGTGGGCAAAGGTACTGATCCCCGATCCTACCGTGATCCCCGAGTGGCAGCAGCCTGAGAGCACCAATCCCTATATGAAAGGGGATAAGGTGACATATCAGGGGAAAACGTGGCAGTCTACCGTTGATAACAACGTGTGGGCGCCGGGGGCGTATGGATGGGAGGTGGTTTGATATGTGGCAGTATATTATCCCCGCCGTCAGCGCCATTGTCGTGGCGGCTCTGACCAGCGGCGGCCTATGGGCACTGGTGGGCAGACGGGCGGACAGAAACGATGCAGAGCGCAAAATGCTGGTGGGACTGGCACATGATCGGATTATCCATCTTGGCATGACCTATATCCAGCGCGGCTATATCACGCAGGACGAGTATGAGAACCTCAGCGATTATCTGTATGCGCCCTATGAGAAGATGGGTGGCAACGGCAGCGCCAAGCGGGTCATGGAAGAGGTGCGCAGGCTGCCTATTCGATAGGGCGATGTTGCACGCCAAGGTAAAACAAAAAGGCCGTGGCCGAAATAAAGTGGAGGTGCAAGAATGGGCCGTTTGACAGATATTAAAAAAAAGCCCCCGGCAATGACGCCGGGAGCTTGGATAGAAGGATTAACTGCTTGCAAGATGCTAACACCGGTTGGTGTTTTAGCGTGTCGGCATATTTGGGCACCCACAATACAGAACCCGATGGTGAGCGTGTGCGTAAAGTGCGGTTCGAAGGTAGGCCCTCAGAGGGAGACAAGCGGCGCATCTGATTTTCAGATACATTCCCGCAAAAGGGAAGAATACTCTCCACTCGTTCGAATACGTCTACCGCTCAAGAAAATGAAGTAGTGTGACCACAGGGAAAGACGGTCGATGATCGCGCCAAGCGCCGCTGCCGCTTTCTCCGGAGTATCTGTTCCTATTTGCTGTATTTCGCCGTATAGTAATCGGGCGTCGGATATAGCAAGAGGGTACCGACCGTAAGCAATGTAGAGAGCATCGCGCGTAGCTGCACCAACTAAAGCTGCGGTCATGAGTAAGCTCACGACAAGCATAGCATAATTCAAAGGATCGTTAAGCTGATTGTAGTCGTAGTCGCTGGCGGCAATAAGCCCAGCAGCATTTTGCTCGGCAAACTCACGATTCTCATAACCGCACACGAGTAGTCTCTTTTGGACGTCAATATCCAAAACGGCACTGCCAAGGTGGGCACCAAGTTCCTCGATGAAATCACGGTTACTTGAGCGAAAATCGGCTGAATTTTTGTTGCAAACGATAGGATAACCCTCCTCAGCCTGTGTGATATGGCTTAGCTCGTGGAGGAGGTTCGTTTCAAACAATTTATCCGGGATGTCTGTGCGCAGCCAAACCTTATAAACCCCGTCTACCCCGTAGGCGTCTACGCTTCCGAAAATGCTATCGCTTTTGTTTGCCCGCTCGGAAGCAAAGTAATACTTAACGGGAAGACGAAAGCCGGATTCCATACTATAAACAATCTCACTAGTCTTGGGGGATAGCGTTTTGCCTAAAATATATTTTTGCATTTACGTCACCTCAAGTCAAAAGATAGCGCAGAAAACAAAAAATGTCAAATAAGAGGACAAAAAATAAGACAGGGCTGATTGCCCGGAAAGGACAAAACATGAAACTGAATGACAGAATTTATGATGTGCTGAAATGGGTGGTCATGATTGTGCTGCCCGCCGTGGCGGCGCTGTACGCCGCTCTGGCCCCCGTCTGGGGCTGGCCTCGGCCCGACGACGTGGTACTGACGCTAAACGCTGTGACGGCCTTTGCAGGCGCGATTCTGGGCATTTCCACGGCGCAGTACAACAAGACTAAGGCAAATGGGGGCGACGGCAATGCCTAAAATCTTTCTCAGCCCTGAGGATCGGGCCAGTAACGTCTATGCCAGCGAAGCGTTGTGGAATGGGCGCGCCACCAACGAGAAGGAACAGATGGGCCGCTGCGCCGATTATCTGGAAATCGCGCTCAAGCGCTGCGGCTTTGAGGTGATCAACGCGCAGTATGGCAACATGTACGACCGCGTAAAGGCATCCAATGCATGGCCGGCCGATCTCCACATTGCGCTGCACACCAACGGCTTTAATGGCAAGGTGGCCGGTACGCGGGTACACTGTTACCCCAGCGAAAAAAGCCGCGCCATCGGCAGGCTGATTCAGGATCGCATTGCCCCCATGTCCCCCGGCACATCCGAGCGGCTTATTGAGGATACGCGCCTTTATGAGCTGCGGGTGCCCACCATGCCTGCGGTGCTGCCGGAGTTCGGCTTCCACGATAACCCGGAGGAAGCCCAGTGGCTGATCGACAACATGGAGGCCATCGCCGAGGAGACCTGTCAGGCCGTGTGTGAGTTCTTCGGCATTCCGTACATCGCGCCGGACAAGCAGCTTGACGTAGGGCCGGAGCCGGTGCCCGATTCGGGCACGATTTACCGGGTGCAGGTAGGCGCGTTTAAGGAAAAGACCAACGCGGATATTTTTCTTGAGGCCGTGCGGGCCAAGTTCCCGGGAGCGTTCATTGTCAAGGTGTAAGTACATCTGAGCGAGGCGTGAGGCTACGATCCGCCGCCCTCCGTCTCCGCGCAAGCTCCGCAAGCTCACGGCGTGGGATGCAACATGAATCCGACACATCGTGATATCCGGGCAAAGCTGCAGTCTATGGCACCCCAACGGGCGGTGAGTTTCATCGCCGGGCTGGAGCTGCCGGGCGACGAGGCGTACTGCATCATTGAGTGCGACGTGCGGGGCAAATCCCGCCAGCAGGTGGCCGACCGGCTTTTCGCGTCGCAGGAATACGTCAAGAAGTGCAGGCGCAGAGGCTACCGCAAAATCGCAGACGCCGTTAACAACAAGTGAAAAAAAGACCCAACAGGGACCTTTTTCAGGCCCTTTGTTGGGTCTTTTTTGTTTTATGATTTTATCAACAAGGAGGTGCGGACATGGCATATTTCAATCCCTACCAGCCGATGGGATACAGCAACCCTTACGGATACCCCGCTGGCGGCCCGCAGAACGCCGCAGGAGGCCCGCAGGCGTTTATGGGGCAAGTTACCCGCGTCAACGGTCAGGGAGGCGCAGAGGCGTTCAGGATGGCTCCCAACAGCTCCATTCTGTTGATGGACGAGCATGACCCCATTGTATGGCTCAAGACGACGGACGGCGCAGGGTACGCCACGGTGACACCGTATTCGGTGGCCCCGTACCAGCCCGCGCCGGTGGTGGATGTCAACGGCCTGGAAGATCGCGTGAAAAGATTGGAGGAGATGCTGAGTGGCAAACCCGATGATGCAGATGCTAAGCGGCGGCAGAAGTCGACCGAATAACCCTCTGGCAATGGTGGCGGAGTTCCGCAAGTTCGCGGCGGGCATGACGCCGCAAAAGGCGGAGGCGGAGATCAACCGCTTGCTTTCCACCGGGCAAATGAGCAAAGACCAGTTTGCAAGTTTGCAAGAACAAGCAAAGATGTTTGCACAATTTCTGAGATAAGCCGGGTCGACACGGATTATCATATAAATTTTGATGGAAGGAGCAACACACATGGGTGAGAATATGAGCCTGTCCGATATCGCCGCCGTCACTCGCGGCGCGGACAATGACGGCTGGGGCAACGGCGGCGCATGGTGGATCATCATCCTGTTTCTGTTTGTCTTTATGGGCAACGGCTGGGGTATGAATCGCCAGAGCGATTTCGGCCAGTACGCCACGGCGGCCAGCCAGCAGGAGATCCTCTTCGGCCAGCAGTTCGGCCAGATCAACGACCGCCTGACCAATATTGGCAACGGCATCTGTAACCTCGGCTACGAGATGCAGGGCAACATTGGCCAGCTGGGCAAGGAAATGGCGCTGGCGCAGAACGGCACCAACATGACCATCATGCAGACCGGCAACGGCATCCAGGCACAGCTGGCGGAGTGCTGCTGCACCACGCAGCGGGCCATCGACGGCGTGAACGCTAACATCGAGGCCAAGTTCGCCGCGCTGGAGAAGTCCCAGCTGGAGCAGCGGATCGCGGAGCAGTCCGCCCGCATCGCCAGTCTGGAGATGGACAACCGCATGTACGGCGTGGTCCGCTATCCCAACGGATACACTTACAACGCGGGCATGTCCCCCTTCTGCGGTGGTGGCTGCGGCTGCGGCAACGTGTGACATCGGATCATATTGGCGACATCACCGATATGATAACGCCCTTTCAGGCGAGGCAAGCGGGGCGGCAATAGCTGCCCCGTTATTATGTTAAGGAGGAATTTATGATGAGCAAATCCGCTATCTATACCACCAACACCAGCAGGCCCACCGTGGCCGTGGGCGGCGTCGTGCCGGTCGGCGTGACCACGCGCCGGTTCGGCTGCAACGTCAAGCAGGACGGCAACACCATCACCCTGTGCGGCCAGGGCTACTACCTGGTCAACGTCAGCGCCACCGTGGCACCTACCGCGACAGGAGCCGTCTCCCTGGCCGCCCAGAAGGACGGCGTGGAGATCATCGGCGCCACCGCTGCGGCCACCGCTGCCGCCGCCAACGACGAGCTGGCGCTGTCCATCACGGCACTGATCCGCAACGCCTGCGGCTGCGAAAGCAGCATCCTGTCCCTGATCTTGGGCGGCACCGAGGCCGTTGTCAACAATCTGGCTGTCACGGTCGAGAAACTGTGAGGTGCGGCATGAAACTAATCCAGAAACTGTCTGAAATGGTCGACGAGGAGATCGGCGATGCCCACAAGTATGCAAAGTGCGCTCTTGAGTACAAGGACACCTACCCCAATTTGTCGAAGGTGTTCTTCGACCTGTCCGGCGCCGAGATGCAGCATATGACCATTCTGCACACCGAAGTGGCCAAACTGATCGAGAAGTACCGGCAGGAGAAGGGCGAGCCGCCCGAGGGGATGAAGGCCCTGTATGATTATCTACACCAGAAGCAGATCGACAAGGCGGCGGAGGTCAAGACTTTGCAAGGGATGTATCGGGGGACGTGACGAAAGCCTCGTGAGTAATTCGTGAGTAATTGCTTCGCCAAAAGCACAGACGGCCGGCCTAAAATCGGCATGGTAGGCCGATAATGCGAAGCCCGAAACCCCGTATGAATACAAGAAAAACCGGGGAACCGTTGCGGTTCCTCGGTTTCCTGATTTGGCGCGGAAGGAGGGATTTGAACCCTCCGAGAAAACGGATATGCAGAGCGATATTACTCACTCTGTTTTTCTTCGTGAGTAATTCCGTGAGTAATTTTTTCGGCGAAGTAGTCGTTGATGGCCTTGTTGGCGTCGGCCTTGTCGCTATCGAAAACGTAGGAATAGGTCTTGCGGTAGGTGCTCTCGCAGCTCCAGCCACCGCGCTCCATGGCGTAGCGGTCGTCAATGCCGGCGGCCTTCATCACGGCGGCGTTGGTGTGGCGCAGGCCGTGGACGGTGGTGTCGGTGATGCCTGCAGCGGCGCAGGCCCGGTGCACGTGCTTGCGGATGGTATCCGGGTGCATGGGGAAGAGTCTGCCGTCGGCGCGTCGGGGCAGCTGACGAATCTTATCCATGATATAGTCCGGGCAGTCCACAGTGCGCTGACTGCTGAGATTCTTGGCGGTGTCTTTTTGCACCCACTTATTGTTTTCGTCCGGGACGACCGCCCGGCGAATGTGCAGGAGGTTGTTGTCCAGATCCACGCAGTCCCAGCACAGCCCTGCGATCTCCGACCGGCGCAGGCCCAGCCAGACCGCCAGCAGGATGGGCACCTCGCAGCTGTCACCCTGGACAGCCTGGGCCAGCTTGCCGATTTCCTTGGGCTGCAAATACTTCTTGACCGGCTTTTGCACCTGCGGCAGCCGGACGCCGAACACGTCCACGCCGCATTCCTTCAGCACCGGCCGCACCAGCCCGTAGGCGTTTGCCACGGTCTTGGCGGACACCTTCTTCGCCTCGGCGTTGACGGCGATCTGCACGTCCATTTTGGTGATGGCGCGCACGTCCCGGCCCATCAGGCCGGGGAAGCGGTGTTTCTGCGTCGTTTTGTAGCCCCGGATGGTAGCGGGGGACAAGACGGCGCTTTTGCTTTTGATGTATCCGCCAATGGCCTTGGTGAGCGTCAGCGCCTCCGGCTCCGGATCCTTCGCCTGGATCGCGCCGCTCTTAAGAGCAGCCGCTTGGCGTTCCGCCTCCTTTTTGGTGGCGGCGGTGATGGAGATGCGCTGCCCGTCGATCATGATACTGAGCCGCCAGTTGCCGGAGGGCAGCTTGACGGCCTTGGGGACTTTCATTGTGCGCCACCTCTTTCCTTCGAGGCGATGCGGCGAGCATAGCGGACAGCGCTGAACAGTGCCGAGGACATGACGCCAAAGGAGATGGCCACCAGCGTGATGATGGCCCACGCGCCGACGCCCACCTCGCCGCCCTGAATCAGGCCCGCGTCCTTGATGCGGAAATCCACCGCGATATAGAAAATCAGCGCCACCGAAAGGACGGCACACAGGAAGGACAGGACGAGGATCGTCGACAGACGGCTTTTGTCCAATTCTTTCCGCAGGCCGTTGACCTCGGTCAGGCGCTGGTTTTCGCTATTCATATGATCCTCTTTCAGCTGCCGTCGTAGCCGTGCTTCGGCGTTCTCGGCGGGGACGATGCCGAAATAATCGTCCAGCGAGACCCCCAGAAATTTACAGATCAGCCCGGCGCTGATGGCGCTGGGCGCTTTGGACGTGGCGGCGAAAAAGTTCTTGACGCTGGACAGGGGGATGCCGGTCTCGTCAGCAATGTCCTGATTGGTGTAATTTAGGCGGTCTCGCGCTTCTCGGCATACTTCTTGCAAGCTCTTTTCCATTTTCTCCCTTTCGACCCCTTTCTGGGTTGGCCCGGCCCGAATTTTGGCCGTCGAGTTTTGTCGACTACCCATATCTGGGCTTGACCTACCCGACACGATGTTGCTACGCTGGACGTGCACCCGGCAAGCGGTGGTGGCGCGGGCCGGATGCAAGGCCCCGCCGGCGTTGCGGAGACGGCGGGGCCTTATCAAAATATTTTTGTGCTCAAGTTGGGCACGGATCAACCGCCGCACACACCGCAGGCAGTGTAGCCGCGGGCGATGGCGTCGTTGATGCTGATCTCGGTACAATCTCCCTTAATCGTCCGGCATGTCTTTTTGTGATATTTCTCTCCGGTAGGCGTGATGTAGACCATGCGTTCTTCGTCCTTGAATTCCTCCTGCTGGACGAGCTGTTCCTGCTCATGCTTCGGCGCTTCCGGCTGTGTGACCGTTTGCGGCGCGTCCTGCGGCGACTGGGCGTCGGGCTGGGTCGTTACCTCCGTCTTGGGCTCGGCGGCCTCCTGCGGCTCCTGTGCGGGCTTTGGCTCGTCTACCGCAAATGCCGGCTTCCGCGTTTTGGCGTTCGGCTGCGTTTTTGCTTCGTCTACCTGCTGCCGGACGGCGGGCGGCTGGTCGACGTCAACAACGTTGTCGCCGGCCTTGGGCACCAGAGCGCAGATGAACACAAGGCCGAACAGAATGGACAGCGTCACCTTGACTCCGTTTTTCCACTGGGGCATATAACGCCACATGAGATAGATGCCCAGCGGAGCAAGCAGCAGCAGACACAGAATGATCACGCCGGGCCGCTGGAAGAAGGGCGGCTTGTCCCCGCCGCCAGAGGGCGCGCTGCTGCCGCCGCTGTAGCTGCTGCTGTGGTGCACGGGCGCGGCCTGGCTGTTGCCAGAACTGTCGGAGCTGCCGTACTCTTTGGTGTAGGAGAGGCCGGTGCCGGGCAGGGACGCGGTGACGCGGCTGCGGCCGGAGGTGTTAGTGCCGACGCGGAAGCCCTTGACGCCGGTGGATAACCCGACGCCGGACTTGCTGAGGTTCAGCTTCGTGCCGCCGCCCAGATTGATACTTTTGCGGAATTTCATGCCCATATTTGACACGACCTTTCCAATAAGTTTTACGGAGGAGCAGACATGGAGCGTCACAACAGTACATACCTGATGGCAGAGGCCCTGGAGATTTTCTCCGCACTATCCCCCGAGAATCAACGAAAAGCTATTCTTTACCTCGCAGATTTAGCAGTTTCAGATACGCTTCCAACTGGCGATCTGGAGGCAGACTCTTGTACAGCTCCATAAAAATGTCTTGGCTGCCGGCCGGTTGGTCGGCGGCCTTTGTTTCGCCCAGCAGGTCGCTGACGGTGCAGCCGAGGTACTGCGCCAGTTGCTGTACCTTGGCGACAGATGGAATCTGTCCGCGATTTATGTCGCTGATGAAGCTGGTGCCCACGCCGCTTTCTCGGCAAGCTACCGTTGGCTTGACGCCTTTCAGCGCACAATAAATTTTTATGTTTTGCACAAAGATTTCTTTATCCATGGTGCCCTCACACTATATGCAAATTGTGCATCATTACAAATAATCTGTAATTACGCATTTTTCTATTGACAATCCGTGATTACGGATTTATGCTTATACCATCCCCCGGGCGGACAGGCCCGCGGGACGGATGTCCTCCGCTTGTGTTTTCCTGGAATCGGATCCCTCTCTATCGCACTCAAAGCCAGGCACGGAGGCAAGCGCCCCTGTGCTGCCGGGTGACGCCGGCGCGCAAACGCGGATGTGTATGATGGTTCTCTTTACTCATTTTCCCTTCCCATTGTACCATCCGTTTTTGCGCCCTGTCAAGTAAACCAAGGTTAAAGGTAGGTGACAACATGCAATTGAGCAACAACATCCGCTGGCGGCGTGAGGCCAAGGGGCTGACGCAGTCGGAGCTGGGCCGCCAGTGCGACGTGACGGCGGCGGCCATCAATCAGTTCGAGGGCGGTCTCAAGGTGCCGTCGCTGGTGACGGCGGTAGCGCTGGCCAAGGCGCTGGGCTGCTCGCTGGATGAGCTGGTGGGCACGGCCAGCGCCTAGGTCAAGCATAGCGGAAGGAGGGTTATTTGTCCATGCCTGATAGCAGTAGAAATATCTATCAGACCGCCAGGAAATCGGCGGGTCTGACGCAGGAGGCGGCCGCGGAACGGCTGGCGGTGAGCCTGACCAGCCTGCGGGCCTATGAGGGCGGCGAGCGCGTCCCCGCGGGCGACGTGGTGGCCCGGATGTGCATCGTCTACGACACGCAGTTTTTGGGTATGCAGCACCTGCAGGCGTTCGGCGCGCTGCTGCCGGAATGTGTGCAGGAGGCCCGGCCGGAGCGGCTGGAGACGGCCACCATCAAGCTGGTGCGGCGGATCATGCGCTTTGCCGAGAGTCACCGCGACGACCGGCTATTAGAGATCGCCGAGGACGGCGTGATCGATGACGAGGAGCGGCCGGAGTTTCTGGCCATCACGGCGGAGCTGACGGACATCGTCAAGGCCGCGCTGGCTTTGATGTACACGGAGGAGGTGTAACCATGCCGAGGGTCAATCTGATCCGGGACGAGGGCCGGGAACGGGCCAAGGCGCGGCGCGCCCTGATCCGCATGAAGTGTGCAGAGCGGGACATCCCGTCTCAGGCGGTGCTAGCCCGGAAGATCGGGCTGAACGAGTCCACCATGAGCACCAAGATCAACAGCGGCGCGTGGACGGCAGACGACCTGCGGGCGCTGGATCGGCAGCTGCGCTTCAGCGCGGAGGAGCTGGCCCAGTTCGTGCGGGCATGAAAACAGCCGCCAGAAGGCGGCAGGAAGGAGCTGCGGAAGGAGGTGAGACGTGTGGGTAACTTCATCCTTTACGCGGCGGCGATCGTGGGCGCGTGGACGGCCGCTTCGGCGACGATCACGCTAGCGGAATCGCTGGGCAAAAAGAAAGACCGCCTTTCGGCTGGCACCGAAAAGCGGTCAGGGCAGATCAAATCTGCCGAATGAGAACACTATCATTGTAGCAGAAAGACACTGAACTGGCAAGGGGGAATTTGTAAAAATGGCAGAAAATTTAGAGCGTCCGGCGTACTGGGCGGTGATCCCGGCCGACGTGCGCTATGACGACGACCTCCCCGCCAACGCCAAGCTGCTCTACGGCGAGATCACGGCCCTGTGCAACAGCGAGGGCTACTGCTGGGCCTCCAACGAGTACTTCGCCCAGCTGTTCGGCTGGGCCACCAAATCGGTGACCCGGCTGGTCTCCGCCCTGCGGGACGCCGGTCACATTGAGGTGGAAATGGCGCCCTGCGGAGGCGGCACAGAACGGCGAATTTATGCCGGTGTAGCTGTGGGGGGTGTCCGCAAAATTGCGGAGGGGGTATCCGCAAAATTGTGGAGGGGGTATCCGCAAAATTGCGGAGTCTATAATATGTTGAATAATACAGAGAATAATACCCCCCTTACCCCCCAAGGGGGAAAGACCCGGAAAAAGGCGGAATGGGAACCGGAACGGTTCGAGGGGCTCTGGAAATTTTATCCCGTGATCGAGAAGGTCGGCCCAGACGGCTCCGTGACAAAGACCAGCAAGGGCGACAAGGGCGAGGCGCGCCGCATCTGGAACGCGATGCGGCCCTCTGCGGAGCTGATTCGCGACATGGGGCGCTGGCTGACCCTCAAGCTCAAGTACGACGACCAGTACGCCAGAGGCTATGGCGTGCAGCATGTGTCCACGTGGCTTAGAGCGATCCGCCGCAACGGCGGCGTTCTGGAGATGCCGGAGATACCGCAGGCAACGCAGCCACGCCCTGATAGCCGTGTGGTGGAAAGGGCGGGTGATTACGAGATATGAGCAACCAGCAGCAGGACCCTCAGGCACAACGTCTGATCGACGCGCAGGCCGCCGTCTTAGGCTCCATGCTGATTGACAGCAGCTGCATCGCGGATGTCCTGGCCAAGGTCAATGCCCAGATGTTTGTCTCAAGCACCTACCGGACGATCTACGGCGCGATCCGAGATCTGTTTCACGCCGCCAAGCCGGTGGACCTTGTGACCGTCGGTGCGCAGCTGCGTGACGTCTCTGGCTCGTCGGACTACGACAAGATCCTTGTCCAGCTGGCCGAGATGACGCCCACCAGCGCCAACGCAATGGCCTATGTGGACGTTCTTCGGCGCGATAGCGTCGTGTACCGCCTGCGGGAGATTGGCAGGGCGCTGACGGAGACGGAGGATTTGGACACCTGCGAGGATCTTGTCAGCAAGGCGAATGCCGCCATGAGCGCCAAGTCCGGTGTGGAGATCTGGGGCCCTCGCGAGATCTGGGACAGCTTCGTGCGGCGCCACAGCGGCGATAAGGCCGCCGAGTACATAGACTGGGGCTTCAGCTTCATCAACGAGCTGGTGTTCACCGGCCGCGGCGACTACTGCGTGCTGGGCGGCTATTCCAGCGCCGGTAAAACCAGCTTAGGCCTGTCCATGGCGCTGCGCATGGCGCAGAAATACCGCGTGGGCTTTTTCAGCTATGAAACGGACAAGGACAAGCTGTCCGACCGAATCATGTGTGCGCGTGCCATGGTGGATTCTGACGCCATCAAGAAAAACACGCTGAGTGAAAAAGATTGGCAGGAGCTGGCCTACGCCGCCAGCAAGCTTTCGGATGGTGGGCTTGAGATCATGCAGACTTCCGGCTTTACCCCGGCAGATATCCAGTCGCTGGCCATGAGCCGGCACTATGACGTGGTTTTCATCGACTATATCCAGCTCATCGAGCCGGAGAGCCGGCGCGGATGGTCGAGGCCCGAAGAGGTCGGCGCGATCTCTCGCAGCCTGCAGCGCATGGCCCACGAACAGGGAATCACGGTGGTTGCCCTGAGCCAGCTGACGCCTGAGTCCGGAGGAAAGAAAAATGAGGCGCCGACCATGTACAGCTTGCGCGAGAGTAAGCAGATTACGCAGGACGCCGATGTGATCTTCTTGCTGTATTTGGAGGATTCGGAGGATCGCAACTCGCGCCGCATCCTGAAATGCGACAAGAACAAAGACGGCCGGGCCGGCTGGTACAAAAAAATGGTTTTTCGCGGCAATATTCAGACCTTTGAGCCGGTAGCGGCCCCCGTCTCTGCGTGGAAGCGGCCAGACCCGGACCAGGTCAGCTTTAAGGAAATTCAGGACGACGGCACAATGCCGTTTTGAGGAGGTTGAAAATGCACGTTGGAGAGCGGATCCATTTCGTGCCCGCGGCACTGCGGTATGGCAACAAGACAGAGACTCGCGCCGATCCTGTGCCGGGCGTCGTGGTGTGGATCCATCCAGAGTACCGTTTCGCCGTGGTTGAGCGGCGGACGGCATATTACACATACCGGGAGACGGTGCGTCTGACCCGGGCAGAAAGAAGGATGTTGAATGGGAGCAATGAAATCTATTGCAATCATGAACCTGAAAGGTGGCGTCGGCAAGACGGTGACGGCGCTTAATCTGGCCGATGTGCTGCGCCGGGCCGGAAAGCGCGTTGTCCTGGTAGACTGCGATGGTCAGGCAAACTTGACGGAGTTCTGCCTTCCCGCCTCGGTGGTGGAGGATTTGGAGCGCGGCGGCATCACCGTGACGGATCTGCTGCTGGGCGAAAGCGAGACGCTGTGGAGCGATAACGTGATCCCTCTCGGAAACGATGGCCTTGTGTCGCTGCTGCCTGCCGACTCGTCACTGTACGGCCTTGATATCGCCGCCATTAAGGCGGGAGAGCGTGTGTCGCTCAAGCCCTTTGTGGATTTCCGCGACGCTGCAGAGGAGGACGGCGTGGACTACCTGATTTTTGACTGCCCTCCCGGCTTCAGCGCTGCCAGCGTGGCCGCTCTGAATGCCGCCAGCGGCGTCGTAGTGACCACTAAGGTGGATGGGTTTTCTCTTCGCGGCGTTGGCAAGATGCGGGCGCAGCTGCGCTCCATGGTTGGCGCGGGCGGCGGCATCGATGGCGTCTTGATTACGCAGTGGCGGAAGGATCCCGCCGTGCTGGCTGGCGAACAGGTGCTGCGCAGCGCGCCGGGCTTGAAGGTGTTTGAAACAGTGATCCGGTGGTCCAGCCCTGTGGACGGATCCACCATGGCGCAGCAGGCGCTGGACGCGTACAGCCCCCGCAGCAATGCGGCGCAGGACTACCGAGCTTGGGTCAGGGAGTATCTGGGTGAGGAGGTGTTAGTCTGATGGCCGGTAAAGCCTCGAAAAAGTTTGATCTAGGCGAGCTCAGCCGGGCCTTATCGGGGGCGGTGCCCGACTCGGGCACCACGAGGGAGCAGATCGAGTACATCGACGTGGATCTGCTGGACAGCGACCCCGGAAATTTCTATGCGCTCCGCGATCTGGATGATCTGGCCGCCAACATCGCCACCATCGGCTTGCAGCAGCCTATCCGGGTGCGTGACGGCGAAGGCGGTCACGTGGTGATCGTCTCCGGACACCGCCGCGTGGCGGCCATCCGAAAGCTGGTGGCAGAGGGCCGGGCAGATCTGCGGGAGGTGCCATGCATCCGAGAGTCGGACGACGCATCTCCGGCGCTGCGTGAGCTGCGCCTGATCTACGCCAACAGCAGCACCCGCGATCTTGTCCCGGCAGAACTTGCGCAACAGGCGGAGAAAGTGCGGGAGCTGCTTTACCGGCTGCAAGAGGAAGGCTTTGAATTTCCGGGCCGAATGCGCGACCACGTGGCGGAGGCCTGCCGCATCAGTAGAAGTAAGCTGGCGCGGCTTGAGAAGATTCAGACGCGCTTGGCTCCGTGCTACCGGTCGCTTTGGGCATCCGGGCAGCTGCCGGAGGACACCGCCGATGCACTGTCCAGCCTGTCGGAGGATGAGCAGGAACGCATCAAGCGGGTCTGTCCGAAAAAAACGCCAACGGCAAGCGCCATCCGCGAGATGGGAGAGCGGTTGAAGTCCGCCCAGTACGGCTACTTCATGCCGGACTTCCGGTGCCCCGACGGCGGGGCATGTACTCATCAGGACAAGTTCTTCCGGCACGACTTGACGTGCAGCAGCTGGGAGCGCTGCGGCGGCAAAAAGTGCTGTGTAACGTGCCGTAATGGCGGCGCTCATCAGCCGGGCGGCTACGGTGGGGCTGCGTGCGCGGAAATGTGTACTAAAGCGCGGGAGATGTACGAGAAGGCCAAGGAGCGCTCCAAAGCGGAGGATGAGCGGAAAAAGGCAGATTCTCGCAGCAAGGCAGTTCAGCGGGGCATGTCAGACGCACAGAGGCTTGTCCGGGCTGCTGAGGCCGCAGGCCTGTCTGATAAGGGCAGCATTCCAAACGGCTATAGCGGCAGCATTAGAGTCGGGACGCTTCGTAGCGTGATGCTGGGCGAAATTCCGGAGGGGATGTCAGATTACCAGCTTGGCGAGTTTATCCCCTATCGTACTGAGACTTTGCGCAAAATGGCGGAGATGCTGCACTGCTCTACTGACTATCTGTTGGGCCTGACTGATGAGCTGAATGTTGGCGGTGCCGAGCCGGGGCAGATGGCGCTGGCGGCGTGGATGCCCGGCGGTCTGACGCCTCCTGAGGAATGCGAGGTCGTCGCGGACGTAGATCCCGGCGACGGTGGGAAGCCCGTGCGCTGCTTCCTGCGCTGGCTGGGAGGCGTGTGGATGTTCAAAAATCTGGATAAGAAGATCGGCATGACAGTGATCCGGTGGCTGCGGCTGCCGGAGGTGGAAAAGGAGGACGGGAGCAATGATTAACGTGAAAATCGACAAGGGCGTAGCCGACATGACGTTTGCCGGAAGCGGGCGGGAGATTACCGCTGAAATCTGTGTGATGGTTCACGGGCTGTATACGCAGCTGTACCACCGCGCCGGCCCTGCGATAGCGAAGGGCTACAAGAAAGTTATGCAGGATGCGTTGGCCCGAGAGGATTCTCCTGTGTGGGATGTGAATCTGGGCAAGAACGCGGGGCATTCTTTCTTCCTGGGAGGCGATGCGGCGGCAGCTATGACGGAGCGCTTGAGACGCTCTGAGGGGGGGCGGCAGCATGACGAGAGTTGACCTGACCAAGGCGCAGTGCGCCGAGCTGGCAAACTACTTGCGAAGCATCCTGAACAACGGCATGAGCGCGGGCAGCTTTGAAAAGATCGAAATGTTGGTGCTAGCCCGCCGCGCCTTGGCGGCTGCGGAGGATCTGCCGGAGGCGTCCTCTGTCGCCGCCAACGCCCCGGCCACACGGAGGAAGCGGCTGGAAGATGCCTCGGCGGCTAGCTCTCCGGCCTCGGAGGCGGCGCAGCTGAAGCGCGACACGCTGGAGCGCCTGACGGCCTACCGGCAGAAGGATGGCCTGGGCAGTCTGGCGCCGCTGGCAGCGGCCTGCGGCAAGGTGGATGAAAAAGTGATCAGCACGGAGCTGCTGGCGCGGATGCTGAACCGGGAGCGCTTCCCGGTGGCGATCTGGCGGGAGGTGGCCGCTGCGTTGGACAAGATGGAGCGGAAGAAAGGAGCGGATGCGAATGGCAAAGACGACTGATTTGGTGGCTGATCTGAGGGCCTGCCGTCATAGCGGCTGTTCGGCTTGCGGTCGCAATTGCGGCACTGTCGAGTGCATAGACCACGTTATTGAGGACGCCGCCGACAAGATCGAGGAGCTGGTAGACCGCTGCGCCCGGTACGCCGAGGAGATTGCGGTGCTGCGGCAGACGAATGAGGACACGGGGCTGGAACCGGCGGTGTGCGCTAATTACAAGACGTTTGAGGATGAGGCCATTGGTAAGGGCGTGCCATTCAAACGCATTGTCGCGCTGATGGAGGCCGACAGAGCCGGGCGGCTGGTGGTGCAGCCGTGCAAGGTGGGCGATACGTTATTCAGAGTGTTCGCCGGAGAAATCTTAGAGCACAAAGTCAGCAACATGAGATACCTCGCAATACAGGGACGGTGGGACATTGATACAACCCCGTTCTGCTCATACGTGGAAAGTTCCATAGGGAAAACGATTTTCCTGACCCGCGAGGAGGCGGAGAAAGCACTGGAGTCGATGAGGAAGGATGGAGCGGCGTGGTAAAAAAGAGCGACCTGGTCTGTCCATGGCTCCCGTCTACTCTGGTGAGTGATGACGGCGGACGCGTGACGGCGTTTGCGGACTGTTACGAAGAACGATGTCCATATTGGGGAATCTCCGGGATTGTGAGAGATGCCAATGGCAGGCCTCAAACCGTTTGGGGATGCCGCCGCGTGAACGAGGTGCTTTGTGATGAGTGACCGCGAGTTGATCGCCGCGTTGAATCGGCTGAAGGTGGAGACCGGGAGCCTTGCGTGCATGGGCTGCGGCTATGAGCACAACTGCGGCGTTCATGGATGCGCAATTCTGCGGGAGGCGGAGGCGTACATCAGGGGGCGTGAGTTCTCTGCATCGGGCAGCGTGATGGTACCGAGGGAGGACGTGCCGTGAGGACGAAATGGAGGGCTGAACAATGAAGCGGAGTGGATTCCTTCAGCGGATCAAGGCGCAGCACGATCGCAGCATGCACCTGCAGCGGCTTTTCACTATCCAGCAGTGCGAGGACATGGCACTGATCACGCTGGGGCAGGATTTCGGCTTTGGCGAAAACGGGCATCGGAGTTCCTGCTGAAGTTCCGGGAGACCTTCCGCGCCTATGCGGAGCTGTGCCTGGAGAATGCCAAGGGGGATGCCAATATGGACTATACTAAGGGCTGCATCGACCGGGAGCTGGCGCGCATCATGGGCAGCGCCTTTCAGCCCTGGGAGGTGCGGTACTCGGAGAAAGTGTTTGGTGGAAAATGATCACTTTGGAAGTTGAAAGCTATTGTCATAATTGCAGCCGCTTCGCGCCTACGATTGAGCGGCGCTCAACACTGCGGTGCGTGCATCTGTTTGGCAAAGCAGATGCATATGAGGACGTCGATGACCTTGCTGTGGTTTGCGGGTGTCGCGATAGCTGCAAGGCCATCGAGTTGGAAATCCGGCGTGAGCTCACGTCAAAGGAGTGAAATGTAATGGATGCTGTAAAGTTTTTGCAGGAAAGAAAACGCATGTTTTTGAGTGGCGATTCGTCCCTTATCTGTTGGATGGAAGACGGGATGGAAGACAGCGTAGACCCGGAAGTTCTTGTCAGAAATGTCGAGGAATGGTCTGCTGCACACCCACGAAAGACGCGGCAGAGCGTTTTCCTGAAGCAGTACCCGCAGGCGAGTATTGGAGATGATGGTGTGCTGAAAGTATGCCCCTGCCCAATTTTTGAATCGCGCAGGAATGCACAGGGCGGCTGCTTCGATATCCATCGCCAATGCTCTGACTGCCGCCGCGAGTTCTGGATGCAGGAGGTGGAGTGATGGATCAGGGCGCTTATAAGTCTGAGATGTCTTTGGGAGAGCTCGTGTCGGCTTCCTCGTCGGCGTTAGTGGCAGCGTCTGAAGCGATTGCCGGAATAGCTGGCGCGCTGTCTGTTATTGTTCGCGCGGCGTGCGAAGTGATCAGCAAACGTCTTTTGCCTTGGATGGGGAACCTCTTTGACGGCATGCTGCGATGTGTCGCCACGAAAAAAGAGTTTTGGCTGATGCATCATGCTAAGAGGAGAAGGACTCGGAAGAAATATAGGACGAGGCTCATGCGCAGACTTCTCGCCTCTCTCAGGACCGATGACGAGGTAGGCGATGAATGATCTCGCGCGCTTGTGTGTGGTGACGCAGAAGGCGGGCCCTTTGACTAAGACTTACACAACCGACCGGCTCAGCCGCGTGGAGTGGGCGGCCCGGAAGCAATGCCGCGGCTCGCCTTCCTCCGATCCTATGATCTGGGGCAAGAGCGAGCAAAAGCTTGAACTGTATCTTGCTCTCTTCGGCTACTCGGGCGCGCACTATGTGCTTACGTTCCGTGATGCGGATCTGCCTCAGAACTTTGATGGAGTCAAGCGCCGTCTGGCAGCTTTTATCAGGCGGACGCGCCGACGATGTCCGGAGGTGTGGCGCTACGTCTACGGTGTGGAGGCGGGCCATGAGCATGACCGCTGGCATCTCCATTTCGTGGCCGACGAACGGGAGCTCCCTCTGGCCGCGGTGCAAGATCTCTGGCGATACGGTTTTGTCAATCCGGGCTACCATGAATACCCAGTCCTTCATCGTAAAGAGGGGTACCGACGGCTTGCGCATTATTTGTGCAAGCCGGATCGGATGATCCCGCTGGGGCGGCACCGGTGGGGCGCTGCCAGGGAAATGCGCCGCATGATCCCGCCGCCGACGGTGCGGGTGCAGACGCGGCGGCCGGGCGTTCCCAAGGATGCGTTCTGGACGGGCTTCGAGGCTGCGCCGGTGCGCAAGGTGGGCGGCCAGTCCAGCCCGCTGATGGAGTACTCCGACTGGATCGCCGCGCCCAAGCCCGGAACGTACCAATTTCTGGAAACTGACGCAAAAACGTAAGCGCTTATTATTAAATCAAAGAAGTTATAATTATACTTCTACTGTTAGTAACTACTTGTAACGCTACGACTTATTTATGGACAAATCGAGAAAAGGAGGCGAAATGCCTTGCGAGTTGCATCGCAATATGGTAAACTTGACGTAGATAGCCGAGGATTTGTCGCTTGTCCCAGATGCGGCAACCCACGGCTCGCGAGGGTGAGGCGGGACACCAGCGCGGATAACTTCCCGGCGTACTGTTCCCGATGCAAAACGGAGATCCTCCTGCATATCGAGGGTAAGACCAGAGCGCTTGACGCCAGAGTCCAGAACTGAGCCATGATGGCTTGTGTTCGGATTCTGGCGTTTTTGTTTTGCCTGGAGGTGGCTCATGGGCTTTGACTATTCCGGCCGCAACAAGCGGTGGCAGGCCGTCCGGAAGCTGGCGCTGAAGCGTGACGGTTACCTGTGCCGGGAGTCGGCGCGATACGGCAAGGTCGTGGAAGCCAACGTGGTGCATCACGTCTGGCCCGCGGAGGACTGTCCCGAGTACGCCTACGAGCTTTGGAACCTGCTGTCGCTGTGCCAGGCGCAGCACGACGCGATGCATGATCGCATCACGCGGGCGCTGACACCGTTGGGCGAACGCTGGCGGCGCCGGACGATACCCCCCCCTCCCTGAGGCCGTGCCTCTCTGCCTCAGAT